>Ga0078972_1000486_pt1 | contig 165376 bp, 133 predicted proteins | sample YelNatPaOPGAMG01_FD_67568 | JGI IMG/M metagenome (GOLD analysis project Ga0078972, IMG submission 67568) | Hot spring thermophilic microbial communities from Obsidian Pool, Yellowstone National Park, USA - OP-RAMG-01 (SPADES assembly) (version 2) | ecosystem: Environmental > Aquatic > Thermal...
GGCAGCCTTAGCGAAGTCGCCACGGATGCTCTGGCGCCGGTCAGCGGTAAGTTCATAGCGTAGAAGACCAACAGGAGTCCGCGGAATTTTACACCACTTGACAAGACTCTATCCTTGGCCGAAAGAGGGGGCGGGGTCATGGAACTCAAGGAAGGCCAAAAAGCTCCGAACTTCACACTGAGGGCGACCGGCGGCAGGACCGTTTCCCTGAGCGACTACCGCGGCAAGCGCAATGTGGTGGTCTTCTTCTACCACCAGGACCACCACTACGTTTGTACTGCCGAGGCCGAGGCGTTTCGCGACCTGCACGAGCAGTTCGAGCAGGCGGGCGCGGCGGTGCTCGGCATTAGCGCGGACAATGTGCTGGACCACGAGTCCTTCGCGCGTGCCTGCAAGCTCAAGTTCTTCCTGCTCTCCGACGAGGACTGCGTGGTGTGGAACACCTACGCGACGTGCCGCGGCGAGAAGCATCTGCTCGGAGAGGACCGCCTGACCGTGGTTGTGGATAAGGAAGGCATCTGCCGGAAGATCTGGCCGGAGGTTTCCGTTGATGGCCATGCCCACGAGGTGCTGGAGTTCGTGGGCGCAATGCAGAGCACGGAGACTTGAGACCAGCTCACGAACGCAGCGAAAATGGGGACTGTTTGGAAGCCCTGCAGAAGTGAGCGGCTAGTGCGGCGCGAGGAGGGTGAACGGGTAGGCGGGGATGTTGCGCAGCACCCAGTAGGCGATGATGCCCCCGACAATGACCCACGGCAGCCACACCGGCAGCGCCTTGGGCTCGGTGCGAGGTTGCGTGCTCGACCTTACGACCAGATATACCAGCAGGGGGACTGTGATGACCATAAGCGGGTTCATCCGCCACGCGCCGATGAGATTCCCATGCAGGAGCTTGTACAGCCCTCTGGCGGTTCCGCAGCCCGGGCAGTATAGCCCCGTGAGCTTGTGGAACAGGCACGGTGGCATCCACCACGCCCTCTCCGGGTTCGTACGATAAAGTATGGCCCCGCCCGCGAACACCGCCGCCACTGTGACAGCGACAATGCGCAGGCAAGGCCAGTTGATCTTCCTTTGCGATGCGCGGAGACTGAAGTCGTGCATTCTACCGAACAGGACCACACATCAGCGCGGCACCGGATACGGCATATGAGGCGGCATGTGCTGCGTAAAGTAGAAGTACGCCCAGATGTAGTAGGCTATGTAGCCCAGCGTGCTCAGCACAGCGAGTATCGTGGCGATCAGGCACATCGTTCTCGCCGTGCTGGCATCGGCCACCGCGCCGGCGGCGTCGCCCGCAGCCTTCTTCGAGTTCGCGCCTGCCGACTTGACGATTCCGATGATGCCAAGGACGAGCGAGATCGGGTTGCAGCACAGCGCGGTGAACACCGTGATGACGATGGACCAGGCCATGTAGTTGCCGACCGGCTGAGCCACCGGCTGCGCCTGCGGCTGCTGCGGCTGGTACGGCTGCTGCTGCACCGGTTCAGCCGGTTGCGTCAGGTCAGCGGAGCAGTTCGCGCACAGGGTTGCGCCCTCGGGGTTTTCCCACCCACACTTGGAGCATTTCATGAGATTCCTTGACCTCCGTTTGGACTACTTGAACCCGTCCGTTGCTACCATAACAATAACGAAGATGATCCAGCCGATGATGGCCGCGATTTCTAGCCCGGCAGCCCAATAGACCCACGTTTTCGCGGAGTTGGCCGATTGCAGCGCGCCGTAATAGTCCCCGGCCGCCTTCTTGCTGTTCGCCTCGGCGGACTTCACGATGCCCACTATTCCGAGCCCCAGCGGCACCATTGCAAGGCAGTAGCAGAAGAACGACATTACCGTCACGATTATCGACCACACCAGGTAATCCGGCACGCTCTGGGCCAGGCCGGGCTGGTATTGCGCTGCGTAAGGCTGCTGAGCGTAGGGCTGCTGCGGCGGCTGTTGCGCGTATGGCTGCTGTGGAGGCATTTGCTGCGTCGGCTGTGGCTGGCCCGGCTGCTGCTGGGCCGGGGTCAACTGGGCAAAGCAGTTGGCGCATTTCTCCGCGCCATCCGCGTTATTCCACCCACACTTTGGACAGTACATAGGTTTCCTGCCTCCGCAGTTACGGATGAGTTGGACGTATGATAGCAGGTAGTCGCAGGATGTGCAATAGGCAAGCCGTTTGCAGTCGTCGCGGAGCACAACGAGAGCGGAAACGACACGAGCCGGCTATTTCTTGAATTCGTGGCCATCGAAGAGGATCTTTGAGATGTCGAAGTACATCCTCATCCGGCCCGCGAAGCCGCGCACGAAGCCGAGCTTCTCTTCCTTCATGCAGTGGGTGCAGCCCTCGAGCGTGACCCTGCGGACCTTCATCTTGCGAGCGCGGTAGTATTTGGTGATGGCGACTTCGACGCCGGAGCGGACCTTGTCGAGCTTGGGGATGCCCACGAACGTCTCGCGCCGCATCGCGCGCTGGCCTGAGATGTAGGGGGCAACGACCTGCGCCCAGTCTGTCGCGCGCCTGCCGCTGCGGAATATGCCGATGGCCATGTCCGCCGAGCCGTCTACGAGCGGCTGCACGATCGCATCCACCTTGTCGCCGTCCATACCGATCAGGTCGGCATCCAGGAAGAGGATCACGTCCGCGTCGGTGTTCTCGGCGCCCGCGCGCATCGCCCCGCCCTTGCCGCGATTGGGCTTGAGCTGGACGGCTTTGATCTCGGGGTCGGCGGAGACGAGCTCGTAGGTCCCGTCCGTGGAGCCGTCGCTGACCACGACGATCTCGTCGATCAGTCTCGCGGACTTGATCGCGTCCAGCACGGCTGGTATCCGCTCTTTTTCGTTGTATGCCGGAACGATGGCAGCGACTTTCATGGTAGTTATCAGTCGTCAGTAATTAGTCGTTAGTTGCCGGATGACGGACGCTTTCCACTCTCGGCTTTGGGCTTTGCACTCTGGTCCTTCGGCTTTGGAACTGGCTCTTCGGACATGTCTTTGTAGGCCTTCTGGAACACGTCTACGGCGTTGTCTTTAGCCTTACCCAGGAATTGCGCCGTATCGCCCACAATGTCCTTCGACACGCCATTGGCGGTGTTGATCTTGCGCATAGCCTTGTCGAGCCTGGTCCTGGCCTGCGCGACCTGGTTGCTGGCGAGCAGTTCCCTGGCCTGTCGAGTATACTTCTCGGCCTCGGCGAGGGCGGTAGTGAGGTCGGGCTGCGCGGCCGTGCCTTTCGCCTGCTTGCCTGCGTGGACCTTGCCGGCTATGGTCGCGACTTCGGCGCGCAGTTGCGCGATCTGCCAGCGGTCATACGCAATGACCCCCAGCAGAACGACGATCACCATTCCCAAGCATCCCAGTCTTCTCATCGCCAAATGCAATCGCGAAACGTGGAAAGTCAGAAAGGCAGGAGTCCTCTTTTCCCGGTTTCTATCTTTCTTCCTTTCGCGATCTCCCTTCGCCGTCTGGATGCTGAAACAAATTCAGCATGACAGACGGTTGCCCGTCTGGATGCTGAAACAAGTTCAGCATGACGCGGTCGCCGTCTGGATGCTGAAACAAGTTCAGCATGACGCGGTGCCCGTCTGGATGCTGAAACAAGTTCAGCATGACGCGGTTGCCCGTCTGGATGCTGAAACAAGTTCAGCATGACGCGGTGCCCGTCTGGATGCTGAAACAAGTTCAGCATGACGCGGTCGCCGTCTGGAGACGGCTCCTACATGTTGTTGCGTTCGGGGCCTTCGCCGGAGGAGGGGATGGCCCCTGCCGGGACCGGCGAGCCCGTGTCCATGCGCGCGATGACCGTCTTGCCGCCGTAGACCTGCTGGTTGATGTCGACCTCGAACTCTATGTTATTCGAGAACACGAGCAAGTCCACCTGGCTGCCGCGGGAGATGAACCCCAGCTTCTGTGAATATGCCAGCGGCTGGCCCTCCTCGACGAAGCACTGGATCTTCGCGACGAACTTGTCCGCGATCAGCACCACCGCCATTCGGGTCCCGCCACCATCGAGAAAGATCGTGTTGCGCTCGTTTTCCAGGTGATACTTGCGAGCGAACATATCCACCATTCTTCTTAGCCACACAACGCGGATGTACTCCCACAAGTCGAGCATCGGATAGTTGACTTTCGCGCTCTTGCGGAAGATGCTGTCCACAGTCCCCGGGTAAGGGCAGTAGTTGAAGTGCACGTCCAGCGGGGACATGTAGATGCCGATCGCCCAGCCCTGCACGCCGTCGGTCTCGCAGCCCGCGATCTCAGGCAGGGGAATGCGCTCTCCTAGCTTCTCGCAGTACAGCCCGCCTTCCTCGATCTTGCGAATGTAGACCACGCGGCCATCCGCCGGCGCGACGATCATCCCCGTTTCGCTGCGCTCGGGTTCGCGATGAGGGTCGCGGAAGAACCATATCTTCCGGAGGAACGTAAGCGCGGCGAGCCAGACTACGACTATGCAAGCCAGTATGATGGCATATATCATTCGACAAGCCCTTTCCAGGCATAATACGGCAATCTCGGCACGAAGTATCCCACAAATCCCAGCAGACCCTCGGCTGTGCCCGATCTCTTGCCGAATGGTACCGGTCGGGGCTCGAAGACGCCGTTGCGGTAGCCGTTGTCGAGCGCGCTGTAGGCGCCGACGATCCCCTCGCTGTCGCAGACTGCTCTGAGCTCGTCCGAGGCCGTGCGCCGCAGCAACTCCACCGGGAAGTCGACCAGGTTCTTCAGTTCATCCACGAGATCACCGATCTCATCGAGCAGCCCCTCGCGGCACATGCGGTCACGTAGCGAGTTGTAGCGCTCGATGCCGGCGTCTAGGGTTTCATCCAGTTCGGCTATCGCCTTGATCGCTCGCAGCAGCCAGCGGATGCGGCCGAGGTCCCAGCACGGGTCGGACACGCGAAGCTCGACGGTGCCGAGGCGCTTGGAATGGATCAGGTCCTGAAACCGATACTCCCAGTCGCCGCGGATCGCGCCGATGGCCCAGGAGTTCGCCATCCTGTAGGACTGCCCGAAGTACTCCGATGCGGCGAACGGCGAGTTGATGGTGAACAGCGCCAGCACCGGCAGGAAGTGCGCGAGGTTGCCGTAGAGCCGCTTCTTGTCGGCGACTCCTCCGACATGGACATGTATCGCGCAGGTATTGGTGTTGGCCTGGTAGTCGAAGAGATGTCCCACGGGAACGATGAGGCCGTTGGTGACCGACGCCAGGTCCGCGCGGCGCTTTGCGAAGTCATCGACGAGCGCGTCCGCGTCCTCGTTCATATCCGCGCTGATCTCCACCCCGCCCATCACGCCCTGCTTCACATCGGACCCTCGCGCGAAGTTGTGGGCGGAGTGGGTGTAGTAGAAGCGAGGGTTCTTGGCCAGCAGCCTTGCGAGATAGTAAAACGACCTCAGCGTCGGCCGCTGCGGCTCGGTGATGAATACTTCTTCCTCGATCCCGAAAGTAGGCATTTCGGGTTCCATTATACCATACTGGCAAACAAGCTGAACGGCGAAGGGAATCGCTGAGGCGCGGAAGGGAGATCGCGAAAGGGTGAAATGCAGGAACGTAGAAAGGGCGCGGGGATGGGTTCACATCCAAGCGCGCCGACAGAGCAGGTCGCCAGCTTTGTGCAAATTTGCATTACAAATGCAGATTTGCACAAGATCAGGGAGTGCGCCAGTCGATCGCACACTCCCTGATCCCAACTCTCAGTTCTCCAGATTCAGCCACTTGACCTCGTCTGGGGTGAGCTCGATCGAGAGCGCGTCGAGCGAGACCATCAGTTCGTGCAGCCTCTCGGGGCCGATCAACGGAAAGACCGGGAACGGCTGGTGGAGGAGCCAGGCGAGCGCGAGCTGCACGGGCTCGACGCCCTTCTTCGCGGCGAGCTCACGCGCGCGCTTCTGACGCTCGAAGTTGTCCTCGCAGTACCAGCAGTTCACGAGCATCTGGTTCGAGAGGTCGTTCGGGTCGGCGGTCACGAAGAACCCCTTTGCCAGGCTCGACCACGCCAGCAGCGGCATCTGGGTCTTAGTGAACCATTCCTTCGATGCCTCATCCGTGGAGGATATGCAGCCGTCCCACGGCGCGGCTACCATTCGCGCGAGGCTGAAGTTGTTGCTGACCGCGCTGAAGCCATGCAGGCCCTTGGACTTGGCGTAGTCATTTGCGGCCTGCACGCGTTCGACCGACCAGTTCGATCCGCCGAATGCACGCATGCGGCCCGCGTTTCGGTGCTCGTTGAGCACGTCCACGAACTCGCCGACGGGAATCTCCGGGTTGTCGCGGTGCATGATGTAGAGATCCACGTAGTCGGTCTGCATTCGTTCGAGAGTCTCGCCGAGCTGCTGCGTGATCGCCTCCGGGTAGCAGTGCGGTGTGTGCGCGCCTTTTGCCAGGACGACGACTTGGTCGCGGATGCCTCTGTTGGCGATCCACTGGCCGAGGATGCGGTCCGAGTTGCCGTAGATGTAGGCGGTGTCGAAGCAGTTTCCGCCGTTGCGGAAGTATTCGTCGAAGAGCACCGACGCGTGTGGGAGCTGGATACGTGCACCCGCGAGGGTCGCGCCCTGGATCAGCCGCGCCACCGGCTTGCCCACGCCCTCGATCTCGCCGTAGATCATCTTGGTGCTGGCGCGGCGCTTCAGCGGCTCGTGGTCGATTGTCGGGATGTTGGCGGTCGGCTGCTCGGCGTCGTAGATCAGGCCGATGGCGATTCGCCACTCGTCGAGCGTGCGCATGTTGCCTAGCGTGTCGTCCCAGGTCATCGAGGGGAACGGAGCCTGGCGCTTGTCGATGTTGGCGGCGACGGTGTCGGCCTCGTAGGTGTAGATGCCGCGGTCGAACTCGATTACGACCTCCTCGGTGGGCTGGCCGTTTCGGGTCACGAATATGCTGGACTTGCCCGCCTCCCGACCGGGGTTCCACCACGCGGGGACGTGAATGTTGCCCTCGGAGCCGAAGATGCGCAGGGAGTTCTCCTGGTTGAGCTGCACGCCGGTGGCGATTTCGGCGATGATGTCGCCCGGGAATCGGAGAAGCGCGACCGCGTAGTCGTCAACGCGAGTTTCGCCGATCTTGCCCATGGCTTTGATCTCTATGGGCTCGGCGATCTCCCCGCCGAGCGCGACGCCCGCGATGAGGCGCGATATCGATGTGGTGTAGCATCCGACGTCGAGGATCCCGCCGCCGCCGAGCGCGTTGTTCATAAGTCGGCTCTCGGGGTTGGCGCCGGCGTGGAAGCTGAAAGCGGCCTTGATGAGCCTGACCTCGCCGATGGTCTTTTCGCGCAGCAGTTCCACGAGCTTGGCGGTCTGCGGGTGCGTGCGATACATGAACGCTTCCATGAAGAACACGTCATTGGTGCGCGCAGCCTCGATCACGGCCATCGTGTCCGGGTAGTTGAGCGTGACCGGCTTCTCGCAGAGTATGTGCTTGCCTGCCTGCGCCGCCTTGACCGCCCACTCGGCGTGCATGGGGTGGGGGGTCGAGATGTAGACCGCCTGCACGTCGGGGTCGGCAAGCAGCGCTTCATAGCTGTCGTACCGTCTCTGGACACCGAACTCGTCGGCGAACGCGTCTGCCTTCTCCTGGCTTCTGCTGCCGACTGCCAGAAGATATCCTGTTGTTGATGGGGCGAGTCCCCGCGCGAAGGTCTTCGCGATGGCTCCCGTGCCGATGATGCCCCAGGCGAGTTTTCCGCTCATGCTATCCGTCCTCACTGATCCGCAAGGCCTGCCGCGGCAGCCCCGCAGTGGTTGCTGGAAGGATAGCAGATCAGGCAGGTGGGGTCAACATCCGTGAGGCCGATTGGCCGAACAAAAACGCGCTTCGGGAGTATCACTCTCCCGAAGCGCAGCGGATTCGCAAAGAGTTGCTTAATTATAGAAGAATATCCTGCCGGTGTGGGGTTTGAGCTGGACAGTCAGCCCCTTCGGATAGACGTTACCCTCCTCGTCGATGACGCGCGGGAAGATGCGGTAGGAACGTGATTGGGTCGGGTGGCCATTGACTATGACCAGCCCGTTCTTGTAAAGCCGCATCTGCAGACTGGTGTCGGACGCAAGCATTCCGCGGCCCGACGCCGGACTGCCCAGGCGGGACGTTTCGCTGAGGTCGACATTTACGGCGCCCCCATTGGTAGCCACGTACTCCGCTCCGAACCACGCATCCTCGTGCTGCGCAAGCAGGAATGAGCACAGGCCGAAGTGCGCCCAGCCGTCGAGTCCGAGCGCGGGGTCGCCCGGCCTGTCAACGCCGTTCGTCAACGCGAACATGGACTTGTGGTTCTTGCTGGGCAGTGTCTTGTTCCACGCTGCCACGGTTTCCATGTTCTCCATCGTCGAGTTCCAGTAACCGATATCGTAGACGTTGGTCACGGTGCCGTCCACGCTGTAGTGCTTCATGAACGCCCATTCCTGGAAGAACGTGTCCGGCGTGCTCTGCGGCGAGTTGCTTTCATAGCCCTGCGATGGCGGGAAAGCAGCGTTTGGTTTCCAGAACGGATCGAAATAGATGCTGGCGGGCGCCTCGGACAGAATGCCGATCGCACTGTTCATGCACGTCGGAACGCTCCGCGACTTCATATAGGGGAAGACGCTGTGCTCGAAGCTCTGCACCTCAGCGGGAGTCCTTACAAGCGGGATTCCCGGGCTGATGCCCACGTTCTCGGCGCTGTCGATGAACACGCCGTCGAGGCGATATCGGGTGACCTTGTCAGCAACTGTCTGGCGCCATGCCTGCTGATAGCTTGGGCTTTCCATGTGGACGAAGTAGTAGTTCTGATGGTCCGGCATAAAGCAGCAGTCCGCGTCGCGTCGCCACGGGTATCTGGTATCGGCAACTGGGCAGACGCCCCCGGGCCACGGATACAGCCAATCGAGATGCTGAGCCAGCACTTGCCCGAATGCAAACGGGCAGTTGCTGTAGGTAGGATCGGCCAAGTTCTGATCGCGCCAGTCCGTGATGATGCCACCATGCTCGTATAGGAGCACCTTGATACTAGGATTGTAGTACCTGAGTCTCAGCGCAGACGGATACTCGGATTCATACTGCAGCATGACAGCGTCGAAGTCCCTTGCCACCGCATAGGGGTCGTCTTGCCGCGCCTGAAAGAACACCATCTGGCTGTTGATAGAACGATTTCGCGGCGCGGGGACTTGTTCCGTTTCATAGCTCGAACTGCCTGCACGCTTTACGAACAAGCGCGCGCCGTCGAAGGATATGCCCGGGACCGCGCTGCCGAGATTGCCGGTCGCGATGAGATCCACGCGAATGGTTACGGCCGCAGCCTCAGCCGGCACTTTGGACGTGACCTCGGCCGCGAAAGGTGTCGTTGTCGGCGAAAGGTCGTTGACAATCGCAAGGCGGAATGGCTCCTTGGTGCAGAGCATCTGCATTCTGTAGCGCACGGATGCGTCTTTGGGCACCGTGTAGCCGGTCATGAATACCCTGTCCAGTCGGAACGTCAGCGTGTCGCCGTGGTGAATCGCATGCGGGCTGCTGTCGTCGATCATTATGCTCATTTTCACGTAGACAAGCGAGCCGTTCGGATTGCCAGCACGGCGTAGGCCCATATACTGGCAGTTGGACCCCTTGAGCCCGGTGCCGCTTTGGATCCTGAAGATCGCGTCCTGGTCGGGATCGACACCGTAGCCGGTGTAGCTGGACCACCCGGCTGCCACCGAGTAGTCGGGAGTCGCGGGCCTGGTGCCCCAGGGCTCACCGGTGTCCGTTTGCATCTGCCAACTCGAATCGGCGCTGAACTCGAATTCCCCGAGCCCGCCGATGAGATCAGTCCTGACAAGCGCCGCGTTCACGCACGCGGCGGGAAGAAGGAGGCACAATATGGCCCCCGTTATACTAATGGGCAACCTGATCCCACTCATCTTAGCTCTCCTCTAACGCCCCCAGTCGAGCGATTGTTGCTGCGCAAAGCGCGTCACTAATGCGTCTCTTATCATCATCATTTCCCGATATATGCGACATGAAACGAATGGAGTATAACACTGCTGTCACACAATGCGCGTGCAACCAGACTCACATGCCTGAGTGTTGAGCCCGCGGCGAGTTGCCCGACACCTTTTGGGGTAGGATTTGTGGCATGGGGTCACTTGCGAACGGAGGAATCCGGTGAACACGATCGGTCTGATACTGCTGGCCGCAGCCGCCATCGGCACGACCTACTACGTGCTCTCCGCGCTGGCCGTATACTCCCTGTTCGCCGGGAAGCCGCACGAGCCGGCAGTCGGCCCAAGGCCCAAGGTGAGCGTGCTCAAGCCTGTACGAGGCCTGGACCGTGGGGCGGGCGCCAACTTCGCCTCGTATCTTCGGCAAGACTATCCCGACTACGAGGTGCTGTTCGGACTGCTGGAGCCCAGCGATCCCGCGCTCGATGTCATACTCAACGTCATACAGGGCGACAAGCGCGCATCGGTGCATATAGGGACGACGATCCGCGGGGCCAACAACAAGGTGCGAATCCTGCACCAGCTTGCGAAGCACGCCAGTGGCGACATATTCGTCATCACCGACGCAGACACTCGCGTCGAGGAGCACTTCCTCAACGCGATCACCGCCCCATTTGAGGACGAGGCCGTCGGGGTTGTGACCTGCCTCTATCGAGGCGTCGAACCAAGAGGTATCGCGGATGGGCTCGAGGCCCTGCACATGACCTCCGTGTTCGGGCCGGGGGTGGCATGTGCGAAAGTGCTGGGCCGGGGGATCGATTTCGGGCTGGGGGCGGCGATCGCCATTCGCGCTGGCGCTCTACGAGCCATCGGCGGCTTCGAGCCGATAGCCGACTATCTGGCCGACGACTTCATGCTCGGCCACAAGCCCGCTGTGTTGGGCTACAAGGTGGAGCTGTCACGGTATGTAGTTGACGAGGTTCTGAGCGGCGAAGCAGTGCGGGGCGTCCTTGCTCGTGACCTGCGGTGGTCCCGCACGACCAGGGTCAGCAGGCCGGTCGGGCATCTGGGGCTGGTGTTCACGTTTGGGTTCGCTTACGCGGTGGCGTATCTTCTGGCCACGAGGTTTGGCACGTTGGGCTGGGAGGTGCTGGCGTTGGCAGCCGGTACGAGGCTGGCGACGGCGGCTCTGGTGGCGCGGCGGCTTGGCGATCGGGGTTTTGTCGGCCGTGCTTGGCTTCTGCCGCTGCGCGACTTGCTGTCGTTCGCGATCTGGGTCGCGGGCTACTGCGGCAGCACGGTGAGGTGGCGAGGACGCACGCTTCGTGTCAGCAAAGACGGTAGGATAGCGCCGCAGCCCTGAGCCGACAACACAACCAACAAAAATGGGCGGGGCCACCCGGCCCCGCCCTTTGTCTTTGCTGTTCGCAGGATGTCTCCTACAGGATGTCGCCGGCGCCGCGGATGATGATCACCGGCTTGCCGCCGACCACGCCAACCAGACCGGTTACGGTCACGTTGCCCGAGGTCTTGGGCGCATTGGTTCCGCACAGGACCTTGATGCCCGGAATCGCGCCGTCAACAAGTCCGCTTCCATCGTCGAGATAGAAGTACTTGTTGTTCGGATCGCTGACGCTGGAGTTGCCGGCCGATCCGGCGATCCTTACCAGCATGCCGACGTTGTAGAGACCGGTGCCACCAGAGATGGCCGGGGTGTTGGCATTGACGCCCTTACCACCAGCCGCTCGCTCGATCACTCCCAGAGGAGCAATCGCGGTGCCCGCGCCCTTGTCGGTCCAGGAGGTCGCGTTCAGGACGCGCTGGCCGCTCGACGAATCGAGCACGCCGCTGACGTCCACCTTGTTGCCCTGGACAGGCATCGCGCCCGTGTAGACGACCTTGATAGCCGCCGATCGGTTGGTTTCCTCGATCCAGAACGCGTTGCCAACAACGCCGGTAACCACCTTGTCGGTGAGCTTGTAGCTCGGACCGTTGGTAAGCGGCCACAGGTCGCTGATCTTGGCAACAGGAGTGGCATCCTCGTAGGTTATCGTGTCGCTGACAATAGTGGCGTTGCTGGCAGCGTCGATGAACTTCGCATACACCGTCTTGAGGCCGCCGCCGGCCGACAGAGTCCAGGACTTCGTCGTGGCATAGGCTTCGGGAGCGGAGTAGGTTACGTTGTCGTTGCTGAACGCCATCTGAGTCGCGCCCGTCGCCGCCAAAGTCAGCGTGACGTTTGCGGATGTCGTCGTTGCCGCGCCGCTGTTGATAACAACAGAGCAGTTGGTCGGGGCCTGAGTGTCGAACGTGTAGGGCCCCAGCTTAGTGGAGCCGTTGCCGACTCCCGCACTGTTGTAGGAGCGCACGTAGAGATAGTAGGTTCCGTCCGTCGACGGCATCGTCATCAGCGAACCGGTCGTCCAGTCGGTACCTGCGCCCTCAGCGATCGAATCGGAAGCGCTGGTGCTCCATTTGTACTTGAACTTGGAGACCTTGCCGTCCGTTCCGAACCCCTGCGGGTTGGTGAATCCAGGCCAACTCGTCGCATTGTAGGCGGCGGTCGAGTTGGCGGAGGTGGTGATGTTGGTCGCACTGGGTATGGCAGCCAGCGTAGTGGCAGCAGCCAGTGCGGTGCGAGCAGACTCGAATGACGCATACGGCGCATTCGGGCCGGCGCCGAAGTAGGACACGACCCATCTGTTGTAGACCTTGTTGGAGGTCAGGCCGGTCTCGGCGAAGTTGTTAGTGGCAACGCTGCCCTTCAGAGCACCTGCCGAAGCGGCGTCGTAGACGTTGAACCCGTCCACTGTGTCGCTCTCGGTCCAGTTCCACTTGATCGAGACATCAGAGATATTCGACGCGGCGGCCGCAACCGGAGCGGTCGGCAGACCGCTGGGCAGGTTGCCGAAGACGATGTCGTCATACGTCGTGGCCTTCGGGTAGTGGACAGTAGTGTCCGTCGTCCCGCCGTTCTTCCACTCCGTGGAGAGTTCGATCGCGTTGACCCCCCTCCACGGCATCTCGCCGGTAAGGAGTGGAGTGCTCATGTCATCGATGTAGAACTTGGCCGTGCTCGTGAAGTCAACTAGCGGGCCAAGGATGATTCGAGCATGGTGCCAACCAACGGACCTCGTTATGTTCAGGTTGTACCAGCTCTGGTTGTTGTCAAACGGAGCCGGAGGAGTCCCGGGGCCGGTCGCCGCGATGCCAGCGCCGTCTGCGATCATCCTTGCCTGATACTTCGATGGATCGAAGTTGGCATACGGCGTGAATGGAGCCGCCGTTGCGCCGGTCCAGACGTCGCACATACCCAGAGACAGCTTCAGGTCGAAGTCTGCGTCCGTGAAGCGCGATGTGCTGCCTTCGGCATAGTCCGAGGACTCAGGGATGAGGTTCGGCGCATGTACCAGCGACAGCGGGTCGTTGCAGTAGCCCTGCCAAGTGTTGGGGTCAAAGGCAGTTCCACACGGATCGTAGAACCACCAGTCGCAGTAGACGTTGTCTATGAACTTCGAGCCCTGGTTGTAGCGATAGGCCAAGTTCACATAGTCGTGGCCGAAGCCGGTGATACCGGTGTTGGCGTTGGTTCCGCTGTGGGGCGCCGGCGCAAAGCCGGTGCCGACGCTGCCGCACGGAGGCTGAGTTCCCCACCAAGGCTGGGCGCTGGTGAGATCCGAGTTGGCCGCTCTGTTGGGCCCGGTCGGATCGTTCATGTCCAGGCTGCCGGCTTCGAGTCCCTCAAAACCTTCGGCAAAGACTGCCTTGACATAGTTGGCATTGAGAGTCAGCGCGTTGCCCGGCATAGTGAACGAGTAGCTTGCCTTGCGAGACTTCACCGCGCCGGTGCTGTCCGTCCAGTTCAGGAAGAAGTAGCCCTCGTTGGGCGCGGCGTTCACGGTGACCGTGGAGCCAAATGGCTTGCTCCCGCCGCCGGTGGGTGACCCGCCTGCCGCGGGCACCGCCACCAGAGTGACGTTGTAGGGATGCCCCACGAACTGCGCATAGAGCGTGCTGTCGCCGCTCGGCATGGTGTAGTCGTAGGCTGGGCTCGTGCTGACCACGGTGTTGCCGGCCTGATCGCTCGTCCACTTGGCGAAGTCGTAATTGGTTGCCGGTGTAGCCGTGATGTGCACAATGGTGCCCGGAGTGTAGTAGCCGTTGCCGCTGACCGTGCCGTTGCCGGCCGGATTGGGCTTGAGCCAGAGATAGCCGGTTCCGGGCGGGCCGTCGCCGCTGAACGACCATACGTCACCAGTGGTCGTTGTGGCATCGACGGAGTCGACACGCCAGTAATACGTCGTGCCCTGGGTGAGCGGGCCGGTGTCGAACGTTCTGCCGTCGGCGTCGAACACGCGGTGCGTGGACACCTTGGTGAGCGAGGCCGGGTTCGTGCCGAAGTACACGTCGTAGGCCACAACCGGCTGAGGCGTGCTCCAGGTCAGCGTGGCGCCAGTCAGCGGAATGTGAGGCTGGCCGTCGGATGGGCTGGGCGTGATCGCCTTAGGCGGCACGAACCGCCAGTTGGCGGCGGCGGGCATTACTCTCAGAGTGTTGGGCTCGCCGTATGCGGGATCCGAATACTGCATCACGTAGCCCGAGCCATCTCCGGCGAAGTCGAACTTGCCCAGAGAGTTCCACTGGTCGTAGAGGCCACCCGCCGGGTCTTCACCCGCGGTGACGTTCTGGTTCTGGTTGAACAGTGTCTTGAACACACCGCCGTTGGCGTAGTGTACCTCGTGCGTGATCTTCTTGCCGCCATTGGTGCTCTTCGCCCAAGCTACGTACACGTTGTAGGTGCCCGGTGTGAGGACCGGAGCATACTTGGCGTACTTGGTGGCGCCTTGGCCGCAGCTTATGTAGCGTGTGCCAGTGGCGATGCAGCCGGGTGCGAGACAGGAAACACCGCTGTCCGCCGCAACGTCGGTGTACCAGTTGTGGTTCTTGCCGGTGTCCCTCGATTCCACGATGACGTCATTGACGGGCACGAAGATGGCGTATATCGCGTGGTCGGTCTCATTGGGCATCGTGTAGTTGAACGAGGCGTTCCACGACACGGTGTCGCTGCCATCTGCGAAATTGGACCACTTCTTGAACATGTAGCCCCAGTTCGCGGTCGCCGTCAGAGGAACCACCTGGTTCAGAGTGTACTTGCCGGGCGGGCTGACTGTGCCTCCAGCGGCCGGCGTAGCGGTCGGTGTCAGAACGCCGCCGGGACCGGTCGTGAAGAACCGCCAGACGTCTCCCGCGACAACCGAGCCCACTGCGTCGATTGTGTCAACGCGCCAGTAGTACTGAGCGCTCGCAGTGAGAGTGCCGCTAACAGCATAGCTCTTGGCTGCCTGAAGGCTTGATACCTTTGTCAGCGCGGCCGAATTGGTGCCGAGGTAGACATCGTAAGTCTCGGTTCCGACAGAGCCCGCACCGGCCTGCCAGGACAGAGTGGCTCCGTTCAACGGGACCTCAAGCCCAAGGTCGGCAGGGTTCGGGTTCGTTGCCTTTGCCGGCGCAGCCCCGAATGCTTCAACGGTGTAGTTGTCAATCCAGACTGAGCTGTCAAAGGCGTCTAGGGTGGTGGACCCGTTGGAGTAGTTGTAGCCGACTATGCCCCTGTTCGGCTGGGTTGTTATGCCCGTGTTCACAAGACCGTAGCTCGAATCTATGTGCCAGGACGTGGTGCCCGCGTTCTTGTCCGCCACGAAGGAAGCGGTGTGCCATCCAACTGACAAGCCGACGCCGAGGTCCTGAAACGCGGTGCCACCCCCATACATAAGGCGGTATGTCGGACTGTTCATCAGCCCAAGGCGGTTCATCGCGGAACCGGACCACGCACCGCCAGTGCCGTTCGTTACACCGACAGTCCATCGGTTATACTTGCCCGTGGAGTTCGCTGAGTCTACAGCGCCCTGTGTGGTGTAGAACGAAAACGAGCATTTGACTCTGGCGTTTGTACCAGCATCAAACGCCAGATGGGTCTGGCTGATCGCGCCATCGGGAATATGGTAACTGAGTCCGTACCCGGTAGGCGACGGGCTTGAGTCCGTCAGCCACGAGCCGGCGTACATCGCCCATGAGCCCTGTCCCGATTCGAAAGTCTCACTGATCAGCGCTGCGCTAACCGGCACGCTCAATGCGGCCAGCAGAAGCGCGGCTAGAACTGCCATCCATACCCCTGAAGCACGGGGTGGGCGGAAGGCTTGCCCTAGCGAATTTCTCTTCATAGCTACGTACCCCCTCAAAAGAATCTACTTAAATAGTATTGGTTAGTGCATCCTCGCACATGAGGCTATTGTTTGGACGTATTCGCAATTCCGTCCAGGAAGCAGGTAGGCGCCCCGAGACGTACACAGCGACTTTTGTCTCGGAGCTGTCTTCGAAAATTCCACTTTTCCGGCCACGGGGTAGAGTTGGCCCGCCTCCTTTGGCGGCGCGGCTACTCAGCCACACTACCTAGATACCATGCACATTGAAGCCTGTCAACTAGTAAGATTACCAGGTTGCCCGGTAGTTCGGCGGGGTCGATCACGCTTAAGGGTGGCAAATAAGACCAAAGTGGGCCCAGAAATAGCGAGAAAGTATTATGGGTCTCAGTCGGCCGGCCGCGCCCCATGTTTGTCTCTCGCGTGTAGAAACAATGTCCCCTACGGGATGTCGCCGCCGCCGCGGATGATGATCACCGGCTTGCCGCCGACCACGCCAACCAGACCGGTTTCGGTCGCGTTGCCCGAGGTCTTGGGCGCATTGTAAACGGCGTCGAGTTGGCGGACGCCAAAAAAGGGCGGAGCCAGTTGGCTCCGCCCATTGCCTATTCGTGTCCTGTAGGACGGTTCTTGCGAACCGGGTTTGCCGTCCGGATGGTAGTCGTCCGGACGACGTCTCCTACTGTGCGCTGTCCTTTACGTCATCCAGGGTGCGGATGATGAGGACCGGCTTGCCGCCGACCACGCCAACCAGACCGGTTACGGTCTTGTCGCCGGAAGTCGGAGGAGTATTGGATCCGCACAGCACCTTGATGCCTGACTGTGCGCCGTCAACAAGTCCGCTTCCATCGTCGAGATAGAAGTACTTGTTGTTCGGATCGGACGTGTTGTAGTTGGTAACCGATCCGGCGATTCTGACGAGCATGGCCACGTTGTAGAGGCCGACGCCGCCGGAGATGGCCGGCGTGTTAGCATTGACGCCCTTGCCGCCAGCCGCTCGCTCGACTACGGCCAGAGGCTGGATGGGAGTCGCGGCGCCCTTGTCGGTCCACGCGCTCGCGTTGAGCACACGCTCGCCGCTCGCCGAACTCAGCACGCCTGTCACGTCCACCTTGTGGTCCTTGACAGGCATTGTGCCGGTGTAGACCACCTTGATCGCGGACGATCGGTTGGTTTCCTCGATCCAGAAGGAACTGCCCACGACACCCGTGACCACCTTGTCAGAGAGCGAGTAGACAGGTCCATTGGCCAGCGGCCACAGATCGCTGATCTTAGCCACAGGAGTGGCCGGGTTCGTGAACTCATACGGGCCGAACGTCGCGGAGTCGGTGTTCACCGCGCCCGCAGTGTTGAGTGCCCGCAGATGCAGGTAGTAGCTGCCGACGCTGGACGGGGTGAGCGTGAGACTACCGCTCGTCCAGGGGGTCGCACTAGCCCAACTGCCGGGCTCGCCGGCGGTTGTGTTCCAGATGTAGACGTAGCTTGCCGCCTTAGACTTGCCCGCGCCGAAGTCGTTGGTTGCAGTGAACACCGCGGAGGTGCCCAGCATCACGCTTCCGGTCGAGCCGAGGCTGCAGCTAACGGTGCCGTCGCCGGTCGTGCCGTAGGTCGGCTTGAGAGCCAACGTCGTAGCGGCGGCCAGCGCGGTTCGGAGTGAGTCGAATGTCACGTCCGGCGGTACCGGAGAGTAGTAAGCCGAGACCCAGCGCGAGTAGACAGTATTCGCGTTGAGTCCTGTCTCGTTGAGGCTGTTGACGGCCGTGTCGCCCTTCTGAGCACCCAGGGTGGCCGCGTCGAAGACGTGGAACCCGTCGGCCGGATCGGCCTCGGTCCAGTTCCACTGGATCGAGTTGACCGTGATGTTCGACGCAGCGCCGGCAACCGGGCTGACCGGAACGGGCTGAGGCATCGTGCCAAGCACGATGTCATCGTACATCGCGCCCTTGGGCCAGTTGAGAACCGCGGTGTCAGCCGCCGAACCGCTCTTGCCGTTCTTCCATTCCGTCGTCAACTCGATAGCGTTGAAGCCATTGGCCACGGCGTATCCAGTCAACTGCGGAACGCTCATGTCGTCGAGGAAGAACTGGACGTCGGTAGTCCAATACTCCGTGAGCGGGCCGACGGTGATCCTTGCGTGGTGCCAGCCGACTGAGCGGGACACATTGGTGTTGTACCAACCATTCCCGAAATCGATGGCGTCATTCATCGCGCCGGACTTGATCCTGGCCTGGTACTTCGTGTGATCGAACCCAGGGTAGATCGGGTAAGGCCCATTGGAGAGATGGTCGTAACCGGTAGATGTCCACCAGTCGCACATGCCGAGCGCCAGCTTCTGCTCGAAGTCGGTATCGCCGAAGTTCTTCGTATTGGCAGATTCCGGGTAGTCCTTGCCATCTCCGGCCTGCCCAATCACCGATGAGTAGCCCAGCACCAGCGTGTCGTCGCAGTAGTTTGCGCTGATCAGATCCCATGCCTGGCCCGACGGATCGTAGAACCACCAGTCGAGGTAGATGTTGTCGAAGAGGGCCTGGCCGCCATTCACGCGGTAGGCGATGTTGACATAGTCGCGTCCATTGCCCGCGAAGTTGCTCCACAGAGCCTTGGTGCCGCGATGCGCGGGATACGTGCCCTCGACCCCAACGGCGCCGTTGCCCGGAGCGGTTCCCCACCACGGGTTGCCGGCGAGGTTGCCGTTAGCTGCCTGGTTGGTGCCGCCGCTGTCGTTGCTGTCAATGCTGCCTATGTTGAGGCCTTCGAAGGTCTCCCGGAAGAGATACTGATCGAAGTTCGCATACAGCGTCAGGTTGTTGGCCGGCATGTTGAACGCGTAGGTGGCGGACGTCGAGACGACGCCGGTCCTGTCAGGATTCGTTGTCCAGCTCACGAACTTGTAGCCGGGGTTGGGCGTGGCGATAACGGAACAAGCAGTGTTATACGGCTTGTTGCCATGGTCGCCGGTGACCGCACCGCCGGTGGCCGGCTTAGCGATCGTGGTCAGGGAGTAGATGTTGGTAGTGAACTGAGCATACAGCGTCTTGGCCGTGGACGGCATCGTGTAGCTGAACGATGCGTTGCTGCTGACCAGCTGAGTTCCAGCCTGGTCACTGGTCCACTTCGAGAACGTGTAGCCCGGTTTCGCAACGGCCGAGATCGGGATCACTGTCCCCTGCGGATACGTGCCACTGCCGGTGAGCACAGCCGCACCGTCCGGGACCGAAGTCAGAGTCAGCGCGTTGTTGGCTGCCGTGACATTGACGGTCGTGCTGCACACAGCTCCTACGTTTCCTGCGTTGTCGGTGAACCTGGCGTAGCAGGTTCTCATACCGGCGGCTCCCGGCGCGAGCGACCACACCTTGGTGGCGGCAAACGGCTCAGGAGTGCTCCAGTTGACGTTGTCGTTGCTGAAGGCCATCTTGGCGACGCCGCTGAGATGGTCTGTCGCGGACACGTTGAGCGTCACGGTGGCGCTTGCCGACGATGCCGGTCCGCTGATGGAGCCGCTGATGTCGGTAAGCGGGAATGTGAGCTGGCTGAGCCATGCAGGCTCGGACTTGTCGGAGTTGCACAGGCGGATCTGTGCGCTCTCCGATCCCGTGCCTTGAGTCTCCTTGACCAAGAGCCTGTTCCAGCCGGGGTTGATCACGAACGGAGTCGGCGTGCCGGTGTAGGGGACCGCTCCGCCATCGCTCATGTCGGCGTCGATCACCAGACCACGGTAGACGTCGTGGCCAAGCACGAGGCTGCCGTTGACCCAGACCTTAAGGCCGTCATCTGATCCGCCGGTTAGGTAGGCGTTGATCGCCGAGCCAGTGTTGTAGATGTAAGTGAACAGGTACGAGACGCCGTAGGTCTTGTTGGCGCCCCAGATCTTGTCGAAATCGATCGTTGGCGTGGCGCTCGTGTAGCTGATCCACGACTTGCCGTTGTATGCAGGAAGGCCAGTCAACGATCCCATAGTCGCCTCCGCACCGTCAGGCGCGAAGTAGTCTATACCGTAACGAGGAGATCCCGCGGCAACCGAATCACCCGACGGGTAGAACCCGCACGCGTTCCAACTGCGGATCGAGCTTCTGTCAACCGCGAACGTCGCGCTGGTTGTAGCGCCGTCGTTTCCGAGGGCGTCGAGCGCGCGGACCGTAACGGTGTGATTTCCGTAGGTGAGGCCGCTCGCGTCAACGATGAACGGGCTTGTGGCAGTCTGCCAGGAGCCGTTGTCCACCTTGAGCTGATAGCTGGCGGCGCCGATGCCTTCCCAGGTCGCCGTCGTGGATGTTACCACCCCCGAGGTCGGGGTCAACACCAGGTTCAGTGCCGCCGGGACGGTTCCGAACGCGAAGTCGTCGAGGTAGCCCGTCGTCGGTGTCGTGTCCGGGGACATCCACATGCCTACGGCGTTGTAGCCGACTGTAGTGGTCGAGTCCTTCACTGCGACCGGATTGACCATGTCGTCGATGAAGAACGAGACGTCATTGGTGCCACCGGCCTTGCGCGGGCCGACCACGATTCTGGCACGGTGCCAGCCGACGGTTCGGGTCACGCTTGTGTCGGACCAGCCGTTGGCGTAGGTGCTGGCCGTGTCGCCCTGGACGCGGATCTGATACTTTGTCGTGTCCCAGGTGACTGTGCCGTCTCTCCAGCCCATCGCGCCGATGGCCAGCATCTGCTGGGAGAACCTCTCGAAGTTCTTGTTCGAGGTGTAGGTTCCGCTGGTCAGGTTGTAGTCCTGATTGGCGCCCACGGCTCCCAGAATCGGGTTGCGCGGGTAAGTGCACAGAGCGACATAGTCTCTGTAGTTGTTGCCGATGTTGGTTCCGTTGGGATCGTAGAACCACCAGTCGAGGAAGCAGTCTCCCCACACCGGGCTGTCATTGTTAAGGCGATAGCCCAGGTTGGTCATGGTTTCGCAGTTGTAGGTGCCGACCGCGGACCATCCCATCTTGGTCCCACCGTGCGGGGTTACGCCGTTGACCGCCGCCGTGATGCTCACATCGGTGGGATCGGCGCCGAACCACGGGTTCGCACCTGTGCCGTTGGCGGAAGCGTTAGCGCCGCCCGAGTGGTTGCTGTCGAGCGAGCCGGCAGCCCGAGATTCAAAGCCGTCGGTCCACAGTATCCGTGTCCGGTCGGCGAAGTTCGCGTAGAGCGTAACGTCGTTGGTGGGCATCGCGAACGTATACGTGCCCTTGGTCGATACGACATTCAGGCCGGCGGCATCGCTCGACCAGGAGACGAAGTACTTACCGGGATCCGGTATAGCCGTCACCTTGACCGAGGTCGTCCCCACTACGCGTGTTCCGCTGGCCGGAGTGCTTGTGACCGTGCCACCTGTATTGGCAATTACGGTCAGCAGATAGTCCTGAACGGCGAAGACAGCCTTCACCTCAGTGACCGATGGATTGGCCGACAGAGAGAAGTCGTAAGTCCTGTCGGTAGAAAGCGTATTGCCACTCTGATCGGTCCACTTGCTGAACGCATAGGTGCCGTCCGTCGCGGTCAGCGAGATGGTTTCGGAGTCATCGTAGTAACCGGTCAGAGGTGAGAAGGTTACTCCGCCGACGGTGCCGCTGATGGTGCCGCCCACGGGCGTGTTGATCGTGATGCGCCGCGGCGCGCCGAGGATCGCGATGGTGTCCATACACTGGTTCGCCGTGACCGCGGTGGTTCCGGTTCCAACGCCGAGATACACTCTATCGACCGGGCCGGTTGCTCCGCCGGTCGCCGCCTTCGCAAGAGTGCTGTCGACGTAAAGATTCGCGTTGCCGGAACTGTCTCGGTAGACTTCCATACGGTGCCAGCCGGTCGCCCGGGCGACACTGCCCGCGTACCAGTTGCTGGTGGCGCCGTTCTTCACGCGCATGCCGTAGTAGCTGTAGCCTGCGCCGCTGTTGACGCCGGCCGCGTAGAGCGTATTGGCCGAGCTGTCGCGCATATCCATCGAGTTAGCGTCGTCGTTCTGGGCGGTGTCGTCGTACAGCCAGAACCGCATAACGATGGGATTGGTACTGGTGGCAGTGAACGTCTTGTAGCATCTGTTCGAGGTGTTAGTCCACTTGACAGCGCCGGGTGCGCTGTGCTTTGTGGTCGTCTGGAACGTCGGCATGGTCGTTGCCCCGCCGGCGCCCGTCCAGTCCGCGCTGTTGTCGCAGCCATTCTGAAACACTATGGCTGCAGCCGCCGGCAGACACAGAGCGGCCATCAACAACAGTGCGACCACGGGCATTAGCCAGACTGCGCGAGTTTGCTTACCCGCAATCTTCTCCATAACTGTTCGTCCTCCTTTTGTCGTCTTCGACAACAAGTTCGTGCTAGGGATGTGCACGGTAACTGATCAAGACGGCAGCGCGAGACTGCCGTTTGCCGGGACCCCGCACCCGAAAGCGCCACAGAGGTCGGCGCTCTCGGGCTTGGTTCCACGATTCCATATCCGGCCACGATGGGAAGCTGGCCCGGCGTCTTGCGCGCGCGGCCGCTACCTACCGCAGACATTCTGCAACATAATTGACCAGCTGTCAACTGGTACCATTACCAGATTACTCTGGTCAGATGACCAGCACGTCTGTCTTTCCACATTTCGGTGCATGCCAGGCAAAAAAAGAGGGCGGAGCCAGTTGGCTCCGCCCGTTTTCTTCTTTCGAGTGTAGGAAAAACGACTCCTACGGGATGTCGCCGGCGCCGCGGATGATGATCACCGGCTTGCCGCCGACCACGCCAACCAGACCGGTTACGGTCACGTTGCCCGAGGTCTTGGGCGTATTGGATCCGCACAGGACCTTGATGCCCGGGATCGCACCGTCAACAAGTCCGCTTCCATCGTCGAGATAGAAGTACTTGTCGGTCGGATTGGCCGTGCTGTAGTTGGTGACCGATCCGGCGATCCGGACCAGCATACCGACGTTGTAGAGACCGGTGCCACCAGAGATGGCCGGGGTGTTGGCATTGACGCCCTTACCACCAGCCGCTCGCTCGATTACTCCCAGAGGAGCAATCGGGGTGCCCGCGCTCTTGTCGGTCCAGGAACTCGCGTTGAGGACGCGCTGGCCGCTCGACGAATCGAGCACGCCGCTGACGTCCACCTTGCGGTCCTGAGTCGGCATCGCACCCGTGTAGACGACCTTGATAGCCGCCGACCGGTCGGATTCCTCGATCCAGAACGCGTTGCCAACAACGCCGGTAACCACTTTGTCGGTGAGCTTGTAGCTCGGACCGTTGGTAAGCGGCCACAGATCGCTGATCTTGGCAACAGGAGTGGCATCCTCGAATGAGATAGTGTCGCTGTAGGCAATGGACTCATTGCTTGCGGCGTCAATGAACTTGACATACACGGTCTTGAGGCTGCCACCGGTCGAACTCAGCGTCCAGGACTTGGTGGTGGCATAGGGCTCAGGAGCCGTGTAGGTTGCGTTGTCGTTGCTGAACCTCATCTGCGTAGCGCCAACTGCCGACAGAGTCAGCGTGACGTTGAGCGATGAAGTCGTTGCATCGCCATTGTTGATGACGATCGTGCCGGTCGGGGCCTGGGTGTCGAAGACATACTGACCCAGCCTGACTGAGCCGTTGCCGACTCCGACGCTGTTGTACGACCTCAGGTAGAGGTAATACGTGCCGTCGGCCGGCGGCAGCGCAACCAGCGTACCAGTGGACCAGCTGGCGCCTTCTCCCTCGACGATCGCGTCGGAGGCGTTCGTGCTCCACTTATACTTGTAAGAGGAGATCTTGCCGTCCGTTCCGAACCCCTGCGGGTTGGTGAATCCAGGCCAGCTCGTCGCATTGTAGGCATTGCCCACAATAGCGCTCGTCTGGACGCTCGTGCCGGAAACAGCCGGGGCGGCGAGCGTTACAGCCGTCGCAAGAGCCGTGCGAGCGGACTCGAATGTCGCGAACGGAGCATTCGGGCCTCCCGGCATGAAGTAGGACGAGACCCAGCGGTTGTAGACCTTGTTGGAGGTCAGGCCGGTCTCGGGCAGGTTCGTCGCTGTTGCGTTGCCCTTCTGAGCGCCGAATGTAGCCGCGTCGAACACGTGGAACCCGTCAGCCGGATCGGCTTCCGTCCAGTTCCAAGTGATGGCGCTGGTGGTGATGCCCGAAGCGGGCGCGGCGGCCGGAGCAGCCGGAGTAGGCTGAGGCAGCGAGCCGATGACGATGTCATCATACATCGTGCCGTAAGGCCAAGCCAGGTTGGCCGTGTCGGCGGCTGTTCCCACTGTGCCGTTCTTCCAGTCTGTTTCCAGCTCGACGCCGTTGATTCCGCTGTAACCTGCCTGACCGGTGGCGGCCGGGGTGCTCATGTCATCGATGTAGAACTTCAGCTCTTTGGTCCACGTATCGAGGTTCAGAGCCCCGATGGTGATTCTGGCATGGTGCCAGCCGACCGACCTCGGCACGTTGATGTTATACCAGAAGTTGCCGAAGCTCGTCTGGCCGTCGATGCTGCCGTCCTTGACCCTGACCTGATACTTGTTGTGGTCGAAGTCGACATACGCCGGGTAAGGCCCCGGCCCTGTGACGTTCGCGGTCCAGGTATCGCACATGCCCAGCGATATCTTCTGCGCGAAGTCGGTGTCGTCGAAGTTCTTCGTGTTGGCTGTGTCCGGGAAGTCCTTGCCGGCTTCCGCTTCGGCGATGATCGAGCTGTAGACCAGCGAGAGCGGGTCGTCGCAGTAGTTCGCGGTGCCGGTGGTAACCCACGCGGTTCCGCTTCGGTCGTAGAACCACCAGTCCGCGTACAGGTTGTCCGCATACGCGTTCGCACTGCCGCCGTTGAAGCGGTAGGCGAGGTTCACATAGTCGCGGCCGTTACCGACGCCGCCGCTCCAGAGAGCGTTGATCCCGGTGTGCGCCGTCAGGCTGGTCCCGTCCGTGCCGACAAATCCGTTGCCGGGCTTGGTTCCCCACCACGGGTTGCCGCTAGTCAAGTCGCCGTTGGCCGCCTTGTTGTTGGCCGTCGACGCGGTATCGTTCATGTCGAGGCTGCCGGCCCAACTGGTCGTATACGGGTTCGTGCTTCTGTTGAGACCCTCGAAGCCCTCGGCGAAGATGGCCTTGACGTAGTTCGCGGTCAGAGCGAGGTCCGCGCCAGGCATCTTGAACGTGTAGGCTGCCTTTCGGGACTTGACCGCCCCGGCGCCGTCCGTCCAGTTCAGGAAGAAGTATTCGGAGTTCGGGTTAGCGTTGACGGTCACATCAGTGTTGTACTGATGAGAAGTCCCGCCATCGACGCTCGGCGAACCGCCGGCCGTCGGGTTGGCAGTGACCGTGCAGTTGTAGCTGGCAACGACATACTGAGCATACAGCGTAGTTGCAGCGCTCGGCATCGTGTAGTTGAACGACGCATTCGTGCTGACAACATTGTTGCCGGCCGGATCAGTCGTCCACTTGGAGAACGCCCACAGCGGCTTCGCCGTCGCTGCTACCGGCACGGCTGTGCCGGGCTGATACATACCGGCGCCCGTCAGGGTGTTGACGGCCTCAGTCGGATTTCCGGCCAGCGTCAGTCTTCTCTCGCTTGTTGCGACGAAGACAGCGTTGATGGTCAGGTCGTTGTCCGGCATAGTGAACGTGTACGACGCGGACGTCGATAGCGTGGCGCCGCCCTGGTCGGTCCACTTGTCGAACTTGTAGCCTTCGGTCTCGCTCGCCGTCACGGTGACCGGACGCGTGGACGCGTAGGTGCCGGCTCCAGTCGTTGTTCCGCTTCCCGGCGGGTTCACGTTGATCGTGAGCTGTCGAGGAGTGCCGATGCCGTCAATAGTGAAGTACGAAGTAGTGGTGAAGCTGTTCGCGCCGTCCGGTGGGGAGTAGACCCACAATCGCTCGTTGTTGTTGTCCACCACGTACAGATTGCCGGCTGCGTCGAATGCGACGTCGCGGTTGGTTGCGTTAGACACAGTAGTTATTGACGATGCAATCGCCTTGGTCGTCGGGTCGAAGATGATCACCTTGCCCGACAGGTACGTAGCCAATGCCAAGTAGTTGTGAGACGGATCGTACGCCAAGCCTCTTGTGCATCTCAGAGGATCGTTGCTTGAAGGGGAGCCCAGCGCGGGAACAGACTTCCAGAGAACGGTGTTGCCCGTCGCGCTCACCTGGATCAGGCTCGACAGAGTGTCGCTGGTGTTGCCGGCTCTCTCCTGGGTAAGCCACCAGGTACCGTCGCTCGCGTGGGCGATGCCGTTGTAGTAGTTTTGGATCACGTTGTTGCCGGCGTCGTCATACTGCCGCGTCGGGACGGTGGCGTAGTTGGATGCGCTTGTCCCCAACGCGTACTTCCAGATCGATCCCAGCGATGCGCTTGAGGACGGATAGTCCTCATCCATCGTGTATAGCACGCGACCGGACCCTGTTCCCTCTACGAGAAATGCAGAGATGCTACCGTGGTTGGTGCAAAGGCCGCTTGCTGCTCGACTTGTGTTCGCGAGGACGGGACTGGCGGTCGTGAAATCCGGGCCACCCATCCAGATACCTGAGTTGGTGTCCGAGTAGTCGCAGACATAAACGTTGTTGTCCGGACCGACCCCCACTTTGAAGGGGCTGTTCCCTGCGCCCCATGTGACACCGCCCGATCTTGCGGTGTCGCCCTGCCCAACCGCATCGGTAAGGTCGGCGTTAAGAAGATATAGGCCATCGGTCGTGGTCCTGCTGTTAGTCGGGGCGGTGGTCGTAAGGCCTCCGACCGACTCACAAACGTAGACGCGGCCGAAATACTGGCTGCCCTGGTTGCTGTTGACACAGACCCCTCGAGGACTGTAGAAGTTGGTCTGAGTAGTGTTCGTGCTGAGCTTCGTCCACGCCGAATAGCCCGGGTCGGACGCCACTATCTTGATCGTGTAGGTCAGCCCGGACATCCCTCCGGTGCCGTTCCAGGTCCAGGTGTGAGTGCCCTTGTCCTGTCTTCCCAAATCCTCTGTGTAGACCTGGGCGCCGCCGACTTCCCAGACCTGAATCTGGACATTGGTGTCGGCGTTTTCGTTGAGAACGTAGCTGATGGTGTCAGGGGCCGTCTTCACCAACCCGGATGCGTATACGTTCGCCCAGGTGGGTGAGGCCGCTGCCAGCAGCAAGCATACCAGCACTGGCACAATCCATGCGCCAGCAGACCTAAGTCTTGTGTGTCCCATTGCAGACATCCTCCCTTTCTTGATAGCTGATTATCGGCTCGCGCGCTTGCGCACACGATACCGACTACGTCCAGAGCAGCAAATGCGAGGATCCAGTGACACAGCAGGCTGCCTGGCCGCGCCGCCAGAGTGCTCCGTTGTGCCTCCAGCGGAGCAATGCGATCGGGTAGGAGTGTCACCTTCCCGACCCGTCAAAGTGAGATCGTCGGCATCCTCTTCGGGATACCGGCTTTGTTTGGGTAGTACATTGGTCCGGCCACGAGGTAAGGCTGGCCCGTCCCATAGGCCGCGGCTGCGCTTCCCCCGCCGTCATTGTGCATTATACATGCTCATCTGTCAACTGGTAAGATTACCAGGTTGCCTGCAAGGCCTGGAGAAGATGCGCGAATCGATTCAGTCCCCTCCTCCTTGTTCCTCGTTAGGCGCAAATCCTGCTGAAGTTTGCGCACGCTACGGGATGTCGCCGGCGCCGCGGATGATGATCACCGGCTTGCCGCCGACCACGCCAACCAGACCGGTTACGGTCACGTTGCCCGAGGTCTTGGGCGCATTGGTTCCGCACAGGACCTTGATGCCCGGAATCGCGCCGTCAACAAGTCCGCTTCCATCGTCGAGATAGAAGTACTTGTTGTTCGGATCGCTGACGCTGGAGTTGCCGGCCGATCCGGCGATCCTTACCAGCATGCCGACGTTGTAGAGACCGGTGCCACCAGAGATGGCCGGGGTGTTGGCATTGACGCCCTTACCACCAGCCGCTCGCTCGATCACTCCCAGAGGAGCAATCGCGGTGCCCGCGCCCTTGTCGGTCCAGGAGGTCGCGTTCAGGACGCGCTGGCCGCTCGACGAATCGAGCACGCCGCTGACGTCCACCTTGTTGCCCTGGACAGGCATCGCGCCCGCGTAGACGACCTTGATAGCCGCCGATCGGTTGGTTTCCTCGATCCAGAACGCGTTGCCAACAACGCCGGTAACTACCTTGTCGGTGAGCTTGTAGCTCGGACCGTTGGTAAGCGGCCACAGATCGCTGATCTTGTCCACCGCGGTCGCGCCGGACACGAACGTTGCGGTGATCGTTCCGGCGCCTGTCGCGCCCGAGAACGTCGTGACTGGTGAGCTCGGATTGGCGAACGCGCCGCCGGCCGTGGAATTCCAGCCTGCGAACGAGCAGCCGGGGTTCGGAGTCGCAGTCAGGCAAATCGTCTCGCCCTCATCGTAAAAACCATCTTTCTGGGCGAACTGCACGCCACCGACCGACACCGCGATGTCGCCGCCCGTCGCGGCGAACGTCAGCAGTCTGGGCGCGCCCAGCACGGCCATCGTGTCGCATCGGAAGTCGTCGCTATAAGGCGACGAGGACAAGCCCATGCCCACGCTCACAGCCCCGAACGTCAGCGCGTTGTTGACCGCCTTGGTGTAGGACAACACGCCGTCGACGTAAAGGCAGGCGTTCCTCGGGCTCGTGTTCTTATACACAACCTCGAGGCGATGCCAGCCGACCGACCTCTGAGCGGTCCCGCAGACCCACCCGCCCACGCCGTTGTCGTTGAGCTTGAACGCGTATCTCGTCGTGCCGCCTATGGGAGAGGTGCTGACTCCCGCCGACATCCCGGCCGTGAACGATCCCGAGCCGGTGTGGATGTGCGCGATCGGCGCGTCACCTGAGTAGGAGAGGTTCGAATCGTACAGCCAGAACCGCAGCGCCACCGGGCCGTTGGTTGGCGTGAATGACTGATATACCCGGTTCTGCCGGTTCGTGTAGGCCCATGCGCCCGACCCACTGTGTATCGGGCTCGTCGTTACGATCGACGGCCAGGTGACCGTCTCCGAAAATGTCGCCCATCCCTCGGTGCTGTCGCACCCGCTGGACCAGAGAACAGCGCCGTACGCCGGAGCCCAGGCCGCGACCACCAACGCCGCTGCCGCCGGCAATAATCCCAGTAAGCCATCGATCGCGCGGCAAACCGCGCGTACGCTCATCTTCATCCTGAACTCGCCCTCCACCACTTCACAGCTAATGTCGCCGTAAATGATTAGCACGCCCGGTTGATACGTGTCAATCGGCAACATTACTGGGTTATGCACATGCTCGCCATTGTAGCTGGAAGCTCAGCCGTGCTAGAATAGAGGCCTGCGCTTGCGCAGCATCCGACACGACAGTGATGGTGGCAATGAAGCACAAAGGTGTGCGATTTCGGGTAATAGCCCTCATTCTTATCTGTCAGGCGGCCATGATCTACTGGACCGCCGATAGCGAGATGGCGCGTGGCGTCTATCTTATCTGCTACTCGATAATGATGCCGACCGCCCTCTACCTCCTATTCGCGCGAGTGATGAAGCCGCTGTGCGCCCGCCTTCTGGGCGGGAAGCAGCCGTTCGACGACCACGAGCTGATGCTTGGCTACATCGTCCTCACGGCCACTATCCCCATCATCGGATTTGGCGGCCTGCGTTTCCTTGCGACGGGCATGGGCTATCTGCCGTATGCGTCCGATGCGCTCCCGCAGTGGCAGCGCTATCTGCCCGGCGTGCAGAATCTGCCCGTGCTGCACAACATGGACGCCATCCGCCAGCTCTATGGCGGCGGTCATCCGGTGCCGTGGAAAGTGTGGCTTGTGCCGATTGCTTTCTGGAGCGTATACCTTCTGCTGCTCAGCACGATCTGGATGTGCATGGCCGGCATATTTCGGCGAATATGGATCGACCAGGAGAGGCTTACCTTCCCCATTGCCAAAATGCCTCTGGAGCTGATGAGCCCGAAGGAGAACGTGTTTCGAAGGCCGCTGTTCTGGATCGGCTTCGCGCTGCCCGTGATCCTCCAGAGTCTGTTGGTCCTGCACGACTGGTTCCCCGCGGTCCCCGCGATGCAGCTCAAGGCCTATTGGGTTTCATTTCCGTCGCCGCCCTGGAGCGCCATGCCCGGTTTTCCGATCAGCTTTTATCCCATGGGAATCGGCTTGGCGTATCTGGTGCCCAGCGATGTCAGCCTGAGCTGCTGGCTGATGGCTGTGATGATGAAGCTGGTCTATGTCGTCGCGGCGGTGTTCGGTGTTGAGGCGGCGGGCACGGGCGCGGCGCGGTTCCCCTATGCCGACGAGCAGGCGTGTGGCTCCTGGCTTGCTCTGGCCGGCATTGTGATCTGGGGCGCCAGGCACCATTGGCGCACCGTGCTGAAGGTGGTTTCGCAAGACGAACGGGCGGCCGTCAACCGTATGATCTTGGTTGCCGTATCGTGCGGACTGATCTGCGTAGGTATGATGGCTGCGGTGGGTATTCCGGTCCTCGCCGCGACGATAGTGCTGCTCGTCTACGTCGCCTACATGCTCAGCGGCGCGCGCGTCCGCGCGGAGGCCGGGGCTATCTGGACGTTCGCTCCATTGGCATGGACTCCGCAGAGGGCGATGACCTCTATCATAGGGGCCAACGGCCTCAGTGATCAGGCGCTCGCCGCCGGAGGCTACTTCAATCTGGTGCACTGGGACATCCGCGGCCAGTCGCTGCCATATCTAGTGGAGGGGATGGACATCGCCGAGCGATCCGGCATAAGGTGGCGTACTGTGCTGGGGCTGGTCGCTATCGGCACCGTCACCGCGCTGGCGATGGGCTGGTGGAGCACACTCGCCAAGCTCTACGACATCGGCGCGTCAACGGCCAGGGCGAATCCGTACGCGATGAACAAGGTCCAGCGCAGCTTCGACGAGGTCAACCGCGTCGCAACCCAAGCCCGCGGTTGGGACCCGCCCGGCGTCGCGGCGGTTGTGTTCGCGATGGGACTGACCGTCCTGCTGACCTGGACTCGAAGGGTCGGGCTGTTTGGCCTGCACCCGATCGGCTACGTGATGTGCAACTCGCTGATCATGAACTCCTTCATCCTGCCGTTCTTTCTGGCATGGCTGACCAAGACGGTCATCCTGCGGTTCGGCGGCCACAAGGCCTACCGCACCAGCGTCATGTTCTTCGTTGGGATGATCCTCGGGGATGTCGTGGTGCAGGCCGGTTGGGCGCTGGCGGGCTGGATGTTCAACGTGCCGATATATCAGTTCCTGAGCTGACAAGCGTGCGGGCTAAGCGGCGATTCGCCTGCTTGCCGAGGTCGGTTTGACATGGATGACGGCTGCGTCCGCTTCGCCGTCTTCGCGATTGAGCGGGGATGCCCAGGCCTCGCAGCGTTCGCCGCGTATCTCGACAAAGCCGAGATTCGCCGGCTGCCGTGATGAGATGACTTCGCCCACCTGATCGGCGCGGAGTCCTTCGATCACACGGTCGCATGCCTGGCCAAGCAATGAGAATGTTGTTGTTCGGAGCCGGGCAGCCACGGCCGCGTTGGCTCGCACCACTGCCCCCGATCTGTCCACAACGAGGATCGGGTCGCTGATGGAATCGAACGTTCGCTGCCAATAGGTGCGCGATACCTCGACGTCCTCCGCGAGGAGTGCGCTTCTGATGGCCGCTGCCGCGGAGTTGGCCAGGACCTCGGCGAGAGTGACTTCGTCCTGTGTGAAAACCCGCGTCGATCCCTTCTCGCCAAGCGCCATGCAGCCGATTACCTCGTCGTTTGCGATCAACGGTACCCAGAACGCCGACCTGACTCCCAGCCGAGCCGGTATTGCGTCCATCGCATCGGGCTCGTCCGTGATATCTTCAACGATCTGCGCACGGCCCGTGCGCACCGTTCGCGCCGTGACAGACTGCCCGTCGATCGGGATCGACAGACCACTTGCAAGAACGCTCGTGTCGAGTCCGCATACGCCTCTCAGGACAAGGTGCTTGCCGCCTCGGTCTTTTATACAGACGATGCCACACCCGGCGCCGATCGTCCTCGCGGCCTCGCGCAGCGTGGTCGCCAGCCTGCAATCCAGGTCCGTGTCCTCGAGCAGGGCCCGACCAACCTTGTTCACGATCTCGAGTTCGCGATTGCGCTGATAGAGGTCTTCGTTGCGTTTCATCAGGGCACTCATCAACTCGATGTTGCCCGAGATGTCCTCGAAGCAGACCATGATCGTATCCGTCAGCCCGAACACGGTCGGCGCTTGGAAAGCCTGAATGTGTGTCCAGCACTCGCTGCCGTCACGTCTGCAGAGCACTGCTTCGCCCGTCCAACGGCCTTCCCTGGCAGAACTGCGGATCTCGTGGCAGAGCCACTCCGGGTTTCGGAGGGCGAATAGGGAGTCGAGCATGAGCGACTTGAGCCCGCCAGGCTGAGCGGCGAGCACGGACTCTGCGCCCGGGTTCGAGTAGGTGATCCGGCCTGTCGCGTCTACCAACAGCGCGTGCAGGCCAAGGTCGCGGAGCACAGACTCGTAGGCCGGCTGGGCGGGCTGATTGCTGTCCGACATCAGGCAGCCCTCTTCTCCGTTGCATCGGTGTGGTATCTGTTGATCACGTCTGTCGCGGCTCTCACCACATCGGGATCGAACTGCTCGCCGGCGTGGTTGTGCAGCTCCCGCGCGGCATCCGCAACGGGCATAGCACGCCTGTGCGGTCGATGAGACGTCATCGCTTCGAACGCATCAGCCACTGCCAGGATGCGCGAGAGCAGTGGGATTGCGTCGCCCTTGAGTCTGTCGGGATAGCCGAGGCCGTCAATGCGTTCATGGTGGTGCCTGATCACGCGAGCGACCTCAGACAGCTCCTCGATCTGTGCAATGAAGCCCGCGCCTACGCCCGGGTGTTCACGGATGTTGGTCCAGTCGTCTTCGGTGAACTTGCCGATCTTCGACAGGACGGACTCGGGAGTGCCGATTTTGCCGATGTCGTGGATGTGGGCGGCAAACTCGAGGGTTCGGAGGCTGTCGTCCGGCAGTGCCATCTCAGCGCCGATTTCCATGCAGAGCTGAGCGACGCGGGACGAATGCTCGCTGCTGAGAAGCGACCTCGCGTCGACGGCGGCGGCGATCGCTTGGATCGTCCTATGAAGGACGTCCGTGCCAAGCGTCTGATCCGCGGAAGCTGATCGATCGGATTCGATTGGGGACATACTCACATACTCCAACTCGACAGGGCGTGCCTAGACCCTATCTCTGCATATCGTGTGAAGCGTTTAACTAGTCAGTCCAAGCACATTATCGGGCATTGCGTGGCAAGACTATAGTCCGCCGTAACGTTTAGTTCAATATTACCTCGCGCGCGCAAGGAGAGTACGGGCAAGCTACTCGCTTTTCCGCGCAAAGCGCGCTATCATGTCCCGAGAGGGGCGCAATCCCTGGGGCCTCCAGCATCTATTCTCTGGAAAGGTGGTGAGTCGGGTGTCGGATGCGGATTTCACGCTAACATCGCTTTCGCACGGGGCTGGTTGAGCCTGCAAGCTGAGCCCACAGGTTCTGGCGCAGGTTCTGCGTCAACTTCCCCCAATAACTGATCCCAACGTGCTCGTGGGTCTTTCGACATCCGACGACGCCGCGGTCTATCGCGTCTCGGACGATCTTGCGATCGTGCTCACGGTGGACTTCTTCACGCCCGTCGTGGACGATGCCTACGAGTTCGGCCGGATTGCCGTGACCAACGCCCTCTCGGACGTCTACGCGATGGGCGCAAGGCCCGTACTCGCCCTGAATCTGGTCGCATATCCCGCTCGATCACGCCCGCTTGACAAGCTCGAGGAAATCCTGCGGGGCGGCTCCGATCAAGCCAGGGCGGCGGGAGTAAGCATCGCCGGCGGCCATTCCATCGACGATCCCGAGCCGAAGTACGGCCTGTGCGTGATGGGCGTCGTGAACCCGAACGCGGTGCTCACCAACGCCGGCGCGAAGGTAGGTGACAAGCTCATCTTCACCAAGCCGATCGGCACGGGCGTCATCACCACCGCCATCAAGCACGGCACCGCGCCGCCCGAGGTGATCGCCCAGGCAATTCGCGTGATGACCACGCTCAACGGCCCCGCATCCGAGGCTGCGATCGAGGTCGGTGTGAACGCGTGTACGGATGTTACCGGATTCGGCCTGCTAGGCCATCTGCACGAGATGGTGGCTGCCAGCGGGGTGGGGGCGAGGATTCGTCTGCTCGATGTGCCGTTGATCGGTGGGGTGCGTGAACTCCTCGCGCTCGACGAGGCCCCTGGTGGCACCTACTCCAACCGCGACCACCTCAACGCTGATCGCGCAGTGGCCTGGTCGCCCGACCTCTCCGAGGAGGACCAGCTCGCGCTGTGCGATGCGCAGACGGCCGGCGGATTGCTGCTCAGCGTGCCTGCTGATCGTGCCGACGCGCTCAAGTCCGCCCTTCTCGCCCGAGGCGCGCTTTCGGCCGCGGAAATCGGCGAGATCGTCGAAGACCCGCGGTGCCGGATAGTCGCGGAGCCTTGACGATCATTACATAACCGGGCAGAACCGTGATGTAATGCGCTTCGGCAGGTTCATCGAGGCTCCACTCCCCCCATCGAGCGCGCCGCCTGGGACATCTTCTCCCGCCACGATTCCGCCGCGTTCTCATTCACGGACTGTGTCAGCTTCGCGGTCATGCAGGCACTCGACATAAATAAGGCCTTCACGTTCGATCAGCACCACGACATGCTGGGATTTGAGAGACTCTGAGGGTATACTCCCCTCAGCGAACTATAAGGAGCGCGACTGATGAAGGTCAACATCACCGACGATTGCATCTCCTGCGGGCTCTGTCCGGAGATATGTCCTGAAGTGTTCGAAATGCCGGAAGGCGAGAAGGCTCGCCCCAAAGTCGATACCGTCCCCGACGAGCTCGTGGACAAGGCCAAAGAGGCGGCGGAAACCTGCCCGGTCAGCGCCATCGTGCTGGAGTAGTCCGGAATGAGAGTTCAGTTCCACGGGAATCTCCACCCCGTAGCAGCCTGCGGATGAACTCGGCGCAGAGCGTAGGAGGCGTCTCCAGACGGCGATCTGCAAGTGTGACGCCAGTGGATTCGCAGGAGGCGTCTCCAGACAGCGATCTGCAAGCGTGACGCCAGTGGATTCGCAGGAGGCGTCTCCAGACGGCGATCTGCAAGTGTGACGCCAGTGGATTCGCAGGAGGCGTCTCCAGACGGCGATCTGCAAGCGTGACGCCAGTGGATTCGCAGGAGGCGTCTCCAGACGGCGATCTGCAAGCGTGACGCCAGTGGATTCGGGGTCTGGAGACCCCTCCTACACCACTTTGTCCGGCGGCTGCTAGCGGAGTTCTCTCCCGCAAGACTGAACAGACACGTGATCTGACTCGGCCTTGACTCGCCTGCACCGTCCGCCTATGATAGTGGCGGAGGAGCTGCAGCTATGCTCGATTCGGCCCGGTTTGTATTGGTTCTAATGTCGTGCTGTCTGTGCGCGGGCGCGGCGTTCGCGCAGTCCGAGCCAAAGAAGGATGATTTCCAGGTCGAGGTCATCAAGAACCTCGCCTATCGGTCCGGCCCCGGGCTTGACGCGTATGAGCGCGAGAGGTGCCTGCTCGATCTGTATCTGCCCAAGCCGCGCAAGGACTGCCCCGTGATCGTGTGGTTCCACGGCGGCGGCATGAAGGGCGGCGCCAAGGCGGACGCCGCCGCGCTGGCCAAACGATTCGCGAGCGCGGGCATCATCGTGGCCACTGGCGAGTACAGGCTCTACCCCAAGGCGAAATATCCGGATTTCATCGACGACGCCGCGGCGTGCACCGCCTGGGTGATGAAGCACATCAGCGACTACGGCGGCGACCCGAAGTCGACCTTCATCGCGGGGCATTCCGCCGGAGGATATCTCACCGGCATTCTCGGTATGGACCCCAAGTACCTGAGAAAATACGGCATCGACACCGCGCGGCTCGCCGGGATGATCCCCGTCAGCGGGCAGGCATTCACGCACTATGTCATTCGCGAACAGCACGGCGTCGCCGATCCCAACCTGAGCACTGTCTGTGATGATGCGGCCCCGTGCTACCACGTCCGCAAGGACTCCCCGCCGATCCTTATCATCATGGGCGATCACGACTGGCCGTGCCGAGCCGAGGAGAATCGATACTTCCTGGCGATGCTCAGACTCGCAGGTCACCCCGATGCCGACTTCAAGCAGTTCGCCGGCCGCGATCACGGCTCCATCATCGGCAGGATCGCTGAGCCCAACGATCCCGTGTTCGAGACAATGCTCGAGTTCGTGCACAAGCGCCAGGCAAAGTAATATCGCCGGGGGGCGAAGGAGCGTGTGCGGGCAAAATGAGCTGAGAGCTCACCTGCCTGTTCGCCACCGGCAGTCACGCGTCCTCAGAGGAACCCGTTCTGTCTCTCTGACTGGTTCCGCATCCCCGCCAGGAAATGGCGAAACGCTTCAGCCATCCTATCTCCTTGCTTCGCGATCTGCCATATCTACACCCCGCTGCGAACGTCGTCCCGGACCTCCGTCGCCGCCACCTTCCTCCCCGCGTGGCGCTCTTTGACCTGCCACATGAAGTTGACGATCTTGGCCTCGCGGCTGGAGTCGATGAAGCCGTCGTAGTCGAGGTTGAGGAACGGGATGTTGTCGTGGCGTCGGCGCAGGGACTGACTCAGCGCGGTCACCGTGTTGCCGGGCATGCAGTTGAACGGGATCACACTGACTATCCCGGCCAGCCCGCGCTTTGCGAAGTCCTCGCTCTTGCCCATCGAGCAGATCGCCTCGCCGCCGAAGTTGTAGTTGACGTATTTCGAGCCCTCGTGGATTACCTCGTGCGATCGGATGTCGTCGTAGCCGTCGAGGAACGGCAGTGTCGCCGCGAACAGCGCGTGCTCCTCCTTCTCGATCAGCTTCGCGTTGAGCCACCGACCGCCGAACTCGCTCAGCTCTTCCTTGCTCAACCCGAGATCCCTGATCCGGTCCGTCGATAGCAGCTTGCCGATGAAGTTCGCGTAACTAAAGAACTCCGTCATCGGGGCCAGCCACGTCTCGGCTCCCTCGGATTCGAGCTTGCGCAGGATGTCCTGGTTCGCGCCGTCGTGCAGGCGAACATAGAACTCACCCACGACGCCCACCAGCGGCCGGTCCTCGCGCCGCATCGGGATGTGGCTGAAGTCGTCTTGCGCGCGCCGCAGAAGCTCCCTAAGCTCCTCGAGGTGCTTCGTATTCATCATCGCTGCCAGCTTGTGGGACTCGACCTTTTGCTTATGCTCAGGTATCAGCTCGATAAGCTTGGTCAGGTAGCTCTGGAACAGCGCCTCGCTCGCGCCCTTCTCGATCTCATACGGCCGCGTGCGCTGCACCATCTTGAAGAGCAGGTCGTGGCAGAGGATCGCGTCCCACGTGACAAACGCAAACATCAGCCCCAGCCCGCCGTGCTCGCTCTTTGAGCCGAGAGTCACGATATCCACGTCGCGATACCCGAGCTTGTCGAGTATCCTCCGCTGGAGCATGCTGTACATCCCGAACCGGCACGGCCCCTCCGCGTTGCCCTGGAAGAACGCCTCTTTGGTCGGATCGAAATCGGGCTGATGAACGCGATGGAGCATGTCCTCCGTGGTCATCAGCGCGGGCAGGCACACGTCCTCGCTGATCGCCTCCCGACCGTAGTTGAGCCCGACATCAGGCGAACGCGGCAGTGCCTCCGCGTCGATCCCATACGCTTGCAGGCATGCCGCCAGCACTCGCGCGGCCTCGTTTGCGTAGGGAACCCAGAGCTTTCGCCCGCCGAGATCGGTGATCGGTTTCTCCGTCGTGCGGATCACCTCGGCATCCCGCGTCTGGCCCTTGGCCGCGGTGTCCGCGAAGGCCTCTATGCGCGTGATGACGCCCGCGTCGGCGGTGTGCTCATCGATCTGCATCACATAACACGGCTCGCCGATCTCGTCCTTGAAGAACGGGTTCCCGAACGAGTCCGGCCCGCACGCGAAATACGTAACCACCACCGCCCGCAGCCGAGCGTCCTGCCGGATCAGCCTTGCGGCCATCAGCTTCTTCTGAATCTGGCGCGAATACGAGTTCGGCCACGCGTCGGATATGTCCACCGACTCCAGCGGCAGGAAGTCCTGCGGGATGGCGAGTATCCCGAGGTCCTGGATCTTCTTGCCGATGTCCATGTTGACTGCCGGATCCCACAGCGTATACGGCCTTCCCACCACCACGAACGCCATCTGGTCGCGCGGCATCGTCTGCAGCACCTCGGCCCCGCGCGCCTCGATCTTCCGGCGGAAATCGTGCAACACCTTCAGTCCGACTTCCAGCGCCGCCTTCGAGTCCCTCGCAGACCGTCCGAGCTGCTTGCCGATCTCGACGAACAGCCTTTCGATGTGCTTCTTGCCACGCTTGAGGTGCAGTGCCGGCGCGAGATGTCGAATTCCGCGCTCCGTCACGCCCACGCACGACGCGATCACGTCCGGCGCCGCCTGCAGATAAGGGCAGGTCTGCGCCTGGCGCATATTGGGGTTCGGCTGGTCGGTGGAGATGACGCGCGGCGCGAAGATCACGTCCACGCCCTTCTCGATGAGGTCCATATAGTGCCCATGCGCGACCTTGAACGGGAAGCACGGCTCCCCGATCGCCACGTCCAGCCCCATCTCGATGATGCGCTTGTTCGTAGGATCGCTGGGCACGACTTCGAAGCCCAGCTCGCTAAGGAACGCGCGGTACAAAGGGTACAGCTCGGAGAACATCAGGCCGCGGGGAACGCCGATCCTCATGCCGGGCTGATGGTTGATGGTCGATGGTTGGTAGGCCTCCATCATCATCTGCTCGCGCTCGGCGAACAGATCGGGCAGGTGCGAGCCGAGGTTCTTCTTATGGACCGCGCTGAACTTCTCGCAGCGGTCGTTGTAGAAGTACTTGGGCCCGTTTTCCATCTGGAACGTGTTTACGTCGCAGCGGTTCGGGCAGCTCTTGCACTCAAACGAGCCTATCTCGTACTTGGCGTCGGCGATCGCGTCGAATCCTCTGAACGTGCTGACCTCCGGGTCCGCCAGATACGCCAGCCGCGCCGCTCCCACCGCGCCCGTGATGTGCGGATACGGCGCGACCACGATCTCCCGCCCCAGCACGGTCTCATACGCAGCGACCATGCCCTTGTTGAACGCAACCGCCCCCTGGAACGCGATCTTCTTGCCGATCTCCCGGCTGCCGACGTTCTTGTTGAGGTAGTTCTTCACGCTCGCGAGGCAGATACCCGCCGCAAGGTCCGCCACCGGCACGTTGTTCTGCTGGTAGTAGACCATCGCGGACTCGGAAAACACCGTGCAGGTCCAGTCGAGGTCGGGCGGTCGAGTGTTGCCCAGCGCGACATCGCCGAACTCCTCAAGCGGTATCCCCAGCCGCGACGCCTGCTTCTCGAGAAACGCGCCGGTCCCCGCCGCGCAGGCCTTGTTCATCTCGAAATCGATTATGACGTCGCCGTCGAGGCGGATATACTTGCTGTCCTGGCCGCCGATCTCGAAGATCGTGTCGATGTCGTCGGCATACGCGAGCGCGCCGCTTGCCTGCGCCGATATCTCGTTGCGCACCAGCTCCGCGCCGATGTAGTCCGCCGTCAGATAGCGCCCGCTGCCCGTGGTTGCCGCGGCCATCTTGCCAATGGTCAGGCCCTGATCGTCGATCTGCTTCCTGATCTGCGCCAGCGTGTCGCGCACGGCCGAGAGCGGATCGCCGTTCGTCCTGCGGTAGTAGCTCGCCAGCACGACAAACTTCCCGTCCACCTGCGTCACCACGGCCGCCTTCGTGCTCACCGACCCGATGTCGACTCCCAGCGCGGCGCGGTCGATCGACAATGGAGAGTGGAGATTGGAGAGCGGAGAGCCGGGCACGCCGGTCCCTTCTTTGCTTTCCACTTTCCACTCTCCACTATAGGATATTGCCTGGCATCCCGGGTATTCGAGCGGCCTGCGCAGATGTTCCTCGAGCAGGTCCATTGCGGCGCGCAGGTCGATCTCGGCTTCCGCGCGCATCGCTGCGCCGATCGCGCCCAGCGTTCGGTTGTGCTCCGGCACGAACAGCCTGCCGTCGAGCCCCAACTCCTCGGCCAGGTACTTCCGGACGGCTGGGTTCTCCGAGACACCGCCGATGAACGCGATCTTGTCCCGGAACTCCTTGCCGCGCGCAATCGCCGAGCGATAGTTGCGGCTGATGGCTTGGTGAACGCCTGCCGCGATGCGATCCCGCGGAGTGCCCTTCTGGTAGAGGTGGGTGATATCGGACTCGGTGAAGACCGCGCACCGTCCCGAGAGGCTGGCGGGGTTCTCGCACTCCAGCGCAACCCGCGCGAACTCCTCGATGCTGCCATAGTTGAGCCGCACCGCCATGTGATCGAGGAACGACCCGCTGCCCGACGCGCACTTGTTGCCGAGGTTCGAGTCCTCAACCAACAGCCGCCCACTCACCGGGTCGCGCTCGAAGAGCAGATACTTCTGCGCCTCGCGGCCCATTTCGATGACCGTGCGCACCTCTGGATACAGCGAATCGATGGCCGCCGCGAGCGCGTTAGGCTCGTGGACGGAGTCTACGCCGATGAGCTCCTTGAGAGTAGACGCACCCGCGCCGGTCGCGCCGCATATTGCGCGATTCTCGCCGCGGGCGAGTATGTTGCCAAGCATCTCCTTGACGCGCAGCATGGGTTGTCCCTTGATCGGCGCAATGCCTTGGGACTCCACCGATCCGTCGTCAAGGATAACAACAGCTTTGACAGTATCGGAGCCTATGTCAAAACCGATTCTAATGGGCACTGGAGACAATCCTCCCTTGGAAATGCGGGGCATTTCCGATCACTTCGTGGCGAACACGGCAGCGCTCTGACTGCAAGTCAGAGGCGCGAGAGTGTTGATGCCACGATCCTATCGTTACGTCCGGCTGATCAGGTAAGGATGGGGCATATGGCGTTTTACCCAAGCTCAAACGCTCTTCAGACAGTATATTGTGATTGCACGCTTCAGTCAACCCCGATTAGCCCCGCAGACCAGTCCCTGAACCTGCCGCGCACACTGTATTCGCCACGTGGCGGCCCGTTCCTGCCAATTACGCTGCCGCTTGCGCTCGCGTGCCGATTGGACTATACTCAACCCAATACTCGGCAGCAGCTTGGAGAATGCGAATCATGGGCACAGAGATCACCAGAAGGCAGTTCCTTACAGCGACCGCGGCGGGTGCCGCTGGAATCGCACTGACCAGCGCGGGCATACTTGCGCCTCAGCGCGTGCTCGGCGCCAATGACCGGCTGAGAGTCGGCCTCGTCGGCGTCGGCGAACGTATGGGCACGCTGATGAATGAGTTCCACGACCTCAAGGACAGCCACAACTGCGAGCTCGTGGCTGTGTGCGATATCTGGAAACCGAACCGCGAGAAGGCGATCAAGAAGGTCAAGGACTGGTACGGCACGGAACCCAAGGTGTATGCCAACTACGAAGAGCTCCTGGCGGCTAAGGACATCGATGCTGTTATCATAGCCACCGCCGACTTCCACCACGCGACCATGCTCCGCAAGGCAATCCTTGCCGGCAAGCACACTTACTGCGAGAAGCCGACCGCCAACACGCTCGACGATGCCAACGCTCTCATCAAAGTCGCCGAGGCCAACCCCAACATCATCGTCCAAGTCGGGACCCAGCGCCGCAGCGAGGGCAACTACTATGCGGCGGCCGACTTCCTCAAGTCCGGCGCGCTCGGCACGGTCTCCCGCGTCAATATCAGCTGGAACTACTTCGGGGCCCGCTGGATTCGCGACTGCAAGAGCTGCAACGCCGAGGACGTGGACTGGAAGCAGTTCACGATGGGCAGGGACAATCGCGCGTTCACTCCTCAGTTGTTTCGCGAGTGGCGGTTGTTCCGGCCCTTCTCGACCGGAATCCCCTGCCAGTGGCTCAGCCACATGATCGACGCCGCGCATATCGTCACCGGCGCCAAGTATCCCAAGAGCTGCGTCGCGATGGGCGGCACCTACGTCTGGAAGGATGAGCGCCAGAACGGCGACACTTTCGAGGCTCTGTTCGAGTATCCCGAGGGCTTCATGCTCAACTACACCACCGGTTTCGGCAATGATTCTCCCGGCACGGAGTTCAGAGTGTCCGGCACCAATGGCACGCTGGACTGCGCGGGCTGGAAGGCCACCGGCAGCGGCGGTGACAAGAAGAACAAGCTCAGCCAAGACGTTCAGATCAAGGGCGCCGATATGCCCGGCCACATGCAGAACTGGGTCGAGTGTGTGCGGTCAGGCAAGCAGCCCACTGCTCCCGTGCAGGCCGGCTACCAGCACGCGATCGCGCTCACGATGGCCGTCCGCGCCTTGGATACCGGCCGCAGGCAGATATTCGATCCGGTGACACGCACGATCAAAGAGGCGTAGGTTCCCTGTCGGGATGGCAAAGAGCAAGCATTCAGCGGCGCCGAAAGGCGACGGATCGAGCCGTGGCCAGACGTATCTGATCTGCCTATTGCTGGCGGCAGTCACGCTGGCCATCTACTGGCAGACTCGGAGCTTTGAGCTCGTCAACTACGACGATGAGGTCTGCATCCGGCGCAACGCCGTCGTCAACGCGGGCCTCGGCCCGGCCGGCATCCGAATGGCGTTCTCCACCGCCGTCCAGGGCAACTGGATTCCTCTTGTCTGGCTCTCCTACATGATGGACAACGACTCCGGCGGACAGGTCTATGGACTGGCTCCCGCCGGAGTCTACCACATGACCAACCTTCTGCTGCATCTGGCCAATGCCATCCTGCTGTTTCTCCTGCTGACCCTGGTCACGCGATCCCATTGGAAGAGCGCGTTTGTGGCGATGCTGTTCGCGGTGCATCCCCTGCACGTCGAGTCCGTGGCGTGGGCCACTGAGAGGAAGGATGTGCTCAGCACGTTCTTCTGGCTGCTGGCAATGCTGGCTTACCTCCGTTACACCGCACGTCCATGCGCCACGCGGTATATGCTCGTCGTCACCGCGTTTGTTCTGGGGCTGATGTCCAAGTCCATGCTTGTGACGCTGCCGATCGTGCTCGTTCTCTTCGACTACTGGCCCCTGCGCCGCGGAGTCAAGGGCGCGGAGCTTAGGCCCGGCCCTGAAGCAACGTTCCCCGCTCTCCGCCTGCTGCGCGAGAAGCTGCCCCTGTTGGCGATTGCCGGCGCTGCGTGCGTAGTCACACTCTGGGCACAGCGCACCGGCGGGGCCGTGACAGGCATCGATACCCTGCCGCTGGGTGTGCGGCTGGCCAACGCGGCAGTTGCCTACATCGCCTACATCGGCAAGACGTTCTGGCCGCACGATCTGATTATGCTCTACGCCCACCCGCGAAACACGCTGCCCGTCTGGCAGGTTGTTGCCTCGGGGGCGCTTCTGGTCGCGACTACTGCGGCTGCCGTCCTTGCCGCCCGCAAAAGGCCCTACATAACCTTCGGTTGGCTGTGGTACGTCATCACGCTTGTTCCCGTTATCGGGCTGGTGCAGGTCGGTAAGCAGGCAATGGCCGACCGCTACACCTACATCCCACTCATCGGGCTTTTCGTGATCATCGCGTGGGGCGTGCCGGACCTTTTGGGCCCGTTCCTTCGCAAGAAAGCGCCCGGGCGGACAAATCCCGCCACGGTGCCTCTTGCCGTAGTGTCGATAGTCGTTGTTGCGACCCTTGCCGCTATCGCCTACAGACAGACGGGATACTGGAAGGACAGCATTTCCCTGTGCAAGCACGCGATCGAGGTTAACGATGCCCTGCCGCTTGCACATCTCAACCTGGGGACGGCACTCGCCGGCCAGGGCGACCTTCCGGGAGCCATCGAGCAGTACCGGATTGTCGTCAGACTCACTCCCAACGATCGCGACGTGCACTACAACCTGGCGAACGTGCTCGCGAAAGCGGGGAACGACGGGGAAGCCATAGCCGAGTATCGCCGCGCGCTGAGCGCTTTTCCTGAAGACGCACAGGCGCACAACAACTTCGGCGTCCTTCTGGCACGGAACGGATATCTGGGCGAGGCGATCACGCAGTTCGAGCAGGCGCTTTCGATCGATCCCAGCTACATCGATGCCCAGCACAACCTCGACAGAGCGAAGCAGCTCTTGCACAGCAGACGGTAGTGGATGCAACCAGGCAAGGGGCGGCCATAGGAGCGTCTCGCGATTCCGGCGCAGCGGGAATTCGGGGCGTCGGATGCCTCCGTAATGGATCGCGGCCGGAGAATCTCTTCTCCGGCCGCTGTCCTCTCCCTCTTTTCTCCCCGAGTTAAGCCTTTCGCCTTCTCCAGAAGGCCGCAAAACCTGTAAGTCCGACAGCCATCGCAGCCGTGCCCGCCGGCTCCGGAACCGTGGGCCACTTTGTCAGCGTGAAAGCCGCGTTGCCGCCGGGATCCGCGTTTACTGTAAAGACCACACCGTCCGTGAAAGTCCCGCCGGGCGCGACCATCGGACCCGTGCTCTTAACATAGTCCATCCGATGCTGCGTGAGGGTTGCGTTCCATCCACTCTGCACCAGGAACTTCTTGTAGAACGTGCCGCCGGAGAGCTCTATGTGGAAGTCGTCCCAATAGGCGGCGGTATCGTTGGTGGCAACTTGCTTGAGGCGAATAACGTTGACGCCCTGCAGGTCGCCCGTTCCGGTGAACACAACCGGACTGAGTGATGTCATGCTGATCGGCAGCTCGCCGTACCACACCTGCGGCCACCAATACTCGTACGCGGCGTCGGGGTTGTCGATCAGCGACAAGTCCACCGACCCGCCTGTCCATGTGACGGAGACAGCGCCATAGGCACATGATCCGAGCAGCAGCACTGCCGCCACCGCGGCAAGCACAAGACAATAAGCCTTCTTCATCTTTCGCCCCTCCTTGGATGGGGTGCTCGCCCAGTCTGGCCCAAGGTGTGCCCGCCCTGTCACTTAGGCCAGAGCCTTTCGAGACCATCTGCCGTGGTCATAAGGCTCATCACTCAGTATTCGGATGTTGAGCGTATATACTTAATCGGCCCGAGAGCCGCACATCCTTCGGCCTACGCCAGCCTTTTCTTCAATCCCCCTATCCCTATTGCCCCGAAAGCCGCCAACAACGCCATCAGCGAGGACGGTTCGGGAACGTATGTTGTGGTTGGATACTCATCTATTGCGACATTGCCTTCGCCGGTCGCTTCATACCTGAACCATATGTCCAGCCGCTGACCGATGTAGATCCTGCCGTCTGTTAGTGCTGTGTGCGCCTCGAAGCCGGAACCATCCGGGTTTATTGTTACCACCCAAGCCGGCCCGCTAACCTTCGTGACGTCCGCATCGAGGATTACGCCGTTCGTGATGGTCACGTGCCAGTCTGTCCACGCGACCGGGGTGTTGTTCTCCGTGATCTCGTGAATGTCCGGGTCGTTGACGCTGGGATTCGGTCCGGTGAGCTGCAGGCCGGACTGGCCGACCTGCCATACCAGATTGTCGAACGTCAGATATGGGACCTGCGTCTCGCAGTCGATCTTCCAGTCGTCAGCCGACCACGTAATGCAATCAGCCCTGGCGGGCTGCCCAATGGCGCTTAATGCCAAACCGATCGCGAGAACCGATCCCAGGGCGAGAAGCAAAGCTCTCTTCGCCATGTGCCTTTCTCTCCTTTGTCTGGCACCTTTTTCTCCATGCGCGTCTTGTCGCGCGCTAACCTCTTCTGTAGTCTATCCTCAGTATGCCAGCTTGTCAAGGCCATATCCGCGTCACCTGACAATCCTGCACGTCGCTATCTTCTTTGGTCCCGCCTCAAACGACAGCGTCCCTTTCTTGATCTCCAGTGGTGCGACCGGCTTCTCATTCAGGTCCGCCAGCTCAGCACCGCTGCCCGCCGCCTTGATCTTGACCGCGACCTTGCTCGTGCTCGTGTTGTATCCTCTCACGACCAGCGCATCGCCGTCATCCGCCTTCTTGACCGCGCTTACGACGAACGCCGGCCGGTTCACGTCCACCAAGGATGCCGCCATCGGCAGCTCGCCGTCCTTGACTGCCGATTGCCCCACCGCCAGCGGGACATTGAACGCGTGCGCCTGCGCGAAGCTCTCGGCCTCTTCCCAATCGCCGGCGTGCGGGTAGAGCGCGTACTCGAAGGTGTGCTCGCCGAGCACCTGTCCCTCGACCTGCTGCTCCGGACCCCTCACGCCACCGCCTACGCCGCGCAGCAACGTCAGCGCGATCGTTCGCGCCTCGTCGTCTTTCACTTCATACTGCGGCAGGCCCCTATTGATCACGGTCAGCCCTATCCCGCCCCCGCTGACATCCACGAAGCTCTTCTGCGGGTGCGCGACCTCAAGCGGCTCTTTCCAGTCCGGGCACACAGGAACCGAGATCTCCCTCGCGACAACATCGAACGCCGACTCCGCGTGCGACACCTTCGCGGGCAGCCCCGTCGGGAACAGAACCCTGAACCGATGGTCCTTCGCCTTGTTATCGAAGCTCGTCTTTATGTCTACCCGCTTTATTGCAGAGCTAATCGCAATCTGCGTTCTAGCTCTGCAAAAAACCGTCTCGGACGACCTCCCATCGTCGTCCCTGCTCTTGGGCAGCTCGATCTCGGTGTCGATCTCGAAGACCACGCGAACGGCGTTGTTCTCGACCACCGACACCTTGCTCTTCGCGCCCAGGCTGGTGACGATAGTGTCCCGCAGGGGCTTGGCGTAGTTCCACCCGTCCCCGAAGTCGCCGCCATCCTCGAAGATCAGGCAGTTCGAGAACACGGCGTCCGTTTCCTTGTCCAGCAGGTAGAACGTGCCGTCGCCGCCTACTGTAATAGAAAGGAACTCGTTCTCGGCCGTATCCGGGCCGAGCAGCATGTTCGCGGGCTGCCTGTTCGGCTTGTCGAGCGCTTCGATCCGATATGCCTTGTAGCCAACGGACGGCACATCCTTTGCGACGAACAGCACCCTCACCCTGCGCACCGCGTGGCCGGGGATATCGTACGGCAACTGCTTCATAGTCTCGCAGACACGGCGGCTCAGCATCGCGCTGGGCACTTCCTCGCCGTCGGGATCGATGACCCGAATCCCTTCCCACGGGCAATCCATCGGGAAATCGATCTCCACATCGACTACATCCGTTCGCACGTGCGAGAGCGGGTTGAACACCGCCGCCAGCACGGTCCGCTCCGGCTTCTCGGAGGTGCTGCCGACCTTGTCCGCGAGCTGCGCCAGCGCCTTGGTCTTGAGCGATTCGCCAATCTGTCTGGTCTGATCGAACCGGTAGATCATGTCCTTGTGGACCTGATCTATGCTGCAGCCGCAGATGCTGTCGTGCGGATTGTTCTGGAGCAGATATTTCCATGCGAGGTCGATATAGGTCTTGGGATAATCGCCGCCCATCATCCAGAGCCACGACCACAGCGGCTCCACGTATTTCTCCAGAAGCGTTTCGCAGCGGTTCATCGCCTGCTTCAGATGGACTCGCGAAGACATCGTGCCGCCCAGCACGCCCTGCAGCTTCCAGTTGCGGTTTGTCCATCTCAACTCGCCTTCGTAGGTCTGCAGATCGGGTTTCTCCGCGCGCACTGCCTCCAGGAACCGCGTTATCGTGCTGTGCTCGACCTTCACGTCCTTGAGCCGCTCGTTTGCGATCCTGATGATCTCCGGGGTCTTGAACTGCGGCAAAACGTGGTCGCAGCCGTCCATGAATAGAAGCTGCGAGGTCGTGGGCTTCTCCGCGATGCAATCATCGACCAGCCCCTGCACCTCGCGTTCCACCTGGTCCGCGTCCAGCGGCTTCTCGGCGTAGCGCAGGCTTTCGCGGAGTCGGTAGAAGAAGTTGGAGTAGGCGTTGTTGTCGGGCATCTTGACGGTCAGCACTTCCGAGCCGTCCGGCGACCGCCATGTGAACTCGCTCGCGACCTGGTCGGCAGTGATTCCCCTGAACAGCACTGCGTTGTCGATCCCGAACCCGCGCAGAAGCTGCGGGAACTGCGAGATATGCCCGAAGCAATCCGGCACATATCCCGACGCAAGGTAGCTGCCGTAGTCATCGGACTGCTTCTTGCCGAGCATCAGGTTCCTGATGAGGCTCTCCCCGCTGACCAGGAACTCGTCCGGCTGGATATACCATGGGCCCACGATAATCCGCCCGGCTTCGATGAGCTTGCGCAGCCGCTGCTCGTTCTCTGGTCGAATCGCGAGGTAATCTTCGAGAACTATAGTCTGTCCATCGAACGTAAAGTATTTGAAGTCGGGGTTGTCCTCCATCAGATCGATGAGCTCGTCGGTCAACTCGACCAGCCTCATGCGAAACTGCTGGAATGTGTTATACCATTCGCGGTCCCAATGGGTATGTGAAACAACATGTGCCTTATACAATGCAGTCCTCCGGGCTAAAGAGCCGTCCTATGGTATCCGATAATCCCCGCGTGATGCAAGGAATTCGCGAGGCATTTGTACCTGAGGGGTTCCATTACTCGCAAAACCATGCTAAAATGCGTCCCTGAGGCCCGTCCATGGACGGGCTGAAGCTGTTATTCAGCTATTTGTCACCCTGACTTGGGTTCATTGCGTGGATGTGTATGTCACCCTGAACTTGATTCAGGGTCCAGTGTGGGTGCTGAACAATATTCAGCATGACAGAAGCCGGGAGTAGAAATGTCGGACATGGAATTCGTCCTCACGCCGCGCGGGCATGAGGATATCACAAACGAGCTGAATGAGCTGCTGACGGTCAAGCGGCCCGCCGTCGTCGAGAGAATCCGCCAAGCCAGGCAGCTTGGCGATCTTAGCGAGAACTTCGACTACGAGGACGCCAAGCGCACTCAGGCCCTCGTCGAGGCCCGCATATCCGAGCTCAAGGCGATCCTGTCGCACGCGAGCATAGTGGATTCATCCACGAGCGACGGCTCGGTCGGGATCGGCTCCAAGGTAACGGTCAAGGACCTCGAGGAAGGCTTCGAGGACGAATATGTCATCGTCGGCCCTGCGGAGTCCAGCCCCGCCGAAGGCAAGATCTCTCACGAATCCTGTGTGGGCGAAGCTCTGATGGGCAAAAGAGTGGGCGAATTGGTCACCATCCGCGTCCCCGCCGGCGCCATCAGATACGAGATCGTCTCAGTCCAGTAGCATAGTCACGAGTCACGAGTGCCGCGTTTCGGGAAATGAGTGCAGCGCAGCGGAACGGAAATCCCGAAACCAGGACCAGCAACACTACAGCGCGTGATCCCGTTCGCTCACGTCGATGTGTCCCACGCACTTATCGCCGTTGAGGAACTCGATGCGGCCTGCCTTGTAGCGCATCCGCACCTTGCCCGTGCCGTCGAGCTCTATGCACGCCCCCTCGTCGAGCCGAATGCTGTTCGAGTGCAGGGCCACGCCTACATCATACTTGCCCGCAATGTCGATCGCAGCCTCGCCTTTCCCCTCGATGCCGATCGCCTTCTTCCAATGCGAGTTGCCGTCGTGGATATGGATCGCCATGTCACACGCCTCTCCGTGGGCGGCAAGCAGGTTCAGGCCGTAGATCTGAGTGGATTCGGTGCCGGTGTAGTGGTTCGACATCTCGACGTTGACCCCGAGCGCCACGCCGCGCGCGTGCGCGAAGACCTCCGAGTGCAATCCCGACGACCACCCCGCGCCGAGCTTGGTCAGCCGCGAGCACATCACACATGCGTCTCCCTCGACGTGAGACGTCGTCAGGTGCGAGTAGATCGTCCACGGGAAGCTCCTGTTGCCTTTCTCCTCGTGGATCAGCGACAGCACCTCGTGCGTCATCGGACGCTCGGTGTTGTTGTCGGACCGCTCCCAGAGCACCATCGTGTCGAGCGGTTCCACCGGCGGCCGGCCCCTCATCATGTGGCTCTTCAGGACTTCGCCGGACGCCTCCATCGTCTGCGGCTCCGTCGACTTGTCTTCCGCGAGGGCCTTCCCGCCTAGCAGCCCGCCCGCCAGCGCAAGAATACCCTTCGTAAGGAAATTGCGTCTCGTGGACATCTCATCTCTCCCGTGCTGATTCTTGAGGTACGGTTCGGCACTCGGGCCGCCCAGTCCTACCTGGTATACACGAACAGGCCCTTCGACCCTAATCCGCGGGCCCTCGACAACCCGAAACTTGTAACAGGTAAACACGTCCGTTCTATGGAAGGGTCAGTGTGTAACCGGAGGTGTGTTATGAGGTTGTGCACGTGTGGGCTGATGTTGATAGCGATCGTCTTTGTCGTCGGTTGCGGCGGCGGAGGGGGTGGCGGGCAGAGCTCATCCGTTACGGTGCTGCCTTCTGATATGGTCGGCACCTACCTCGTGCAGGGCATCGGCCTGCCAAACGACCAGCTTGGCGTGCAGTCCGATGGTGACGTGGTCGTCAACGCGGACTCCCGCGCCGGCAGCGGCGGCACGATCACTCGGATCGGCACGTGCAGCCCACAGGGTATATTTGCGCTCAACGGCTCGTGGCGAGCAGGCGGTACGGACTACACGATCAATGCGAACGGCGAACTGCGACCTCAGAACCACTCCCTGGTTATGCAGGCCACAGTCACGGGCGGCAACGGTTTCTCCTGCCACGACGCGCCGTTCTCCGGCGATAGAGTCTCCAATCTCGAGGTTCCCCCTCCTCCTCCAGGCGCGAATCCCCCTGGGGACGGTGGCGACATCGAGAGTCCGCCCCCGCCTCCCGGCGACGACCCTGGACCCGAGATGCCCCCGCCCCCGCCGAGCTACTGATGCAGATACACGCGAGTTCAGCTGTCCGCAAATATGCACCCCGCTAGCAGCCGCCGGACAAAGTGGTGTAGGAGGGGTCTCCCCTCAGGCGACAGCCCTCGGCCGACAGCGCATCCTAAGGATGTCGCGAGAGGCGTCGCGAAGCGATCGCGAGAGCCAGACCCCGAATCCGCTCGCCTCGCGCTCGGAAATCGCCGTCTGGAGACGGCTCCTACAACCGAGTGCGGCTTTATCCTCAGGCTGCTAGCGGGTGGGGAATTCCCAGGTGACTGACCTGCGTTCCCGTGTCTGTTCAGTCCCTCCGGTGCGGCGTGGTTGCATGGATGCTGAACTATCGCGGCTTCCTGCGGAAGCGATCAATCGTATCTGACGATACCAGCCGGATCGCAGGTGAGGGTTTTGGGCGTCGCCGACGCATCGAGTATGCCGCAGGCGGACACGTAGTCGCCGGTGGTGATGCCGGAGCAGCCGGGGCACACCACTCTGATGGGCTGTCCGCAGCCGTCGTCGAGGTCGAAGCTCGATGAGTCCACCATGGTGACCCTGCCCCACGTCCTGAACAGGAAGCTCTCGCAGGCCGCGTGTGCGATGCTGCCCTGAAGACATCTGCCGCCAGCAGCCACGACTCGAGCGGTCCTGAAGCGCGCGGTAGAGTCGGTGCGGGCATTGCCGGCACCGTCGAGGGCAACCACGGTCACCAGGTGCTCGCCGAGCGCGGCGTGGGCGGTCAGAGTCCCTGTCCACGTGCCGCCGGCCTGGGCCAACGCGACACCGTCAGCCGTCACGGACGCAATCCCGCCGGCGTCCGACGCGCTGACGCTCACCCGCACGGCATCCCCCGCCGCCGCAACAGCCGGAGCGATCTGCACCGACGCAATGGCCGGAGGCGTGGTGTCGAGTATGATCGTATCGGTCGCGACGGCGGACTGGCCCCCCGTCGAATTCCTGAACTTGACGTAGACGGTCTTCGTGCCGTCACCGTCGGACAGCGTCCAGTTCCTGGCTGTCGAGTACGGCTCCCACTGCTCGGTGTCGAAGACGCCGTCATTGCTGACACACATCTCGCTGACCGTGCCGCTTTCGTCCGTCGCGGACAGCGTGAGCACCACTTGCCGGGTCGAGGTGTAGTCGGCCCCGCCATCGATCGTAACGACGCCCGAGGGCACGGTCGAGCCGGATATCACCTCGATGGGAGAGTGCCTGTCCGTGGTGGTCCCATCGCCGAGCTGTCCGTGGCGATTGTCGCCCCAGGCCCAGATCGCGCCGCTGCTCTTTAGCGCCAGCACGTGCGCAGAGCCGAGCGCGATGCTCTTAACCCCGGAGATGCCGGGCACCTGAATCGGCGACAGGGATCGGTTGGTAGTCCCATCGCCGAGCTGCCCGCGGGTGTTGTCCCCCCACGTCCATACCGCGCCGCCGCTTGTCACGGCCGCACAGAAGCCGTAGCCGGCCGAGACCGCGACCACCTGCGTCAGGCCTGGAACCGGGGCCGGGGTCAGCCTATTGCTCGTGGTTCCATCGCCGAGTTGGCCGGTGGCGTTGTAACCCCACGCCCAGACCGTGCCGTCGCTCTTGAGCGCCATAGTGTTGGAGCTGTCGGCACAGATAGCAACAACGTCGGTGAGTCCTGAAACGTGAACCGGCGAGCTCTTGGCGAGGACGCTGCCGTCGCCGAGCTGGCCGTAGGAGTTGTAGCCCCACGTCCAGACGGTGCCGTCCCGCGCCAGCGCAACCGTGTGGCCGTAGCCGGCGGCCACGGCCTTGATCGCCGAGAGACCCGGGACCTGAGTGGGTACGCGCCTGGTGGCGGTCGAGCCGTCGCCGAGTTGGCCGTAGGCGTTGTATCCCCAGGTCCATACAGTGCCGTCGCCGGAGGCGGCCACGGTGTGAAGCCCACCGGCGTCGATGGCGGTAACCTGAGAGAGACCCGAAAGCTGGGCGGGAGTGCTCCGACTGGCGGCGCCGCCGTCGCCAAGCTGGCCATAGGCGTTGTAACCGCAGGTCCAGACCGTACCATCAGCAGCAAGTATGGCGGTATGGTAGTCCCCGCAGCCGACGCCGGCGACCGGGCCGGAAATCGAGACCTGGACCGGAGTGAGCCTCTCGGCATCGGTACCGTCGCCGAGCTGTCCCAGAACGTTGTAGCCCCAGGCCCACGCGACACCGTCGCTTACCATCGATGATCGGCCGCCGTTAGCAGCGATCGTGATCTGAGCGGCCGACGGCGGCGGACAGGCGCAGATAACGAGCGCAAGGGTAACAAGCAGTAATGTCTTGTGGTCGAGCATGACAAAATCACCTTCCCCTCGCGTGATTATTGCACCGAACGCCCGGACGTTAATCGTCATCCGGTGCAATTGGGGCATGCCCGCAGGGAAGGTATTTCGCGCAAGCGGCGGCGCTGGTTCTACTCGACCCCGAGCCTTTCGTACTGCTCCGTGGGAGCGTCGTTATGCTTCATGAGACCGACCATCAGCTCGGTCATGCGCTTCTCGACAGCGGAGTCGGAAATGGGCGACAGTTGGCCCGGATCGGATTCGAGATCGAAGAGCATGGTCTCGAAGCCGTGGCGAGGGATCCACCCGCGGGATGGGATCTTGAGCACCGGGCAGCCCTTGGTAAACGAGAACGGCTCGGCGAGCGTCGCTTTCGATAGCTCGTCGATGCTGAACAGGCCGCGCATATGGGTGGGCATGAGAGTGTAGTCGAACAGCGGCACGTTGGCGGGATCGACGGGAGCGCGCATATAGACGTAGCGGCCGTCTGTGCAGTTGACGTGCGCGCCGAATGTGCCGTAGAGGATCGCGTCGTGGACGGGAGCGTCGTTGGCGATGGTGTCCCGGAGAGGAACGCCGAGCATGTTGCCGTAGGACCAGCGGGAAGCTGCGCCCTCACCCCGGCCCTCTCCCCCAGGAGAGGATGACGTGGACCCCACCCCGGCCCTCCCCTCGGAGGGCAGGGAGGAGACGTTGAAGTACTCCAGCAGTGTCGGAGCCAGGTCGATGGTCTGGACGAGGGAATCGCGGCGTTCGCCGCGGCACCCGCAGCGGGGATCCCAGATGAAGAGCGGGGTGTTGGCGAGGTGGTTGTACCAGGGCATCGCCATCTTCGCCCATTGGTCGTGCTCGCCGAGCAGGAACCCGTGGTCCGTGTTGACGATCAGCATCGTGTCGGCCCAGAGGTTGTGGCGGTCGAACGAGTCGAGGACCTTGCCGAGATACGCGTCGCACATGGAGAGCAGGGCGGCGTATTCGAAGCGACAGTGTTCGACCTGGTCGCGCGGCTCGGTGACATCGCCGTACACCGGCCAGGTGAACTCGGGGCCATCGTAGTCGTGCGGATAGAGGTCCTTGTATTTCTGGTTCGAGAAGAACGGCTCGTGCGGGTCGAATGTCTCGATCTGCAGGAACCAGTTGTCGGCGTCCTTGTTGGTTTCGATGAACTCGAGGCCCTGGCTGAACGTGCCGGCCTGGGGTTGGTCCTCTTCATCCTGCATATACTTGCGGTTGATGAAATGCTCGCGTCGCGACTGGCCGATGACCCGGACCGGCTCGGGATCGGCGACCTCGCCCTTCCAGATGTCCATTTCCTGGCCGCGGGTGATCTCGAAAGTGGAGTAGCGCGGGTGATATGTCGCGCCACCGTCCTCCCAGTAGTGGTAGTGGTCGGTGACGAGGTGCGTGTAGACGCCGTTTTGCTTGAGTATCTGGGGCATCGAGTCATCGAACGGCTCCAGCGGACCCCAACTTCGGTGCAGGAAGTTGTAGCGGCCGGTGTGGATCTCACGGCGAGCGGGCATGCAGGGCATGCTGCCGACGAAGCAGTTGGTGAACGTCACCGTCTTCTTTGCCAGCCGCGCGAAGTTCGGGGCGACGGTCCAGTCGCAGCCATACGGCGGCAGGAAGTGGCGGTTGAGGGAGTCGAACATTACCATTACTGCTTTCATCGGGGACCTCCACAGAGCTGCAAGTTGCAAGTTGAGAGCTGAAGGCGACGAGGTGTGGGGCGGCGCGTGCGCCGCCCCACGTTACCCTACTGTTCGCTTCTCGGCGATTGCCGGGGAATCCTGCCGGGTCACTCGTGCAGGTGCAGTTGGGCCTGCCCAAGACCAGCCCGCATTATTCACGAGGATCGTGAATAATGCTCTTGAAGCCTCGGACTGTGCGGAAGATGCATAATCCGGGCTAGCAGCCTGCGGATGAAGCCGCATTCTGTTGTAGGAGCCGGCTCCAGACGGCGATCTGCGAGCGTCACGCCAGTGGATTCGGGGTCTGGAGACCCCTCCTACACCACTTTGTCCGGCGGCTGCTAGGGCTTGTTGGCGAGTGGCGTGCTGCGGGGCGGGTAGGCGAAGGGCTTGATGTCCTCGCCTACGCCCGCGGGACTCGCTATCACCTCTCCGTCGCCGATGTCTACGGCATAGGAGACGGGCTGGTCGTTCTTCCGGCCGGAAACGAACGCCCAGCGGCCTCCGAGGAAGTCGAAGCGCTCCATGCTGACGCCGGGCAGCTTGGCTATCACGTCGTGATCGCCGGTGAACCATACCTTCGCGACCTCGACGTCAGAGCCGTCCTGGCTGATTTCGAGGGTCTGGCTCTTGTTGAGCATGTACTCGGGGCCGGGGAACTCGTTGGGGCTGATGCGGTTCCATGCAGGCTTAGCGCCGCCAGGCGTCATCTCGTAGCACGCCGCCACATCGTTGATCCTGGAGAGGATTATGACCCTGTCACCGGACCAGGCGATCGAGCCGGGGCGAACCTCGTTTGGCAGCGTGACGCTGAGCGACTTCGCTTGGCCGCCGCTGACCGGCGCGACCACGACTCCCCACTCCGATCCCAACACCGGTTTGACGAACGCGGCCCACTTGTCCTGCCTGTCGTTGAGAGCCGCGCCGCCGAAGGCGAAGCTGGAGTAGAGCTTCTTAATCTTGCCGGGCTGGGCAGCGTTGATGAGCACGAGGTCGAAACCTGAGCGGGAGGTGCGCGCCGTCGCGAGCACGGCTCCCTTTGCCTGTGGATAGACATCGGTGACGCCGGAGGCTATGCGGACGCAGTTCGTGCCGAGCAGGGAGCACTGGTAGAGATAGCCGTTGAGGTTGGGCTCTTTGGGCATCGGCCTGGTGAACAGCATCGAATAGGACCAAAGGGCCACCGGGCCGCCGTACCTGATCGACTTCATACTGGTCGTGTAAAGGTACTTGCTGCTCCTGGCTTCGAGAGTGACGCGGAAGCCGGGCGTGAGCGCCTGCGCGTAGATCCTGTCGGGCTCCGGCATTCCTAGAGCGGCATCGCGCCAGGTGACGGCCTGAGATTCGACAAGCTTGATATCGGCTGCCGGCACTTTGAGACGTGCGGCCAGATCGGCTTTGCATTTGGCGACTATTGCGGAGTCGGAGGGTTTGGCCGGTTTGGCCGCCCATGCGGCGACGGAACCAAGGATGGCGGCGCACAAAAGCGCGGCTGCGATGCAATTGACGATGTTTCTGTGTTTCATCTCTCTCCTCCCGGCTGCGGGTTTGGCGGCAGCATGCGCCGGCGCTGGCTGAGCAACCAAGCACACGCACAAGCGGTGGGGGTTGGATTCGCGATACATAACGGAGGCACGGACTTGCATACTACACCACCTGACCGAAGCAGCCTACATCAAGTCAGACCCACAAGCTCGGGTTTCTCTTCACCAATATCATCGGCCTGTTTGCCGAAGAACTGCACCGTCCGCACACATCAGCCTAGCAGCCGCCGGACAAAGTGGTGTAGGAGGGGTCTCCAGACCCCGAACCCGTCTGCCTCGCGCTCGGAAATCGCCGTCTGGAGACGGCTCCTACAACCGAAAGCGACTTTATCCGCAGGCTGCTAGCGCAGAGTCCTGCACGCGAGGCGGGCGAGGATCCGTTTGTGAGGCGGTACGCCGCGGGTAATGATTATCGCCAGGTCGGTTCAAGCAAGGGAGGAGACACAGATGAAACTCAGGATCGCACTTGCAGAACTGCTGCTACTGCTGCTGCCGTTGGCATACGCACAGGCAACCGACGGGGTGCAGGCGAACGTGTTCCCGAAGCCGTCGGCGTTCGGCGGCGTGCTCGTTCAGCTTGGATGGTACAACCAATCACAGGCCTGGTTCTTCTGCGCAGCGACCAACAGCATCAGTTTCACCGGGAGCCGTCTGGTGGGACCACAGCTGACGCTCACGCCCAAGTTGTCCAGCGCGCTGACGCCGAGGGCGCCGATGGGAGATATCGCGGCGCGGCCGGTCTATATGGTGGCCAACTTCCAAAACCCGCCGGTGTTCAGTTCCGCTCCGGGCCAGGCGTCGTATTCGGCGCTGTGGCAGGTCTACACAGTCACCTGGAAACGCGGCGTTACACCGAGACCGATCACCGATGCCGATCCGGCGTCGCCGGCCAACCCGACGGGGCTGCCCGATGCGAGCGAGGCGGATATCGTGGCGACGCAGGTGGTGCTGGACTGCCCGATACTGGTGCTCGGTCCGCTTTCGCAACCGAAGACGTCGAACCCACCGAACTACATCATCCCTCAGTCCCCCTTCACCGACCCGTTCGTCAGGGCGGTGTTCCTGCCGGTGTGGCTGGTCTATTGCCAGAACCCGGTTACCAAGCGAGTGGAGGAGAGATTCACACTAATCACGGATGCAGCCGATCCGGGGCTGGCCTCGGTGCTGGGAGCTAACCTCGCGCCCGGCCTGCTGAACGTACCGGATGAGGATACGAGCGACTTCTACGTGATGCGGGAGCCCAAGCCCGTAGCTCAGCTCCCGATACTCTCGGACTGCCCGACGGGGCCGGGGCCCAGCAACTTCAACTTCGGCTACTCGCCGGTGATGAGATACGTCATCCTGGGCAGGAACATTCCGCCTTCTACGCTCATAAAGACGCCGGACCTGGTGGACCACCTGCTGTTCACAGGCGGCCTGATACTGCTCAAGGATGACCAGCGGATCAATGCGTCGGCGGAGTCGGCGCTGTAGGGAGCAAGTGCGTGTGCCGGCCGCGGCCGGCACACACCTCATTCCTGCTGCCGACCACCCAGCACAACGCGAGTGGCATCAAGCTGAGCGTGGGTACCAAGGATGACCATCTCATCGCCAGCCTGTATTAAGTAATCGGAGTCCGGATTTGTCCTCAGTTCGCCTGCCCTGCGCACCGCGATTACCGTGGCACACCTTTCCTGGCAGAGACCGGCTTCCGCCAGCGTATGGCCAGCCTGTGGCGAATCCTCGGAGACGACAGCGTGAGCGATGCCGACGTCGAAATGATTGGCCTGAAGCACGAGGTCCACGAACTCCATTATCTCGGGCTTGGTAACGGCGGCCGCCATGTGCCGCCCTCCGAGTATGTAAGGTGACACCACGCGGTCGGCACCGGCCCTGCGGAGCTTGTCCTGGTTCTCCTCAAGTATCGAGCGGGCAACGATGAACAAACCAGGATTCAGCACCCGGGCGGTGAGAACTATGAACACGTTGTCCTCGTCGGTCGGACAGACGGCGATGAGGCCCTTCGCGCGCTCGATGCCAGCGCTGAGCAGGACAGCGTCCTCACTGGCCTCGCCCACCACGTGCAGAACCCCACTTCTCTCCAGCTTGGGCAACTGCTCAGGATTGGCCTCTACGACGACGACGGGGACATTGTCGCGCTGGAAATCCTTGACTATCTGCTGGCCCATTCTGCCGTAGCCACAGACGATGTAGTGGTCAGTGACAGCCGCGATCTGCTGATCCATCATTTTCCTGTTTATCTCCCTTTCGGTGGCATGTATCAAGTCGACGGCCTTCACAGCCGAGTCTTCGAATGGAACAAACACCATATCGGCCCCGGACCGCTGGAGTTCCGCCGCCATCTCATCGTCGTCGGCCGTGAGCGCCAGTACTCCGTGGTAACCGTGTTGTCTGAGGCCGGCGGTGAGCACGCGGGTCAGTCCCGTGTCGCGAATCGAGCAGACGACCCACTTGGCCGAGGACAGCGGCAGATACGACAGGTACTCGGGGTCCTCCGCATCGCCAAACACGGCCGGGATGCCCAGCCGGTTGCACTCGGAGACGGCCAGAGTGTCGAAATCTACTCCAAGAACAGCCCGGCCCCTGTCGATCAGCTCCAGCGCAATGATCTTGCCGTAGCGGCCAAGACCTATGACTATGATCTCCACATCGGAGGGCGTGGCAATATCCTCGGCCTGTTCCCGGTATCCCTTGCCGGTATCCGCTCGTCTGAGCAGGGTGCGCAGTCTGTCATACATGGGCTGCAGGTTTGAGACCATCAGTGCCGAGAATCCGATGGTGACGGCAGTGGTCAGAGTGATCAGACCCAGGGTCTGTTGGCCAATATGTCCGGATTTCACTCCGACGGAGGCGAGTATGAGCGAGAATTCGCTGGTCTGCGAGAGCGTGAAGCCAGTTAGAAAGCCCGTCCTCTTCCGGTAGCCCAGCATGCTCATGACCGCCAGAATGATAAGCGGCTTGCCGATCAGCACGAAGATCGACAGCGGCACCGTCATCGCGGCGCCGGCACCCAGCGCCCCAAGGTTCAGCCTCGCGCCGAGGTCGAGGAAGAAGAACAGAAGCAGAAAATCGCGAAGGCCTACCAGCTTGGCGCCGACAATATCGCGATGCTGCGTGGTTGCGAGCGCAACCCCGGCCAGGAACGCGCCTACCTCCCTGCTGAGGCCGAGCATTCCGGCGAGTGTGGCTACAGCCAGGGCCCAACTGATCGCGAACAGAAGCAGGAGTTCGCCGCTCTTGGACAGCTTCTCGATCACCCTGGGCAGGACGAGAAGTCCCAACAGCCCCACCCCGGCCATCAGCGCCGCGCCTTTCACGACGACCAATGAGAATGCCAGCGCCGTATAGAGCAGTTCGCCGCCTCCAAAAGCGGGAAGTATGGTCAGCGCGAATACGACGAGCACGTCCTGAACGATGAGTATTCCAAGAGCGATCCGGCCGTAGAGCGAGTCCAGGTCCTTCTTGTCGGACAGCAGCTTCACCGCAATGACCGTGCTCGAGAACGCCACCGCGAGGGCTATGTAGAGGGCAGAACCAGATCCGACGCCGAGCAGCCGGGATATTCCAAAACCGATCAGCGCCGTAAGCCCGACCTGTATCACGCCGATGATTACCACGGTTGATCCGACCGAGCGCATAAGGTTGAGGTCGAGCTTGAGGCCGACGACTGACAGCAGCATCGCCAGGCCAATCTCCGCGAGAAGGTGGATCTCGTCGGCCGAGCGCACCCAGCCAAGCCCCGACGGGCCGACCACAACTCCAGCCGCGATGAATGCCAGGATGACCGGCTGGCGGAGCCGTGCCGCGGTGAATGCGAAGACCGCCGCAATGACGACTATGGCCACGATCTCTGTTAGTACATCGGGAAAGGCAAAGTGCATAATGGCAGTGGCAATCTACGCACGAAGGCGCGCAGTCGTGTCACTCAGGTTCGGTCTGATCAGCGGCGTCGTTTCCCGCATCGGACGCGGCGGACACGGCGTTGCGCTCAAGCAGAAAAACGAGTCTCCTGACATCCTGCCTTAGGCCCGCCAGTTCGGATTGCATAGCGTCGGTCTTGATAGTGAGCGCGCGCAGCATCTCGCCGAGTCTCATTCTGTGATGGTCCACCGTTCGTACCTCCGTACTCGTACGGCTTCGGAACGCCGCAGTTAGATTATACCTGCTTGCGCGGGCTGAGGGAAGGCAGGCCGAGGTGACGGCGGGAGCAAGCGGCGATGGCGCGGCGGCACACAGTCGAGACGTGAGCAATTGCCTAGCGGCCTGCGGATAAAGCCGCATTCTGTTGTAGGAGCCGTCTCCAGACGGCGATCTGCGAGCGTGACGCCAATGGATTCGGGGTCTGGCTCTCGCGATCGCTTCGCGACGCCTCTCGCGACATCCTTAGGATGCGCTGTCGGCCGAGGGCTGTCGCCCGAGGGGAGACCCCTCCTACATCACTTTATCCGGCGGCTGCTAGCCCGCGTTATTGACGAGAATCGTGAATGATGCTCTTTGAGCTCCGGATTATGCGAAAGGCGCATAATCCGCGCCAAGTAGTTCACGCTTGGTCAGTTGTATCACGTCACCCTGAACTTGATTCCCTCGGAACGTCAGGACCTTAACCTCAACGGGCCATATCTTGTGGTGCGCCCGTTCTGCTCCAACGAGCACTACTGGCAGGTGTATTTCGACACGTTCAGAACGATGTGGGAGGTCAGTACGGAGAAACGCTATGCGGCTCCCGCGCGGCACCTGGTAGTGCAGGGCGGCCAGATGGCGTTCGAGGAAGAGGAGAAGCCGGAGGCCGCGGCGATATAGCCTGCGCTGTCGCTGGCTACCGCCAGGTCAGGTGATAGACGCCGGGGATGACCTCGAACGTGTCGGCGGTGTGGCCGATCTGCCTGCCCTTGTCGCTGCCGGGATGAAGTCGAACGACGGACGAGAGCTTGACGCCGGACAGCTTGAGAGTGAACGGATGCGGTGTGTCCTTGAGCTCCGTGACGGGGTGAACGCCATCGGGCCGCCAGGGGTCCCCGACTCTGGCCGCGTCGGGGTTGACGGTCAGCACGGCGGATCTGGCGGCGAAGTCGATCTCGAGGGTGTAGATGCCCGTGCCGGCGCAGTTCGCGTAGGGCGAGTCGCCGACGGCCATCACGAACTCGGGCTTCTCGGGAGCGCGAAGCGGGCGCCACGTGGTATTCGGCGCCGAACAGAGATAGGACTTGCCGTCCGAGTAGACGCTGATGTTGCGGTCGAAGCTGACCGCGCAGTTGCCGAAGAACTGGTCCGAGCCCGCTGCCGCAAAAGTCGCGCCGCGCGGCAGATCGTGGAAAGCCCTCGCGCCTATCGCGAAGCTGACGGCCTTGCCTGGAGTGCAGCAGAGGTTGAGGTAGTGCGCGTCCCAGTCAGCGTTGCAGTCGGCCGTGACTCGCGAGTCGTACTGGAACATGCACGCGATCTGCACACCCATGTTGCGCCACTTGCGAGCGAAGGCGGGGTAGGCGTAGGTGTCCATCGTCCGCAGCGCGTCGAACTCGTAGACGATGCGGGCCTTGCAGTCGAGGCGGGCATCGAGGGGACGGTTGGCGAGCTGCGGCAGGAGGTTGACACGGTCGTAGTCGTGCACGAAGTCGCCGACGTAGGTCATATCCACGCTCACGGCCTCGCAGGGAGAGTCCGCGATGGCCTGGATAAGGTCGTCGCGGCCGACGGTCTCACAGAGCGCGCTCGCGATGGGCTGCCTCGCGCCCGTGGAGCGGATGGCATCGTGCATGGCCTGCAGATAGCGGCCCATCAGCTCGTATCTGAACTGCGGCCAGAAGACCGAGGATTCTGTGAGGCCATGTGCTGCAAGCCACTTGCGCCACTTAGCGATCAGCCTCGCCTTGAACGGTGCGGACCGGGCGGCGTCCCCCTGATAGTATGACCACGTGGGGTCGAACAGGCTCGCGTAGTCGGGATACGCGGGCTCGTTAGTGATCTCGAATACGCAGATCGCGGGCTCGTCGTGGTAGGGGAGGTGGGTGTAGCGGTTGACGTGGTTGAGCCAGTTGCGCAGGTAGTTGGCCTCGGCCTTGACTGCGTCGTCGTCGCAGAACATGTATTCCTTGGGGGTCCTGGCGGAGAAGCTCGATGGGTTCTCGTTCGGACCGCCCCACCACGCGATTGGGGTGAAGAAGAAGTAGATGCCGCGCTTGGTCGCCTCGCTGATGAGGTAGTCGAGAAGCTCGAGGTGCTCATTGTCGATAAGGTTGCCGTCGGCGTCGGATATCTCGCGGTCGAAGACGTGGATGCGGATGCAGCCGACGCCCATCTTGAGCATGTCGTCGAGGTCTTCGCGGATCGCCTTGTGCATGTCCACGCCGCGCTTCTTCATGTTTTCGTACTGATACCAGCTCTGCGGATAGTAGTTGACGCCCCAGAGCGCGACCTCGCCGCCGCCATCGTAGGTCAGCACGCCGTTTCGGACACTCATGCGGCAGAGCGGAAGCGGACTGCCGACAGGGCCGGGCTTGGCGAGGTGCGGCGCCGGCTTTTTGGATGCGACCGGCGGGTCGATCCCAAGCGTGCTGCCGGCGCGGTAGATGCCGCCACCGGAACCGGAGTTGTCCACGACGATGCAGAGGGTGTTGACCTCGCCAAACCGGACGAGCTTGGGGTCGATTATGTAGTCGCGCGGAGTGTCCCAGCCGTTCGTGCGGCCGACCTCTACGCCGTTGAGATAGGTTACATCCGCATCGTCAACCTGGGGCAACCGGAGATGGATGGAGTTGCCGGGCCAGTCCGACGGGATGAAGAGCTTCGTGCGAAGATAGGTGCGGCCGACGTCGAGGAGCATATAGGGAAGACGCTTGTCAGGCCACTTGGAGTCGTCGAAGTCGGGCTTGGTCCAGCCCTGGGAGGCGGCGACGCTGTCTGCGTCGAACTTGCCGCGCCACTCGACCGCGTCGAGGCAGTAGGCTCTGCCGATCATCGCTGAAGCGGCAGGCCTGCCGTCGATGAGCGCGGTCAGCCGCGATCCGGCCGGCGGAGTGGACGCGAACGTGACGCAGAACCCCGCTATCGAGGTGTGATTGGGCTGGAGCGTGATGCGGCGGCTCTCAGGCGACACGCTTGCGCCCTCGAGCGGCGCGAGCGAGACAGTCACCGACTTCGCCGAACTCACCCGAACGGCCACGGCAACCGTCACCACATCGCCGGGTCGGACAGGCGCGATGGCGGATGGGATGATGTGGACGGTGGCGGCGTGCGAGATCGTCAAGCAAAGCGTCAGGGTCAGAATGCAGAGGAGGCGCAGAACCACTACTCATCTTCTCCAGTCTCGGAATCGGGGTCACAATCGATGAAACGCTCCATCAGGGCGTCGAGTTCGTCTCGGGCGTCCTCGTCGCCCGGATTGAGGCGCAGCCCCTCGCGGTACTCGGCAATGGCCTCGCCCAGCCGGCCGAGTTCGGACAGGCACAAGCCCAGGTTGAAGTGGGTGTCTGCGTCATCGGGATTGAGTTTGAGCGACTCGCGATACTCCTCGATCGCTTCGGCATACCTCTCCTGCTTGCGCAACACGCCGCCGAGGTTGAACCGCGGCCACCAGTTGTCTGGGGCAAGACGGGCGGCCTCGCGGTATTCGGAGGCCGACTCGCCGTAGCGCTCGAGGTCTTCATAAGCCCAGGCGAGGGCGTAGCGATAGTCGTAGTTGGTCGGATCAAGGCGGACGGCGTCGGCGCAGGCGGTGAGGCGTTCTTCGTTGCACCCGAGCTCCCGCAGGGCCGAACTGAGGTCGTAGTATGTGTCGGCGGAGTCGGGCTCAAGTCGTATCGCTTCCCGGTACTCGGAGGCCGACTCCTCCAGTCGCCCGAGCCTCATCAGATCGTTCGCGAGGTTGTGACGCGCCACATGACCGTCGTGCAAGTGAATGGACTCGCGATACTCCTCAACGGCTTCGTCATAGCGTTCGAGTTCACCGAGGATGTATGCAAGCAGCAAATGGTGGTCGGCGTCGTTGGGCTCGAGCCGTATCGCCTCGCGACATTCGGCGAGCGCCTCTTCTGGTTGTCCAAGCTCGTCGAGAACGTCGGCGAGCTGGTTGTGGCAGTCGGCGTCGTCGGGATCGAGTCGGATCGCTTCTTGAAACTGCTCGGCAGCCTCGGAGTAGCGCTTGAGTGCCTTGAGTGTGAGGCCGAGGTTGTGGTGCACATACGACTGCTCAGGGTCTATGCGAACCAGTCTCTGGCCAACAGCCAAAGCTTCATCGTATCTCTCAAGGTCGTAGAAGACGCTGCCCACAAGATAGACCACGTTAGGATCTTCAGGGGCCAGGGAAACCGCCAACTCAGCTTCATTGAGGGCTTCGGCCAGCTTGCCCTGCTCCTGAAGTTCAGCGGCCCGCTCGTAGTGCTGTCTCGCCCGCTCGCCGTTGGTCATCTGTGGGCCCGACGACGACATCATATTTGAGAGATCATCGTGCGGTTCACTCACGCCAGCGAATCCAGCGCCTTGAGGCCGGCGGACGTGGCGGCTTGCTCGATGGCGGGGAGGTTGTCGCCCTTGACGACGAAGACCGCGCGCTTGCCGCGCTCGAGGATGCATCCGTAGGCGTCGGAGATGTTGAGATCGGCCGATTCCAGCGCCTCCGCAAGCGCGACCAGGCCGCCGGGCTTGTCCGGTATCTCGATGACCGCGACTTCGTTGGCGGCGACGGTCATGCCCGCGTCCGCGAGGATGCGCTTCGCGCGGTCGGGCTCGGCGGTGAGGAGCTTGAATACGCCGAACTGCCCCTCGTCGGCCAGTTCCAGCGCCAGCAGGTCGATGCCGGCGCCGCCCAGCAGCTCGGCTATCTTTGAGAGCTTGCCCGGCTTGTTCTCTACGAATACGCGCAGTTCGTTATACATCGCTTCGCTCCAGTTGCAAGTTGGAAAGTTCAAAGTCGAAAGTTGCGGCTGCCGGTCCCTCACTTTGAACTTTCAACTTGGCACTTTCTAACTTCTCTCGTCGATGACCCGCTTGGCCTTGCCTTCGCTGGCGGGGAGGCTGCCGGGCTCGGTTATGTCGATCTCGGCGGTGAAGCCGATCTGTTCCTTGAGCTGCCGCTGGAGATCACCGCGCAGTTTGCGCAGGGTCTCCATCGAGCCGTCGAAACCGGTCTTTGCGATCTCGACCTTGATGGTCATCTGGTCGAGCGCGTTGGCCTTGGTGAGGTGGATGACGTAGTTGCCGCCCAGCCACTTGTGGCGCATGATGACTTCCTCGATCTGGCTGGGGAAGACATTGACGCCGCGCACGATGAGCATATCGTCCGAGCGGCCCACCATCCGCGCAAGCCGCACGTGCTTGCGGCCGCAGGGGCACTCGCCGGTCATCTTGTAGGTGAGGTCGCGGGTGCGATAGCGTATGATCGGCATCGCGGTGCGGCGAAGCGTGGTCATCACGAGTTCGCCGACCTGTCCGTCCGGCACGGGCTGGAGCGTGTCGGGATCTATGATCTCGACGATATAGCTGTCCTCCCAGATGTGCATGCCGTTCTGATTCGGACACTCGAACGCAACGCCGGGGCCGTTCATCTCGGATAGGCCGTAGCTGTTGAACGCCTTGAAGCCGTAGAGGTCCTGAAGCTTCTGCCGGAGTTCCTCGGTATAGGGCTCAGCTCCGAGCGCAGCGATCTTGATGCCAAGGCTCTTCGGGTCGTCGCCGTCGGCGACCATGCGCTCGGCGACGTGCATCGCGTAGCTGGGGGTGGCGTGGATGACGGTGACGTGGAAGTCGCGGATCAGCATTATCTGACGGGCAGTGTTGCCCGCGCCGGCTGGGATCGTCCACATTCCCAACCGCTCCGCGCCATAGTGCAGCCCGAGACCGCCGGTGAACAGGCCGTAGCCGGACATGTTCTGGAATACGTCCTTCGGCGTCGCACCGGTCATGGCCAGGCAGCGCGCCATCAGCTCCGCCCAGTTGTCCACGTCCTGGCGAGTGTGGAAGATGGCGGTGGGCTTGCCGGTGGTGCCGGAGGAGGTGTGCATGCGGATGACCTGCTCCGGATCGACGGTGAGCATGGTATCGGGATAGCTGAGCCGGAGGTCTTCCTTTGTGGTGAACGGGAGTCTGGATATATCATCGCGCGAGATGATGGAGGCCGGGTCGATGCCCAAGTCCCTGAACTTCGCCGAATAGTACGGCGATTTCGCGGCTTGCGCGACACTGCGCGACAGCCCGTCGGACTGCCGCGCCGCGATCTCATCCCGGCTCATCCACTCATATTTCGCGCCGATTCTGTCTGCCAAATCAGTCATCGGTAACCCTCGGTTCGGAAACGTACAAGGAAGAGTTAGGGGTCCGCGCGGCACTTACCTCCCTTGACAGGACGGCTGGGAAGACGTATCATGGGTGCATCGTAGACGCGAGGCCGATGGCGGCCTCGGAAGGGGGACTGTCTGCCCATGCAGATTGGTGATACAGTCTTACACCCGCGTTACGGCATCGGCGTGATCGATCATATCGAGCGACGCGACCAGGATGGCGAAATCCGCGAATTCTACGTGATCCCGAAGCCGTCTATTGCCTCCACAATCCTCGTGCCCGTGGAAACGGCCGGTGAACTGGGCCTGCGGCCCATATCCTCTGCTGACAAACTCGAAGAGGCTATTCGAATTCTCGTCGGGGAAGCGGAAGAACACGACGATTCCAACGGACTGAGAGACCTGAGCTGGAACGATCCGCTCGCTCTTGCGCAGGCGATTCGACACCAGGCAACCGAACCCAAGTCGCGTTACCCGAAAGTCAGTGAGTTGCACCAGCTCAAGCGTGCGAAGAAGCTGCTGGCCGAAGAGCTCTCCGTAGTGCTGGGCATGCCGGACGAGAAGGTGGCCGCTCTGATCGACTGCAAGGATGCGGCGATCATAGGTAACGCTTAAGAAAGAGGACAGGCGCCTTTTTGCTGAAACGGCGCCTGTCCCCTTTTGCCGCCTGTCGGACCCTGGAGAGCCATTCTACGAAGAGGCGATCATCTCCACAAATGCTCCCACGCGTGTCTGGAGCTGCGCGGCGTCGTTTGCTGAGAAGTCGCTTTCCAGCGACAGCACGGGAATCCCCACATCCTTGAGAGCCTTTTCCACCTTCATCGACTCCGCCGCATAGGTCTGGCAGAATGCGAGCGAGTAGTGGATGACGCCGTCCGCTTCGTAGTCCCTGGCGAGATTGACGATGTCGTCGATGCGCTCGGAGTTGGGCGTGAAGCACGCGCAGTGGGTTCCCAGCAGCCTGTCGGAGATCGCCGCGAGTTGGCCGTCGAGCGATCCGTCGTTTGCGGGAGTGGTGGTCGAGTAGTAGCGGCTGCCCACGCACGATTCCTCACATACGATCGTACCGCCAACCGACTCGACGATGGAGTGCAGCTTCCAGTCAGGCAAGGGCAGCGGAGTGCCCGCGAAGAGAATTCGGGGCTTGGGCTTGGCTGAGACCGCGCGAGACTCGAGTTCGTCGGCGAGTTCGTTGACCTTCGCCGTGAAGCGGTCGATGTCGTCGTAGAACGATATCTGGGAAACGAGGAGCGCATCGAGGCCGGAGATCGGGGTCGGGTCGGCCTTGCGAGCATTGTGCAGCCGGCGAAGAGCGGACTTCTTGGCCTCGACCCTGGCCGTGGCGGCGGATAGCGCCGCGGCGTCGATCCTGTGGCCGGAGACGCACTCCATCTTGTCCACGAACGCCCTTACCTCGCTTACGAACAGCCCGCGGGCGGCGGGCGTCCCGGTCTGCGGAACCTCCATCACATAGGTGGGATGATACTGGGCAAGAACCTCGAACATCTTCTTCTTGCCGTCGCAGGTGGTCTCGCCAACGACGAAGTCCGAACACTGGATATACGGGCACGTGCGGTTCATCTTGAAACCCAGCGACGCGCGAATCAGCGGGCAGGTGTTGCGCGGGATCAGGCCGTCGCTGTCGGCAACGGCAAAGTCCGCGCCGGCGCAGAGTCCGACCGGAATGCCGCCCGCCGCCAGGATTACTTCCTCCGGGACGTATACGCAGAACGTGCCGACAACGGTCCCGCCTGCCTTCTTGTGCTCGACGAGCTCTTGTATGCGGAGGCCGTGGGCCTGGCTGACGACGAAATCGAAGTACTTCATGCCCTCGGGACGGTCGGACTGGGATAGATAGATCTGCGTGTAGGCTCCGCCGAGCAGTTCGAGCAGCGAATCGTGACGGTCGAGGTCGAGGCCAAGACTCGCCCACATGGGTCTGTAGTCTGACATGAGCTTTTCCTCCTGTTGATGTGGTGAAGCGGCCCGTGCTGCCCACGCGGCCTCATTACGGTCAGGAGGAAGCGGCGCGGAGAGTCCGGGCTGCGATCGCCGTGGATATGTTGCTTCGCCGCGGCACGCGCGGCGCACCGCACTCTCAGGCGCGGCGTAGGATGCGAATCATGTAAGCCGGCTCTCCTTTCGCGAGGATCTTGTGGGGCTATTATAGCACGAGTGGCCGACGTATGAACCGGCCACGGCGTCTATGTGTCTGTTCAGTCTTGCGGGAGGTAACTGCGCTAGCGCTGAGTAGCTGCGAGGAACGAGCGGTATATCCCTCGGACCACTGCCCTCGGCCGACAGCGCATCTGGAGGATGTCGCGAGAGGCACCCGCAGGGTCGCGAGAGACCAAGCGCGGTCTACGAAGCCACCGCCCTTCGATACGCTCGTTCCTCGCTACTCAGGGCTAGCGGGGTGCGGATAAAGCCGCACTCGGTTGTAGGAGCCATCGCCAGACGGCGATCTGCGAGCGTGACGCCGGTGGATTCGGGGTCTGGCTCTCGCGATCGCTTCGCGACGCTGTCGCCCGAGGGGAGACCCCTCCTACACCACTTTGTCCGGCGGCTGCTAGCGGGGTGCATGTTCCCACGAGACTGAACCCACTCCTCAGGCCGGCGTGTCGAGGTAGTAGTAGGCGACGGCGCACCAGTCGTCGTGGCGCTCGAAGAGCTTCATCTGCTGATCCGACTCAAGCCCGGCAAGTGTCAGCATCTCCGAGCCGTCACCGATCGCGACCACGCCCTCGATTCCGCTGGTCCGCAGGTGGGTCATGAGGTCTTCCTTGGAGAAACACGCGATCTGCTGGATGGTAACTCGGATGTCGGAGTCGAAGTAGACCGGGTCGGGACCGTGCAGGCGGTAGAACCCGTACTGCATGTTCTCGTGATCCGCCAGCGGGCAGCCATGCCACATCATCGAGTAGCAGCCCTGGCCCCAGCCGGTGCCGATGTAGTCCTCGGTGCCGGTACCGCAGAGGGTCGGATGGTCGGTGTCGCCATCGATGTACATCTTGACCTCGCCCTCGCCCCACCAGGAGCGGCCGTAGGTCTCGGTGTTGGAGATGACACCGATCGAGCAGCCGAGGAACCGGCCCCTGCCCTCGACTCGCGGAAGGATTTCGAAATCGCGTCGCAGCGTGGTCGGGTTCTCGCGGCGGTAGGAGGCGTGGAAGTAGCCGGTGTCGGGGCCGTGCTCCTCGCCCATCGTGAAGTCTACGTCGTAGAAGAACATGGCGAGGTTGGTGGCGGTTTCGTTGGTCGCGGTGATCCTGAAACCCTTCTTGAACGGCATCGGGATACGGACGTTGAACGATCGGCCCTCGGGGTTGTCGAACCACGCGTTCTGGAACGCGACCGGCCTGCCGAGCGGCTGGCAGAAGAAGTCGCCGATGGGGGCTTCGACGGCGGGCGTACTCTCGCCGTCCCAATACATCCGCAGAATGATCCCGCGCATCATCTCGGGTGAACGGTCGCTGATGGTGATCCAGATGCGGCGGATCGTGCCCGAGCCGCCGGCGTGGGCCATCACCAGGCACTCGCCCGCGGTTAGCGGCACACATGGCCGGCCCTTGCGCCCGAACAGGTCCTTGCCGCCCGCGCCCTTCGCGGCATCCGGGTTCTCGGCGCTGGCCCAGCGCGTGACGATGCCTTTCGGCAGGGAATAAAGCGATCGTTCGTTATCCAACATCTTCTCTCCATCCGTCACGCAGCGCGGCGGCTGACCACGTCTTCCACGGTGGCATTTCCATCTCGTATCGCAGAGCACATCGACGGCGCGAAGAGCCCGCGTTCCACGTACTGGCTGGCCAGATCATCACAATAGGCACTGAACAACCGAGGTGTCCAAGTAGAGCCTGAGCTTCATACCTTGTAGCCCCTTTCACCACGTTCACCACTCCATAACTTCGTCCGGAGCTTCGGAGAGGTCGGGTGCATGCCAGGTTGCGTGGAGATCGTCGGGCGTGAAGCTCGTCAGGATACCGAGGGATCGCATCCCGGCGGCCTTGGCGGCCCTGACGCCGTTCACCGCGTCCTCGCACACTAAGCACTCGGCGGGATCGACGCCCAACTTCGCCGCGGCCGTGAGGAATATCTCAGGGTCGGGCTTCTTGCGCGTCACGTCGGAGCCCGTGATCACGGCGTCGAAACTCTCCTCGGAGAGACCGATCTCGCCGAGGTTGATGTCCACCTTCACCCGGTCCGCCGCGCTCGCGACCGCAAGCTTGAGGCCCTTGGCTCGCGCGCGCTTGATGAACTCGTGCACGCCCGGCAGCGGGTCGAGCTTGCCCTTGACGAGTTCCGCATATATCTCGTATGTCCTGTCCTTGTCTTGAGGCATCTCCAAGTTGAGGCCGTACTTCTCGGCGACGCCGCCGATGAACCTATCCTCACCCGCGCCGGTAAACGGCAGGAAATCCTCGGCCTGCACGGTCTGCCCCTTTTCCGCGAACATCCGAATCGCCGCCTCACGGATAAACGGCTCGGAGTCGATAATGACCCCGTCCATGTCGAAGATGATTGCTTTGATCATGTGACTCCTGCTTACCTAGGGTGACGCACCAGGTGCGTCAGAATAGCTGAGACCGCAGCGTAGACGATTTGTGCAGCGGTCCCCAGCAACACTATCCAGACGAGGGCCAACAGCCAGAGCGGCTTCGCTGGGCTCACCGGCTCGGACACATCGCGAAGAATGTCCCTCGCGGCATCAGCGTCGTCCCTGTTGACGAGCACTCGCGCGGGACCGGTGACGTAGTTGTAGGCCGCGCCGAGCCGTCCCCAGCCGAACAGGTCCCCAGCGAGATCGGACGTGATGGCGTAAGGTATCTGTGCCGAGTCCAGCAGGGATCGCGCCAGCATCAGCGCGGCACGATCGCCGGTCATGAACACAAGCGTGTCCTGACTCTCAGTTGTCGGCCTGCGCAGTATGCTCAACCGAAGAACTCCACCCAGAATGCAGCACTGTAGGTCCTGCTCTCGCCCGGCTGCAGCACGGGAATCAGATCACCGTTCTCCCAGCCCGGCTTGTATAACTCGCCGAACGCGCCAAGTCCGCGCGTCCAGGGCTCGATGCATACGAATTCACTCCCGTCCGGTGCGTAGACGACGAGCAGCTCGAAGTTCTCGTCGTATTCCACGGTAATCTTGCGGCCGGCCTGACTGTCGGAAAGGGTCATCGCGCGACCCGTCACGCCGGTGAATACGTTGTCGTAGTAGATCCCGGCCTTGAGCTTGAGAATGCCGTCCGCGGGCTTCCTGCCGCCGTCGGGCAGGATCACCTCGGGGTCCACTGTCAGCTCGGTCGTCACCGGCAGCCGCACCTCGACACCCTCGCGGTCCGGATTGGAGACGCGCAGGTACGGATGGTGGCCGAACGCGACCGGCGCGGGCTCGGAGCCCCCGTTTGCAATGATCGTTTCTAGCTCGATCTTCGTCGGAGTGAGCGTGAATCGCTGAGAATATGATACGTCGAAGGGGTAGTTCTCCTCGCGCACCTTCGCGGGCACTTCGAGCCGATACAGCGCCGACGCGCGGTCCGCGCACTGCTCCTCCTCGACCTTGACGAACTTGCTGAGATAGACGATCCCGTGCGAGGGCATGAAGTAGGTCCTGTCGGACCCGGCAATGTTGTAGCGGCCCTGCACGGGAGGCTTCACCCGGCGGTCGTAGGTGCGCCCCACGGAGGGGAATAGCAGCGGGCAGCCGCCGCCCGTTATCTTGGTCGCCTGCGCGGGCAGTTCCGGCGGGCAGTAGATAAGCTCGTTGCCGTCCACCATCCAGGAGGTGATGTTGCAGCCCCATTCGACGGCTATCGAGCAGGAGGCGCCGTTCGGGAGTTCGAGTCGGTCCATGCGATTGCTCCTGTGTTCTCTTGCTGGGGCTTATTGTACACCAAGCCGCCGCCGACGCGAAAGCCCGAGAGTCGGAAAAGCAGGAAGGGAATCGCGGAGAAGCTGAGTAGACGGAGGCGCGGAGAAGGCATATCTCGTCGGTTTCAGCGTCTCCGCGCGTTCCGCGATTCCGAAGGAAACCTTACTGCCCCGGCGAAATGAGTATTTGGCCTGCATTATTCACGAGGATCGTGGATAATGCTCTCGAAGGCCCGGATTATGCGGAAGATGCATAATCCGGGCTAGCAGACTGCGGATAAAGCCGCACTCGGTTGTAGGAGCCGTCTCCAGACGGCGATTTCCGAGCGCGAGGCAGACGGATTCGGGGTCTGGAGACCCCTCCTACACCACTTTATCCGGCGGCTGCTAGCAGACTGCGGAGGCGTGCTATGAACTGGATCGAGTTTCCCGACGACCGGCTGAAGGTATTTGGGCTGCATTGGTTCGATGAGGACAAGCCCGTGGTGAGGCGGCTGCCGGAGCGGATGAAAGATCACGTCCGTCAGGCCGTTTGGGACCTGGCGCAGCAGCCGGCGGGTGGTCGGATTCGGTTCCAGACCGACTCCGAGCACGTCGGCATCAAGGCCAAAGTGCCGGACAACTTCGTGATGAACCACATCACGCGGATCGGGCAGAGCGGGTTCGACGTATACGCCGACGGCCACTTCATGGCAAGCGTCGCGCCCGACGAGCACGGCGCGATCTCGGCCGAATGGCGGGTCGGCGCATCGAAGAAGATGCGCAACATCGAGATATCGATGCCGCTGTATAAACCCGTCACGATCGAGGTCGTCGGGATCGACGACGGCGCGGCAATCAGGGACCCCAGGCCGTATAAGCTCCCCAAGCCGATCGTCTACTACGGCACCTCGATCACCCAAGGCGGCTGCGCGTCCACGCCGGGCACGAGCTACCAATCCTTCATCTCTCGCTGGCTTGATCTTGACTTCGTGAACCTCGGGTTCTCCGGCAACGGATTCGGCGAGCCGGAGCTTGCGACGGCGGTGAGCGAGATCGACGCGTGCTGCTACGTGATCGACTTCTGGGCAAACGTCAAGGCCGAGGAGTATGGCGCAAGGCTGCCGGGGTTTGTCGGGCCGATCCGTGAGAACCACCCGAAGACGCCGGTGGTCATCGTCACCCCGTTCTTCTTCGCACAGGATGCGAACGGCGGCGAAAGCCACGCACGCCAGCGCGCGGACGCGGAGGAGTTCGTCAGGCAACACCAGAAGCAGGGCGACAAGAACATCTACCTGCTGGACGGCTGGAAGCTGATGTCACGCGAGGAAACGTTCGGACAAGTGGACGGCGTCCATCCGAACTCGCTCGGTTTCTACCTCATGGCCAAGGGCTTCACGCCGTTTCTGAAACGGGCTCTGGGTCTGTAGGAGGGTTCTCGGCACGTAGGAGGGTTCTCCAGAACCCGAGCTCGGCGTGTAGGAGGGTTCTCCAGAACCCGAGCTCGGCATGTAGGAGGGTTCTCCAGAACCCGAGCTCGGCATGTAGGAGGGTTCTCCAGAACCCGAGCTCGGCGTGTAGGAGGGTTCTCCAGAACCCGAGCTCGGCGTGTAGGAGGGTTCTCCAGAACCCGAGCTCGGCGTGTAGGAGGGTTCTCCAGAACCCGGGCTCGGCATGTAGGAGGGTTCTCCAGAACCCGGGCTCGGCATGTAGGAGGGTTCTCCAGAACCCGAGCGGACGGTGCCTGCAGTGCAGTACGCGTACTACAGCGCGACCTCCGCACGGTCGCCGTCTCCATCACGGCGCCTCCGTCAGCTTTGTCGATTCGTAATTCGCCGACAATCGCATGGTTCCTGCTTCTGCGAGTTTGCACGCTGCGATAGCCGGGTATAGTTAAGCTGAGAGGGTTAGAAGGACTTGCGACTTCATTGTTTGGGTTAGGGGTGAGACCAATGAAGCGCTATAGTCTTGTTGCAAGCATTTCGGTTCTGCTGACCCTCGCCGCGTTGACCTCTTTCGCATCTCCAGGTCCGGGCGGCACCATCACACTGCCGATGAGCAGGGGCTGGTTCGACGACGCCCTCGCCTGGTTCGTATCCGACGACATGAGCCCGGCCCTGCCGCCGTCTGCCTCTATCGGGGCTCCGCCTGTCTACATCCTGACCAATGCGCCCCAGGGCCCGGTGTTCTCTACCGCGCCCGGCCTACCGCCGCGGCCGCCCTACTATTCCGGCGTATGGCACGTGGTCTACGCTGTCTGGAACCCACAAGCCACCAGGCTGGTGCTGACTTCGCAACAACAGGTGCTCACGATGGCTGACAGCGGCGCGATGACGCTAATCGACACAGGCATCGCGATCCGTTACCCGATCTTTGTGATCGGGCCGCTGGACGTGCCAATGTACGTGGCGCCGGTGGTGGTTGGAGTGGACCCTTTCCGCGCCCTCGTCGAACTCCCGCCGCCTGATGCAGGCGATCAGGCGGCCACGATGGACCTGAACCAGCCCGCCGGGGGCGGTGCTGCGTCCGTAGAGCCCGAGACAAGCCTCACCGGGCGAGACTCGCCGGCGGTCGGAGGAACCGCAAGTGAGAGCACGACCGATGTCGGCCCGTTTGCCCTGCTAACAGCAGCGGCGAACTTCCCCCTGACGCCCGAGGGGAAGGTGCTGACTGACTGGTCGCAAATGCTCGACTCGCTCGCCCAACCCGAGCCTGCGGCGACGCAATAGACCCGTCTGTCCTGCCCACCGCTCCCGGCAACAAGAAGAGCCCGGCGGGATTCCCCCGCCGGGCTCTTTCACGTTCGGCGTGCTAACCGCCGTTTATGAGCTTGTCGCGAAACCTCTCAGCTGACTGCTTGGCCGTCATCTGCAGGTCGATCTTCCACTGCAGCGCGGCTGGCGTTCAGCCCACCCGAATCTTGTGGCCGAGGGAGCGATCTGGAGCGTCTGACAGAAGGACATTGGCTTCGGGGTCGCTAAGGCGAAGCTGTTGACAACGCTCAGCGCAGAGGTGTCTTGACATGACTGAAAAGAACGACAAATTCACCGGTTCGGATACCGAAGGCGGTATCACCAGCAGTTACGCGATGGACGACGGGGTCACGCTCAAGGTCCCCTACTCCTTCTTCGGCTCGATCTACGATGACGACGAGAAGAGCTGCGCCCTGGCCGCGATGGAGCAGGACACGCTCACGATGGGCCCGCAGGTCGCAGCGTTCCAGAGCGAGTTCGCGGCAATGTGCGGCGTCAAGCACGCATTTGCCGTCTCCAATTGCACCACCGCGATGCACGTCGCGACCCAGCTCTTCGACATCAAGCCGGGCGACGAGGTCATTGTAACGCCCAACACGTTCATCGCTACCTCGCTTGTGATCCTCAAGGAGGGCGGGACGCCGGTCTACGCGGACATCGACCCCCGCACGTTCAACATCGACCCGGCCGAGATCGCAAAGAAGGTCACGTCGAAGACGAAGGCGATCTACGTGGTCCACTACGGCGGCCAGATGTGCGACATGGACCCGATCATGGAGATCGCGCGCAAGCACAACCTCTTCGTACTCGAGGACTGCGCGCACACACCGGGGGCCGAATACAAGGGCCGCAAGGCGGGCTCGATCGGCGACATCGGGTGCTTTTCGTTTCATTCGCTCAAGAACATGACCACCTGCGGCGAGGGCGGCATGATCACGACCAACCGCGACGACTTCGTGGACGGAATCGAGAAGCTGCGGTGCATGAACCTCGATCATTGGAAGGACCAGCCGGAGTATTGGATTCCCTCGCACTTCAACGTCGTTGATGTCAACGGCCACTGGGGCAACAACTACCGAATGAACGAAGTGCAGGCCGCTGTCGGCCGGGCGCAGTTGCGAAAGCTCGATATGCTCAATGAGAAGCGCCGCGAGCTGGGCCGCAGGATCAATGAGGGCATCCAGGGCATCAGGGGCATCACGCCGGTCTACGAAGACCCCAACTGCAAGCACATCTACCACCTCTACACGCTCTGCATCGAGGAAGAAGAACTGGGCGCGAGCCGCGACGATTATCTGCGGGTGCTTTACAAAGAAGAGGGTGTGCAGGGAATCCTTCACTACCAGCCCACCTACCACTTCTCCGGCCTGCAGAAGATGGGCTACGCTCAGGACCTCTGCCCGCGGGCTGAGAAGTTCTTCTACCGCAGGGAAATGAACCTGCCGATGCATCCGCGGCTGACCGACCAGGAGATCGCCGACGCAATCGCGGGCGTTCGCAGCGCGGCAGAGAAAGTGCGGAAGTAAGCGCGAGGCCCCAGCCTTGTCGGCTGGGGTCCTCGCGTTCTTCTCAGATCCAATCCGCGTGACGCTACTGCTTGGTCAGATCGTCCAATCGTTGTTTGACGCGATCTATGACTTCGCTGTCACGCGTGGGGCTGGCCAACTTGAGGATCGTCTTGCATTCCTCGACCGCCAGACCCTTCCATGGCTCGGCGACGACCCACTTGCCGGATTCGGTCTTCGTCTGACCGCGGCCTATGTAGCTGCTCAGAAGAGACCTGTGGGCAAGGAGCCAGCCGGGCGAAGCCTGGGATGCCTTGCGCAACCACGAAATCCTCTTGTCCGGATCGTAGCAGTAGTATTTCTTCGCGTATGCTGCTTGATCCAGTACAGCTCCCTCGACGGCCCCCACCGATATTCCATACGCCATCGCGATCCAATACATTGCTTCAGCGTCGTCCGGGTTCTGCTCCAAATAGCGGGTGAGGAATTCCACGGCCTTCTTGGGGCTATGCTCAACGTAATACGCTCCCAAGGTCACGTACGCTTCCTCCAGATGAGGATCGAGCCTGATCGCCTCTTGCAGCGGGCGTTCCACCATGCCCTCTTTCACGCACATGTGCTTTGGCTTGGCAGGATCGTACGCCATCTGCACGTGATAGGCATAACCGAGGGCGAAATTCGCAACCGCGGAGTCTTTCTCTGATGCCACGTCCTTCTTGTACTGCTTGATAAGGTCGTCCAACTTGTGCTCCTCAACCGCCTTCGCCACTTCGTGAATCCGTATCTGCGGTTCCGAAAGCACTACGTTTCTGCCAAGGTCATCCGCTAACGTTCCCGGCCAAAACTCCGCATGGCCAACCGAGGGCGAAGATGAGAAAGCGCTGAAACATGCAGCCGCTATGATGGCTGCTCCCATCGCTAACAGCACAACCTTCTTCATTGTGGTCATCTCCTTGCGTCTAATGACACTCGTAATCTCGGGCCTGCCACACATAGGCAGGACGCACGAATTCCTTGGTGCTGAAATTACAGGTGGCCTTGGTGCCATCGCACTTCCACTTGGTGCATGTGCCTGCTCTCACCTTCCACACCGGGTGCCACGTCCACCGACAGCACTGTTCGTAGCGCACGTGCCCTGTCTTCGTTTCGCCGACTTGGTACCCGCACCCGAACTCCGTGTTCGTGTCTACGCCTAGCTTCAACGCCAGAACATCAAGCGGAATCTCCGCGCCACAGTGCGTGCTTACCGAGTTCTTGACGGTGAAGCTGTATATGATCTCTTCCGCCACGTCCATACCGTCCTCTTGGCAGCAGCACTGATCGGCGGTCATGTCGTGGGCATCTTCCAGGCCATCGTCTTCGCTTTCGGAGGTCACGTCGTACTCCACATCATCGTGTATCGTGATATAGCAATTCCCCGTCCTGGTGAACCCATCTGAGTTGTCAGTCACTCTTACCCAAATATGGTCGGTCCGACCTGCGCAATCGGGCCTGGAGTAGAGAGTGATGGAGTGGACTCCGTAGTAGTCCAGATCTCGAATCCCGGTGTGCCAATGAATGGTGCGCCGGAGGAGCCTTGGTCTTGACCAGCGCGTACGCCAGCCGCGTCTTGGCCTGTGCCCGCAGGCCGGCTTCGGCGGACGAAGCGGCCAGAGCCTTCCATACCGACATCGCGCCCGTAGTATCGCCCTTCGAGAGCAGAGCGTCTCCCAGGCGCGACCTGGCTTCCGCGACCACCTTCGCGTCCGTTGACGTGTCGATGATCTGCTGCCAAGCAGCAATGGCCCCGGCTTTGTCGCCGGATGCCCACTTCGTACCCGCATCCGACAAAGCCGCGGCCCCGCCGGCGTGCGGTAATGCAAGTACTACTACACAAACTAATACGAACAATCGCATTACGCAAATACTCCCTTTGCATGTTCGCACTTGCACTCACAATGTACTGCAAAGAGAGCACTATGTCAATTGGCATTATACAAGGCAATTGCGTTGGGAACATAGACCACCTCGGCCCACTCCTGCCCGGTCTCCACATCCCGGCCTCGTTCCCGCCGGTAAAGCGGCTTCCATTCCTCCTCGCCAAGCTCCATCACAGCTTTCCTGAACTCGGTCGTCATATCGTTCGAGACACTAAACTCGATGATGTCCCTCTTGCCACCGTCCCCAGTCGCACAGAACTTCAGAACTTTATGCTGGTATCCGGCCGAATCCATCCGCACAAGCACTTTCTCTACGCCCTCCGGCAGAGCAGCAAGTGACTCCCGTAGTATCCGCAGCATCTCATGGCCCGCACCCACATTGCCGTCGCGAAACTCGGAAACCAAAGCCAACCCAGTCTCGGCCCAATACGCCGTTATGGGCTGATACGCGCGGTAACCCTCGTAGCAGAAAAGAGCTTCCTTCTTCGTGGTCCGCGCAAGCGTCGCATCGATGTCCAAGGTTGCCTCCGTGTGCGGAGCATAACGCTGCACCGATGCAACCAGCGCAGTGTTCACACCAGCCAGACCTTCCAAGTGCTCGTTCTTTGCAGGTATGAATGCCTTGCCATCCACTCGCCTCGCTTCCTCTGGCTCGTTGTGGAACTCATCGAGATACTCATACAGCCTCGTGGGTGACGGAAACGTCCGGCCTCGGCCCTTACGAAAACGCTTCGACATCTCCTTGCGAGCCCCCCGCCCAAGACCATATACTTCAGCCTCACGAAACACCCGGCAAAGACCCGCATCCTGCTCCAGTATCCGAATGTCCTCCACGCACTCCCCACCAGCCAGATTCAGCAGAGCCAACGACAGCACGTGGTGCCGGTCCATCCAACCTTGCTCACCGCACACACCGATCCTCGCGTCCGCTTCACTCAATACCCCAAGCACGCACGCCAGGTCCAGATACGGCAATAACCCCGCATGACCCGTCATCCGCGACGATGATGAATCCTCCACATACTCGTAACCAAGCATCTTGTCACACCGCATCTACTCACCTCTCAGGTGAGTACTACTTCGACAAATCCTGCCTGCTTACCCCACGAATCAGCACATCAGAATATAGTTGGTGGAGGATCAAGGTTATATAGGCCAATCTCATTGATTCCGGGGCGTCCTGGAGTTACAATGTGCCAGGTCTCCACAAATATGAGCGACTTTGGCCGGAGGGCCTGAGTCCCTTCGAAACCGGTGACGAGGAGGTCACAACATCAGCAAAGCCAGGATAATGTATAACATGACCGTTCGCGAGGTGCGCGAGGGTCTCAAGCAAATGAAAACGGTGATCGTGCCCATCGGCTGCACGGAGCAGCACGGCTATCACTTGCCGCTGAGCGTGGATATCCTTAACGCGCAGGAAATCGCGGAGCGCGCGTCCGATCTGTGCGGATGCTTTGTCGCGCCGACGATCCCCTACAGCTTCTCCGGCGGCACCCTCCCGGGCACGATCAACCTCAACCCGCACACGGTCTCGCTGGTGCTCTCGGACATATTCCGCAGCCTCGCCGAGCAGGGCTTTCGCAACATCATCGTGCTGCTCGGTCACGGCGGATCGGAGAATACGCAGGCCGTCAACGATGCCGCGTCCAACTTCCAGCGCCTGAACCCGTCCCTGGAGGGCGTGTGCATACTGGTCGTGCCGTTCTGGGAGGTCTCGCCGACATACGACCAGTGCTGGGCCGAGAAGGACTATCACGCGGGCAAGTACGAGACCTCGATGATGCTTTTCTGGCGGCCGGACCTCGTGCAGATGGACCAGGCGACGCTCGATGAGGCAGATCTCGCCAGCATGATGCGTACAGACCCCGACGCCTACGCGGACAAGATCAAAGGCATCGACAGCAAGTTCGTCTCACCAAGACTGGTGCAGAACCCCGCAATCCAGGTCGGAGTGATGGGCGATCCGTTCACTGCCACGGCGGAGTTGGGAAAGACAATCGCCGATGAAAGCTCGCAGGGAATTGCCGCGCTCGTGGAGAAGCTTGAAGAGAGGTTTAGTAATCATGATTAGTTGGGGCATCATCGGATGTGGTGGAATCGCTCGGCGGCAGATGGTTCCGGCGCTGGGCGAGTGCAAGTCGAGCAGGGTCGTGGCGGTGATGGACTGCGATAAGGCGGCGACCGAGGAAGTCGCGGCGCAGACCGGCGCGAGGCCCTATTTCACCGAAGCCGACCTGCTCGCAGACCCCGAAGTCCAGGCGGTATACATCGCAACGCCGGTGTTTCTGCACGCGACACAGGTAATCGAGGCCGCTGCGGCGGGCAAGCATGTGATGGTCGAGAAGCCGATCGCGCTGACCGTCGAGCAGGCCGAGGAGATGATCTCGGCGTGCAATCAGGCGGGCGTGTTCCTCACCGAAGGCTACATGATGAAGTTCCACGGCGCGAACGCAAAGGCCCGGGAGATGGTCGCGGCGGGCGATATCGGCCAGGTCGTGTTCGCGCGAGCGGAGCTGACGTGCTGGTATCCGCCGATAGAGGGCGCATGGCGGCAGGACCCGAAGCTTGGCGGCGGCGGCGCGCTGATCGATATGGCGACGCACTGCTACGATCTGCTGCAGTTCATCATCGGCTCCAAGATCACAGAGGTCTTCGCGTTCACGGACACGCTCACCCACGGCTATCCCGTTGACGACAGCTCCACGACGCTTCTTCGATTCGAGAACGGCGCGCAGGCGGTGGTGGACGCATTCTTCAACGTGCCGGACGCGGCGAGCCAGGCGCGGCTGGAGCTCTACGGCAACAAGGGCAGCATTCAGGGCGAGGGCACGATCGGCCAGGCGCCCTCGGGCAAGATGGTGGCGTATCTCGGCGACTCGGCGAAGGACTACGACCCGCGGCAGGCGCGCGACAGCCTCGACGTCAACGCTCGAGAGGTCGAGTACACGCCGGTGAATATGTATGCGGCCGAAATGGACTACATGTCCGGCTGCATCGAATCCGGTACCGCTCCCACGGTCAACACAGGCGAAGAGGGCCTGCGCATACTCAAGGTCGCCCTCGCCGCCTACGAGAGCAGCAAGACCGGCTGCAAGGTGAAGGTCTCGTAAGAAGGGAATCTCGGAAAAGGAAGAAAGCCAGGGATCTCATTTTCTCACCTGCTTCCTCCCTTTCTGTCTTTCTCCATTTCCCCGAGAAAAAAGAGGCACAAGCTTTGGCCAGGATAGCAATGGCGGCGGCGGCGCACCCGGACGATATCGAGTTCATGATGGGCGGAACGATGCTCCTGCTCGGTCGCGCCGGCTACCAGCTTCACTATATGAATATCGGGAACGGCTCCTGCGGATCGGCAACAATGGACGCGGAGGAGACCGTAAGAGTTCGGACCGAAGAGGCACGCAACGCGGCGGCTATGATGGGCGCGACGTTCCACGACCCGCTCGTGCCAGACATTGAGATTCTCTATGAGCAGCCGCTTGTTCGCAAGCTGTGCGCGGTGGTGCGCGAGGTCGCGCCGGAGATACTGCTGCTGCCGTCCCCGCAGGACTATATGGAGGACCACTCGACGAGTTCGCGGCTGATGGTGACAGCCGCGTTCTGCCGCACGATGGCCAACTACGCCACCGACCCGCCGACCGAGCGCATTTTGTCCGACATGTGCCTCTACCACGCACTGCCTTGGGGCCTGCGCGACCAGCTTCGGAGCCTGATCGTGCCGGGATTCTACGTGGACATATCGACGGTGATCGAACGCAAGACCGAGGTGCTGGCCTGCCACCTCAGCCAGCGGCAGTGGCTGGACAGCAGCCAGGGGCTGGACAACTATCTGACAACCATGCGGGAGATGTCCGCGGAGGTGGGGCGGATGTCGGGGAAGTTCGAGTTCGCCGAGGGCTGGCGGATCCATTCCCACCTCGGCTTCTGCCCCGAGGACTTCGACCCCCTCGCCGCCGCGCTTTCAGAACACATCGTGAAGGAGCGATCGCGAAAGCCAGAAAGCTAAAAGAGAAGAAAAGACGAGTTCAGTTCTTGGGAGTGTACCTCCCGCAGAACTGAACTGATACAAAAAGACTCCCTTCTTGCTTTTCTGACTTTCTTCATTTCGCGATTGCATTTTGGAGGTTCAAATGCCAAGACCACTTAGCATGCTCGCACCGGACTGGTGGGACTACACGACGATCGATAAGCAGATACTCGACGACGCAGCCAAGCTGACTCCCGAGGACATGCTCGCGCTCTCGCGACCGGGATTCAAGGTCGTCTTCTACGACACGCTCGAGGACTTCTACTGCGCGGAGGCGCTCGAATACATCGACGCCTGGCGGCAGTCCACCCCTGACAACCCCGTGGGCATCTGCGGGCCCATCGGACCGACCGAGCAGCTTCCGCTGGTCGCCCGCATCGTCAACGCGATAGGTCTGAACCTCAAGGACTCGCACTTCTGGGGTATGGACGAGTGGGTCATCGACGGCAAGGAAGTGCCGGAGGATCACCCGCTTTCGTTCGCGCGCACGGACAAGGAGATGTGCTTCGACCGCATCCGGCCCGAGCTTGCCATGCCCGCCGCGAACCTGCATTTCCCCAAGGCCGACCCGAGTGATTACATCAGGAGCTGGGACGGCGTACGCTGCGCTGTCATGCAGGGCGGCCAGGGCGACATCAAGCACTGGGCGTTCAACGATCCGCTCAAGCGCGAGGGCAAATACGCTGACGACCCTCCGACGCCGGAGGAATACATGCAGCTCAACACGCGTGTCGTCAGTCTGCACCCGGTCACGATCATGCAGAACGCGCGCACGTCCGGCGGCGGGAAGGTCGATCTCGTACCCAGCCAGGCCGTGTCTGTCGGCCCAGTTCAGACATTGAGGTCCGAGAAGGTCTCGATCTGGCACGCCGGCACCCACGACAACCCCTTCGGCCAGCGCCTCACCACGCTCATGATCGGCAAGAATCTCCCGGACAGCGCGGTCCCGATGTCGCTTCTGGCGCTGCACCCCAACGTCCAGTTCAACTTCTACCGCGGCGGGATCGGAAGCTGCGAAGTGGAGATGCACTGAGAAGCTAAGAGTCGAGGATCGATAGAAGGGCCCCTGCGCGCGTCACGCGGGGGCTCTATGGCTATCCTGCTCCGTGACCACGCCCAGCCAGGTATTGGGCCGGCGTCAAGACCAACACTCCGCCGACTCGACGCCCGTACAACGCGCCGAAGTGGCGGCTGTCGCCGGTCAGGAGATGAGTACAGCCGGATTCGATCGCTGCAAGCAGTATGGGTACGTCCTTGTCGGGGAGATCGGCATCGTCGGGAAGGCCAGCCATTCGGACACCAGGGATTACCGTCATCCCCAGAGGCTGCCGTTCGAGCACGGCGACCCTGTCGGGGCTGTACGCAAGCAGGTTCCTTCTGGCTTCTTCGAGGGCATACACTGACGTAACGAGCGTGACACCCGGCAGCGATCTCAGTTCCAGCAGCCGTGAGTCGGGCGTGTACGCCATCGAGAAAAGCACGTTCGCATCGAGGAAGACTCTATCCACGGCTACTCAGGCTTGATGTGCGGGATTGACTCAGGGTCCAGACCCATCGACTTCACGCGATCCACAGCTTCGGCGTAGTCCGCGGAGTCAACTGCGTTGGACAGCAGGAACTCCGCGACCCTCTCAGGCGAGTAGGCTTCTATCGGCAGAGCCACTGCGGGGCGAATTAGTATTCCGTCCTCACGCTCCTCGGCGATAATGAGCGCACCTTCCTCTATGCCGAAACGCTTTCTGAGGTCAGCCGGTATCACTACTGCCCCGCGTTTCCCAACCTTGCTTGTCTGCGTTCTTGGTCTCGTCCTCATTTGAGTTGCCCGATTATCAGATATTCTGTAATTACATTATGCCCGAATTGCTGCCATTCGTCAAACATCCCACAGACTCCCCTGCTCGGACTTCGGCTTGCGACCCTGGGACATGCGCTCGATGACGTCCTCGGCCGTCGTGAACTCGATCGCACCCGAAGAGATCAGCGCGTCGGTTCCGGGGCTGCCGGGGACGGCGAACACGAGGCGGTCCTGTTTGCGGGCCTTGTCGGCCGTGTCGAGGCTGCCGCTTGGCACGCGCGCCTCGACGACGATCACCGCCTTGCTCAGCCCGCTTATGATCCTGTCGCGAGCCATGAGCTGCGGGCCGCGCACCGTGACGCGAGGCGCGTACTCGGTCAGCACAGCCCCACGGCGGGTGATCTGCTCCGCAAGGGGTATGTTCTCCCGCGGATCTCAGAAGCCCCGCAAACTCGCCCACATTGCGGGGTTATACGCGAGCACGGAAAGTTCCTTTGGTGGAGAGCCGGGAGCGGAGGGATCTCGGGACTTAAACGGAGTGGAAATCCCGACACACTGGGGCATACCCCTCGGCCGACAGTGCATCCGAAGGATGGTGCCCGAGGGAGACGGCTCCTACAACCGAATGCGACTTTGCCCGCAGGCTGCTAGTCCGTGTTCGTCCGTGTTCCATTCGATGCCTCGGGGCCACGCTCAGCCCTCTACTGACCATCCGACGTAACGGCCGATGCTGCGGCGGCACGCTCTGCGGCTAGCGTCTTTCAGCACGCCTCTCAACCCTCCCTTCCCTGCTCTCCACTCTCCACTCTCCTGCTCTCCACTGCCTGTTAACAACATTTAACCGAAATATACCGGCTTTGGCGTGCCTGAAGTGCCCTCTCGTCGTCTTATAATTATGGGAGCACTTTTTGCGCGCCGCCCTTGCGCCTCCACCGCCCCCACCCTCAACCCGCCAACAAAGGAGCATCGCTATGTACGAACCGCACACCGACCCGAAATGGAAGGAGATCGATGCCAGATGTGCCGAGGTCGTTCTCCGCGCAATCGCCTCGTTTCCGAAACTGCTCAAAGACTGCGAAGCCGAGCAGGCCGCCGCCATCGTCGCCGAGCTGATCAAAGCCCACGTCAACCGTCCGACGCCGGAATCAGACGCGGGTGCCGCCCTCGCTGAGGTAATACAAATCGCCACCGAGCAGGCTGAAATCGACGCCAGGAACCGTGCAGCCGCGTCAGACCAGCCGCCCGCGACGCCGCCGGAGCCATCCGAGCTTGCCAATGCGCCTGATCCGGCACAGCACCGGCCGCACTGCGGGTCAGCGCCCAGCACCGAGCCGCCGCCCGTTCACTGCGGCATCCTCTCATCTGGCCGGCGTGCTGTGTCGGCCCGCAAAGACTGAAACACTCTTCGCCTCACTCTCGAAAGGAGCATGCTATGTCAAATCCGCCCAAGAAGACAGGTCCCTCGACCCCGGAAGGCAAGCTGAAATGTTCGCTCAACGCCCTCAAGCACGGATTCACCGCCCGCTCGATCCAGGCGCTTCGCAAGATCGACCAGGACCATGGCGTCCCATTCGAAGACGTACTTGCCCGCCTCAACGCACACTACAAGCCGCGGGACCCGGTAGAGGAAGAACTGGTGGTCAGAATCGCCCGCTGCCTCTGGAGGCTCTCGCTTAGCGCCTCAATGGAAAGCAGGCTGCTCTACAAGAATCGAGTCACAACCCGCCCGGGCACGTCCTACGAGAAGATTCTGAGGTACGAACGCCTGGTGGACATCCACCTCCACCGCGCAATCGACTCGCTGGAACGCAAACGCAGCCAGACAAACCAAAACGCGCAAAACAGTTTGGGCCCAAGCTCGGATTGAGCGCAAGACTGTTTTGCGCGGAACCGTTCATCCCTGCGTTCGATTCGCGCTTGATCGCCCGAACGGGCAGCAGAGGGCCGCTTGCGCAGCCCTCTGCCTTGGGAGGGTTGGAGGGTAAACTGAGCCTACCGCATTACTTCGAGTGGTTTCGCAGCGCCAATCCGCGGCCAGCTTGCTTCATAGCGGCTGCTGAGCCATTTTTACCCCGGATGAGGTGTTCACAAACCTTGCAAACGCACTAATTGTGAAAAAGCTGCCGGGGCCCGACCGAAAACAGCCGCACGGGCTGCAGATAAGGAGAAGAATAGAAGATGCCAGGAAGGGGCGCGGCCGAAGTCGGCCTTCCGCCCCCTCCTGAAGCTGCAATGCGGTCAGCCCGGATTATGCATGTTCCGCATAGTCCGGGTCAGATCGATTTCCTCTTGTGGATCATGATGGTGTTGCCGTCGGGGTCGGAGATGCCCACCAAGCGGCACACGGGGGTCTCCTCCGGCCCGAACAGGATTTGCACGCCGTCCTGCTTGAGCCGGTCCATCGCGGCCTCGAAGTCTTCGACCTCCAGCGCCACTACGCCGCCGTTCGAGTTCGGCTTCCACTCGGGATAGCCATTGCCGATCGCGAGCGTGCCCGGACCGATATCGTACTCGATCCACGCTTGCTCTTCAGGATCGCCGAACACGTGGCTCTGCACCAGCCCGAGCGTGCCCTCGTAGAACTCGCGTGCCCGCTTGAGGTCCGTAACCGGATAGCTCGAAAACGCGATCTCGATAACCTTCATGCCTGCCTCCATACCGTAGTCCGCAACTCGACGTCCGTTACTTCATGCCCTCTATCGCCTTCGCGACAGCGAGCCGGATCGATTCCACCTTCGTGGGGTCCTTGCAGTAATCCGTGCACGAAACGATGCAGGCATTGACCTGATCCAGCGCGTCGACTGCCGCCTTATACTCCGGCGAGTCGCGTTTCGCGGGCTTGGCCGCATCGATTCGGTCTTTCAGCGTGCGGAAGTAGTCCCAGTCCTCGATGCCTTCGCGGATCGTCTCCCACCGGATCGAGTCCACAGGCCCCTTGGCCACGAACTGCTGCGAAGGAGTCTTTGTGGCGGGGTACAGCAGATGGCCGTCGCCGTTGCCCCAGTTGTGCGAGCGATCGCTGGGCTGGCTCATCGGCTTCTCCCACGGGTTGTCCTGCCAGTAGCACGTCTCCCAGTAGAGAATGCCGTTGAGGCCGTAGCGCCACGTCATCCAGTGCCACATGCGCAGGTCTATTGTTGGATAGTCAACGAAGTAGCCGGGCCAGGGAGCTTTGGGCCAGGTGCAGAGATACCACCACACCTGTTCGCCCTTGGCCTGCCGCTCTTTGGCTTGTTGCTCATTGTAGTTGGGCCCAATCGGGACCCAGATGTCAACCGAACCGATAAGCTTGCTCTCGATCTGCTCGGTCAGCAGTATTTTTATGCGCTGGTCGGCCATCCGCACGTCCTTGGCTGCCTCGATGACGGTGGAGTAGTCTTTCTCCTCGGGCTCGTCGGTGATGTAGTCATAACCTTTGGCGAGCACGCCCTTGTCAACGAGGTGCTCGGCGACCTGACGCATGTAGTCGATCTTCATGCGATCCGCGTCGCCGGCGGGAAAGCCGAGATTGTCCGACATCCCGAAGTTGGGCAACTTGAAGCTGTTGAACAGCGGGAAGTACTTCTGAATCGCGATGTCGAACTGCGAGAAATCAAGCTTGACCGTCCCGTCCTGCGCGCTGACCCCGATGTCATATCCCCAGTACGGCGAGTAAGGCGAGACACGATGCTTGAAGAAATCGAGGTTGTAGAGATCCAGGACCTTGTGTCGCTGCTCGGTTGTCGTCGCGCCATCGTAGGTGAACGGCCACCACATCGCGTTACCATAGGCGGTGCGAAGGCGGCTGACGGACGGAAGCGCGAAATTCCACACGTGCAGGCTGATGGGCACCACAATCTTGCCGATACCGTCCGCGATCACATCGACAGTGCCCTTATACTCACCCGCGGCAACCTTGGGCGCCACGTAGACCGTCAGCCACACGGCGCGGCTTGTTCCCGGCTGAGCCGAAAACGCCGTATGGTCCGGCAGCGGGTCTGGATAGAGGCCGGGCTTGATACCCTTGCTGGTCGGCTCGGTGCAGTTGACATATTCGACGTTCTTGACCGTGACGTTCCACGCCTCGATTTTGGCGTTCTTCGCCCCGACAAGGGTATGCGGAACGATCTTGATGTTACTTATCGGCTTTTTCGGCGTCAATACTAGTTGGAAGGGCTCGTACTCATTGCCGGCAGCAAAGAGTCTTACGCCCTTAGCCGAGTTGGTGGGAACTGGTGCGTCTTGCATTACCTTGACCAGAGGGCTTGAGGTCCAGATTGTTCCCCAAGCGCCCTGAGCCACGACCCCCCAGGCGGAGGGCCCTGCCGGAGCCTGAGCACACGCGCCCAAGCTGCACAGCACCAGGAGGATTGCTGTCGAGACAACCAAACGTCGCATAGGTCGCGCCTCCGTAGAGCATAGAGCCTTAATATACCCGATTGGATTATGCCGGCGCTACCGATTATCCTCCAAAACTGATGGGTATACGATTGTGGGCAGATCATGACTCATGCGAAAAATAGTGTGAAGAATCGGCGAGTCAGACGGTCTATTACAGTGGGAGATAGGGCAAAGCCGGATGGAGGGGTTTACGATGAGACAGAGGCAGTTTGGTTGGATGTGTCTTGCGGTTGCTTGCGTTGCGCTGTCAATTGCCATTGCAGCGCCGGTCCTGGCAGCAGAGACTGCACAGCCCAGCGCGACCGTGAACCTGGACCTTAAGGACACGGACGTGAAGTCGGCAATAGAGGCGTTGTTCCGAGGCACCGGCAAGAACTACGCGATAGACGCCAACGTGTCAGGCACGATCTCGGCGTTATCGATCAAAGACGTCACATTTGACGCCGCGCTGCGGAGCCTGACGAAGTCAGCAGGCCTCGTGTTCCGCCAGGACGGCGGTGTCTATATCATCAGTATGCGCCCGAACACGGACCTGACTACGGGCGGCGGCGGCGTGGTGGCGACACCCGATCCGACTCCGGTCGCCGATGCGCCGGTGGCAAGCGAGGTCAGGATCGAGAAAGTGCCGCTCAGCAATACCAGCGCCAGTGAGATACTTGCGATCCTGCAGGGCAACAACAACGGCTACGGCGGGTACGGTGGTTACGGTGGCTATGGTGGCTACGGTGGATATGGCGGGCGCTTCGGCGGCGGCTATGGCACTGGCTACGGCATCGGCGGCTACGGCAGCGGCTTCGGAAGCTACGGCGGTTACGGTGGCATTGGCGGCGGGTACGGTACAGGGTTTGCGGGTGGCTATGGCAGCCCCTATGGCGGCTACGGAGGCCGAAGCGGCTACGGTTCCGTGGGCGGAGTCTACGGCGGAGGCGGCTACCGCTCCTGGTAGCGCGACGGACGGCAGCAAGCGAATCATCGGCGCGGGGGATCTGTTTGGATTCCCCGCGCTTTTGCTTACCTGCGCCTCACATCACTTGGGAACCCACTTGCCGAACATCTCCAGGTGCGCCCAGTAACCCATATATCCCGACAGCGCCCATATCGCCGCCGACGCAAGAAGCACCAACGATCCCACGCTCCGAACGAGCCGGCTCTTGCGCCGATGCAGCGCCACCCCCGCAAAGACCCCGGCCGATCCTGTCAGGATGAATCCCACTCCCGAGAGCACGGGCTGCAGCGTAAGGTGCAGGTTGATGATCCGGACGCCAACCAGCACTGCGGCAAGCCCCGCGAAGAACGCGTAGATTCCCAGCGGCGCAAGGTCCCGATTGGTCGCAAGTGACCATGCGGCCCCCAGGAACAACATTCCCAGCAGCACCGAAGTGTCCCCATAGGCCGTGTTGTACACCCCCGGCAGAGGCCACACCCATGCCATCCGCAGGCCGCACAGGACCGCCACCAGCCCCGGTATCGCGAACGCGGGCGCCCATCTGGACTGGTTGGAGTCCTTGATCCCACTGAAGACATACCACGCCAGCACGACAAGCCCCGCCGCCATATTGATCAGCATTAGCGTAACAAAGTCAACGAACATGGCCGTTACCTCCAGAGCCTATATTCCCATCCACGGCTCAGCTTAAGCGCGGGCGTGAAAAACGGCTCAGCCCCTCTGCTTGCGTCCAAAATTGCCACTGCTATAATGAAACTAACACTGCGATGTGGCATACCTCTTGCACGGCTGCAAGTAGTACTCTCCCGGAGTAAAAACATGCGCTTGAAGAAGACCTTAAGCACATCTGCCTTCTTAATGCTGAGCATCGCCTTGACCGGGCACTTGATCCTCGCGGAGGAATCCAACGTCTGCAGGATCGACAACGTCCCGCGGATCAAGCAACTCACGAATTACTGCGGCCCCGCCGCGCTCACCTGCGTGCTTCAGCACTGCGGCGAGAGCATAACCCAACAGGAGGTCGGCAAGGCCGTGTTCGACCCGGTCGATAACGCGACCAACGGCGCCGACATGCTGCTCTACGTTCGCAACAGGGGCTACGCCGCCTATTCCTGGAACTCCAGCATAGAGGACGCGAAGCGTAAGCTGGCGGCGGGCGCGCCGATGCTCGTGCTCCAGCAGAATTCCACCAAAGACACCTCCGGCCACTACAGGGTTCTGACCGGCTACGACGACGCCGCGAAGAAGTTCTACGTGATGGACCCGTATTACGATGACATCACGGAACTGAGCTACACGCAGTGCGAGAAGCTGTGGAAATCGATGGGTTACTGGGCTATGGTGTGCGTGCCTAAGGACAAGGATTGCTTCGCATCGGAACTCAACGACCGCAATCCCGTCGTGCACATGGACCTGTCATTCGCGCTCTACAAGCAGAAGGACTACGCCAGCGCCCTCAAAGAGGCCAAGACCGCGCTTGCCCTGGAGCCGGGCAACAGCTACACGCTCTCGATAATGCAGAAGATAAACAGGGCGATTGGCTCGGGGAAAAAGTCGTAGCACTCAGCCGCACTCGGAGCATGACCAAGTCAATCTACTCGACCTTGCGGGCCTTCTCCAGCGCGTCCTCGGCCTGATGTCTCTCGCCCAAGCCCGTATATGCGGCTGCCAGGCCCCGGTAGCACTCGCGCAGCAGATCGAGGTTGGCGCGCTCATCGGCATCGCTGGCCGTGCCCAGGATCTTCTGCACCTCGCGCATATCGCCGGACTCGCGCCAGCGCTTGAGCCGGTCTATCGCGATCTGGTACTGAGCGATCGCCGAGCTATAGCGCTTCTGGCTGACCGCTTTGGCTCCGAAGTAAGCCCGTGCAATGGCGTAGGTAGTGTCCACGAGTTCAGGCGTGCCTTTGATCTGCTCGTATGACGATGTCTCGATATCGATCAGGCGGCGGAACACGGACTCGCAGCCGGGCCTATCGCCTACGACCTGATACGCGCTCGCGAGCCTGGAAAGGGTCTGTGTGGAATTCGGACCGTACTTGAGCGCGGTCTTGAGATCGGATATGGCGGCGCGCCATTCCTGCTTGTGGCCCTCGACCAGCGCGCGCGCATACCATCCGCCTTCGGATGTGTTCGGCGCCAGCCGGATGGACGCGTCGATCTCGCGCAGTCCCGCAGTTGCATCGCCTTCGCCCAGCGCCTGCCAGATCCCGAGCATACGGTGGTACTCCGGGTCCAGTGGCGACACGGCAGCCGCGCGTTTGTAGAGACCGATGACCTCCGAGGTCGTGTCAGGCCCCGTACCTGCGAGCGAATTGGCCTGCGACCCGAACCAGTCCCCCAGCCCGAACGACACGCTCAGCAGAACACCAGTCAAGCACGCCGCCGCGAGAACCCATCGCCAGACCCGACCCGGCGCCCGCTCGCGCGAATCCGCCGCGCCGGACTGCGCGACCAGCACTCCGGCCACGATCCAGAACGGCAGCGAGACTCCCAGCACATACCAGTCCGAATCGATCAGGCTCCGAATGGCAGACCCGAGCAATGCCGAGAACATCGCGCAGTTGACCAGCCTCCACCCGCTGAACGGCACCATGTCCGCCCACGTGATGGACTCCGACGCCGGCTCGTCCTCGCGCGGATGTTCCGCCGGCCGCACAGACCCGCTGGATATGCCGAGAAGCGAGCGGCGCGCTATCGCCATCAGCAGCAAAAGCAGCGCCGCCAGGGCCGGAACGCCGCACTCCGCCGCGGTCTGAAGATATGAGCTGTGCGCAAGCTTGGTGGGGCCTGCGATCGTGTAACGAAGATAGGTGACGGCATAGTTGCCGGGGCCCACGCCGAGCCAGGGCTGGGCCTTGATCATGTCGAACGTCGCACGCCAGGTGTAGATACGAAACTCAGTCGAGTGCACCTGTGTGCCACCGGCCTCGGCCGCGTGGATTCGCGAAGTCACGACCGGTGAGAACAGCGCCATCATCGGAATCACGACGATGCAGATGATCAGCAGCCGGGCAAATCGCGACCGCCGCAGCGATCTCGTGAATATGGCAAGAAGGAAAAACACGCCAAGCGACGCCACTGCCGGCACAATCCCGAATTTGGCGCCCGTGAGCATCAGCGCGAGCACGCCGGTGACGAACCCCAGTCCCGCCAGCAAGACCAGCAGCGTCTTGCGCGCCACAAGATACACGCCGAGCGTCACCGGGAGCGCGATCACGAGGAATCCCGCGAAGAAGCTGGGATTGACGAACGTCCCGAAAAGGCGAGCGTGGTCGCCCGGCCTGAGAATCGCCTTCCAGAAGCTCGACCCGCCTCCGGCGCTCAGCGCGTATTCGCGGATGCCGAACACGCTCACAAGCATCGCGGATACGAGAAGCACCCACACCGCGGCCGCCGCGACTCGTTTGTCCTGGCAGACCGAAGCCGCCAGCGCGAACGCACCCAGGCAAGCGAACGTCAACAGAAGCTGATTGAGGCTGAAATAGATGCAGTGGGTCGTGGCCGTGGAGGCGAGAATGAGTGCAACGAACGCGGCGAGAAACCATACACCCGGCACGCGAGCCCATCCGCCGGAGTCTTTCCTGCCCAGCAGCAGCCGGACGCCAATCCCCCCGAACACCAGGATCTTCAAGACCCCGCCCGCAAGCTCGCCGAACCCGCCGCCGACAAACGGCGCCAGCGCGAGCGCCGACAACAATAATGCGGCGCCAATCACGTCAGCCATCCCTTGCTCCGCATATTACTGACCTAACAATACGACTTAGGGCTGACGGTGTCAAGCGACTCAGGGGATCGGCAGCGGTGAGCACGAGGTGGCGTAGTGTCCGGCCTCCGCATCGGACGAGGGTAGGACGGAGACCAGCCGCTGCGCGTTCCCATCGGGTGTGAGCCGACTCAGTGGTCCGGCAGCACCTTCCACGACAGCCTGTCGTAGCAGCCGGTGGTGGGGTAGAAAGGCGGAGGAGTGTTCGCGAGCCTCGGATCGTAAATGTAGTTCTTGGCGTAGCCACTCTGAACCACACCACCGCTCAAGGAAGCCACTATGCCTCTGGTGCTCTGGATCAGTCCACCGATAACCTTGAGCGTCCCGGTGCCCTTGTTGTCGTTGTAGTTGTTGACGGAAATACTGCCGTTGACCGAAGCGCTGCCAGCGAGCATTACGGCGTCGATCTCACGGTTGGGATGGTTGTTCGGGCTGGCCACCCCGGCGTCGGCGATCTTGATGTCCTGACCCACGAGCCCGAGCGTGCCGGCGGAGAGGTTGCACGCCGCTGATGCCGGCTGCGTCTTGTCCGGCCTGGTCTTGTAGACCAGGTCGCCCGTGATCGTGATGTCCTTGGATGCGTTGGTGTCGGTGGCTATCGTCCACGCGGAGGCGCGCGCTATCTCGCCGTTGACAACCTTGTTGTCGGCGATGGTGCCGCTCAGTCCGGTGATGTTGCCGGTGCAGTAGATGACACCGTTGCCGATCGAGTTGGCACTTGTCGGGCTGCCGTTGCCGACCGGGCCGGTCACCGAGCTTGTGTTGTTGTTGATATTGAGCGTGACGACGGTTGTATTGCTGCCCTGCTTGATCGTGACGATCTGGTTGTTGCTGGCGTCGACGGAGAGTGTGATGGTGCAGTCTCCCTGGATAAATATGCCGCCGCCTGTGGTTCCGCTGGTGCCAGTCTTGAGATAGACCCCGCTCGTGCCGGACGGGTAGCCGCTGCCGCTGCCCCACGCGGCTGCCTTCTGGGTGTCCGTGGACGGTGGCAGGTTGATCCTCGGGACACCGAGCGTGTAGCCGTTACTGCCGTTGAGAAACACCTTCTGGAAGGTCGTCTCGTTCGTGGGCCTCGAGGGAGTGTAGTTGATGGTGCTGCCCGCGGCCGTGACCTGATCGAGGAATATCGGCCGGCGAGGATTGTTGTTGGCCCATGCCGAGTAGTCGATGTTGAAGTTGGTCCCGTTGGAGTTGTTGCTGTGGACCGGCCCATCGATCTTGTCGCTGGAGTTCCACCAGATCGCACCGCCGCCGCTCGAGGTCTCCTTGTCGGTGAAATAGGCGTATTTCCCGAACGTGGCCTGCTTGACGACGATCTCCACTGTCCGGGACACGCCATTGCAGGTCCCAGTGGAAAGAATGCGGTAGGTCTTGAGGAAAACGTTGGGGTTGTTGGCCTCGCAGTAGAGCCAGACGGTCCACGTGGTGCCATCTGGCCGTGCCGCGCCGAGAGTCGCCGACAGGTTCTGGTCAACCGACGGCGGGATGGACTGGTCGCGCAGCCACAGGACCGCCTCCTCGGCCCCTGACTCGGCCGCATGCAGGGCTGTAGAGCGTATCTGCAGCCTGTTGTTGGCCCGAAGCGAGGTGCCGGTAATGCTCAGCAGCGCGACCGTGAGAGTCGCGAGCACGAACGCCGCGCCGGCCGCCAGGGTGAGCGCCGAACCACGGTTACCGCGAACTGGATTTGTGAAGACGAGTCTTGCCATCGGTTGCCTTGCCCATTACTGGTGGTAGTAGTTGCGCATGTAGACCACGCGCTGGGTCAGGTCGGTCCTCTTGAAGCCGGAATCGGTCGATTTGACCTTGTATATGGAGTCCCTGGCGGTGATCGTGATATCCACCGCGGACTGCGCGTCGGCGTCCTGGAGAAACTGCGGCGTGTCGAAGTTGCTGCCGAAGCAGATCAGGCGGGTGCCGTTGTTGGGTGTCACCTGCTTGCGCCAGAGATAGCTGCCGGTGTGGCCGTTACCCATGATGCCGGTAGAATCCGAGGTGTAGTAGGTCACCTGGTTGACGGTATCTGGCGCGGAAGTACGGTCGTAGTAGGTTACCGTCTGGCCGTTGAATGTGCCGGTCTTGGTGGACGGGAACGTGATTACCAACTGCGTCCCGCCGTTTGGCGTGCTCACGGTCACGGCCTCGCGCACGTCCAGCACGATGTACTGGAGCGCGGTTATGGCGTTGTTGTCGGTGTGGATCTGAGCCGTGTCGCGATCGTAGCCGAGCACCCCGGCCAAATATACCGAGGTCGTACCGGCGACCAGCAGCGCCATGACCCCAACGGCGGCGATCAGCTCATAAAGCGTGAACCCTCGCCGGTTCGCAAGCATTACCGTGCTTGTTCTAGTCCGCATTAGCTATATATCCCACGGCGCTCACAGTACTGGCGGCCGCCCTCTTCGGGTTGGACTTCCAGGTGATGGTCACGGTGACTTTCCTTACCCTGGTGGAATCGTATGAGTTGGCGGCCTGCTCGATCCTGATCGTGGCCGCGGTCACGTTGGGCAGACAGTTCCTGACGTTGTCCGGAGTGCTCAAGAACGTGTATGGAGATGTGCTCGGAGAAGTATCGATGATCTCGGCATCCACGAGCTCGGCGTATACGAGCCTGCCGTAGCCCATAGCCCGCATCTTGTCCATCTTGTGCTGGCAGAGGCTGATCGCCTGGGCATACTGGCCGTTCATGCCGCAGGCGGTCTTCGACAGCCACAGGGCCGTTCCGAACATCACCGAGACCAGCGCGAATATGAACAGCGCCATCATCACCTCGATAAGCGTGAAGCCGCGCGCTCTAACACGATGCCTGATATCGCACATACTCTCCCTCACTGCGTGCCTCCGCATGACTCTATCCTAAATTATCAGCGGGCCCTCGCACGCGCATTAGGCCTCGGTCACAAAACCGGCATAATTACAGAGAGAGACAACAACAGCTAGACGGTTTTACGGATTGGCGACGTCTTGCCAGCTCTCGATCGTCACGCCGGCTATCCAGATGGGCTCAGCTCCAGGCATTCCCGGGGGAAGGTGGTTGGCAAGCTCCGGCACCTGGTAGAGGTGGGGGACATTTGACATGCTGTAGAAGCTGGACACGATTGTGCCTGCGATGTCCGACTGCTTGTTGCAGACAACCTGGTGCTGGGCATACATAGCGATACCCATCGTGAGATGCGCGTCACCGCCTCCGGTGGCGAGGTTGATCCTATCGCCGGCTATCAGCCCGAGTGCGTCAGTGGTGGGAAATGTGTGTGCGGGAACGACGTCGGAGTGGACGTCAACACTGTTTGGTGTCACGAGTGTGCCCACACCGGAGTAGGTGATGCGCGACTTCGCGGGATTGAACGAGATATCGCCGTCGATGTAGACGATGCCGGAGATGGTCATGTTTCCATTGGCATCCACGGTAAGCGAGCCCTTGGGACCAACGATGCTCAGCGGCGTGCCGTTAGTGATCGCAACATCACCGTTATAGACGGTGGCATTCTGATTCAGGTAGTCCAGATAGGTCGGGTAAGTGACTCCATCCACGGTAACCGCGCCTGTATCGATCAGAGGCATATCAACCGCCCCGTCGCCGAGGTCGTAGGCCGTACCGGTGCCGTTATCGGAATAGACGGATCCAGCCCCCTTGTTGCCGCCGAATCCGTCACTGACGTAGACTCCATCGAGCGGTTCCTTGATCGTGTTGCCGGTGGTGTTCGGATCGCCGACCGTCGCGGAGCCGGAGATGTTGACCTTGCCGTGCTTCACCCGCAGCTTTGCGTTGAGGGAGTCGACCTGCTCGCCGCCGTAGGTAACTTTGTCAATTGGGGGCAGCAGGGCTTTCAGATCGGCAGGCATGCCGTTGTAGTTGTTTCCGACGTTGGCCGTGCCTGATATCTCTTCCGCCATGTCAGTTACAGTCAGCGCGGGGTCGCGCGTACCATTGCCGTTGGCGTCGACGAAGGGCTCGCGGGCATCTCTGTGACCATCGTGGTCGGTGTCGATGTAGGGCTCCCCTACATCATATCGCCCGTTGTGATTGCTGTCGGTATAAGTCTCGTTATCATCCCAGCGGCCGTCGCCGTCGACGTCGGTGAAATCCTCGCCATCGCCGAGCAGGTGCACCGAGCCACGTATGACCACGTTACCGTTTATGCTGCGGCAGGCCTGGCCGACGCCGCCGAATATGACATTGTTCCAGACCGACACGTTCTCCTCATGCATCGTAACTATGACCTTCGCCGTGCGTGAGACCGTGGCACCGCCCTCGGTGACGGTACCCTTCGAGGTGATGATGATCTTGCCGGAGAAAATGCCGGTACCGTCACGGACACACACCTTGAACGATTCACCCGGCCTCACGGTCTCGGGCCCATACCAGTTGTCCGCGGTGTGATCGCCCGGATTGGCCGACGGGTGGAACGTGCGAAACTCGCCGGGCGGGTCCGACAAGAGCTTCTGGATCGCCCTGTCCACGCCTGCTTCGGCGCACGCGAGCGCGCGGGCGCGCAAGGCGTCGTGCTTGGCGGATATCAGCGAAGATGACGCAACCATCAGATAGGACACGCCCAGCGTGAACAGCAGCATCATCGCAAACAGCGCCACCACCATCCCACTGCCACGCCTGTTACGCATTTGAGGACTTCTTACTTCGTGTTGCATTAATGGTAGTTCCTGAAGGTCACTCGCCCCATTGCCTGCTGCGTGCGCACGCTTGTGCCCAACTGCTGTGTGGCCGTGACCGTTATCTCCACGGAATTCGCGGCGGTGACAAATGACACGCTCGTAACGCCGCGGCGAAGGGTCGTGATAGCCCCGTTGACACTGCGCACGAGATTACCGCTGCTGACGTAGTATGAGCGCGTGACCGGATCGTTGAGCGCCATGTCATACGCGACCTCGTGAGAAGCGGGGTCGGTGAGCGTCAACGGAAACGTCACGGTGAGCGTGGAACCGTCTGTGGTAGCCGACCGGGCCTCGCGAATGTCGTAGGACAGCCTTTGAAGCGCGGTGGTAGCAGTGCTGTTGGCGGCTTCATCGCTGGCGCCGTTGCCCCAGCCGCGCACGCCCTGCATCAGCATGGTTAGCAGACCCGCGCCCAGCAGAGCGAGTACGGTCATTGCCACGATCATCTCAACAAGGGTCATGCCTGATCTGTTGCGGTGCAAGATCATGACTACACCTTCCTCGTGCGGCTGTCCACGATGTAGGTGGTCAACCGCACACTGCGCGGCACCGAGTGCGAGGACGATACCCAGGAAACCGTGATCGTCACCTGCTTCATGTCGCCGGCGGTATCCTGGATGTCCAGCGACCCAACCCCTTGGGTCAGCTTGGAGGCAACGCCGTCAACGGTCGTGAACGAGAAGGGTGTCACGTCCGAACTGTCGATGACACCATTGATGTAGAGCACCGAAGCAGTGAGCAATTCGTATTTGAGCGCTCTGACCTGCTCCATCTTGCGCTGAGCCAGCGCTGTGGCGGTCTTGTAATCCTGGGCCTGCCGCGAACTGGAGGTCGCGGCCGGAAAGATGGCGGAGAACATCAGCCCCACCAGGGCTGTGAGCATCAATGTCACGACGGCGTCCATCATAGTGGCGCCGCGCCTGTTCTTGGGGAATACTGACACTGGCGAATCACTCCTATCTCGGATTATCAGCCGGTAAAGCGGTTCACATTAGGGACGCCTCCAAAAACCGATGCTAATACCAGAGTCCACTCCACATCCGCCATTCGCTGCCTGCCCGCTCGCCAGATTTGACCTTCCACGCTCGCAGGAGTATAATTGAGGGGTCAAAACGCATCGAGAGGACCCTCAAATTTGAGCGAATTCGCGCGGGAAGTCATCCCTATCAACATCGAGGACGAGCTGAAGCGGTCGTATATGGATTACGCGATGAGCGTTATCATATCCCGCGCCCTGCCCGATGTAAAAGACGGCCTCAAGCCGGTCCAGCGCCGCATTCTGGTCGCGATGAACGACCTGCACCTGGGACCGAACGCACAGCACAGGAAGTCGGCCAAGATCGCCGGCGACACCTCCGGCAACTACCATCCGCACGGTCAGGAGGTCGTGTATCCGACCATCGTGCGTATGGCGCAGGACTTCAGCCTGCGTTACCCGCTGATCGACGGCCAGGGCAACATGGGATCGATCGACGGCGACCCCCCCGCCGCGATGCGTTACACCGAAGTCCGAATGTCTCCATTTGCGATGGAGATGCTCGACGACCTCGAAAAGGACACCGTTGACTGGCGCGACAACTACGATCAGACGCGCATGGAGCCGGTGGTGCTGCCGGGCAAGTTCCCGAACCTGCTCGCAAACGGCGTCGAAGGGATTGCGGTCGGCATGGCCACCAAGATCCCGCCGCACAACCTCACCGAACTCTGCGACGGCCTGACGCACCTGATCGATAACCCCGATGCGACCATCGAGGACCTGATGCAGTTCGTCAAGGGCCCGGACTTCCCGACCTCGGGCCTGATCCTGGGCAGCAAGGGCATAAGGGCGGCCTACGAGACCGGCCGCGGCCAGATCATAATGCAGGCCCAGACGACGATCGAGCCAATCGAGGGCGGCAAGACCGCCATCGTCGTCACGGAACTGCCCTACCAGGTCAACAAGGCCACCCTGCAGCTCAAGATCGGCGAGATTCACCGCGAGCGCAAGGTGGACGGCATCGTCGGCCTGTATGACTATTCGGACCGCCACGGGATCCGCGTACAGATCGAGCTTCGCAGGGACGCGCACCCGCGCAAGGTCCTCAACTATCTGCTCAAGCACACGGATCTCCGCAAGACCTTCGGCGTGATCAATCTCGCGCTGGTGGACGGCATCCCGAGGGTGCTGACCCTCAAGCAGATGATGCAGCACTACATCGACCACCGCGTCGATATCGTGGTGCGCCGCACGAAATATGAGCTCCAGAGATCGCTGCTGCGGGCGCACATACTCGAAGGGCTGCGCATTGCGGTCGATTGGCTCGACGAAGTCATCGCGATCATTCGCGGCTCGGCGAACGTCGAGGAGGCGCGGCAGAAATTGATGAAGCGCTTCGGTCTGAGCCAGCTCCAGGCGGACGCGATCCTGAACATGCAGCTCAGGCAGCTAACCGCCCTTGAGCGCGACAAGATCGAAGAGGACTACAAGGAACTGCTCAAGCGCATCGGCTGGCTGGAGGACCTGCTGTCCGATCCGCTCAAGATTCTGGCCGTGATCAAGGAAGAGCTCAAGTATCTCAAAGACAAGTTCGGCGACGCCCGCAAGACGCGCATCATTCCGATGGAGGCCGACGAGATCGGTGAGGAGGATATGATCCCCGATGAGGAGACCATCATCACCATCACCCGCGACGGCTACATCAAGCGCGTGCCGATGGACACGTATCGCGCCCAAAGGCGAGGTGGGCGTGGCAAGATAGGGGCGACCGCTAAGGAAGAGGACAAGGTCACGCATCTGTTTGCGGCGACCACGCACCACTACGTGCTCTTCTTCACCGACCGCGGCCGCGTCTACCGGCTGAAGGCCTATGAAATCCCGCAGACCACGCGCACGGCGATGGGCACGGCGATCATCAACCTCATCTCCATTGAGCCTGGCGACAAGATTACCGCAACGGTCGCGCTGCGCGATATGGACCGCGAGGGGTATATGATTATGGCCACCGAGCAGGGCGAGGTCAAGAAGACCGACCTGGATATGTTCCACAACCTGCGCTCCAACGGTCTGAAGGCGTTCGACATCGAGGAAGGCGACTCGCTGAAGTGGGTCGCGATCTCCAGCGGCAGCGATGAAGTGATCATGGTCACGCACAACGGCATGTCCATCCGATTCAACGAGAAGGACCTGCGCAGCGCGGGTCGCGCATCGGGCGGCGTGCGGGGCATCAAGCTCACCGGTGACGACAGGGTTGTCGGAATGACGCTGGTCAAGCCGGCCTGCGAATTGTTGGTCGCCACCGAGAAGGGCTACGGCAAGCGCACGAGCCTGGAGGAGTATCGCAAGCAGACCCGCGGCGGCAAGGGCATCAAGACGATGAACATCACCGAGAAGACCGGCAAGATCGTCGAGACCGCCGTCGTGGACGACACCGACAAGATCGCTATCATCACGAACATGGGCATTATGCTCAAGATTCGCGTGAAAGAGATTCGCTCGATCGGTCGATCCACGCAGGGCGTGCGGCTGATCAACCTGGGCGCGGGCGACGGCGTCTCGAGCCTCGCGCGCATCCCCAAGGCCGACATCCCCGAGGGCGAAGCCAAGCCCACCAAGCCGGTCAAGGTCCTCACCGCCGACGTTGACCTCGACGACATCGAAGATGAAGAGATCATCGACGACGTCGAGGAAGAGATCGAAGGCGAGGAGCTGGAAGAGGGCGAGGAGTAGGGAGCAGAGAGCAGCGATTAGCCAGGCCGGGGCATCCTGACAGAAGGGCGCCCCGGCCTTTTTGCCGCCGCGACCACACAAGCGCGGGTTCGTCTGCGGCGGGCACTACGCGGACTTCGGGAGGCTCGCTCGCAGGAACCGCAGCCAGTTCCCGCCAAGCACGCCATCGCGGGCCTCGGGGGGCATCACGTCGCCGATCTTGCGCAGGTCGGCTATCGATTCGAGCTCCACGGGGCTCTCCTCCAGCCCAAACCCACCGTCCAGGTCGGAGCCTATGCCCACGATCCCCCACCCACCGATGCCGGCCATGTGCTCGGCATGACGACGCACCTGCGCCAGCGTCACGGGCTCGGGCCGCCCCTTCGCGCCCGGATCGAGGAAGTTGCTGGAGAGAACGATTCCGATCATCCCGCCGCGCTCGGAGATCGCGCGGATAACGTCGTCGCTGAGGTGCCGGTCCGTGGGCGAAAACGCCCGGGCGTTGGCATGCGACGCGCATACGCGTGCAACCCCCGCCTCCAACCCCTCCCAAACGCCGTCCTCTGCGAGGTGCGCAATGTCCCAGATGAAGCCGAGCTCGCCCATGCCGTCGAGCAGAGCGAAACCGTCGAGCGTGAGGCCGCCGCGCTTGATCTCCTCGTTGCCGCCGCCCACACCGGTCCCATACTTCGTGTCGTCCCACGTCAGCCCGATCATCCGAACCCCGCGATTCCACCACTTCGGCAGGTCGCCCGCCTCGATGATCGGCTCCGCGCCCTCCATCAATATCACCAGCCCCGGCTTGCGGTCGCGCTGCCACAGCTCCAGGTGATGGTCCAAATCCGCGGCGGACTTGATCAGCCGCACCCGACCATCGCTCTGCCAGCCCTCATAGAGGTCGATCTGACCAAGCGCCTGCGCCTCGGCCTGCTCCGGCTTGCGCGGGCCCTTGTCGCTGGACATCAGCCCCGCTGTTATGGTCGCGCACACTACCGCGACGCCGCCGCGCTCCAGATCCGGCAGCGAAACCATCGCCTGCTTGGCCTTGCGCTTCTCCAGCGCCCGCGTCTCCACGGCGGTTATGGTCAGATCACGCCCGACGAGGACCGCGTTATCCGCGAGGTCGAGGTGCGAATCCACGATGGGTGTTACGTGGGACATCGGCTGAAGCTCCATTCTTCCTCCTGAGCCGGAGTCGTCAATCGGCAGCGGCTGCGACCGTCACCGACCCGGCAGGCGCCTGCGACTTTGCAGGCGATCGAAACACGATGGCGGCAACATACGCCGCTGCGAGGATGATGACCAGCGGCATCATCGGATAGCTGTAGCGGACTGTGGCGTAGATGATCGAATACAGCGCCGTGTGATAGATCCACGCGGCCAGCGCGAACGACTTCAGCTCGCCGTCCACCGTGCGAAGCCTCAGGCCGAGCGCGGCAAGGATCAGAAGCAGCGCGTTGAGCGCCGCGATCCCGTAGCTCATCGCCGACGCGGGGTGGTCGTGCCACATATTGAACCACAGTCGGAAGAACTTCTTGACGACAAGAAACGCGTAGCGCCCCGGATGCTGCTTGATCTCGGAGACGGCTTCACGCCGCAGCGCCATGTCCCTGTCCACCTCGTTCATCGACCGCAGGCTCTCCTCGAACGACGTCACCCTGCGATAGGTCTTCTCGCTGACGTCGGGGACCAGCGGGTTATCGTAGAGGTTGCGCTGCTTGGTATCCACCGGATACCCCGGCCCACCCAGGCAGACGCCGTCGGCAGGCCCCGTGCCTCCCCAAAACGACATCCCGAAGTGGGTGGTGATGGGGATGAACCGGTGAAACATGATGTAGTTGCGGACCGTCCACGGGCTGATCGCAACCACCGAACACACCACGAACAGCGCGGCCTTCGGCATCCACGCCTCGATGGACCGCCGCCTCATGTAGAGCAGCAGGGCGAACACTAGCGGGAACGCAGCCATCGCCGGCCTGGACAGCGCCGCGAACCCCATCATCAGCCCCGCGGGCACGTAGTACCACAGCCCCCGCCTCATCGCCACTATCAGCACGTAGGACAGCGCGACCATCACGAATGTGTTGAATGTCTCGGTCATCGCAGTCGCCGTCGTGAGCACCAGTGGAGGATACACCGCGTACCCCAGCGCCGCGAGCAGCCCCGCGACGGAGCCCCCGGCGAACCGCCGCGCGATGCAGTAGACCAGCCAGCACGTCAGCGTGTCGATCACCGAGTGTACGATGAATATGCCGAGCAGGTTGGCGTTGAACACGTAGAGCAGCGCCGCGAGGAAATAGGGGTAGATCACATATCCGTGAGCGCTTGGGTGGGTTTCACCGGTCTCGGAAGTGCCGGCGGAGAACCCCTTGCCGTCCGCTATGTTGCAGGCGATCTGCACGAAGTCCTGGGCGTCGCTTCTCAGCTCGTCATCGCTGTGGTACAGCGCCAACCCCAGCCTCAACCCCAGGCACAGCGCGAGCACGAGAATAATCCCGGTCCTGCCCGTAGTCAATCGATCCAATCCTGACACTCGCCCCTCCGTCAGCCTCTGCTCTCGCGATGAGCCAACTAAGTAATTCACGCTAACGAACTTGCACAGCTTGTCAGGGTGACGTGATACAACTCACTGAGCGTGAACTGCTTAGCAGCCTGCGAATGAAGTCACATCCGGTTAGCTCATGTGAGTGTATCCCACCGCTCCCCGGAAGTCAACCGCATGCGTAACAGCTCAGGGACGATGAGTAGGATCGTCATCCTGAACTTGATTCCCTCGGAACGTCAGTGGATTCGTAGAATCCACGAGAGTTCAGGACCCATCACTTCGTCGCCTGGATGCCGGATCAAGTCCGGCACGACGCATCGCCCACCAAGACTGAGCTGTCACCCGTGTGCAGCTGACGTTGACCCGGTTGTGGAACGGCGGCAAGCACGCGGCCGATTGCGGGTATCATTATCCACGAATATCGACCACGGAGGAGCAACATGCTTATTGCTGCCGGTTCCATACTCGCGCTCGCGACCGTCTCCGCCCAAGCCGAGATCGGCGCCACCCACATCAACTTCGGCCCGGAGAGCCAGTATACCGGCTATCTGGTGCGGCCTGCCGGAGCTGGGCCGTTTCCCGGCATCATAGTGATCCACGAATGGTGGGGCATCAACGACAACATCCGCAACGAGGCCAGAAAGCTCGCCGAGGCCGGCTACGTGGCGCTGGCGGTCGATCTGTTCGGCAAGACCACCACGGACAGCCAGGAAGCTATGAAAATGGTGCAGGGCCTCGACCAGAAAGCCGCCACCGCACAGCTCCTGGCGGCGGTCCATTACCTGCGCTCGCACCCGTATGTGAACCCGGACCGCATCGGCAGCATAGGCTGGTGCTTCGGAGGCGCCCAGTCCCTCAACCTGGCCATCAACGACCCCAAGCTGGCCGCGGCAGTCGTCTACTACGGAAAGCCCGTCACCGATCCGGAGCAGCTCACCAGAATCCACGCCGCCATACTCGGCATCTACGGAGAGGCGGACCAGTCGATCCCCATGACATCAGTCAGGGAGTTCCAGAAGGCTCTTGCAGAGGCCAATGTCAGCGCGGAGTTCCACACCTACCCCGGCGCCGGCCATGCCTTCGCCAACCCCTCGGGCGGTGAGCGCTACAAGCCCGATGCTGCGAAAGACGCATGGGCGAAGACCCTCGCGTTCCTGAACACGCGCCTCAAATAGCGGGACAATCCTGCAATTCATACGTTTCCTACCAATCCCACCTGCGGTATAATAGGTACGGCGAACATAGGTTCGTCGGGCACTACACAACACTGGAAAGGAATGATGGAAATGCCGCGAATAAGCAAGATACTGGTGGCAGTGCTGCTGCTCTTGGCCGTGGGAGCTGTCGGAGCATACGCCGCAAGCGTCTCGGTGGGAATCGGAATAGGTGGCAGGCACGGCGGAGGGGCGATAGTGATCGGCAATGCGCCATACGTCTACAGCCCTTACGCCTACGCGTATCCCGCCTACGGTTACTACCCCTACGCCTATCCCTACTACGGATACTATCCGGCCTATGCCTATCCGACCGGCCGAGTCTACTTCTCGATCCCGTTCGGAGGGGGCGGACGCTATCATCCCTACTACGGCGGACGTGGCTGGGGCAGACGCTGGTAGAGTGTCTGGAGTCTGGTGGGCGGCTGGCATCTCAGCCGCCCTCTATCCCTACGCGGACAGCTTCCGGTCGAACAGACGGCAGCCCAGCAGACCCCATTTGGCCAGTCTGAACAGCAGCGCCGTCGCGAGGCACCCGAACCCGTACTTCACGCTGCGACGGAAGTTGATCGAGGAGCAGTCACCTACGTACTTGGCCGGACAGCTCACCTCGCCCACCACGTAGCCCATCCAGATCACCTGCGCGAGCATCTGGTTGTCGAAGATGAAATCGTCGGAGTTGCGATCCAGCGGCAGCTCTCTGAGCAGCTCGGCCGAAAACGCGCGATAGCCGCTGTGGTATTCCGAAAGCTTCGCGCCCATAAACAGGTTGCCCCACAGCGTGAGGAACCTGTTGGAAACGTAACGCCAGGCCGGCATTCCGTCATCCATCGCACGCCCTCCCAGGATCCTGGAGCCGATCACGCAGTGGTATAGCCCGTTACCGATCAGCGACACCATGGCAGGGATGAGCTTAGGGGTATACTGGTAGTCGGGATGCACCATCACTACGATGTCGGCGCCTTCCTCGAGCGCGAGTTTGTAGCACGACTTCTGGTTGGCGCCGTAGCCCATGTTCCGCGGATGGACGTGCACGCGCACCTTATCGAGCGTCTTGGCGACCTCCACCGTCTGGTCGTGGCTGGCATCGTCCACCACCACCACGAGGTCCACGACGCCCTGCGCCATGACGTCATCATAGGTCATTCGCAGGGTCTTCTCGGCGTTATAGGCAGGCATTACAACGACGATTTTCTTGTCTTTGAACATGTGCTAGAAGTTGACTTCGATCTCCATACCGTTCGCGGCAAGTGAAGCATCCGACGCCGCGAGCAGCTTGACCATCCGCAGGCCGCTCTCCCCATCACTGCGCGGTGTCGCGCCGGTCTCGATGCACTCGAGAAAATGCCTGCACATCACGCTCAGCGGCTCGGCTTCCTTGAGCCTGGGCATGTTGATATCACCGTATCTATAGGAGCACAGGAACTCGCCGAACGTGTCGTAATGCGGCGGGTTGTCCACTGCCTTGTCGTGGATCTGAATCTTGGAAAGCGGGTCAAGATCGTCGTAGACCAGCATCTGCTTGGTGCCGACCACGCTGACCTTGCGAATCTTGAGCGGATCGACCCAGCTCACGTGAATGACCGCACTGGCGCCGTTCGCGCACTTGAGCGTCACAAACGCCGCATCCTCCACCTTCGGGTGCATCAGCTTCATGCCGACCGTGCGAATGGTTTTGGGCTTGAGGCCGGTCGCGTAGAGTATGATCGAGAGGTCATGCGGGGCGAGGTCCCAGACGACGTTGATATCCCGCTGGAAGATGCCCAGGTTGAGGCGCGAGCAATGCACATAGAGCACGTCGCCGAGCAGGCCGCTCTCGATGACCTCTTTCGTCTTGTTGACGCCGGCGGTGTACTCGAAGGTGTGGTCTACCATCAAGACCTTGCCATTGGCTTTGGCAAGGGCGACGAGTTCCTCGGCCTCGCTGACCTTGGCGGTCATCGGCTTCTCGATAAGCACGTGCTTGCCGGCCTCGAGCGCCTTCTTGGCCAGCGGGTGGTGCGCGCTGACGTGCGTGCAGACGGCGATCGCGTCTATCGAGGGGTTGTTCACCATCGAGTCGTAGTCGGTGGTGGTCTCGACCTTCGGATACAGCGTCTTCATGTGCGCGAGCCGCTTCTCGTCCATATCGCAGCACATCGCCATCTCGCAGGTCGGTATCTGGTAGAAGTTCCGTATTATGTTGGGGCCCCAATAGCCGGCGCCAACGACTCCGATTCGAATGCTCATTGTTGACCTCTGTTCTGTGTCTATTCCGAGGCAGGCTTTCTCAGCACGCATAGCAGAGTCAGCCTCATCGCGCGAAACGACCAGAGCGACATGATCTTGTTCGCAACGCAAGCAATGAAAAATGTTGCTCTGCTCATTCGGAAATACGCGTAGGCCGAGCTGTATGAATCCAGATACTCACAAACGAACCCGTTGCGTTCCGCCGCGGCCTTGATCGCCTTGACAGTATTTATTCTGTAGAAGGTCGGCGCGTTGTCGGCGCCCTCAGGGCCCCACACCAGCCTCCGCAGCGCGACGTGGAATCCCTGGCTGGTAACCGAGGACAGCATCTCCCGGCCGAAGCGCGAAGCGCCTCAGCACGCTCCCCTGCCGACGATGGCCTTGGTTACCGTGCGCAGCATGATGCGGATGTCGAGAATCAGCGACTGATGCTCCAGATACCAGATATCCATCTCGACTGCCTTGTCGAAAGGCACCCTGCTTCGGCCGTGCACCTGCCACCAGCCGGTGATTCCCGGCAGCCCGCACAGTCTTCGGCGGTGCCAATCCTTGTAGAGCTCGACTTCATACGCAAGGTGCGGGCGCGGCCCGACCATGCTCATCTCTCCGCGCAGCACGTTGTATAGCTGCGGAATCTCGTCCAGACTGGTCCGGCGCAGGAACTTGCCAACGAGAGTGACTCGCTCGTCGCCTGTCAGCTTGTACAGCTTCCTGCCTTTCTGGAGCTTGGCGAGTTCCTCTTCGTTGCCCTCGATGAAAAGCTTGATATACTTCCGGTGCTCGGAGTCGTCGTTTCCCACGCGCATGCTGCGGAACTTGAAGAAGTTGAAGATCTTCCCGTCCTTGCCCACGCGCGGCTGCCTGAACAGCACCGGCCCCGGACTCGATATCCTTATCAGAACCGCGATCACGGCAGCGAACGGCATCGCGATCAAGAGCCCTATCGAAGCGGCCACGATATCCAGCGCCCGCTTGAGCCTGTAGGCTCTGATCGGTCGAGCCTCGCAAATCCGTATCGTCTTCTGTTTGTCGGCAGTGCCGTGCACTGTCGCCATGTTACTACCTCTGCTAAGTCGTCAACAGACAACTTCCCTTATGATCGACGCCGCCTCTGAGACCTGCTCGGGGGTGAGTTCCGGGAACATAGGGATGGACATTATCTGCTTCGCGTATTCCTCTGAGACCGGATGATCGCCAGGCTTTCCACCGAGGAACGCATAGGCCGGCTGGAGATGAAGCGGCACGGGATAGTGAATCCCACAGCCGCAGCCCTTCTCTTTAAGCTTGGCCATTACGTCATCTCTATTATTGGCACGAACAACGTAGACATAATAGGAGTGTCTTGTGTACGACTTCTCCACCGGCAGTGTCAATTCCTTGATATCTCCAAGTAGCTCGCCGTACTGCGCCGCGTGTGCACGCCTGCCTTCGACCCATTTGTCGAGGTACTTCATCTTCACACGCAGAATGGCTGCCTGGATTCCATCGAGCCTGGAGTTGTAGCCGATGATCGCATGCTCATACCATGTGGTGCGTCCGTTGTCGCGCAGGAGCTTGAGGCTGTCAGCGACCTCATCGCTGTTGGTCATCACCATTCCCGCATCGCCGTATGCGCCCAGCGTCTTGGAGGGATAGAAGCTGAAGCCCGCTGCGTCGCCTATCGAGCCGACCTGCTTGCCCTTGTAGTGGGTGCCGTGCGCCTGCGCGCAGTCCTCGATGACCTTGAGGCCGTTCGCGCGGGCGATAGCCAGAATCGCATCCATATCAGCCGCATGGCCGTAGAGGTGGACGGGCATGATCGCCTTGGTCTTCTCGGTCACGGCCGCGCCGATCTTGGCAGGGTCGATGCAGTAAGTCTCGGGATCGACGTCGACAAACACCGGCGTCGCGTTCGCGTGCGACACGGCGGCGGCGGTGGCGATGAATGTGTTTGCGGGAACGATGACCTCGTCCCCCGCGCCTATCCCGAGTGCCTTCAAGGCCAGGAACAGCGCCTCGGTACCGTTGGCGACGCCCACGCCGTGCTTGGCGCCACAGAAAGCCGCGAACTCGGACTCGAACGCCTTCATCTCATCGGAGAGTATGAATGCAGTATTGTCGCAGACGTTCTTGATCGCGGCCTCTACCTCGGCGGCGATCGATCTATGCTGAATCTTGAGGTCGATAAGCGGAACCATATTAGCTACCCTTCCTCCCCGTGCAGGAGAACGTGCGCATACGGCCTCTCGGTCAAGCCGGACTGGCACTTCAGTTCATGTATACTGCATATCACGCGTCCGGGGTTTCCCACCACGACAGACCCGGGCGGGATGTCCTTGGTCACTACCGCGCCCGAACCTATCACCGAGTGAGCGCCGATCCGCACGAACGGGATGATCGTGACGTTTACCCCGATCTCGACTCCCTCCTCGATGTGCGGGCCTCTCATGCACTTGCCGGAGAACTCGCAGCCGGGGTGGATGTCATTTGCGATCGTCACGCCCGGAGCCATGAATGCGTTATCCTCGATCACCGTGAACTGCGCGACGTAGCAGTTGCAGTGGATCTTCACGTTGCTGCCGATCTTGCAGCCGTAATCGATGGTAGTACAGTTCCACACATTGAAGCCGTCACCGATCTGGTTTTCCTCTCGAATAGTAACATTATGCCCGGTTGCGAGCTTGTCACCAATCGTTGAGCCGCCATAGATGACCGTGCCGTATCTGATGCACGCACCGTCGCCGATGCGCAGCGTGTGATCGGCGATCTTGCGTCCGGTGCGATAGCCAAGCTTGACGCCCTCGTCGATCTGAGCGTCCTTGCCGAGAATGACATCCTTAAGATCCATTGACTTTCTCTCCCCCTAACTAACGATTGGCGTATCGCCACGCCGCCTCCAGCGACGCCTCGATACCTGTAGTTGGCCGGAAGCCGAATGCCAGGTTTGCCTTCCGCCAACTCCCGAACACTACTCTCACGTCCTGTGGACGGACCAGATCCGGATCGACTTCCAACCTGATCGGCCTCGTGGAGTGCGAGAGCGCAAGCTCCACAACTTCCCGGACCGACCTCGCCTCGCCCGAGCAGATGTTGAACACCTCTCCCGAGTGTCCACTCCGCACCATCCCAACGAGCCCGGCCATTGCATCTTCTACGGCAACGAAGTCGCGCATGGTTTCCAAGTTGCCGACCGCGACTACCGGTTCAGCCTGGTCAGCCAGCGCTTCCCTGGCGCGCCGCAGGATCGCTCCAACGACGAGATCAGACCCTATACCGGGCCCGACTATATTGAACGGCCTCGCGACAACTAGGCTAAGGCCGTAGGCCCTTACGTAGCCCAGCGCGAGTGTCGTCGCGGCATACTTGCTGATGCCGTAGTCCCCGATCGGACGACATGGCTGCTGCTCGGTAATCGGCAGCTCGGACTCATCAACCGGCCCGTATTCCGCCGCTGACCCAACCATGCAAACACGCGCCTCAGGCGCGCGTTTCCTTATCGACTCCAGCAGATGCGCGGCTCCGAGGGTGTTGACTCGAAACACGTCCTCGCTCGCCCCACGCGCGCGACCGGCCAGATTGAACACCCAGTCCGGGCGCGACCTGGCCACCAGCTCGTCCACCGAATCGGCGTCGCCGATGTCGAACGCCGAGTAGGCATCGCAGATCCCATCATCCGGCGGCTCCGCGGCTACATCCGCGCCGACGACCGTCACATCACCTCCGTCCCGCAGGATCCGGGCGAGATGTATGCCACAGAACCCCCGAACACCAAGTATGAGCGCTCTCGTCAAACGCCGCCCCCTGGAAACAGCTTCTCGACATCCTGGTTGGCCTTCTCGTAGTCGTCGGGCCGCCCGATGTCCAGCCAGTAACCGTGATGCGGATATGTGTTGATCGGCACCTCGTCCTTTAGCAGATCCAGCACCAGGTGATCGAGGCTGTAGCTCCGATCTGCCGGCACCCGATCGAGCAGAGTGCGGCTATACACGTAGACGCCGGTGCTGACGTTGAAATGAAACGTCGGCTTCTCGCGAAAGCCGGTCGCGCGAAGAGTCTTGTCGTCCACCTCGATCACGCCGAGGTCGATCTTGGCGTCTCGCTTGAACGTCGTGATCGTCAGCTCGCAGCCGGACTGGGTGTGCGCGTCATACACCTTACGATAATCTATGTCGGTCAATAAGTCGCCGTTCATCACTATGAAATGCTCGGGCAGGTCCTTGACGAGCTTGAGCGGGCCGACCGTGCCGAGCGGCTTGTCCTCGAGCGAATACTCGATCTGAAGCCCGTACTTCCGGCCGTCGCCGAACACCGCCATTATGATCTCGGCAAGATGGCTGACGGTGAGCGTGACTTTAGCCACGCCGGCCGCCTTGAGCTGCCGAAGAACGATCTCCAGTATCGGGTGCTCGCCCACCGGCACGAGCGGCTTGGGTATCGTCGTCGTGTATGGCCGCAATCGCGCGCCTGTTCCACCCGCAAGTATGACTGCCTCTATCGGCTGTCTAGACATTGTAGATATCCGCCTTGTAGCCGGCCAGGTTCTCGGGTTTGGAGAACCAGCCGACTGTCTCGGTCAGTCCCCTGCGGAAGCCCTCGATCCCGCCGTATTCGGGAGACCATCCGATGAGTTTCCCGGCCTTCTCGTTCGATGCCCACAGGCGCTCGACCTCACTGTTCTCGGGCCTGAGGCGCTCGCTTTCGCACACGATATCGACCTTCGCGCCCATCACTTCGGCTATCAGAGCCGCCGTGTCGCCGACCGAGATCTCGAAGCCGCTGCCTATGTTGATGACCTCACCCACGGACGCGTCCGACTCCGCCACCGCAATGAAGCCGCGAGCGATGTCCTTGACGTAGTTGAAGTCCCTCGTCGGGCTCAGCGCGCCAAGCTTGATCTGCGTCTTTCCGCCGGCTATCTGAGTGATGATGGTAGGTATGACCGCGCGCGCCGACTGCCTGGGGCCGTAGGTATTGAACGGCCTCGCGACCGCGACCGGAGTCCCGAATGATTTCTGGAACGATAGTGCGATCTGATCCGCTCCGATCTTGCTCGCCGAATACGGCGACTGACCCTGCAGAGGGTGCTCCTCGTCGATCGGCACGTAGCGCGCGGTGCCGTATACCTCGCTGGTCGAGGTGTGGACGACCTTCTCGACGCCGAGTTCACGCGCGGCCTGAACTACATTGAGCGTGCCCTCGACATTGGTCTGAACGTAGGCCGCCGGCGAACGATAGGAATAGGGAATGGCAATCAGCGCCGCGAGATGCATCACAACGTCGCAGCCCTTCATCGCGTCCTTAACCCCGAACGGATCCCGAACGTCACCGGCGACGACCTCGAGCGAGTCCCGGAGCTCCGAGCGGTCCAGCCAACCCCAGGAGTTGAACGAGTTGTAGTAGACGAACGCGCGCACGTCGTGGCCGCGTCGAACGAGCTCCTCGGTCAGATGCGAGCCGATGAAGCCGTCGGAGCCGGTCACCAGTATCTTCTTGCCGGATAGAATCACAGTCGGCCTCCGTTCACAACTGATGAGCATATCTCGATGATGCGATCCGCAACCCTATGCCGCTCGTATCGCTGCCGCGCGACTTCCCTTGCGGCTCGGCCGATCCGCTGCGCGAGGCCCGGGTCGTCCATCAGGGCGGCTATGCGATCGGCAAGCGTGTCTGAGTCGTTCGCGTCGACGACAAACCCCGTCACGCCGTCCTCGATCATCTCCGGCACGCCTCCCACGGGCGACGCGATCGGCGCCCTGCCCATCGCCATCGCCTGGCAAATCACGCCCGGCGAGCTCTCCTGCAGCGACGGCAGAGCCAATGCACAGGACTCGCCCAGCAGCGCGGCCAGCCTGTCGCGATCCACAACACCCAGGAACTTGACCGATCCGTCCAGGCCGTGATCGTTAACGACGCGCTGTATTGCGGCCATATACGCCGGTTCGACAACGGAACCGCACACGTGCAGCACCGCGTCGGGATGGCGCTTCACGACTTCGGCCATCGCCCTGACCAACGTCAGTGGATTCTTGCGCCTGCATATACCGCCTGCAAAAACGACGGACTTGCCCGGAGCGGTCGCCGATTCGTTCCAGAACACGTCCTCGATTGGAACGGGAATCGTGTAGCCGGGAGCCTTGATCCACGGCCGATACTCATCCAGGGCATACTGCGCCACACCCATCACTGCGTCCGCCTTCGAGGCCACACGCTTCTCCAGCAAGCCGTGCAGGTAGATCGATATCTTGCGCTTCCTGCTCGCGAATCTCACTTCCTTGTGAATCACGCCGTGCAGCGTGTGCACGACCCTGCACCCCGCGCGAATGGCGGCCTCGGTCGTCACATAGTGATGGCTGTTGATCACATCCGGCTTGAGATCAGCGAGCACCGGCGCGATTCGCGCCCCCTGAGCCAACAGATTGGGCACGACTTTGCGCTTCGGCGCGCCGACGTAGTATATCGTTATCCCTTCTTTGGATACGACGTCCACGCCCGATCTGCCTTTGGCCGGCGTAACGACAGAAAACTCGATATCGTCTCGCTCGCGGAATGTCTCCCCAAGCAGGTACATCACATGCGGCACCCCTCCGCCGATGCGGTTGGTGTCGAGCGGGTATTCACCGGCAAGGCAGAACCGCAGCTTACCCACACAGCACCCCTTCGTCTTCAGGTGCGAACACGCCGGCAAGCTCTAGCACCGCGGTGTCGGAGAAGCTCTCTTTGATGATTGCGTAGTTGCGCTCGCCCATCTCGCCGCGCAGAGCCGGATCATCCGCCAGGCGCGAGATGGCCTCCGCGAGGCCATCGACGTCGTTCTCGTCGACAAGCACGTCCGGCACAAGCTCGGGTATGCCGGTATGCCTGGTGCTTATCACCGGCTTGTGATGGGACATCGCCTCCATCAGCACGGCGGGCAAGCCCTCGCGGTCGCCGTTGGCTGCTGTGCGAGAAGGCAGCACGAATATGTCGCAGGCATCGTAGAGAACGTTGAGCAGGTCCTTGCCCAGTTCGCCGAAGAAGACCGTCTGATCCGCTATCCCGGTTTCGTCGGCCATCTTCCTGATGTCCAGCTTGCCGCCGCCGACCACCCAAAGCGTCAGGTCCTGCCTGCCGAGCTTGGCGAGCGCCTTGAACAGGATTTCGTGGCCCTTCTTCTCGCGGAACTCGGCGACGATGAGAAGCTTGACCGAATCTCGCATCCGTTCGTCGGACATATCCCCGTGCGCGCGGATAATGCGAATCTTGCTTTCAGGCACGCCGTGAACTCGCATGATCTCCCGCTTATTGAACTCTGTTTGGACTACAACCGTCTTGCACGCGTCCGTCGCGAGTTTGAACATCTTGGGATTGGGATTCATCAGGATCTCGTAGGCGTGCACCGTCACCGACAGCGGCAGCCCGAGTATCCGGCTGCAAAAGTAGCCTGTGAAGAGCTTGCGGTCGCCGAAATGGCAGTGAATATGCCCCACGCCTGCCCGACGCATGTCCATCGCGACGTCATTTGCCAGCAGGAACTCGACGAAAGTCCCGGTCCTGATCGCCAACCACAGCAGGCTCAGATACCTGGCGGGAGCGAGCAGGAATGCCGGGCCCTGCAAGAGAAGCGTCCTCAGCACACTGGGCCGGCGGAAATGCCACTCGGGCCTGGGCATATACGCGCCCTCGACCCACTTCAGCGGATAGAGATAGATCTCGACGCCATCACGCGTGAGCACGTCGATCTCTCGATACGTGAACGCGGACAGCCCCGACGAGATCATTGTGATGACGTAGGCTACCCTCAAGAGCGCACCTTCTCCTGAGCTGCCACCGCCCCACGCTCACCTGCTATCCCGTAGAACGAGACGAGTTCCGCCGCGTAGGCGTCCCAGCCGTGCCGTTCCGCATTCGCTCGTGCGGCCCTGCTCAGCGAACGTGCTCGCTCCGGATCGCGCAGGAGTGAGATGATCGCCTCGACCATCGCGTCCACGTCGCCTATAGGTAGTATGATCCCCTCCGCGCCGTCCTCGATCATATCCGGTATGCCGCCGGCGGCGGTTGTCACGATAGGCAGGCCCGAAGCGGCGGCTTCGAGCACCGCGGCGGGCTGGCCGTCGTTGACCGACGTGTTGATGAATATGTCGGCCTTGTCGAACTCCGCCGGCAGCTTCGTGTTCGGCAGGATTCCCGTAAACCGAACCCCAGCCAGCGACCGATGGGCGACGCATCGTTCCACGTCGGGCCGCATGCTGCCGGCGCCGATCATCGTCAGCGTAGCCTTGGGGAACTCCTTCTGGACGGCCGTGAAGACATCAATGGTCGCCATCGGGTCATACATGCTCTCGAACTGCCGAACCCACACGAAGTTCGGCGCCAACTCCGCTCGCTCGCGGAAACGAAACGAGCTCAGGTCGATCACGACGTTCATTTGGCGCGCCGATATGCCGTATTCCTCGAACGCCGATTCCAACTCCGGCGACACGACGGCGATGCGATCGATGAGCCGCAGGAACGGAACGGCCCACCAGTGATGCTTGCGGACGAAGAGATGCCCCCGCGCGCCGTGGAACGTCGCCACCATCGGCTTGCGAAAGAAGAGGCGATTAATCGGCGCGCATGTCAGCACGGGCAGGAACCCCCACCACGAGCATATCTGCAGGTGGATCACGTCGGACCGCGACGCTGCCTTGACGAATCGGCACGCGGTCACCAGCGGCTGGAGCAGCATGCGCACCGGCAGCAAAACGGGGTGGCTGAGCCAGTGCAGAATCGTGTCCACGCTATGGACCTCGGCTCCCTCCCGGCGCAGTCCGTCCTCTGTGAGGTGCGTCTGGATGGAGACACCTCCGCGCCTGGGAAGATGCGGCCCCACGTGACAGACCCGCAGGCCCGACAGTGCCGATTGTGTATCCGTCTTGCTCATTGAACCCCGTACGGGCACTTTGATATGAAGAACCGCCGCTTGCCGCTGGGAGTGAATGGAATCTCGTCTACCAGGCTGATCGTCACTTCGACATCATCGCCCACGTAGTCCTTGATCTCCCGCTCGACCGCGGCCAGAGTGGCGTTGTCGAAGCTGCCGGCGGGCTTGATCTTAACCGACAGCAGCGCCGGAGCCTCCTGCACGACCTGCCACGCATCGACGCCCGGCTGCTTCGCGAACAGCGGCGTGAACGCATACACCGAAAGCAGCTTGCCGGAGGGAGACAGTCCCATATCGACGATCCGCCCCTTCACGCTGGAAAGCAGCGGCAGCCCGCGGCCACAACTGCACACCTCATCCGACATCGTCGCCGCGTCCTGCGTGTCGTAGCGAATGAACGGCATCGCCCATTTGTCCAGCGCGGTCACGATCAGTCGGCCTTCGGTGCCGGACGGCACCGGGTTGCCCTCGCGATCCACGATCTCGGTTACGACCGCCTCGGCCGTTACGTGGTGGTGGCTGTTCGGCGAGCACTGCGCGGCGGTCTCGATCCCCTCGGAGCCGTACATGTCCCATACTCCGCACTGATACTGCTCGGCAATCAGATCGCGTACGTGGGGCACCAGGGTCTCCCCATTGCAGATGGCGGCCTTGACGCCCTCGAACTTGATGTCGTGATCGGCCATATACCGAGCCATGTAGTAGCACGTGGATGGGTGACCCTTGATCAGGATCGGCTTGAACTGCTGGATCTGACGCACGAGATCGCCGACGTTTTCCGCGTTCATATCCTTGGCCTGGAGAATGAGCGCCCGACTGATGGTCTTTTCGAGCCATTCGGCCAGCGGAATCCCGCGAAACGCCACCTGCGCGATAACCGTGAAGTTGACGTATTTCCGGCCAAAGTCGTAGCCTGTCCAGCGCCACCATCGATACAGGCAGGCCCACTTGAAGCCCTTCTCGCGAGGGGTGAGGTAGTACTTGAGCGGTTCGCCGGTAGAGCCACTGCTCTTGCCGATGATGAGTTTCGCCGGGTCGAAGTCTCTGGAGCGCATCTTGTCCGGGAAGTTGGCCCGGATCTGGTCCTTGGTGAGAATCGGGAGCTTGGGCAAATCCTCGATGGACTTGATGTCATCGGGTGTCAGCTTGAGGCTATCGAAGACTTCGCGGTAGTACTCTACGGTGTCATAGGCGTGCCTGACCATCCCGCGCAGCTTCTCGTTCTGCATCTCTCGAAGCTCCGCCGGTGAATACCATTGGGACTGCTCGAGCTCTTTGAGGTATTTGCTCACCGGCCAGCCCTTGATGGATTCCGTTATGGGCATGCATATCTTCTGTGTCAGAAACTCATATCCACTCACTGGTAGAACCTCACTGAAGTCGGCGTCAGCCCGCGAACAATCGCACGGCCGCCGCAACCTCCCCAACCATCTCCGGCGTCATTTCGGGATACATCGGCAGCGACAAGATCTCTCGAGCCGCCCTCTCGGTTTCGGGAAAATCGCCCTCTCTGTAACCGAGGCAAGCATAGGCCGGCTGCATATGCAAAGGAATGGGATAGTGAATGCCGGTCGCTATACCCTTCTCCTTGAGAAACTGCTGGAGGCCGGCGCGATCCGGGTGCCGTATGACGAACAGATGGTAAGCGTGCACGCATCCCGGCTTGACCTCCGGCAGCACGACGCCCGCATCCGCCAGCTCCCGATAGTAATGCGCGGCACACGCGCGGCGTGCCTCGTTCCATTCGGCCAGATGAGGCAGCTTCACGTTCAGGATCGCCGCCTGAAGGTTGTCCATCCGCTCGTTGTAGCCGATCATCTCGTGCTCGTATTTGCCCTCGCGGCCGTGGTTCCGGAGAAAAGCCACCTTGCGCGCTATGGCGTCGTCATTGGTCGTCACCGCGCCGGCATCGCCCATCGCGCCCAGGTTCTTGGCCGGAAAGAAGCTGAAGCAGCCCACGTCGCCTATCGTGCCCACGGGCCGACCCGCGAAGCTCGCGCCGTGCGCCTGCGCGCAATCCTCGATCACCGCAAGACCGTGTTTCCGCGCGATCTCCATAAGCGGGGCCATGTCGGTCGGGTGGCCGTGCAGATGGACGGGCAGCACGGCCTTCGTGCGCGGCGTGATGGCGGCCTCGAGCTTGGACACGTCCATCGTGAACGTCGCGGGGTCGATGTCCACGAACACCACGCGAGCGCCGCGCATCGAGATGGCTTCGGCCGTGGCGATGAAAGTGTGCGGAATGGTTATGACCTCATCGCCGGGCCCGATATCGAGAGCCCACAGCGCAAGGTGCAGCGCGGAGGTGCCGGACGACACCCCGATCGCGTGCTTGATCCCGCAGAACTCAGCGAACTTCGACTCGAACTCCTTGATCGCCGGACCCATTATGAACGCGCTCGTATCGATGACGTGCGCGATCGCGCGGTCCAGTTCCCCGCGTATGGAATCGTGCTGCGCTTGTAGATCAACGAACGGTACTATGTCACACCTCGTAAGGCCGCTCACACAGGTCATACGGACAAGTGAGCTCGGCCACGTTCTTTATCAGCCTGGCGGGGGCGCCCGCCACAACAGCCTTGTCAGGCACGTCCTTGACCACGACCGACCCCGCTCCCACCAGCGCCATCTCACCGATAGTCACGTCGGGCAGGATCGTGGTGTTCGCCCCGATCTTCGCCCCGCTCTTGACCGTAGCTCCCTTAAGGCAGTCCTTTACTTTCTTGCAGAGCGGATGCAGGGCGTTGGTGAATACGACATTCGGCCCTATCCAGCAGCCCTTCTCCAGCACCGTATACTCGGGCACGAACGCCTGCGAGTGAATCCGAACCCCATCCTGAATCTCCAGATGGTGCTCGATAACCGTATGGCTGCCTATGCTGACGTCGCTGCCGATCCGATTATCCTCGCGGACCAGCGCGCCGTGGCCGGAGTTGAAGTTGTCGCCGATGGAATTGCCTGCGTAGATCACGGTATGCGACCGGATCACGGCGTTCGCGCCGATGTGGGTCGCCAACTCGCCCGGGGCCCTGCCCTTGGGCGGAAGTCCTATGATGCAGAAGTCTCCGATCTCGGCCCCTTCGGCTATGGTGACATTCGGGTATATCCTGGCGGTATCCGCGATGCTGCTCACAGATTAACCTCCACCGGACAGGAACCGTTGGCCATCGACTCGTCCGCGGCCTCCAGTATCCTCACGACTTGTCTGCCGTGAACGCCGTCGGATAGCGGCGCCTCGTCAGCAATGATCGAATCGGCGAAATGCTGGCACTCGGTCCTGAGCGGTTCGGTGGCGGGAATCTTGGGGATCAGCACGTCGCCCGCCCTCAAAAGCAGCTGAAACTCCCCAAAGCTCGTGAACGACTCCGCGCTGTTGCCGACTTTGGTGACGCCCTTGTCATATATCTGGATCTTGGAATCGGGGTCAACGTCATCGTAGATGACCATCTTCTTGCTGCCCACCAGCGTGAGCTTGCGGACCTTGCCGGGGTCGAGCCAGCTTACGTGAACGTGCGCCGTGATGTTGCCGGGAAAATCCAGATACATGAACACGACGTCCTCGATGCCGGGCTGGATCCGCGTTATGCCTTTTGCGCTCACCGATATCGGCGGCTTCCCGAACAAATGGAGAAATATCGCGATATCGTGCGGCGCGAGGTTCCACATCGCGTTCACGTCCTTGCGTATCTGGCCGAGGTTGGCGCGAGTAGAGTAGGCGTAATACACGTCGCCGATCTCGCCGGCGTCAATGAGTTCCTTGAGCTTGAGGGCCGGCGGGCTATATAGGAATGTATGCCCCACCATCAGCTTCAGACCCTTGCCGCCCGCGATATCGATAAGCTCATCGCACTCGGCCGTGCTCATGGCAAGCGGCTTCTCGACCAGAACATGCTTGCCTGATTTCAAGCAGGCCCGGGCAAGCTCGAAATGCGACCTCGCGGGCGTGGCCACCACGACGGCGTCGAGGTTCGGAGCCGCGAGCATCTCGTCGAGGCTCGTGGTAGTCTGAGCCTTGGGATAGGCCGCCGCAACCCTGGCCAGAGCATTCTGGTCGCAGTCGCATATCCACGACAACTGCGCGTTCTCCGTGCTGTTGAGGTTACGCGCCAGGTTCGGTCCCCAGTAGCCGATTCCAACAAGCCCGAAGTTGATCATCTATGACACCTCACTAGTCACGCGCTCCGGCTCGGCAGCAGGCTCGGGAGCGGGTGTGCGCCCGCCAAACGCGAGTTCATACGCCTGCATAAGGCAGAGCTTGCTGTGAGCCCAAGAGAGCGCATCCGCGACCCGCGCCTTGCCGAACTCGCCCATCGTCTCGCGGCGTTCGGGATCGTCCAGCAGCTCGATAACCTTGTCTCCAAACTCCGCGGAGTCGTTCGGGGTCGCGTAGAGAGCGGCATCCTGTGCCGAGAAGCGCGACTCCGTCAGATCGAACGACACTATGGGCTTGCCCATAGCCATGTACTCCGGAATTTTGATCAGGGTGCATTTGTCGTTCAGATCGTTCCGTGGGTCGGGCGCGACGCAAACGTCGGCGGTTGACAGGTAACTCGCCAACAGCTCGTCGTTCCATATCCTGCCGGTGAACACCAGGTAATCCTCGATCTTGAGCTCGGCAGCGAGTTCCTTGAGAGACTCCAGCCGGTCTCCCGAGCCGATGAGGGTGAACGTAATGTCCGTTCGTCCGCGGGCATGCACTGCGTGGTCGATTGCCCGAAGAAGATACTCGAGGCCGTCCTGGGCCGCCATCACCCCTACATAGCATACCATATAGGGTCGGCCTTTTCGGAAGTCGGGGTTCGGATCGACTGGCCTGAACCTGGCGATGTCCGGGCCGTTTCGCACGACCACGACCGAGTCCGGGGCTCGCCCGCCGCGCTCGACGGCAAGTCTCTTGAACGACTCATTGGTGGAGATCACAACATCAGCCGTGCGGAACGTGCGCCGCTCCAGCCATATCAGCGCGCTCCAGACCAGCGACTTCCGCGTCTTGCCGAACCTCACCGAGTATAGCTCGGGCGACAGGTCGTGGTGGTCGAATATGTACTTGGTTCCGTAGAAGAGCTTGTAGAACTTCGCCAGGATGAAGAACGTATCCGGCGGGTTGCAGCCCTGCATCACGTCGAAACCCCGGACCTTGAATATCCTGCGCGACAGCCGAAACGCCGACCACATCGAGTAAGTGAACTCCCAGAGGTATCCCAGCAGTCCGCTCGGCTCGTTCGGCGCGGGATAGCGATAGATGTGCACGTTCTCCAGGACCTCAAGCAGTGCGTCACCGGGACTCGTCGGGCAGATCACCGAAACCTGATAGCCAGCCTCGGTCAGCGCCCTCGATTCAGCCCATACACGCCTGTCGAAGGGCACCGAGAGGTTCTCGACCAGAATCAGCACCTTACGCTTTGCGGCGCGCTCCTCGCGCGACTCGAGCAGCCCTGCCACGACGTTGAGATACCGCTGCCGTTCGGTGGCCCAGTTCCATTTCTCGCTGAACTCCCGGCACCTGGCCGACATCGCGCGCCGCCGGTCCGGATCGCGATAGAGCTCGAGGATGGCCTCCGCGAACGAATCAACGCTGCCCGCATCACAGTACCGCACCATCCCATCATCGAAATAGTGCTCCATCGTCCGCGTGCGGCTGGCTACCGTTGGCAGGCCCATGCTCACGAACTCCGCCACCTTCGTCGAGAAACAAAGCTCCATGAACACGTCTTCGACATGGGGCGATATGCCGACGTCGCTCTGCTTGATCAGGCCGGGAATGTAGGAAAGCGGCATTGGCGCCACGAACTCCACATAGTCAGCGAGTCCCAGACGATCGACGTCCTCCTTGAGGAAAGGCAGATCGTCGCCCTCGCCAACGAGCCGCAGCTTGAGGCCTGGTATCTGGTCTTTTAGCTTCGCGACAGCCTCTATCGCCACCTCGAGTCCATAGCGGGCTGATATGGTGCCTGTGTAAAGCAGCACGAACGATCCGTCGGGCGGACGCTGCGAGAGATCCTGCTCGGGCCGCTCGAACAACGACTCGTCGGGCACGTTTAGCACGACCGAAAGCGGCGTGTAGCCCGCGGCGGCGGCGAGCCGGTCGCGCATCACGTCGCTCACGGTAAGCACGTGATGGCAATACCGCAGGCTGATCCTCTCCTGCCAGCGCAGCAGCCTTGTAGTCGCGCCTCGGCTGCGGATTCCGTATTTGGACATGAACACTTCCGCCATCGGGTCGTGCACGTCCAGCACGATCTTGGCGCCGAACAGCTTTGGCAGGATGGTCGAGAAGACCAGGAAGTCCGGCATGTTGTTGACGTGGATGAGGTCGTATCGTCTGGCAAACAGCCGAAGGCCCAGCAGCAGCGAGACAGCGCAGAAGAACAACGAATACTCGAACATGTAGCGCCAGATCGTCGCTCGGCGGCGCGCGATCGGGATGCGGGTAATATTGACGCCATTGACGGTCTCGTGCGTCGCCAGGCCCTTCTCACGCAGGCAGATGACATCCACCTCATAGCCCTCGCGCGCGAGCGCCTCCGCTTCTCGCCTTACCCGCGGATCACGCAGGTAGTAAGACTGCACTACCATACAGATTCGTTTCACTATCGCCGCCGGTTCCCTCCGCTAATGCGTACCCTGCCGCTCCGCCGCCATCAGCAGGTGCCTGAGTATCATGGCCTGGTTCCTGGGATACGACCGTCGGTCGGAGAGTATCCCGTAGTCACCAAGAGAATAGTCGAATCCGCCGTCCCTGTGCTGGAGGCTAAGCAGCCGCGAGTAGCCGCGCGCGGCCAGGCTCCAGTAATCGCCGAGCTGCATTGCCGATGCACGCGCCAGCGCCGCGGAGACGGCGGACCCGAAGTAGCGCACTGTCGGACGGTCCTCGCCGCAGTGATGGCGAGCGTCACCGTCAGCCGTAAGCCCTCCGGAAACAAACTCGGCAAGCTTGCTCATCACCGGAACGACGCGCTCATCGGCCGACACCTCGTAGTAGTCCGCCAGATCCAGCAACTGAAACGCATTGTACTGGAAACACAGGTAATGCACACGGCCCGGCCCCTGTTCGCTGCCGATAACGTAAGGCAGCTCACCAGACTCGAGCTGACATTTGGCCAGGAAGCTCGCCATGGCTGGGCAGTGCTCCAGATAAGCCGTGTCGCCGGCAGCTCTCGCGAGCACGGCGCAGAACCACATCGCCAGAGTCGAGTTGTTGGGCACCATCCCCCTGCCCAGGTTGGAAAAGTAGTTCACAGCCCGGGATTCCGCGTCGTAATCCTGAAACCCGACCTGCTCGACCATGAACCGATACCACCGGCGCGCGCAGTCCAGCAGGCGCTCATCGCCAGACGCCTCAAACCCGAACAACGCGCACAGCGCGCCGAAGCAGCCTTCCACCGTCGCGATTCGATTGCTCCACTCGGCTTGCGGATACTTCCACCAACCCTCGGGCATCTGTCGCTTCGCAACCAGCTCAGCGCAGCGCAGCGCGGCGTCCTTGTAACTCGCGTCGCCGGTCAGCGCCGCCATCTTCAGGTTGTCGAGAGTCCAGTATGCCTGGCCCTGCAGGTAGTAGAGGCTGTCTCGCCAAGGCAGCGCGCGAAGATAAGACTTGACGAACCGCGTCACCCGCAGGTTCAGACTCGCGCCCGGGTCCGGCCCCACCATGGCCCCATCCTCGCGTATATGATGAGCCAGCAGATGCGCATACAGGCGTTCTGCCGCCAGGCGGCAGGCCGGGGAGTCGATTTCGGTTGTCGAAAGGTTCGCGGTAGTCATTTGTTCGACAGCGCTTCTTCGTAAACCTTCACAGTCTGGGCGGCAACGGCCTCCTTGGAGAACCTGCGAACGGCCTCCTCGCGCGCGGCCTGCCCCATCCTCGCCCTGAGCGCATCATCGCCGAGAAGTCTGTCGATGCACTCGACAAACCGATCATTGTCGCGCCAATCGGCCACGCAGCCGGTCTCACCATCTCGCACCAGATTCTCGATGCCGCCGGCCGTCGAGGCCACAACCGGCTTGCCGGCACTCAAGGCCTCACTGATGATCAGCGGCGCGGTTTCCTGCTTGGACGGCAGCAGCAGCATCGTCGCGAGCGAAAGCTCTTCCATCATCATCTCGACCGTGCTCTGCCCAAGGAAATCGACGTTGCGCTCGAGCCCGTGCTCATTCACGAACGCCAGGCACTGCTGATAGTATGCCTCATCCAACACCTTGCCGGCGACGCGGAGCCTGAGGTTGGGACGGGTCTCCAGCAACCGGCGCGCGATCTCGAGAAGCCCCAGCACGTTCTTGCGATCGTAGATGACCCCGCCGAACAGCAGCCTGTCAGGTTCCTCTCTGTTGGTTACCGAAAAGAAGCGCTCGTCGATGCAGTTGTCGATGACGTGGAACTTGGCATCAGTGCGAGCCTGGTACTCCTTGACCACATACGGGCTGGTCGCGATGACGTGCCTCACCCCTGTTATGGCCTCACGGTCGTATTTCATATAGAGCTGGTAGCGGATGCGATCGAGCGGCTTGGTGAAGACCTGCGCCTCTCTATGGATGACGCCGTGGACCGTAAACACGGTCGGCAGGCCCGCGCGAAGCCCCGCGACGGCGTAGATCGCCAGATTGCCGTTCACTATCTCTGGCGAAAGCTCGCGCAACTGCTGCGAGACCCGCTTGATGTTGCGGGTCATATTCGGGATGACCCGAACCTTGGGCTCCGAAAGAAACCGCACCCGAAGGCCCTCATCCACGCGATCCATATCCTGCTGCGCCTGGCCACTGACCGTCACCACCCGCACGTCGACATCATCCATCGCCTGCAGGCCGCGTGCAAGGTAGTAGCCGGCGGTGTGAACTCCACCGGGAAACTTGTTCGTCTCGAAAGGATATTGCTGCGCCAGAACAACTCTCATTTGCCCGCCCGCTTGCGCTCAGACTCGATAACGTCCCTGTAAAACTCGACCGTCTTGTTCACCACGACCGAGCGTCTGAAGCGTGATTCGGCGATCGCTTTGCCCGCCTCGCCCATCTGCTTTCTGAGCTGATCGTCAGTCAGCAGGCAATCGATCTTCGATATCAGCTCCTGGGAATCGCCCAGGGAGACAACAAATCCGCTCTTGCCGTTCTTTATCATCTCTGCGACGCCGCCAACGTCCGTGGCAACGACCGGAGTGCCCGCCGCCATCGCCTCGGAGATCACCACTGGCGCCGTCTCCTGCCACGAGGGCAAGACGAGCATCGACGCCCGAGCGTGCTCTTCGAGCATCTCGTCGATCGACACCGCGCCCAGAAACTCCACGTTCTCCTTGATCCCGCGCTCCGACACTAGCGCCTGACACGCCTCGTAGTAACCCGGGTCCACGGCCGCGCCGGCGATTCGTAATCTGACGCGCGGATGCGACGCAACGAGTGCCGCGACGGCCTCCAGAAGACAGCGCACGTTCTTGCGATCGGTTATGACCCCCGCGAACAGGATCCGGCCCGGCTCAGACTTGTCGGGCACCTCGAAATAGCGATCCTCGATCGGATTGTCGATATATCGAATATCGTCCGTGCGAATCCGCCCGCCGTACGCATTGACTGCGTAGTGATTGATCGCTGTCATGTGCCTGGCCTTGCGCAGCGAAGCCATCTCGTATGCGCACGCCAGCCTCGCGTGTGCCCGACTCAGCCCGCGCGCCGGAGCCGTCTCGCGGAACAGGATGCCGTGTACGGTCAGTATCGACGGCCAGCCCGCCTCGACCGAGGCCCGGGCATACATAAGCTGCGTGTGGCAATGGATGATGTCCGGGGCGATCTCTCGCAGCGCACGGCGGATTCTGGCGACGTCAACCGCAAACGCGGTCAAACACCCCAGCTTGCGAGATTCAGGCACGAGGTGCACGTGAACACCGGACTGCGTTTCGAAGCGCTCGATATGCTCCAACCCGCCCACGCTGGTAACTGCGTGGACCTCCAGCCCCGGAACAAGCGCCAGCCCGTCCGCAAGCGCCGAAGTCACGGCCTCAACCCCGCCGCACACCCTGCCTTCGGCCCGCGGATACGGACCCACCAGTGCAACTCGCATACCCGTCAATCCAAATCCACCCCAGTCTGCGCCCGCTCACCGCCACTAAGCATGCACCAGTTCCCTTGGCGGCAGGGCTTCGGCCGGGGTCTCCACCATCTCCTCGGCGCGCTTCTCCCGCGCGTGGATCTCGCCAAGTCGCACACCGAGAGCGAAGAGAATCCACGCGACATAGCTCGGATACTTGAAGAACCTGATGTCGTAGCCCAGTGTCGAGAGAATGTGTCCGATTGCCGCGATGATAAGCAGTGCCATCAGATCCCTGCCCAGTTCGTCGTTCACCGGGAGCCGGGGCCACAGCCTGATCATATGCGCCAGCAGCGCGATGAGCGCCCCTGTAAACAAAAATCCACCGATCAGACCCTGCTCAGCGAATATCGTAAGGATGGAATTGTGAGACGTAACCACCTCGCCGAGCTTCGGCTGAGGATACCATCGGCCGGGGTACATGCCTCTGGCGTAGATTCCACTCAGAGTGCCGACGTTGGAGAGGTTCTGCTCCAACGCTGTATCTATCTCCCCAAGGCCCACACCGAACAGCGGATTTCGCTGGATGATATTGAGCGTGATCCGGGTCACTGCGTAACGGATTAGCACGGTGCGTTCCTGGGTCAGCCTCCTGTGAATGTCAGGGCTGGACATGACTATCGGGAGCGCCACTCCCAGTGCGATGGACGCCGTGACCAGGTATACAACGTATTGCTTGCGGAAACGTCTGGCAGCAAACGGCATAGCAACCAGGAGCAGCAGAGCCGCGACGTACCCACTCCGAGTGTACGTGAAGTACGCTCCAACAAACTGCACGCCGGCCGCGCATACGCTCGCAAACTTGATGAACCTGCTGCGGCTCGCCGCCCCGAGATGCAGTGTCAGAAACGCGGTGATCCCAAGAAACGTCCCTGCCGCGGCGGGATTGATCAGCGGCCCCGACGCGCGTCCCATTCCGACGTCGCCCCAGCCAAGGTTGTAATGCCCCGGCAGGAACGAGCTAAACCACTTCGTCCCGGTGTAGTGCTCGTAAAACGCCGAGAGGGCGGTGTAAAAGCCCGCGATGGCCAGCCCTATGATGGCCCACTTCACCTGCTGTTTCGTGATGAGGACAGCCTTGGCTACGTAGTAGACTACGACGGCCAACACAATGTGGTCGAATCTGTCAGAGATGATCTGAAGCGTAAACTTCAGGTCACCCGGATGCAGCGCGAACACTGACACCGCCGTGTATCCGATGAAGCCCAATATCAGCCACTCGCCAACAAGCGGCGCCTTGATCGGCTGGCGGTTCAGCAGCGTTCGAGCCACCAGCAGCATCGCCAGGGCGCCGATCACGATGCGGTCGAACGTAATGGCAGGCAGGCCCGCGCCGAAGTCCATTCTCAGGAATATGAACCCTAACGGCGAGAGGACCAGCCAGGCGATGAAGCAAAACGTCGGCTTGGCGGCGGCGAGAGCGACGCAGATCGATACAACGAAGAACGCGGTAATGAGCACCCACGCCAGCGGCATCACGTCTATCTTCGTGATCCCGTAGGCCAACCCCAACTGCAGACCGAAATAGCACGTGAACCCGAACACCACTATCGCCGCCCTGACCGCGAAACGCCAGCGCGGGGCCGCCAGCGTGCGGTAGAACGCCAGTCTGTAACGTGTGCGCGCGATGAGGCCGCTGGGCGCATCGGGCAGATCCGGCGCCACCAACCCCACGATCCGACGCCATCCCCGGATCGGCAGCCTCGCCAGCGTCCTCAGTTTGTCGGCAATCGACCTCATGTACTCTCCTCGCCGCTATTGCTTGAAGTGGGGCGAGTTCGCCACGAACTTGCGGATGAAGCTCTCCAGCCTGGCCAGGGCCGCGTCGGGATCCTCATAGTTGATGCGCGTGTCGAACCGGTAGCAGTAGGTCTGGCCGGGCTCGACAGGCTTCTCGCCCCCCAGCCAGCTTCGAATGGTAGACTTGATAAAATGGGCCTGCGCGTTGCGCATCACCAGGCGCACGTCCCCGGTCCCGGCATACGTGTTGCGCCCAATCGAGTACCAATACACAAGCAGCGCGCCCTCCGGATAGAACTCGTTGGAGAACTGCAGGCACGTCGCCCTCACAATCATCGGCCTGGGCTTGTCGAAGTTCAGCGTAATGACCTTGTCCTCATCGATGGAGTTTCCACCTCCGGGCAGGCAGCTGTGCGGGTCGTGGAAAGCATCTGTGTCACGCGCGGCCGACAGCGAAACGTGAACCGTCTCGGGATCGTTAGGCACGACGTAGTAGACCCTATCCAACATATCCGCCGTCTTGAGCTCCTCGGCGGTAATGGCGTCCTGCTTGAAGTCCTGGGAGGTCCATCTCTCGATATGCTTGGGAAAACCAGCACGGTCCAGGGTGCCGTGCGCGCTCGTCTCTAGAGGCTTGATGCCGATGTTCGTAAGCATCACCACGCAGAACAGCGCTATCGCCGCGGGACCGCGAAGTCCCCTGCCTACGAGCTTGTATCTCGGGGTGTCGCCCATCTGAGCGGCCTCGGCGGGATCGATCTTCGGCTCGGGAATGCCGAAGTCATTGGCCTTGATGAGCTTCGCAATCCCGAACAGGATCGCGAACGACAGCACCAGTTCAAAAACCATCGCCCAGGAGTTGTGGAAGTTCATCATCGCCGTGGCGGACTCGGTCCACACGCCAACATACCCGATAACGGCTATCCGCAGCCCATTCACAAAGACACTGAGCGGCAGCGATATGAGCAGCAGCAGCCCGCGTTTCCACATCGGGGCTCGAACCAGATATACGAAGAACGCCGTGAACGTGATCAGCGATATCAGCATCCTGAAGCCGCTGCACTCGCCTTCAACGCGCAGCATTCCCTCGCCCGAACCGTCCTCCGAAGGCAACGCCGGCGAGACGATCTTGGTGCCCATCTGCCTTATGCTCCAGCCTTCCTCCGAGTCGCCGAACACCTTGCCGGTCACGCTAAGGATCTTTGCGGCAAACGTCGTGGAAGCAAGCTGAACCGGAGCCGTGACCCGATCGAGCACCAGCCCCGGCGGCGGTACCATGAACAGCAGATACAGCATCGGGATCAGCAGCAGCCGAGTTATGCGCGAGCCGGTAAACATCAGCACGGCCCCGATCAGGAACGCGATAAACGTTATGGCGCAGATGTTGCCGGAGCCGGTCCACCGACCGTAGATGAACAATGGGATCGAAGGGACGATCAGCAGCGCGCCCCACCACGACGGCGCGATCTTGGTGACAGCCAGCCGTTTCCGGTTGGCCCACACCATAAACAGCGCGATCAGTGGCACAAGTGGCCCGTGGGAAGAGTACGAGTTCTTCCGCATCCAGGCGCTCCACCAGTCCGTGAACGGGAACTGCCACTGCATCGCAACGAACAGAGCCCCTGCAAGCAGCATCGGCCAATAGTACTTGATCGCTCCCGATACGGCCGCGGCGGCGGCTCCCATAGCCCGAGAAACGTCGAACTGGGGATCGCCGTCTCCAGGCCGGTCGACCGGAACGTGGTGGCCGCACTTATCGCACTCTTCTACACCATCGGGTAGCTGCGTGCTGCATTTTGGGCACTCGCGCATCCTGCATTTCCTCCATCCGGGTTGTAGGAGCCGTCTCCAGACGGCGATCTGTCCGGCAGGACAAGGGGGTCTGCAGACCCCTCCTACACCATCATCACGAAGCCCGACGACGCCATCGCGCACGCCGTCGGGCAGGAAACCTACCTCAAAGGGACTACGAGTTCTTCCCCGCGCCTTTGATCGCCTTCTTGCCACTGGCAAGCTGCGGCATCCCAATTCCCTCGTAAGAGCGGTGATAGTGGAAGTAACCGCTGGAGTCTTCCCTGCGCACATTGTTGAGCACGACACCGAGAAGCCGGACTCCTATGTTCTCCATCCTCGTTCGGAACTCAGCCTCGCTGCCCCTGGGCACGCGCCCGGCCGAATGCACAACGAGCGCGTTACCCACCATCGCCGCGACAAGCGTCGGGTCCGGGAATGTCACGCCGGCGGGTGTGTCGTAGATGACGAAGTCCGCCAGTTCGTGGACTTGCGTCGCGAAATCCTTCATCTCAGGCGCGCGCAGCAGCTTGGCCGGATTGTCCGGCACCGGGCCGGCCGGCACCAGCAGCAGCCCTTGAATGCGCGTCGGCAGGAGGGCGTCCTCGAGGGTGGCGCCTCCGCTGAGTATGTTCGTCAGACCGACCTTGTTCTCGACGCCGAAGATCAGGTGCTGCGTCGGCTTGCGCAGATCGGCATCGACCAGTATGACTCTCGCGCCCTCCCTTGCCAACGAAACGGCGAGGTTGGAGGCGGTCACGCTTCGGCCGGAATCCGGCTCCGCGCTCACGATGGCGAGAGATCTGCTGTCGCTGTTCTGGCTGGAGATCCACAGGCTCGATGTGAGCATCTGATACGCCACATCGGTGATCTCGGGGCATGTTTGCCTTGGCAGCGAATGTGCCTTCGACTTCGGCACCGCGGTCAACACAGGAAGCCCGAGCAGCTTCTCGGCATCCGACGCGCTCTTGACAGTGTTATCGGTGTAATGCAAGAGAAATGCCACGCCTATGCCCATCAGCGGAGACAGGATAAGCGCGAGAATGAGTTTCAGCGGCTTCTTCTGATCCGCCGGGCGGACGTACGCCGGATCAATGGTCTTAAGAGATGCCTGACCCCGGTTTTCCTGCTCGCGGATTCTGGCCTCGTCGAATTTGCTCTTCATCAGGCCATACGTATCCGTGGCAGCCTTGAGGTCTACGGTGAGTTCCGCAAGCTTCGCTTCCTCTTCGGGAAGGTTCTTCATCTCGGCCCTCAACTGCTCGACAACCGCCTGTGTCGCCTGCTGCTGAGCACCGCTGGCCACATCCTCCACCTTGGCGCCGATATAGCTGATCAGGGCGCTGCTGTGAGGCTGGCTCTTGCCGGTCGTGGAGTTGGCGACGTACTCTTCCTTGACGCCGAGAAGCTGCTTCTTGACATCATCGATCTGAGACTGCAGCGCAATCACCTCGGGATGGTTCGGGCCTCTCCTGGACTGGCCAGGCGTCCCGATAAGCATTGCCGCTCTCCTGGTTTCCAGGTCCACCAACTGCTCTCTCAGTCGCTCCCAGACCGGGTTGCGAGCGATGGACTTGCCCTGGTCTTCCCACTCCGGCAGCTTGGAAAGCTCCTTCTGCGCCTGCTGAACTCGCGCGGCTGCAACCTGGTGGTTCACGGCCGCCTGGTCCGCGTTGGTCTGAGCCTGGAAGTTCCTTTGAACCGTCGCGGCCAACTCCTGGTCTAGCTGCACGACACCGTGTTCTTCCTTGTAGCGCCGAAGGGCGTCCTGGGCCTTGACCATATTCGCCCGGGTCTCAACGATCTGCTGCTGGATAAACCGCCTGCTCTCGGTGACCGAGGCGCTGTTGATATCGGCGTAGACCTTCTTGAATTCCGTGGCGATGACGTCGGCAGCCACCTTGGCATCATTTGGGTCCGTCAGCGTCACTTCGATCGCGAGGAAATTGGTATCGCGCACCGGGGTGACGCTTGTGGCGCTCAGAATCTGCTGTGGGGTGAACTTGAGACCGAGATCCCATAGCGCCTGGGCCGCATTCTCAAGCACCGTCTGGCTGGTGGCGATGTTGCCGAGGTTGGACAACTGCAGCTGCAGGTCTATCGCGGAGGACATCATCTCGGAATTGAAGATCGGCACGCCCATTCTCTGGGTGATGCTCGGCTCGGTCAGAACCGTGCGGGCAACATATCTCTGCTCGGTGCTCGAGTTCCAGCTGTAGACAGCCAGCACCGCCGCCAGCGTGCCGAGTATTATCAGCCATCGCCTTCTGCGTACTACTCTATAATAGCGCCAAAATTCCACGAACTGATCCTCCTGCATTATTCACGAGGAGCGTGAACAAATGCTCCCCGAGCCCCGTATTATGCGGTCTGTGCATAATCGGCCCTAGCTGAGCTGACGGAGACTACCACCCGGTGCGACGAAGCCAGGCGAGGTTGGTAGCGGTGCTGATGATCTGGGCTATCTTGCTCCAGTCAGGCTTCTTGGAGCCCGGCACGACCACAATGTCACCCGGCTGCAAGACGATGTTCTGCGTCATGTCTCCCTTATCGAGCAGAGCGCGCATGTCGCACTTGACTTTCTGCGGGTTCTTGGGATCGCCGCGCACGATCAGCGTGTTCCGGATCGAACCCTGTTCGGTCTGACCGTTGGCCAAGCTGATCGCGGCCAAGACGGTGGTGTTATCTTTCAGGCTATACTGCCCGGGCCTGTTGACCTGGCCCAGGACGAAGACCTTGTTATTGTAGTCCTCGTGGGGGATATAGATCGCATCGCCGTTCTGCAGTTTGTAGTTCTGCGAGAGGTCGCCTGCGAAAAGCTTCTTGAGATTGAGTGGCACGGTCTCGTTGGAACCTTTGTGCGTCAGCGTAGCGGACTCGAGCAGCGCGTCCTCGGTGTAGCTCCCGCCCTGCGCCACCGCGTCCATCACGGAGTCCCCGTCCTTGAACTCGAACGAGCCCGGCCTCTGCACCGCGCCGAGCACACGCACCTGTGGCCGGTGCAGCGCCAAGACGGTCACCTGCACCTTTGCATCGAGAACGATCTGCGCATCGGCGAGCCTCTTGGCTATCTCCTGCGCGAGCTCGGCTTGAGTGGATCCCACAGCCTTAAGATCGCCCAGATAAGGAACGCTGATCGTGCCGCCGGGAGTCACGGGGATCTGCATGTTGCTCAACTGCGGTTCGCCCCAGACGTCCAGCCGCAAGAGGTCCTCTTCGGCGATCCGATAATTGGCTTCGGCAATCGGAGTCACTGCCGGCATCGCACTACCGATGGCAGGCGCGGAGTCCACCGTAGCGGCGGCAGATCCCGCCGCGTCAGCGGCAAATCCCGGCGCGGCAGCAAAGAGCATCGCTGCGACGGCGAGTACCGCCGCCAGCGCAAGCACGCGTTGATTCACGGTTCCTGTCCTCCTGACCTGTCCAACACGAGGTCTCGTAGTTCAATTATCGACTGGGCGGCCTTCATCTTTAGGCTGAGCCCAACCTGCATTATTCGCGGGAAGCGCGAATAATGCTCCCCGAGCCCCGGGCTATGCGGTTCGTGCATAGTCCGGGCGAGCCCTGCATTATTCGCGGGAAACGCGAATAATGCTCCCCGATAGCTCCGGACCGAGCGTAGAGCGCGAAGTCCGGGCTAGCGTAGACGCTTCGAATTACGAGTTGGCGCTCATGCAGAGTTCCCGATGAGCCTAGTTACCCAACCTCGGGCACACAGCTAAACATTATCCATGCCGCCAAGCTTCTCCACGCCGCTCATCAAACCTAGTAATAATACCTGATTTCTCCCGAGCGCGCCAACGCAAGAGCTGACAATCCAACTGACTCGTCCATTCGAATGGCACAGTTTGTGCATGTAACCATGGTGAAAAATACCGCCTGGCGAAGCTCCCAGGCGCTGTGTCGGATCACTGCTTCGTGGTGTTCGCACTCGGAAAGCGGAGTGTAGCATGATGCGTTATATCATCATAGTATTGGCAGTACCCCTGCTTGCCCTGTCGATTGCACAGTGCGCGGGCGCTACAGAACGGACCCCGGCAGGCTCGTATCTCGTACATCGAGCAACTACTGTCGGCGAGTTGCGCGACCAGATCGCGAAGAATGCACTCGTACGATCTCGCTACGTGCGGCATTTCGGCGCGTCCCCGGCCGAGCTCGACAGCTATGTCAGCGGGCTTGCGCTCACCTCGCTCAAGGAGCCACTGCGCACCAAGTGCTGGTATATAGATAAGGCAGGCCGTCAGTTCGTCAAGACCAAACTCCTGCCGAGAGGCAGTATGGTGTTCGCGACGAGCGATGGTCAGCCCGTGCTTCTCTGGTCCTGCGGCAATCCGGTGCGAGCCGATCTGCCCAAAACCCTCGTGAAGTCGTGGACACAGACAACGCATGCCGCTGCAACACAGGCAGAGGACAAACCCGAGACCAAGGTCTTGGCCAACCCGATGGAAATCGCCTCGACCGCCGTCGTAGCCGCGCCTCCTGCTCCCGCGCTTGCGGCAGCGCTGCCCGTTGCATCACCGCCAGTGCTTGCGACGGTTGCCGCTCCCGCGGTGTCGGCGCCGCCGATTCTAGCAGGCTCGCTTGGCGTGCTGGGACTGCTCGGGGGCGTCGCACTGGCGCCGAAGAGCGGGGGCACTCCGCCCACCGTCCCGGAACCCTCGAGCCTCGTGGCGCTTGCGAGTATGCTGTGCTTGCTGCCGGGCGCGTGCCGTATTTCGCGACGCAGGCGGTAGCCCAAGCTTGAGGCGGGATCCAATCCACGGCCCGGCGTTGCCGCGATTCCTACGGCGTCACTTCCGGCACATCCACCGGCATCCCGCCGTTGCGCATCGACTCCGCCCCGCAGCATCCCGCGGCCACGGCCATCCGGCCGTCGAGCGGCGTCGCCACCGGATCCTTACCCTCCAACACCATGTCGAGGAACTGATCCGTGATAATGGGATCGGCCCCACCGTGGGTCCCCCTCGCCTGCTTGATGGAGTAGGTGCGATCAGACAGCTCGCGCATCGTGCCCGACGCTCTCGTCTGGACCCACACCTTCATCTCCGGCTCGGAGTTCTCCATTCGCCCCTCGGTGCCGATGAAGACGTAGTTGCGATGGTAGTCCGGCGTGAACATGCACTGCAGGTAGCTCGCTTTGATGCCGCGGTCGAGCTGCATGATCATGACCTCATTGTCCTCGATGTCGATCTCCTTGCGCAGCGCGCACTGCGTCAGCCCGCTGGCTGAAAACTCGGTGCAGGTGCGCTTCTCATCGCATTCCGGGCAAAAAAGATCGTTGGGCTTGTCGCCGCCGTAGAAATCGAGGGATCCAAAGGCCGAAACGCGTCTCGTGTAGGCGCCAGTGATCCAGTGGATCATATCGAGGTCGTGCGAGCCCTTCTGCAGTAGCAATGAGGTGCAGTTCGCGCGGGTGCCGTGCCAGTCGTGGTAGTAGAAGTAGCCACCGAGGCCGACGAAGTGCCTCACCCAGACCGCCTTGATCTCGCCGATCGTGCCGGAGTCCACTATCTCCTTCATCGTGCGAAAGATGTTCATACAGCGCATGTTGAAGCCGATCATCAGCTTGCCCGAGGACTCCTTCGCCGCGCGCATGATCCGGTCACAGCCGTCGATGGTGATCGCCATCGGCTTCTCGAGATACACGTGTTTGCCGGCCTGCAACGCGGCGATGGCATGCTCCTCGTGCACGAAATCCGGCGAGCACACCGCGACCGCATCCACATCGCTGCGGTCCAGCAGTTCGCGATAGTCCAGTGTAGTGAAGACCGAGTCGCCCATCCGCGACCGGAAATCCGCCAGCTTGGATTCGAACACATCCGCGCCGGCCACCACCATCGCACGCTCGCTGTCCCGCCAGCTATTGGCAAGCGCCCCTCTCCCGCAGACTCCTATCACACCAAATCTCAGCTTGTCCAACACAACACCTCGTGAGTCGAAGTCGGTAACCCGACAGTCCCGACCGGAATCGCCAATACTGTGTTACGTGCCCAACGCTGTTTCCCTTCTCAAGTAGGACTAACGCGTTTCCACAGCTAATGATCTGATTGTATGAGCAAGACCGCCGATCCCAGAAACAAGCTCAACAATCTTACCAACCGCGAGTGGATGATGGAAACCAAGAGTGTCTGGTTCAGCAGGCCGCCTCAGCGCGATGAGCTCAAGGCCCAGCACCCGGCCACGTTCGCCGAGTCGGACATTGTTCGGCTCATCGAGTTCTTCACAAAACCGGGCGAGATGGTCCTCGACCCGTTCCTCGGCAGCGGCTCTACGCTCGTCGCGTGCGCTCAGTCGCAGAGGCGCGGCGTCGGGATCGAGCTCATCGGACACTGGGCGGAGATCGCGAGGCAGCGAATCGGCGCGGAGGAATCGAAGCCGGAGCAGCGCGTTTTGGTCGGCGACTCCCGCGAACTGCTGGGCGACATGGAGCCGGAGTCGGTCGATTTCGTAGTCACCAGCCCGCCCTACTGGTCCATACTGCTCAAGGACTGGGACCACAAGGTCAAGGCCGAGCGCAAGTCCAAGGGCCTTCAGACGAGATACAGCGACGAACCAGGCGACCTCGGAAACACGGAGTCGTACGACGACTTCCTCGCCGAGCTCGGCAAGGTCTTCGAGCAGTGCGGACGCGCATTGAGGAGCAGGCGTTACATGTGCGTGGTTGTCTCCGACTTCCGGCACGGCTCGAAGTTCATCGCGTATCACGCGGACGTCAGCCGGGTCGTCGAATCGTCGGGCTTCAGCCTCGAGGGGATAACCATCCTGGTCCAGGATTCCAAGAACCTCTACCCCTACGGAATCCCGTTTGCGTTCGTTTCGAACATCCACCACCAGTACATACTGGTCTTCCGCAAGAACCCAGCGTAGGAGGCGTCTCCAGACGGCGAGGAGGCGTCTCCAGACGGCGACCTGATCGCGGTTGTAGGAGGCGTCTCCAGACGGCGAGGAGGCGTCTCCCGGCGGCGACCTGATCGCGGTGTAGGAGGCGTCTCCAGACGGCGAGGAGGCGTCTCCCGGCGGCGACCTGATCGCGGTGTAGGAGGCGTCTCCAGACGGCGAGGAGGCGTCTCCAGACGGCGACCTGATCGCGGCGAGGAGGCGTCTCCAGACGGCGACTAGCTCGCTGCGACACCGCCGTTGCCGGCAACCTTTCGCTTGATGCGGCCCAGCGCGTTATCGATGGACTTGGTATTGCAGGCGAGGTCGTCGGCTATCTCGCGATAGGTCTTACCCACGTTGTAGCGCTTGAGCACTTCCCACTCGAAACTCGAGAGCAGCGTCTTGAGCGCCTCGCAGAGCATGCGGCCGTCCTCGCGGCGAATCAGTAACTGCTCGGGATCGAGGTTCGGGCCCGAGACCAGCACCTCGGTGAGGCTGAAGTCCGCGTCGCTCTCCTCGGTGCAATGCTCCAGGGACACGGCGCTGTTCAGCGGCGTCTGCTTGCGGCGAGTGGCGGTCTTGATGGCTGTAATGACGTGGCGTTCGATACAGATCCGGGCAAACGACAGGAACGAGATGTCCTTCTCGGCTGAGTAATCCATGATCGACTGCCACAGCCCGATCATGCCGATCTGCAGCAGATCGTCCTTCTCCGCGCCCACCAGGAAGTAAGACCGGATCTTGGTGCGGACCAGGCTGCGATACTTGTACAGCAAGAACTCGGACGCGCTTATGTCGCCTGCTTGGGCGAGTTTGACCACTATCTGATCGGGCAGGCGGTCGAATCGGGAACCGCCAAAGAACTTACGAGGTCTCATCCTTTCCTCCAGGATGTATCTTAGAAACGCAAAGCTCGTGGGAGAAATCCGCCCAGGGGTGTATAAGAAATCGCCTCTTTCTTGCATTATACAGCAGAGGTAGGCAAGGCGCAATTGGTATTTGTACGGGAAGGGTGCGATTGACTCGGCTGCCCCGCCTGACTATACTTAGCCTGTGCAAGACGCGACGTCCGACAACGTTACCCGCCTCCCCGAGCAGACCCTGAGCCTGCTGCGCTGCCCGGTCTGCCGGGCCGAACTCAGGCCTGCCGGCGAGCGCTTCGCCTGCGCGAGTCAGGGCTGCGGTGCGGAGTTCCCGGTCGTGGACGGCGTTCCAGTGCTGATCAACGACTCCAACAGCGTGTTCAGCGTCGATGACTTCACCCAGGCCCGCGCCACCTTCTTCGACACCAAGCCGCGCAATCCCATAGCCGCCGCGATGCGGCGCCTGGCGCCCACACTGACCGCGAACATCAGGGGCGAGGCCAACTACGCCAGGTTCGCCGAGCTTCTCGTCGAGCGCGCGGACGCCCCACGAGTGCTGATCTTGGGCGGCAGCATCGAAGGAATGGGAATGAGGCCGCTGATCGAGCGAAGCGAGATCGAGCTCGTGGACACGGACGTCGCATTCGGCCCTCGCACGAAGATCGTCTGCGACGCCCACGACATCCCTTTCGCCGACGGCAGCTTCGACGGCGTCGTGGCCCAGGCAGTGCTCGAACATGTGGCGGACCCGTATCGCTGTGTCGATGAGATCCATCGCGTACTCAAGCCCGACGGCCTCGTCTACGCGGAGACGCCGTTCATGCAGCAGATGCATGGTGCGCCCTACGACTTCACCCGCTTCACGATTCAGGGCTACCGGCGGCTGTTCAGGCATTTCGAGGAGATCGACTGCGCGACGTGCACCGGCCCGGGGATGGCGCTGGCGTGGGCCTACAAATACTTCCTGATGTCACTGCCGAAAGGCAGGCTGGGGCGAAAGCTGATGGAGCTGTTCGCTCACTTCACCGCCTGGCACCTCAAGTACTTCGACCGCATACTCGTCAACCGCCCCTACGCCGTCTACGGCGCGTCCGGCTACCACTTCCTCGGCACGAAAAGCGCTCGCACCGCCACCGACGCCGACCTCATCGCCCGCTGGCACGCCGGCTAGTGTGTTTGTTCAGTCTGGCGGGAGAAAACCCTGTTCGGGTCAGATTTGCAGTCTGACCCGGAAGGGCAACCTGGCGATCTGCGATCGCCGACCCCTCACCGCGGATTTAGCCCAGACAGCCCTCTTCTCCATTCCTGGCTTTCCCGCTCTCCCTTCCCCTACACCATCGATTCGCTCATCCTAGCAAGCTCCTCGAACCGCAGGTCGGCGCCGATCACGCCAATGCTCTCACCCGCGTCGTCAAGGACCGGCGCGGACACCGTGATGCACAACGCGCCCGTGATGCGGGACTTGTAGAAGTCCGTGATGAACACCCCGCCTTCCTCCAGCGCGCCGTTGAACCACTCCCTATCGGAGAAGTCCTCATGCAAGCCAAAGGTGCCGTATTCGTCGCGGTACTCCGGCTGGGTGATGTTGTGCGTAACCTTCTTGCCCGCCATATCGGTCACGTAGATGAACTGAGTAAACAGATGCCTGTGCACGGCCGTCTCCAGCACCGGCTCGATCTGCTCGGCGTCCATGCTGCGTACCGCCGGATCTGCCGCGAGCTTCTCGATGATCTTCTCGGAGAGATTGAGAGCATGTTCACGAAGCCTGTCGAAGTCGCTCTTGAAGTACTCCGGCAGATGCATCCTCGCCTGCATGAGCATCTCCGCGTCCGAGATGGACGTCACCCTGCCGAGCGCGTACTGCTCCTTGACCCACTCATAGATGCCCGCAAGGCCAGCGTGCCTCTTGTCGAGCGCGGACTCCGGCTTGAGGCCTAGGTAGCTGTTGACCCAGTGCGCGATGCCTGCGATGCCGGACTTGTCCGTCACGTTCACCCGCGCTGGCCGATTGAGGATCTTGTCGGTATCGAATATATTGTAGATCTCTTCGTTCTTGAGCATTCCATCGGCGTGGATGCCGGCCGAGGTAACGTTGAAGTTGGTCCCGACGAACGGATACCCGCCGGGAATTTCCACGCCGATCTCGGTCCGGAAGAACTCCGCGATCTCCGTAATCACGCGTGGGTCCGCACCGTTCGCGTCGCCCCGCAGCGAGATATAGTCCATGACGGCGCCCTCGAGCGGCGGATTTCCTGTCCGCTCGCCGAACCCCAGCAGGGAGCAGTTCGCCGCGGCGCAGCCGTAAAGCCACGCTGTGGTCGCGTTGACGAGAACCTTGTGGAAATCGTTGTGCCCGTGCCACTCCAGCCACTCATTGGGCACGCCGCACTCGTGAACCATGGTGTGGATCATCTTCGGAATGCTCCGCGGCAGCGCCGCCTCGGCATAGGGCAGCCCGTAGCCCATAGTATCGCACAGGCGGATTTTGACGGTCTTGCCCGCGTCGGCGGCTACGCTCATGAGCTTCTGAACGAACGGGATGATGAACCCGTCGAAATCGGCCCGCGTGATGTCCTCCAGGTGACACCTCACCGAATCGAGACCGGACTCCAGCGCCGTCGTAACCAGGTCGATGTAATGCTCTTGTATCTCCGCGCGCGTCTTCTTGAACTTCAGGAATATGTGGTAGTCCGAGGCCGACGTCAGAATGCCGGTCTCGCGCAGCCCCATCTCCTTGACGAGCGCGAAATCGGCCTTGTTGGCGCGGATCCAGCCGGTGATCTCGGGATACCGGTGGCCAAGCTCACGGCACTTCCGCACCGCTTCCTTGTCGGCTTCGCTGTAGAGGAAGAACTCCGTCGCGCGAATCACCCCGTGCGGCCCGCCCAGCCTGCTGAGCATATCGTATAGCTTTACGACGTGCTCCACCTTATACGGCGCGCGCGCCTGCTGACCGTCGCGGAAGGTCGTATCCGTGATGAAGAACTCCCGGGCGGGCTCCATCGGCACGCTCCTGCCATCGAAAAGCACGCGCGGCACTTCGAGGTAAGGGAACATCTCCCGCAATAAGTTGGGTTCGGCTACATCCTGCACTTCCCGTTTCACAACCGGCTGCAGCAGCCCCCAATTCGGGTCTCTGGTGATCATTTCCTGATGCTCCTCTCCTCAAATCTCGAACCTGATCCGATGTAATAGTATATCAGAAAACCTGGCTTGGGTTCACTGGCAATCAGCGGGGAATAATGTCGTCTGATGATACCGCATGACGGCTACAGGCACCCGTGGGACAACTCAACCGAAAGGAAGATGATTATGCGAACTGCCTTCTTGTCGTGTGTGTTGGCATTGGCCATCGCGACCGCCGCTGTCGCGGCCATTCAGTCTTCCCCCGCCCCGTCAGGTACCAGACTGCAGAGCTCGAAGATGCTCGTCGCCACCGGTGAAGGCGCAATGCCCACGGTCGAGGAGCAGCCCAACCGCGCAAAGGCCTACCTGCAGGCCAAGAGCTACGCGCAGGCCCAAGCCGTAGCGAACCTCATCCAGGCCGCGCGCGGTACCTCCATCACCTACTCCGCGACCGGCAAGAACTACTCGATGGACGAGCGCATCGACCAGGAAATCAGCGGGATGGTGGACAACGTCCAGATGGTCTCCGAGCGCAGGGTCCAGATCGGCAAGGACACCGTCGTCGAGGTGACGGTCCAGGCCCCCATACCCGAGCGGTGGCAGAACACGCCCGCCGCCAAGCGCGTGGCCGCGGCGACCTCCGGTCCTGCGTGGGCGGTGGCGTCCACCTCACCGACGCTCCCCACACCCCCCACGTTCCGAAAGGCAAAGGAGGAGCCTTACACGTCGGTCATCATCGACACGCTGGGCATGGGCGTCCTCAGGGCCATGTCGCCCAAGATTGTAAGGGCGGACGGGTCGGAAGTCTGGGGAAGGGTCAAGGTGAACTACGACTTCCTCGCGGACCACGGAATCGTCGCCTACGCGCGCACGATCGGCGAGGCCTACGCCAATCCTCGCGCGGGCGGCAACCCGCTCGTGCTGCGAGCGATGCGGCGAGGCGCATCGGCGTTCAAGTGCGACGCCGTGCTATCCAACGCCGACGCGGACTACCTGCTCTCCGAAGATCGCCGGGCGGGCTTCCTCAAGGATTTCCGCGTCATATTCCTGGTCGACGCCGCGCCGTAGCAGACTCGAAGGGCAGACCCGTTAGCCCTGAGCAGCGAAAGGCGGCGCGCACCGGCATTTGCACCGGTTTCGCCTCGGATGGGGCTGCAATGCTGCAGAACCCCCCCGCGGACACCGATAATCTTAATCGGTATGTTCGCACTTGAGGAGGCGCACCGGAAATGCAATGCCAGCAGTTGTCTATTGCCGTCGATGATCTGATTGGGGTGCCGAAAGTCACCGTCCGAGGCCACATGGATGGATGGCACGACCAGGCCATGTCCGGCGTGTTCGCCGGCTTCCGCGACCAGGGAGCCTCTTCGCTGGTGCTCGATATTGCAGGGCTGAATTTCGCCGGGACAAACGGCGCAACCTCGATGATCAGCGTGCTGCGCAAGCTCGGCCCCGAGATGTGCGTGCACGTGGTCGCGTCCGGCCTCTCCGCTAAGGTGCTCGAGAGAGCCGAACTGGGCCCGGCCGTGAGGCTCTATTCGTCAACGGACGAGCTCGCGGACTACATCTCCCCGGACTCCGAGGAACTCACTTCCCGCTGGATGCCCGACAGCTCGGACGACTCCGAAATGCCTCTGGCCGCCTGACGTCGTCCCCCCGTACCAATACCGGTTTTGCGGCTCCGCCCCAACAATCGCGGGGCCGCCTTTGCGTACTGTGGAATCACGTATTGAGTGTGCTCAACCTGCACATTCGATGAAACGTTTGGGGCCGTGCCCTGGTTTCGCCGGCGCATGCCCGGGGGTACTCTGAATATCGAGGGCACTGTCTCGGAGGTGAATACATGGGATTTCGCGACATGGACCTCAACGACGACGTGAGAGCCTGCCTTCGCAAGGACAGGGAACTCTCCGGGTTTAGAATAGATGTGGACGTGCGCAACGGCATCGTCTATCTGAAAGGCAGCGTAAGCTCAAACGCCAGAGACGCGGCTATCCGGCTGGCGCGAGGCGTGGACTCCGTGGCCGTCGTGGTCGATCAAATGACGGTGCAATAGGAGTTGGAGTGCCACAAGTTGCGAGTTACGAGTCGGGGCGGGATTACTCCCGCCCCAAGCTTTCATCCCAAGCCTTGAGCCCTAACACGGAAAACACCGATACATCCTCATGTGCAGGATCGACCCCGCCAGCGCCCACAGCCCGGAAGTCACATAGTCGCCCAGAACCAACCCCAGGAAAAACGGCAGCGCCGCCCGGTATCCCTTGATCCCGGCGTAGCGCGTAATGATGACCTTGCACAGCCACGCGATCAGGAACGGACACCACAGCCAGTACATGGTGCCGGTATTGGCGAGCACGTAGCCCGCGGGATGGAACGGAAACCAGATGAACCTCGCCCGCATCGCGCTCAGGAAGAACACGACAACCGCCCCGAACACAATCGCCATCGTACCTGCCGTATCGGGCCGAGACGGGTTGCGCATATAAAACGTCGCGGTATCGAACGGCGCCCTGCCCATGCCTGTCCGCCAGGGCTCCACGTTCGCGGTGCCCGCGCCGTAGTGATACCACACCCCAAGGCACGCCCAGAAACCAATCGCGATACCGGCCACCATCGCTCCCAGCAGCACCGCCGTCATCGCCCGCTGCTTGATCCTCGCGCTCTGAGCCATCCTCATCGACTCGATCTGCACCGGCATCGGACAGCACCGCATCTCCACGGAGAACCAATGGAAATACGCCAGCGCGATCAGGTTCTGCTTGCTGAACATCTGCGTCCCGAGCGGCTGAACCACCGTATCCAGCGCGTTCTGATACGGCCCCATCACCCACGCCGGGCCGGCCTCCGCGCGCAGGCGAGTGATCGTGGCGGAAAAGATGATATACAGTGCCAGATAGGCCATCGCCACCGCAACCGACACCCCTACGGCCCTGCAGAACCCCACCATCACCAGAAACGCCAACACCAGTCCGAACACCGCCGTCCGATAGCCGAGAGGCTGGTCGGAATCATCGACGCTGGGGTCCCTGCGTATCGCCTTGGCAAACACATCCTTGATGTGGTTCCGGGCGAGATATATCGCCACGATCGTGATGCCGATGAATGCGCCCACGCCCTGCTGGGCGATATACGGCGGCTTGCTGAACACACCGCCCGACCCGCCCGACAAGCCCACAGCAGCCGTCATCACGTTCTCGGCCTTGGTAAGCAGGTAGAAGAACCACAGCGAAAAACTGACCTCGGTGCTGAGCATGAACCCCAGCCCGATCGCCAGCGGATAGTAAGTCGTCGGGAAGTAACCGATCGCGTTCCAGGGCGGCTGCGTAAAGTATTGCTGCAGATCGTATGCGGTCAGATGGATGTATGGGACATTAGGATAGAGGAAGTTCAGGCTGTTCATAGTCTCCAGCGCTGCCGCCACCGCAAACCCCATCCACATGATCTTGTTGCGGAAGAACGTGCTGGACGAGTCCGTCATCTCCAACGGAAGCTGCACTATGGGAAACGACAGCCGCTCGCGCTCCATCCACTGCCGCAGCATGATCGTGTTGATGCAGTACATGCACAGCAGCATCGCAAACAGAAAGCCGCTCCACGCGACAATCGGCCACGTCCACGCTCTCCAGGGAATCGGCTGGTCGCCCTTGTAGAACCCGTCAATGGCCGACAGCTTGGGCATTATCCAGCGGGGCACGTAGTTGAGATAGCCCTCCCACTGGTTGTCCGGCGTGGCGAAATGCGGGACTGCCCCGACGCTGGTGCACACAAACTGCAGCATCCCCATGCCGGACAGGATCACCGACACGGTCAACATCGCGTAGATAGTGATCAGTTCGGCCCGGTCCAGCGCCCACCTGGGACGCACTCGACGAAGCCCGGCGTTGATGATCAACAGCGCGGTCAGTATTAGGATCGGCGGCATCATCAGCGACGTGGAAGTCAGGTCTGTCTGCGACCGCACGTCGCCATACACTCCCCAGAACACCCCGGGAATGATGGCAAGAAAGCCCACAATCACCGCGCGAAGCGTAATCCCGCTGCCGGGTTTCGGGTCCTGGCGCGTAGGATCTATACTATCTTCCTGCACTTTCTGGAAGTCAATCGACATCTTATCGCGAACTCCATTACGAGGCGCCGGTTTGCTTTCCGCGCGCGCATTGGCCAGCACACGCCGCTAGCAGCCTGCGGATAAAGCCGCATTCGGTTGTAGGAGCCGTCTCCAGACGGCGATCTGCGAGCGTGACGCCAGTGGATTCGGGGTCTGGAGACCCCTCCTACACCACTTTGTCCCGCGGCTGCTAGCCCTGAGTAGGCCCGGTCCGCGGGCCGTATCGAAGGGCGGCCGACGTTCCACTAGCCTAACGCACAACCGACCGCCCTTCGATACGCTCGTTCCTCGCTGCTCAGGGCTAACGGTACGCCAAGCCCATCCACATGGTGCTACACCAGCGCCCCCTGCTCCCTCAGCGCGGAGAGCAGAGCGGGCACACTGACGTCCCGCGCGGCGACGCCCTCATCCAGCGACAGCGCGGCGGCCGTGCCCGCGGCCTGACCCATCGCGAAACATGCCGGCATTATGCGAATGGCGCCGTGGCCGGCCTGCGTGCTCGACACGCATCTTCCCGCCACCAGCACATTATCCAGCCCAACGGGCAAAAGGCACCTATACGGAATCTCATACCAATCGCCGGGAGGGGCGTTGTTCGGGCGGCCATCACTTACCTCTTCACTTCTTGTATAGCCACTTCCTTTGCCGGAGTGGATATCCACCGGATACGCCAACCGGCAGATCCCGTCATCGAACTTCCGCGCCTCCACGACGTCCTCCGCCGAGAACACGTAATCGCCGACAACCCGCCGCGTTTCGCGCACGCCGACATGTTCGGGGCTGCGCAGCAGGTAGGCGTTCTCGAACCCCGGCACATACTTGCGAACGAACCCCACGACCGACATCATCTGCCGCCTGCCCTCTATCTCCGCGCGGGTCAGGTCCTCGGCATCCGTCCCGTGCACGCCACCGACATGCGTCGTGTTGAACACGACCTCTCCCCTGCGCGGCCTGCCGATGAAGAAGATCAGGTCACCGGGCGCATCATATTCGCCGTTCCCACGTGCCTTGGCGACGATCTCATAGTAGCCTGCCACGGAAACCACGCCACTCGCCAACTCGGCAGGATTAGCCGAAGGCGGAAGCTTGGGAAAACGCATCTGATCGGGGTGATCTCGCACATACGTCAAAACCTTCTCCAGATCCACCCCACCCATATCGAACATCAGCGTCACGGCCTGCGGCAGGCCATCCTCATCGCCGGTCTCGAACCTCGCGCCCAGCGAAACAGCCGCGTCTCCGTCACCGCTGCAATCGATCAGCCGGTCACACTCGAACTCCTCCACGCCGCTCTTCGACAGCGTCCGGATGACGATCTTCCCCTCGCGATATCGAGCAGACTCGAACGTCGTATGGAACCTGAGCCGGACACCGGCCTCCAGCATCATCTCCTGAAGCGCGAACTTCATCGCTTCGGTGTCAAACGAACTGCCCAGCAGGTCGCCGGCCCGGCTGAGTTTGTCCCGAAGCTCATCATAGATCCCGCCGATCAGCGGCTTGCCGTCCGACGTCCGATGGGTCATGAACGGATTCACCAGCGCCGCCGTCGCCCACCCGCCCGGAAACGCGAACTGCTCGATCAGCAGCGTCCTATGGCCTCCTCGCGCCACGGAAAGCGCCGCCGCGCAGCCAGCCGTCCCGCCGCCGATGACTATGACTTCGCTGTGCTCCACACTCGCCTCCGCATCCCCTACCCGCTGCGGTGAGGTCCTTCTCCGTCCGCTCCCCGCTGCATCTATTACCCAACCTCATCAATTCTACCCGAACCGCCCCCCTAATGAAAAGAGGCGGGCCCTTTCGGGTCCGCCTCATCGCTTTCTCTAACCAGCCTATCGGCCTTGGCCGACAACGCTGCGTGATATCCTACAGCTTGTCGTAGTTGCTGCTCGGATCCCAGCCCTGGCCGTAGTTGGTGGCGGTAACGCTCGTGGCGACCGTGATGTTGTACTGGCTCGTCGGCAGCGGGTTCGGAGTCTCCGCCTGGTTCGTCGGGTTGATCCACACGTTGTAGTAGAACGGCTCGTTGTTGGATGTCGCACCAGCCGGGGTGCTGGCGTAGGCAGCGGGACCGGACGCAGGGATCGTGATCTTCTTCACGTGCGTGTCGATGAACGACGCGTTCACTTCCACGTTCACGCCGCCGGTCGGCGCCCTGAGGCCGTTCTGATCCTGGAAATGCCAGCCCTTATACTCGTAGAAAGCAATCTGGTCGCTCTCATAGCCGTAATCGCTGGCCTTCTTCTTGTTCTGGCTCCACGCGAAGTCATTCGCCCACTTATACCAGTAGGATACGGTCGCGTTGGCACCCGAATGATCCGTGGAGTCGGACGGACACCACATAATGTCTTTGTTTCTCATGCTATCGTACAGCATCTGCGGCCAGGTAATCCTGTTGGTGCCGGGGAACCCATTGGTCGGGTCGCTCGCGGCCGCCGTGCAGAGCTTGCAGCCGAAAGTCTGGTAGCCGGCTGCCGAAATGGGATTCGCGCACAGAATCGACGACGGCATCGTGTTGTCGTAGTCGTCGCAGTACATCTTCAGAGCCTGCGCGCACTGCTTAAGGTTGCTCTGGCAGGTCGATCGCCGCGCCGCTTCGCGAGCACGCGCGAAGACCGGGAACAGAATGGCTGCCAGAATGGCAATGATCGCGATAACGACCAAAAGCTCGATGAGCGTGAAACCACTCCTTCTTCTTGCTGACATTTACTTCCTCCTCAGAAAATGCGGTGCATTTTCGGTCCTTCGTGGCGAACTCGGCGGCGCTGCGGAGCAGCCGCGAGAGAGTCCGTGCCACGATTCCCTAGTCTACTGCACACGGATTGCATTGATTTGCTGACTCGTGCAAAACGGAAAACGAATAGATAAATCAGGTCTGCGTTAGATCGACGCCTGTCTTCACCTCCTTCGAAAATGCGAAGCATTTTCGTTCCGTTCGTGGCGAACTCGACAGCGCTTCGGATGCAAGCCGAAGTCGCGAGAGAGTTCCTGCCACGACTCCTTCGAAAATGCGAAGCATTTTCGTTCCGTTCGTGGCGACCTCGCCCAAGGGAGCAATACGCCCCCTCGGCAGGTATGTCATCATCCTGGACTGTTCAGCAGCCCAGGATGATGTGAGACCTTCTAGCTTTCAAGGAACCTACGGCGATACTGCGATCGTCTTGTTCTTATCGTCGTTGCTAAGGATGTTCCACCACTGGCTGTCGTTCGCGTCCCAGTTGTCGGTGGCGGTCATCGTCTTAGGCATGTAGTCCGTAGTGTAGAGCTTGACGTGACCATCCGCAAACAAAATGTGAGACCCCAGGGCATGCCTCTTCGGAGATGTGGTCGTCAACATCAACCCGGTGTCGGTCGTGCTGAGGAATGCGTTGAATGGCTGGTTCCCCGAATCCAAGCTCAGCCTGGTTGGCCTGAGCATTGCATTGCACAGCCTGTCCATTTCACGCACGGCCATAAGGCTGCCCGCGGCCCTCACGACGCCTTCCGGCTGCTCGATCAGGTTGAAGTTGAGCGCGTATGTCGTAGACGCCGTGATATAGGCCATGGAAGTCGCCGGTCCTACCGGCTGCCTGCTGTCACTGGCGGCCTTGCAGCGAAGCGCGCCCGCGCTGTCTTTGGTTATCTGTTCCATGTAGGGCCGAAGTCCCTCGACCCAGTTGTAGGAATACTGGAACCGTCCCGGCTGACCATTCACCATGTAGGCCGGATCGCTCAGGTTTGCCTCGTAGGTCTGAACCCCTGCGAGGGTTCGGTTCGTCGGATACATGTCCTCGTTGTCCGCCGCGTACATCTTCAGCGCACTCCCGATCTGTTTCATGTTGGATTCGCAATCGGATTTGAATGCGGCAGCTCTTGCACGCGCAAACACGGGGAACAGAATCGCGGCCAGAATCGCCACGATGGCGATAACGACCAACAACTCAATCAGCGTAAAGCCTCTGCGACCTTTCATCTGATCCCTCCTCAAATCAATCTCGGCTCGGCAGCTAGAATCAATACAGATTATTGCCAATGGATGAGCCCGTTCATCGCTATGCTAACATAGGCGGGTGCGCCTGTCAACGAATTACCGCCCTTGCTAGTACACTGAATTCGCGGGTGCCCGACCGCCAGCAGCCATGCACCCCGGTTTCTAGACTGCCCCGCCAGCCCGTATGTTCCAGAGAATCGCAAAAAAAGCCGGTAATAGCAGCAGTCAGCCATCCCCCATCCCCACTCCCCACTCGCCCGCTTCCCTTCGCCGCCTGCCCGTGCTAAAATATCGGCTGTGAATCCGACAGAATCAGCACTCAGAGCAATAAAGGATAGGGTCGCGGCCGTGATGGGCACACTGGAGGAGGAATCCTCCGCCACCGGCCGAAAGGCCAGCCGCGAACGCCTCCGCGCCGCGGCCGCCGAACTGCACCGCTGCGCCGATGAGATGCAGAACGTGCTGATGAGGCTCAAGTCGCCATAACGGCACCTGGAGAAAACGCATGGACAACGTCAAAGCAGTAGCCGAAACCATCCGCGGAATGCTCGACGAGACCAATCGCGTTCGCGAGGAAGCGCTGCAGCTTTCCCGTGAAGTGATCAGGCTCTCTGCCAACTCCATCCGCGCCAGCCACAGGGAGGACTTCGACGAGGCCTTCGATCTCAAGAGCCAGGCCCGCGCCAAGGTCGAGGAAACAAAGAAATTGCTCGCCGGCAAGCTGGAGATCTACTACACCGGCTACGTCCAGGACGCGCAGAAGGAATACGCCGAGTCCGAGCTCACTCACGCGATCATCCGCGAGATGTCGTTCCCAACGCGCGAGGAGCTCGGCGTCGAGCCCGCCGCCTACCTCAACGGTCTCGCGGAAGCCATTGGAGAGAGCCGCCGCCATGTTCTCGACGTCATGCGCCTTGGCGACATGGACCGCGCGGAGCGGATCCTGGGCATAATGGACGATGTATACTACACGCTGATCACGTTCGATTATCCCGACGCGGTCACCCAGGGCCTGCGACGCCAGACCGACATGGTCCGCGGCGTGCTCGAGCGTACCCGCGGCGACCTCACGCTCCTCCAGGAACAGCGCCGTCTCGAAGAACAGCAGCGCAAGCTCCAGGAAGCCATCGATGCTGCCGCCAAACGCCTGGGCTAGCGCCGTTTCAGATCTGCGATTTCGGATTTCGGACTGAACCGCACCCGCTAGCAGCCTGCGGACAAAGTGGCTTTCGGTTGTAGGAGCCGTCTCCAGACGGCGATTTCCGAGCGCGAGGCAGACGGATTCGGGGTCTGGAGACCCCTCCTACACCACTTTATCCGGCGGCTGCTAGCCCTGAGTAGGCCCTGAGCATGCTGAGCCTGTCGAAGGAGCGAAGAACCGTATCGAAGGGCGGTCCCCAATCTGAAATCTAAAATCTGAAATCTAAAATCTCAAAATGGACTCCACCATCGCCAAACTTAGGACTGCCACCACCGGCACTCCCTACGAGGGCCGGCTCTTCCTCGTGGGAGGGATCGTGCGCGACAAGCACCTCGCCGAGCGGCCCGACGAGGACATCGACATCGTCCTCGAAGGCGACGCCGCCCAGCTCGCCGATTTCCTGCACAAGACCGGCGTCGCCGACCACCCGCCCGTCACCTACCCCCGCTTCGGCACCGCGATGGTCAGCGTGAGCGGACGCCAGGTCGAACTCGTCGGCGCGCGAAAGGAGTCCTACGACCGTGCCAGCCGCAAGCCCGCAACCGCCCCCGGCACTCTCCTCGACGACGTCCTCCGCCGCGACTTCACGATCAACACCCTGCTCGAGAACCTCCACACCGGCGAGATCCTCGACCTCACCGGCCAGGCATTCGCCGACATCGACAAGCGCATCATCCGCACGCCGCTCGACCCGCACGTCACATTCGACGACGACCCCCTGCGCATGCTCCGCGCGATCCGGTTCGCAACGCGGTTCGGCTTCGCCATCGACCCCGCCACCTACACAGCCATCCGCGAGCGCTCCCATCGCCTGTCCATCGTCAGCGCCGAGCGGATCCGCGCCGAGTTCAGCAAGATCGTGATGGCCCCCAGCGCCCCGACCGGCCTGGAAATGCTCCGCGAGACCGGCCTCCTCGCCCAATTCGCGCCCGAGCTGGTCGCCATGCGCGGCGTCACCCAGAACATCCACCACATCCACGATGTTTGGAACCACACCCTCAAAACACTTGAGTTAATCCCCGCCGATTCGGGTATTATTCTTAAGCTGGCAGCTCTGCTTCACGACGTCGGCAAGCCCGAGACGCGCAGCGTCGATGAGCAAGGCACGGTGCATTTCTACCGCCACGAGGCCGTCGGAGCCGAGATCGCCAGGCATCTGATGCGCAGGCTCACGTTCGCCAACGCCCTGATCTCGCGCGTGGCGTTTCTCATATCCATGCACCTGCGCGTCGGCGAATATGACCAAACATGGTCCGACGCCGCCGTCCGTCGCCTGATCCGCGACGCAGACGACCACCTCGACGATTTAGTCGCGCTGACAATCGCCGACAAGGGCGCTGCAAACCCGGCGACGCAGCATGTAGATATCGACGCGTTCCGCGCCAGGGTCCGCAAGGTCCACGACGAGCTCGCCGGCCAGCGGATCAACAGCCCGCTCTCGGGCCGCGAGATCATCGATCTGCTCGGGCTCGAGCCGGGCCCGCAAATCGGAGCGATAAAAGAATATCTTGAAAGCCGAATTGTGGAGGGTAGTCTGCTCGCCGGTGACAAAGCGGGCGCAGTTGAGCTTCTGCTGCGCAAATATGGGAAGAAATCCGACGAATAAGCATTCGTCATGTTTTGCTGAACTTGTTTCAGCATCCATCGTTGACAGCCCCAACCGCCCGTGATATACTCCGGTTAGATATACAACCCCCGCAATAAGGTCTCAGACAACCGAAGTGGTCTCGAATATCCCTTGCAACTCCACCATTATGTGGAATAATCAGGCTGGAAGCGAGGGAGGTGATTGGATTGCTGATCGAGCAGGGACTCAGGCAGACACTATCCCAGAAGATCGATCCTAAGCTGATCATGGCCAACAGCATCCTCCAGCTTACGTCGCTGGAGCTGCAGCAGGTCGTCGAGCAGGAACTCGCCGAGAACCCCGCACTCGAGGTTCCCGAGGAGGACCCCTGCGAGAACTGCGATCAGCCCAAGACACTCTGCATCGACTGCCCATTCCACCAGGAGTCGGTCTCCTACGACGACACCGACCTGAGCATCTACGAGCTCGAGCAGCCGATCGACTTCGCATCCGACGCCGACGACTCCGAGGGCGACTTCATCTCCAACATCCGCGCCGAGGTCACTCTCCACGACCACCTCATCGCCCTGCTGCGCGCCGCGCTGTCACGGAACCACTGGACCACCGGCGAGTATATCATCTCCAACATATCCGACTCGGGCTATCTGGAGGTCACAGTCGAGGAGATCGCGCACGAGATGGGCAAGGAGATCGAGGAGGTCGAGGACGTGCTGGCGGTCATACAGACATTCGACCCGCCCGGCGTCGGCGCGCGCGACCTTCGCGAGTGCCTGAGGCTGCAACTCGAGCGTCTCGAGGAAGACGAGCGCGGCAACTCGGTCGCGCTGGCGATGGTCCGCGACTACTGGACCGAGATGCTGGGCGGCAAGATCGGCCGAATCGCGCGGCGGCTGCGCGTCAGCGCCAAGGACGTCGTGACGGCGATCGACTTCATCAAGCGCCAGCTCAACCCCTACCCCGGCAACAGCTTCCGGCCGCCCTACCAGACGGACGGCGACAGCCTTTCCGCATCGGTCCGGCCCGACGTCATCGTCCGCCGCACCACCGCCGGCTACGAGATCGAGGTCGTGGGCCACGACCAGTTCGTGCTTAATATCAACTCCACCTACCGCCGGATGTATGAGGAGATCAAGAACGGCGGCGCGGCCAAATACACGAAGGACGACAAGAAGCACATCACGGAGTTCGTGGAGCGCGCGGACTTGTTCATACGCAACATCAACCAGCGCCGCCGAACGCTGCGGCTGATCACCAAATCCGTCGTGGAGTTCCAGCAGGCCTACCTGGAAACCGGCTCGCGCGCCTATCTGCGGCCGCTGACCCGCACCCGGATCGCTCGAATGCTTTCCATGCACGAGTCCACCGTCAGCCGCGCCACGGCAAATAAGTATCTGCAGCTCCCCAGCGAGGAGGTCGTCAACTTCGACTTCTTCTTCGACGGCTCCGTCTCGGTGAAAGACCTCATAGGAGAGCTGATCGCCACCGAGGACAAGACCTCCCCGCTATCCGACCAGCAGATCGCCGAGATGCTCAAGATGCGAGGCTTCGACGTCGCCCGCCGCACGGTAGTGAAGTATCGCGAAGCCCAAAAGATCCTCTCCTCCCGCCAACGCAGAAGATAACCAGCCTTCCCCCTCTCCCAGAGGGGAGAGGGCCGGGGTGAGGGGGAGAGCGTAACACATCATGCTCAACTTGGTTTGGTATTTCGGATTTGAGGTTGGACCACGGGGTGATCGGCTCATCCACTGAGCCTGCAACCCGACCGGAAATCCCGAAACACTCTATCCCGTCCTGCGCATATACCTGAGTCCCCACGCGGCTGCCCACCCAACCGGAGATCCAAAAGCCGAAGCCGGCCTGCACTACCTCAGACTGCGACTAAGCGGTCTGCCGATTCTGCACGCTGGCTCTAGTTGCGGCGCCGCCTGCGGCTCAGGCGTGTCAAGCCGACAAGACTGATGGAGCCTGCTGCGAGCGCTCCCAGGGCACTGGGTTCCGGCACCACCTCGCCGATCAGCCCTATGGAGAAATCCGGCTTGCCGCCGTACCAGTCAGTCCCTGGAGCCCAGTTGTAACCATAGCTGGGACTATCGACAAAGGACAAGCCGTCAAAGACGGGAGACCCGACCCCGTTGACGCCTTCGGTGAGAGAGATGAAGTACTGCTTCGACGCTTCGTCTATGATCGGTGCGAGTGTGACCCAATAGTCGCCTGGGCTGAGGATGATCCCCTCCGCCACGGGGCACTCGATGCGATACACTAAGCCGTTGTCTCGGGTCTCAAAGGTGGATACCAACGCCGCGCCGGCAGTGTTCTTGTATAGCAGTTCGCCTCCGTTGCCTCGGGAAATCCCCTGCCTGATCTCATATTGCACGGTGGCAAGTGGTTCGGTCGCATCGAATATGTAATAACCGAAGATACAGTCGATCTTCCATCGCGAAGGCCCCTCGCATAGAGCGGGAACCGTGAAATTGTCATATACCCGGCTATCCGGCCCCTGGGAGTTGATCACGCACGAGGGTCCACCGCCGATGGGATCGCCGCCGTAGAACAGCACGTCTGAGCAGGCCGGACCGCTCGCGCATACGGCCATTGCGAATATCGCCCACACCACCAGCGCCATCTGCAAACGCCGCACCGGTCTTGACATAAGCTCTTCTCCTACCTGTCCGGCTCTCATCCAGACAGGACAAAGCCCCCGTGCACTACCTCAAACTGCAACCAGCCAGTCCGCAGATACTGCACGCGGGCCCAAATCGGAGTATAGCTCAGCAGGCAGGCGTTGTCAATCCGGACCACACGATCCAGCTCTGGTCGCTGCTCGGAGGGGTCGTTCTTTCGGGATTTCGGATGTGCTCAGGCTGCCGGGCCGCGCCGCGTTCAATACGAAGTGAAACGCCTGGGTCTGTGGATAGCCAAAATCCCGAAACAACAAAAGTATCTGCAGCTCCCCAGCGAGGAGGTCGTCAACTTCGACTTCTTCTTCGACGGCTCCGTCTCGGTAAAGGACCTCATAGGAGAGCTGATCGCCACCGAGGACAAGACCTCCCCGCTATCCGACCAGCAGATCGCCGAGATGCTCAAGATGCGAGGCTTCGACGTCGCCCGCCGCACGGTAGTGAAGTATCGCGAAGCCCAAAAGATCCTCTCCTCCCGCCAACGCAGAAGATAACCAGCCTTCCCCCTCTCCTGCCTCCCTTCAATGCTCAATGATCAATAATCAATACTCAATTCCCCTTGACACGCCTATTCGGCAGGCTATAATGCAAGTGTAAGGCCCCACGTAATACCCACTGCAGTTGCTGTAGCCTGGTAACGCAGGGGCTTTTTGCTGTCTATTGGGGTGCGAAGGAGATGCTTGTATGAACCGTCCCAACCTCCTGCTTCTGGCCGCAGCCGTCTCGATCTGCCTTCTACTAACCACGAGCCCCCCGTGCCATGCTGATTTCACGGACATCGGCGCTGTCCTGCCGGGTGTCCATTACAGCAGCGTCGCTTGGGGCGACTACGACGGCGATGGCGATCTCGACCTCGCCATGACGGGGCAGACGGAGACAAGCGTCGTGGGTAAGATCTTCCGCAATGACGGCGGCACGTTCGTCGACACCCTCGCAGCACTACGCGGCTCATACGGCGACGATCTCAAGTGGGGCGACTACGATGGCGACGGCGATATCGACCTTGCCACCACGGGCGCCGGTGGCAACCACTTGTATCGTAACGACAACGGCGTCTTCACTGACACAGCCGCGGTACTGGGCGGCGCCTACCCCAACGCGGCTGACTGGGGCGACTACGATAATGACGGCGACCTCGATCTCATCCTCGGCGTGCAGTACGTGATGTACGGCGCCGTTACCAAGATCTTCCGAAATGATGGAGGCACACTCACCCAGAGTGCAGTCGAACTGCCGCAGGCCTGGGGATCAGTTGTCTGGGGCGACTATGACAACGACGGCGACCTTGACCTCGCTACGGCAGGCTCCGCCAGCAAGATCTATCGCAATGATGGCGGAGTCTTCACCGATATTGGGGCCGGGCTTCCTGGTCTGGGCGGTGCCAGCCTCGCTTGGGGTGACTACGATAACGACGGCGACCTCGACCTCGTGATCGCTGGAACGACCTCCTATCCAGTAACACACATCACAAGGCTATATCGCAACGACGCAGGCACATTCGTCGACTCAGGCGTCAACCTGGCCGGCGTCTCAGACGGCAGCCTCGCCTGGGGCGACTATGACAACGACGGTGATCTCGATCTTGCACTTGCCGGTAATGCCAGTACGCCAGGCAGTTACGACAAGTATTACGTCGCCAGGATCTACCGCAACGACGCCGCGCCCGACACACCACCCACCGTGCCGACGGGCCTCTCCGTCACGTTCACACAGGCCGGTCTGACCATGAGCTGGAACGCCGCCTCCGACATGGAGACACCCGCGCCTGGTCTTTCCTACAACATCAGGGTAGGTACCACGCAGGGTGGCTGCGAGGTAATGTCGGGCATGGCCGATGCGCAGACGGGTCTGCGGCGAATAGCTGCACTGGGAAACGCCCAGAAGAGGCTGTCGTGGACGCTGAGAAACGTACCGTCTGCGGCAACCTACTACTGCAGTGTCCAAGCTATAGACAGCGCCTTTGCCGGGTCGGCGTGGACGGAGCCGTGTTCGGTCACTGGACACAAGATATCGGGGCATATAAGAACCTCTGTGGCCGTGACTGGGGTGGCCGTAGTCGCCAGCAACAGCGGAGCGTCGACCATCACCGATGCCAGCGGTTACTATGAGCTTTACCTGCCGGACGGCTGGTCCGGAACGGTTGTGCCGAACAAGTCCAACTACGTGTTCGCGCCTGGATCCAAAGACTATAGTGGCCTCACGTCCGATCAGGCGGGGCAGGATTTCTCCGCGCTGACTCTCGTCGATTCCGGCATATCTCTGGCCGCCGGATACGGCGTCCCTGCATGGGGAGACTATGACAACGACGGCGACCTCGACCTTGCCGTTGCGGGGGCGGGATCAACGAGGATCTACCGAAACGACCAAGGAGTGTTCGTGGACAGTGGGGCGTCGCTCGTCGGCCTCAGCTCATGCAGTCTGGCGTGGGGGGACTACGACAACGATGGCGACCTTGACCTTGCCGTCGCCGGCTATAGCACTGGCAGCCCGCATTACGTGAGCAAGATCTACCGCAACAACAACGGAGTGTTCGTGGACACGGGGGCAGCAATCATAGGCGTGGACTACTGCAGTCTGGCATGGGGCGACTACGATAACGACGGCGATCTGGATCTGGCAATCGCGGGATACACGGGCACCGGTTCCGTCAGCAAGATCTATCGCAACGACAACGGGTCGTTCGCTGACATCGGCGCCGGGCTAGTTGGAGTAGATCACTGCAGCTTGACCTGGGGTGACTACGACAACGATGGCGACTTGGATCTGGCGATCGCGGGCAGCTACATCAGCAGGATCTACCGCAACAACAATGGGGTGTTCGTGGACGCAGGGGCCAACCTCGTCGGAGTTGATTACTGCAGCATCGCATGGGGTGACTACGACGCGGACGGTGACCTCGACTTGGCCATCGCAGGATGCACTAACGGTACAGACGTCAGTGTTATCTACCGAAACGATAGCGGAGTGTTCACAGACATCCGAGCTGCGATTGCGGGCGCCTGCCTTTGCAGTCTCGCGTGGGGGGACTACGACAACGATGGTGATCTTGATCTGGTGGTAGCCGGTGATACCATGAGCGGTCGGGCCAGCATACTCTACCACAATGACAGCGGTATCTTCACCGATAGCGGCATAGCATTGGTGGCGCTGAACGCGGCTAGCAGTTCCTGGGGCGACTACAACGGAGACGGGTGCCTGGACTTGGCGATTGCGGGAAACACAGGCCAAGGCTGGGTCACGAAGATATACCGTTGTGATTCTGGAGCGCCGAACGCCCCCCCTGTTCCACCATCAAGTGTCGACGCGACCCTGACGACTGCCGGACTCACCATCAGTTGGAGTGCAGCCACGGATTCAGAAACGCGGGTCGCGGGGCTCTCCTACAACGTGAGAGTGGGGACGACCCCCGGCGGAAGCGACGTCTTCTCCGGAATGGCTGGCGCATCAGGGCTGCGTCGTGTGCCTGCACTGGGCAACGCGCAGAAGAGGTTGTCTTGGACACTGAAGACAACTGCCCTGAAGCCGGCATACTACTGCAGCGTCCAAGCTGTAGACGGTGCCTATGCCGGGTCCGAGTGGGCGACGGAAGTTGTTGCCCACGCGTGCAAGATATCAGGACATGTCAGAAGAAATGCCGGCGAATCGGGCGTAACCCTGGCAGCCAACAACGGCGGAACTGCTGCCGTTACCGATGGCAGTGGTTACTATGAGCTGTTTGTGCCAAGTGGATGGTCCGGGACCGTGACGCCCACGAAGACGTCCTGCTGCCTGGCGCCGGCTAGCCGCGCTTACGCCAACCTAGTATCCGATCAGGCGGACCAGGACTACTCAGTGATCGCGCTCGTGGATGTTGGCGCGAATCTAGTTGGGGTACAGGGTGCCGTCTGCTGGGGAGACTACGACAACGACGGCGATCTTGATCTCGCTCTCGCGGGCAGTTCGGGCTCGACACGCTATGCCAGGATATACCGCAACACCAACGGCACTTTCGCCGACGCCGGGGCATCTCTGGTTGCGGTAGACAGCGGCAGCCTTGCCTGGGGGGACTACGACGGTGACGGCGACCTCGATCTTGCCATAGCCGGCTACACAGGCAGTTCCTGCATCACCAGGATCTACCAGAACACGAATGGCTCATTCACCGATATCGGCGCGGCGCTGACCGGCGTTCGGCGCTGCTCCCTCGCCTGGGGAGACTATGATAACGATGGTGATCTCGATCTCGCAGTCGCCGGCTTCACCAGCAGCGGCTCTCGGGCGAGCAAGGTATACCGCAACGACGACGGCGCCTTCACGGATATCGGTGCCGGACTGGTTGGAGTAGATACGTGCTGCGTGGCCTGGGGTGACTACGACAATGACGGCGATCTGGACCTCGCGATTGCGGGCAGCACCGGTTCTGGCTCGGCAAGCAGGATCTACCGAAACGACGACGGATGCTTCTCAGATATCGGCGCGGGGCTGGTTGGGGTACAACTCTGCAGTCTCGCTTGGGGAGACTACGACAACGATGGCGACCTTGATCTCGCCCTAGCGGGTGGTAGCAGCTCGACGGTCAGCAAAATCTATCGCAACGATGCCGGCAGCTTCGTGGACATAGGTGCTAACCTTTTCGGCGTCGCAGCAACCGGCCTCGTGTGGGGAGACTACGACAACGACGGCGACCTTGACCTTGCCATATCCGGCGCGTACGGGCCACTCAAGTTCTTCACGACGGTCTACAGCAACGATGGCGGCACGTTCGTTGACACCCATGCGCCACTGACCGGCGCGGGCAATCTGGCGTGGGGAGACTATGATGGCGATGGCGATCTCGACCTTGCATTCGCGGCCAGCGGCGGGAGTGGCGCTATCACCACCCTCTATCGCTGCGATTCAGCCGTGCCCAACACCCGGCCGACTGCGCCGACTGGGCTTACCTCCTCCTACACCAAAGGAAAGCTCACCTTCAACTGGAATGCTGCAGGTGATGGGCAGACCCCGGCGGCGGGACTATCGTATAACGTTAGGGTCGGCTCGATGCCGGGCGGAAACGACATCGTCGCTGGAATGGCGGACACCGCGACAGGCATGCGGCGGCTGCCTGCGATTGGGAACGCACAGAAGAAGCTGTCGTGGACCATCAATGCGCCAGCCTCGCTGTCGAAGTGCTACTGGAGCGTGCAGGCTGTGGATTCCGCTTTCGCGGGATCGCCTTGGGCAGAGGAGTCCTCCCTGGAGTGGGACGGTGTGCCCCCGTCCATCCTGTCGGTCGCGGTCTCACCTGCAATAGTTGCGTCGGGAGACTCCGTGCAACTGATAGTTGATGCAACCGATGACGCATCAGTTGACACGGTTGCCGCGGACGGTGTCCCTCTGACGAAATCCGGCAGCTCAACGTGGACTGGCACTGTCCAGGCTTCCGGACTGCTGGGTCAGCATACGGTGACTGTGACAGCAACAGACGCGGCGGCCAACACTGCGACAGATTCATCGGCGAGCTACCGGACTGCTGCGATCTACGGCCTGGGATGCGGCTCGGCGGCGCAGCCGGTGATGGACGGCGTATTCGGGCTCTATCTGTTCAGGTTGTGGGGCAAGATCACAGTCATCGACTCCGGCAGCTTCTGGATCGACGATGGGGCCGCGAGGGTCAAAGTCATTGCTCCGGGGTATGACGGAATTGTCGACGGCGACTTCGTGACCGCGCGCGGCATACTCAATCCGCTTGCAAGCCCACCCACGCTGACTTGCCCGGCAGACAAGATCACCAGGCTGCGTTAGGCAGATATGACATTCGGGCCGGGTCCACAAGGGTGCACCCGGCCCTTCGTTCGCTCCGCTACACCCCGGCCCCTCGCAACTCGTAACTCGTGCCTGGCAACTCCCGTTCGCCCGGCGGTTCGGAGCGGGGGTATCCGGCAGTTCCGTTGCCCCTACGCCCCGTCCGCCGCCGCCCAGCGGTTGAAACCGCGGCTACAACCCCACAAAGTCCACCTCCGCGGACTCAGACCTCCATCCCGTCAACCTGCAATCTCAAATCCGCAATCTGCAATCTCACCTCGGCGCTCCGTGTCCATCCGTCTAATCCGTGTTCGTCCGTGTTCGGTTTCCCCGCTTCTATACCTCACCGCCTCAGCAATCCCCTGCTCTCCGCTCTACACTATATGTTAACAACATTTAACCGAAATATACCGGCTTTGGCGTGCCTGAAGCGCCCTCTCGTCGTCTTATAATCATGGGAGCACTTTTTCTCTGTGCGCCTGCCCACCAATCCCACTAAGGAGACATTCGTTGTTTCGGGATTTTGGCTATCCACAGACCCAGGCGTTTCTCTTTGTATTGAACGCGGCGCGGCCCGGCAGCCTGAGCACATCCGAAATCCCGAAAGAACCAAAAGGAGACATTCCCATGCCATTCCCTTCCCTTTCCTGGCTTTCTCATCTTTCGCGTTTTCGCGATGAGACTCCCTTCCCGACGCGCCCCAGCAAAAACAACTCACAAAACGAAACCCCGGCCACCCCAGTTTTGAGCGTGAACCGAGCGTGAGCCACGATGGGGTTTCTATGTCTCGGCGCTTGACCACGCACTGCGCACCGGCAGCGCCCACAGCGGTCTTGCGAATCGCTCCCGCAAAGCCCCCAACGACGATACTTCGGGGCTGCTTTTCGCCCCGAAGGCCCTGGGCTATCCACCAGGCTGCCAATCGCGGGTGGCGCAGACCATGCCCCGGCTACTCACCAAACCAGTCGACGCTGATCGGTCGCATCTGCCTCTCGCACGCTGCGCAGCCCGTCGTAGAGATACCACGACCGCACCTCACTCGAATCCTGCCTACATTCCATACCACGCGGCGCAAGGCTGCCAGCTTTCAGCTATCAGCCATCCAGCCGTGCCTTCTCTGCCTCGGGGCCAGGCGGCCCATCCGTGGCACTCCGCGCAATCCGTGTCCATCCGTGTCCAATGGGCTGCACCCGACCCCGGCATTGGGCCAACACTCAACACTCAGCACTCAATCCCCACACCTCTCTCCGGCAGCCGCACCTCGCAGATATCGCCGACCTGCTCGATGTAGACTCCGGGGTTGGTCGTGTGGATGGGGATCAGCGTCTTCGGACGGATCGTGCGCACGATCTCCATCAGGTCCGGGCCGGATGCATGCCCCGACACGTGGAACGGGTCGGACTCCTGCTCCCTAGCGGTGAGCCTGCCCTCCCGCCGCATCCCGAACCGCGTCAACCAGTTATCCAACCGCTCCGCCGTGATGCTCATCTCTTCGTTGAACGCTTCGCACGACGAGAACACGTAGAGCGACCGCGGCGCCGGCTGCAGATACGCAAGCTCGTTGATGTCCCAGAAGCTCAGGCAGCAGATGAACTTGTCCTGGTTCCCGCGCACTACGTCGGGTGTCACTCCGAGGTCGGGGTACTGCTCCCGCACCTGCTTGCGCCACGCGCCGTCCGAGGTCTGGTACTCCCAGTATATCCGCACGCCCGCCGAGCGCAGATCGGGCACGCTCTGCTCTCCACCCGCCGCGCGCATGGCCTCCAGCAGATAAGCGTCCTTGGGCAGAATCGCAAGCTCACGGCCTACCTGTTTTGCCACCTCTATGAACGACAGCAGCCGCTCAACGTTGCGCGGCCCGAAATCGGCCACAACCAGCCCTTCGCAGCCCTTCACTGCCGCCAGGCAGCTCTGCCGCACGTCGGCTTCGGTGAAGCTCTTGTCCTTGTCGATCCGCGTGCCTTCGATCAGCATCGCGATGGGGTTGAGCTTTGCAGCCTCCTCCGCGAACCGCCGGGTCAAATCGCCGTACCCGCCGTGCAGTCGCAGATCGCCGGAGTACACCACCCATCCGGCGCTCGTCTCCACCGCCCAGGCCCGGGCCCCGTACACCGAATGGTCCACCGCGAACCCGCGAACCGGCAGCCCCGCGCAGCTCGCGGCAAGCTCATACGGCACAGCCTCCAACGCCCGCGAGCCCGGCGCGCTGTGCCAGAGCCTCGCGAACTCATCGGACAGGTCCGTCTCGGTCAGGTGGTATTTGCGGCCGGCGAACGGATTGGTCTTATGGTGCGGAGTGCACAGCTCCCCGCCTTCCTTTTCTGCCCTGCAGACGTAGTAGCAGTACTCGGTCGCCGACGGGCTGCTGCCGGTATCCTGCAGCGCGCGCGAGATCGCGGCGGTCATCGGCGAGCAAAAGACGGGGATGTCGCCCCGAAGCTCGTGTATGGAACCTATGTGATCGACGTGTGCGTGCGACACCAGCACCCCGCCCACGTCCCCGAGGTGCTCGCACTCGATACCGGTCCACGGGTCGCACAGCGCCGACACGAGGTCGGGCCGGTAGAGGTCCCGAAACGGCGGCAGCAGCCCGAGCTGCATCCTCTCGAACAGCCCCGTGCAGGGCTTCGGCTGCAGGAACTCCTCGTAGAACCGCCCCTCCTCGCCGAAGTTCTTGCCGAAATCGAAGAACAGCTTGCTCGCGCCGTCTTCCAGCAGAACCTTATTGCCGCCTATGCAGCCCACTCCATCGTAGCACGTAATCCGGACCATTCGACCTCACCTCCGCCCTCAGCACGCCTGCTGAACCCTTCTCCGCCCCCCGCCCGATTCCTGCCCGCGAAACCGCCATCCAAGCCTGCCTGCTGGTCGTTTAGCAACCCCCGGCGAAAGGTAAATAGACTGTGAGCACCTTCATTTGCGAAAGAGGTGATTGTGATGCGGGAAGTAGACCGCGTTATGCTATCGCAGACCGAGATCACTGAGTTCCCTCTGCCGGTAGCTGAGGACTGGGATGAGCTGGTTCGCAAGTCCAATCTGGCCACCGAGGTCATCGACAAGCATCTGGACTTCGAATCCAAACTTCAAGGCAGGGAGCTGAGGCCCATGACGCTCTGCCCGGAGCAGAAAGTCAGCCTTGTAAGCGACCTGTCCGTCGTTTGAGCGGCGTTTGGACTAGACGATGAAGAAGCTGTTTCCCGAGGCCTCGGATGTGCCGCAGAGCGTGGCCAATCGGGCCACGAAGATAGTCGAGAAGTACCTGAGGCTGCACAGGGTCGATAGGGCAAGCGACCTGCCCGAGGAAGCGAAGGTGCGGTTATACCGCGACCTGCGCTTCTTCTTCGATAGTGGCGGGCAGCCTACCGATACCGGGACCGGTTTCGGGGCCGGCATGCGCCGGTTCTGGTCCGGAGTTTGGGGCAAAATAGAGGACTTCCTCAGTATGGCAGAGAGCGATCGGGCGGTCGGGCCTGTGGAGGCTCGCTGACCGGCTGCCAAGACTCAGACCTCGAAATCGAATATCACAAGGGCCGACCGTGAATTCACGGTCGGCCCTTGTTGCACGTGCAAGTCAAGTTGCAGGTTCAGTTGCCGCGGTTGCGGCCGCCGTGGGCCTGGCCGCCCTGGTTCTGGCCCTGGCCGCGCTGGCCTCCCCCTCCGCCGCCGAATGCGCCGTGCGGCATCTGGCTGAAGACCGCGCGCATGTCCTGGCGGAACTGGTCGCGTGACTGCTGGTCCATGCCGAAGACCGCCTGCATCTGGTCGCGAAGCATCGACTGGCGGGCTTCAGGGGCCATCTTCATCTGGGCGGCCATGAAGTCCGAGTAGTACTGCTTGCGCTCCTCCGGGGTCAGGCTGGCAACGTCGGCCATCTGCTTGGCCGCATTGGCTGCAAGCTTGGCAACTTTGTCCTTGCCCGCGGCCGCATCATCCGCCTTGGGCTCGGCGGCGAGCACCACGTAGACCGTGGTCCAGGCGTAGCCTTCCGGCAGGGCGGGCTTGGGGGCCTCGGTGGCGGCGGGAACGTCCTTCGCGAAGACCGTGCTGGTCTTGGTGGCGGGGTCCTCTACCGAAAGGCCAACAAGCTGCATATTGGCAAGGGCAAGAATGCCGGACTTAAGCTGGTCGAGCGTAACCTTGGCATCGGCCTTGCGGGCGAAGTCGAGCTTCTTCCAGGTCAGGTTGTTGGCTTTGGTAACCACGTCGAGCGCCTGGGTCAGGTCCGCGCCCTTGAGGCTGGTAGTCACGGTGCCGGTGGCCTTGGGGTCCAGCACAATCGGTACCCCGGCCTGCTTCGAAATCGAATCGGCCGCGTCCTTAATGGCCATGGCCTTTGCGTCGAGCGTAACCTTGGCGGGTGCGTCGGCTACCGCTATTCCACACAGCACAAAACACAGACAAATGGCGACTAGGCAAGCTTTCATTGTAAACCCTCCGGATGCTAGCATACCAAGTCTATTAGACGGAGCGGGGAAGGGAGAGTTACGAGTCCACTAGTCATTAATTACCAGTTCGCGGTGCTTCGCTTCTCGGCCGGCGCGGAAATGCAGGTCTTGAATCGCATTCGCACGCTCATTTCGGCGTTGTTGGACGAACGAAACCCCCTCGTGGCTCACGCTCGGTTCACGCTCGAAATCGAGGTGGGCGGGGTTTCGTTTTGTGAGTTGTTTTTGCTGGGGCGCGTCGGGAAGGGAATCTCATCGCGAAAACGCGAAAGATGAGAAAGCCAGGAAAGGGAAGGGAATGGCATGGGAAGGCCTCCTGATTGGGATGGGATGGGCGGGGAGAAAAAGTGCTCCCATAATTATAAGACGACGAGAGGGCACTTTAGGCACGCCAAAGCCGGTATATTTCGGTTAAATGTTGTTCACAGATAGTGGAGAGTCAGAGAGTGGAGAGTGGAGAGCAGGGGATTGCTGAGGCGGTGAGGTATAGAAGCGGGGAAACCGAACACGGACGAACACGGATTAGACGGATGGACACGGAGCGC
>Ga0078972_1000487_pt1 | contig 165247 bp, 117 predicted proteins | sample YelNatPaOPGAMG01_FD_67568 | JGI IMG/M metagenome (GOLD analysis project Ga0078972, IMG submission 67568) | Hot spring thermophilic microbial communities from Obsidian Pool, Yellowstone National Park, USA - OP-RAMG-01 (SPADES assembly) (version 2) | ecosystem: Environmental > Aquatic > Thermal...
GCTTTATGGCGTCAGACAGCATTGCCGGGTAGCTGAGCATGGAACGTCCCAACCCAACCATGTCCGTCCATTTATTGCGTACCACGGCCTGTGCAACATGCGGCAGGTACTCCTGCAGATAGCTGTAAGCGGAACCCACAATTATCAGGTTTGCCGGCGCTCTGGCTTTTAACTGGCGTGTAACGTGAATTTGCCGTGCCACATCCACAAGTGGATCATTCGGTGGCTGGTAGCCGTCGCTTGGCGGATAAGCAGCCGGGCGCTGGATGTGCGGATTGTAGTAAGGGGAGCCGGCGCTGATGTTCAGGATTTTAATTCCCAGTTTGACGCACAACTCCATGAATTTGAATGTCTCGGTGAGGTCATACTCAACAGGGCACTCCGGATTTACCCCGAAGCCGTAACGGTATGGGAGGCAATTCGTGAAGTCTTCCGGAATTCCCGGTCCAAGTTTGCCGGGCGAGCTTTGCGTCGGGTCAGGCCGGAAAGGCACAAAGTCAAATGCGCTTAAGCGCACGGCCAGGTCAATCCGGTTGCCCCTGGCGCGGATGGCGTCAACTATGTTGCAAAGGATGCGGGTGCGATTCTCAAATGAGCCGCCATATTTTCCAGGCCGTGTGTGGGCGCCCAGGAACTCATGAAGCAGGTAGCCATGACAATGTTTGATGTCCACGAAATCGGCGCCGGCCTCTGCTGCTACTTGTGCGGCTTCAGCGTAATATTCGACAAGCCGATCAACCTCGGCGTCACTTATGATTTGTTCATCGCTTGTAACGTGAAAACGCTTGTCCAGAAGCGGATGCCGAAAGGCCACCCGCGGTTCCCAGCGCTGCCATTCCGTTGGGCGGCAGAACCGACCCGAATGGGTCAGTTGAAAGCCAATGACCAAATCCCTGGTTGTCCCGTAAAGGGCGGCATGGGCGCGTTCCAATGTTTCCCGCAGTTTGACGAGACTTGCTTTTGTTTTGTCGCTGATGATCAACTGGCGCGGATTGGCACGTCCTTCGGGGCAAACTGCCATGGCTTCGCCGCCGAAGATTAATTTTGCGCCGCTTTCACCGAAACGCTGCCAACGTCGCAAGGTATCTGCCGTGGCCTGCCCGTCGGATGTGCCGTCCCAGCCTTCCATTGGTGAAACGCATATTCGGTTGCCGATTGTTTTACCGGCGATTTGGACCTGGGTTACCGGTTGGGAGAGTGGAGAATTGCCTTCCGTGAGGATTTCGTCATCACAGGGCAAATCCAAGCCAAGGCTTGCAACGTGTGCGCGGAATTCTCCGATTGTTTTCAGCGATGGTATCTTGACCAGCTTTGATGCCATGTTGTTTTAATTTCTGTTTTTGGTCCCGTATTATTAACCAGGCACTGCAATAAATTGTGTTTTGCGTCCCTTATCATCTGACTTTTTCCAACTCAACTTTCTCGGAAATTTGCGGCGGCGGCGGTTCCAGACGCGTGAACAAGCCGCGCAAAAACCCAATACCATAGCCCAAATGTGTTAAAACCAAAAGCGGCATGGCAGAGATGCTTCGCAATATTCCTTTTCTCGGTATTGAGACCAGAGTTTGTCCCACTACTGCGATGCAGTATAATCCAAGCAGTATAAGGCCGTATTTAAACCAACTGTGCCGTGCTGCTGCCAGGATGGCCATGCAGACAAGATAGAGCACAAAAAATGGCGGAGCCATGTTTAATATGGAGCCGTACGTTGGATGGCGACGGAACTGTTCTGCGCGCCCGCGACCGTATGTCATGACCATTTTCCAAAAGCTTTTTAGGTCCTGGCGAGGCCGGCGGTACACAACCAATGCAGGGTCGTATCGAAGGCGACCGCCGCGCTTTTGTAATTCGTCCATAAGCGCGTTTTCTTCATTAGGATACAGAGCTTCGTCAAACCCGCCCAAATCCAGAAGTGCCTGTCGCCGTGCCAGTTGGTTGCACAGGATTAGTTCCTTCTCAGAGGTATCCCGTGGGTTGCCAACGCTATCGTAACGGGCGCAGCTCGGACCAAAAGCGAGCCAGCTTGCCATACACGCTGAGAAAACTTGTTCCAGGAAAGGTGCTTCCGGCGGACAGAGGTTTGGGCCGCCAACCATCACGACATCAGGCTCCTGGAAATGTTTGAGCGCCCGTTTCAGGTTGTCCGGAGCGGGGACTGAGTCGTCATCGAGAAAATAAACAATGTCCCCCTTGGCGGCGTGGATGGCGCGATTGCGTTGAACGGCCGGATGACGGCCGCGCGCCACCAGAATCTCAAGTCGCTCCGGCGGATAATCCAACTTTTGCGCCGCCTCCAGCGCTTTGATTTCCTGCTGGCCGTGCCGCGCAGGGATGATGACAGTTACCATTGGCCAGTCGCCGTCCACGTTTGAAGAGTAGCCAACTGACTCCAAACCCGCAATGGAATACCTTGGAATCTCCTTCAAATTGCCTTGCGCTGATGCGAATTGTGAAGGCGGGCTGTGCCGGTCGAAATTTTTTCGGGTTGCATCGGTTTTGTTTGACAGATTGAATTTGTCTGTGGAAATTTAAGTGGCTGCGGTTGCCAGAGTAGCTCAGGGGTAGAGCAGGGGACTCATAAGCCCTTGGTCGGGGGTTCAAATCCCTCCTCTGGCACCAATCGCCGGTTTGATGAACAGAAGGCTTGATAGATGCCTTTGAAGATAAAAAGTTTGGAGCCACCGGACTCTGTTTCGCTCAACCAGGCTCGCGGCTGGTTGAAACTGGGAAATCCCCATGAGGCTTTGTTTGAATTGGAGGACATAACGCCGGAAAACCAGATGCATCCGGAAGTTCTGCAGCTCAGGTGGGAAATCCACAAACGGCTCAAACAATGGGACAAATGCATTGAAATAACCACCAGTCTTATCAAAGCGGCGCCTGACGAACCGATGAGCTGGTGTTTGCATGCGCAGAATTACCACGCACAGGGCGATTACCAGAAAGCATTTGAGGTTTTGGACAATGTTTTGGAGCGCTTCCCCAACAGTTGGGAAATTCACTACGATTTGGCCTGCTATTGCAGTCTGCTGGGGCGGTTTGACTCCGCCAAATTGCGACTTCTCCAGGCGATGGCCATAGGGGAGGCCGACAAAATCCGGGAGTTGGCAATGCGCGACCCTGATTTCAAGCCGCTTTGGAATGAAACTGGCCCGCTTGAATTTTAGAGGCTTTGGCGCCTGACCGTGGCCTGCAGCCTGGCCGTGCCTGACTACTTCAAAACAAAGCTATTCCGCGAGTTATTTTTCCCTTTCTGGCTCTCCCAAATTTTCCACATCGCGGCGGATGCGTTTGATATCTTCAGGTTCAAGTTGCAAATCGGCAGCTCTTGCATTATCGCGCAGTTGTTTTTCATTGCGTGTGCCGCAAAGGACGTGAGTCACGCCGTGCTGGGCGGCTGTCCACGCAATCACCAACTGGGCCATAGTACATTCGTATTTGGAGAGCAAATCCTTCCAGCCCTGCAACATGGCCAAAACCTTTGCCCGATTTTTGGGGAAATACCACGGATTCCAATAGTCATTATTCCTGAAGTCAGCGGGCTTGAAGACGGTGTCCATTGTTACTTTGCCGGTCAACAACCCCTGTTCAAGGGACATGTATGTAAGGGTGGCGATATTGTTTTGGGCACAGAATGGGAGAATGTCCCGCTCGGCTTCGCGCCAGACCATGCTGTAGCGGAACTGGTCGCTGGCGATTGGGCCGCAGCCCAAGTACTCTTTCAGTTCGGACAAGGTCACATTGCATACGCCGATTGCACGGATTTTCCCCTCCTTTTTCATCTTTTGGAGGCAGGCCATGGTTTCGGCAACCGGCGTGTAATCCGGCGGCACCGATGGCCAGTGCACCTGATAAAGGTCAATGTAGTCGGTACCAAGGTTTTTAAGGCTGCGCTCAATTTCAATCTGCAGCGTATCCGGTCGCAGTGAGCGGCGGAGCGTTTTGCCGTAAAACGGCGCGAAAAATGAACCGCGATCGTCTTCCCACCACAAACCGCATTTTGTTGCGACAATTACGTTGTCGCGGCGGCCCTTGATGGCTTTTCCAACCACCTGCTCGCTGCGCCCCCAGCCGTAGGCGGGAGCGGTATCAATCAGGTTAATGCCCAGATCAACGGCCATCTGAAGCGTGTAGATTGATTCCTTGTCATCGGTATCCTCGCCCCAAACCTCTCCGCCGCCCATCACCCACGTTCCTATTCCGACTATGGAAGCGTTCAAGTCCGTTTGTCCAAGTTTGCGAAATTTCATAGGTTATCCCCCGTGTTCAATTTTTGGCACGGAGAATATACAGCAGCGCCGGTCAATTCAATGCCAGACCACAGAAATTTTCTGATCCAACCGACACGTATGGCGCGCTCAATAGCAGGCTACATCAGAGGCACAATTTTTGGTTTGGCCGAAAGCCTGTCTTTTGGAGCTGGTGAAAAAGCCAAAATTATTCAGAAAAAAAGAGTTGATTATGCATTTGTATTTTTTACAATGGGCCTCAGGCTGAGTTGAGAAAGATATGAAAAGGCATCTGAGTTTGATAATTGTGGCTTTGAGCGCAATTCTAAGTTGCGGCAATGCGGCTGATTTGAGCGGAAAAATCATTCTAAAGGGCACGCCGCCCCCGGAATTGGATTTGGAAAAGGAGCTGGACCCGCAATGCAGCGCCATTCACACAAAGCCAGCCAAGACAAGGTTTTACATCGTTGATGCCAATGGCGGGCTTGCGGATGTGGTGGTATATGTCAAGTCAGGAGTGCCTGCCGGCCAGTACAAACCGCCTCAGGAGGCGTTGACGATTGACCAGAAGGGGTGTGAGTTTAATCCTTACATTTCGGCGGCGATGGTCGGGCAGGAAATCAAGTTTCTGAACAGCGACCCGATTCTGCACAATGTCAACCATACCGGCAGTGATGATTTGCAGAAGCGCCCGCCCAATATTGCGCAGTTGCCCAAGGCGGCCCCAATCAGCCGCGCTTTCGGCAAGCAGGAACAGTTGTTTGTGAAGGTCAAATGCGATGTGCACAGGTGGATGTTTGCATTCATCGCAATTTTTGATCACCCGTTCTTTGCAGTCAGTGGCAAGGATGGCAGTTACAAGATTTCCAATTTGCCTCCCGGCAAATACACAATAGAGGCGATTCACCGCAAGGCCGGGAAGGTATCCAGGGAGATCGAAATTACAGATGCTCCAGCGACTTTGGATTTAACATTGGAAATAAAATAATAGCAGCCAACGGCCGAAGCGACTAATCGGAACAAATTACGGCTGGCTACTTTGCCGGGATGTCCGGAGTCCACCATTCGTCCAATTTTTTGCGAAGGTTGTTGAGGATTTTTTGCTCGCGCTGGGCCAAATCTTTTTTCTCCCACGGATCACTTTTTACGTTGTAAAGCTCAATCTTGTTGGTGGGTGATTGAGTGTCAACCGGCACGATCAGTTTCCAGTCGCCGGAGATCATCCAGCGGTGTTCCAAACTGCGGCAGGGAGAGTCAACATCTGCAATGTTGTGGGCGTATTGTTCGCCATAAATGGCTTCCCGCTTTGCGACAGCACGCGCGTCGGTGAGGTCAATACCGGGCAGATTCTGCGGCGCAGGCAATTTCAACAGAGACGCGAGCGTTGGCCAAATATCCAAATTTGTCGCCAGGTGTTTGGTGTCGCGATGTGGTTTGATGTGGCCGGCCCATGAAATCATGATGGGTGTGCGAACGCCGCCTTCGTAACACGTAAGTTTTGAGCGGGGAGCAAAACTGTTTTTTACCTTTGGATTCTGAATCCATCCGTTGTCGGTGGTGTAAATGATGATGGTGTTTTGGCGGAGATTCTTTTTATCCAAATAATCGAGCAATTCACCGCAGGTGCGGTCGAACCATTCCACATTTGCCCAATAACGGGCCACCGGTTCGGAAGGGGCGATTGGGAGGTACTTTTGCAGAATGTCTTCGGGGGGTGTATGAGGGGCATGTGGAAGCATGGGGGCATACCAGACCAGCCATGGGTGTTCCCCCGCATTTTCGATGAACTGAAAAATTGGCTCCAGCCCCTTTCTCCCAATATCAAGTCCCGCATCCCCATGCCGGCTGGTTTTCAGCACCCCCTGCGTCATTGAATGGGTAAAGCCGGCTGCTTTGACAGGGTCGCCTTCCCACCATTTGCCGGTTTGGAATGCAAGCCAGCCGCGTGCAGTCAAATCCCTGACGAAGTTGGGGTGCTTCTGAAAATTGTTGATGATAGTTTCATAATAACGCGCATATTTCGGGTTGTTGCGGGCAGCCATGGGATTTACACCTGCATCAGGAAGGGCGGGGTCGTTGCCTGTTACTCCATGTTGATGCGGGTATAGTCCCGTTATAATGCTGGCAAGGGCAGGACGGCAAAGCGGCACCGGCGAATAGCCGCGTGTGAAGACCAGTGATTGGCCCGCAAGCCGGTCAAGGTATGGAGTGCGAATGGATTTGTGCCCCATGAAACTGTAATCGTTCCACGCCTGATCATCAGAAATGATTAAGAGCACATTGGGCGGTTTTTCTCCTGCGACTGCAGACACTGGAACCAGGGCTGCAAGCAAAGCAAGCAATGGCAAATAAAAAGCATTCATTTGCGCCGAAGTATGGTTGGCTCCGGAGCGGGCTTCAAGCTCTTTTGGTTGCAGCCTGAAATTTTCGGGGCAAAGTCGTGGGCTGTTTAATCTTTTGGAAGCAGATCAGCAACCATTGCGGCTTCCTCTTTAAGCTCAGCTTCAGTGGCTCGAATCCTGGTGCGGCTGAATTCGTTGTGTGGCAGATTTTCGACAACTTCCCACCGGCCATCATTGTTGCGGAGCGGGTAGGAAAAGATGAGGCCTTTTTCGATGCCGTAGCTGCCATTGGAGCAGATGGCTGCGCTGAACCAGTCGCCTTCCGGCGTCGGCTGGGTGAGGGAGCGCACTGTATCAACTACCGCATTGGCTGCGCTGGCTGCGCTTGATGCCCCCCTGGCTTTAATTATGGCTGCACCGCGTTGCTGTATGGTTGAAATAAAGGTCGTTTTGAGCCACTCCTCATCCTTTATAACCTCAGTCACCGGCCGGCTCCCGATGCGCGCGTTGTAAAAATCCGGGTACATCGTGGAGGAATGATTTCCCCAAATCGCCATACGGGTAACCTCTTCGACGCCTACCCCGGCTTTGCGTGCCAACTGCGATTTTGACCGGTTTTCATCAAGCCGTGTCATGGCGAACCAGCGGTTTTCCGGAATGTCGCGGGCGTTGTTCATGGCGATGTAACAGTTTGTATTGCATGGGTTTCCCACCACCAGAATACGGACATCGCTGGCTGCATTGCGTTGAATGGCCTGTCCTTGAACGGAAAAGATTTTTCCATTAACACCGAGCAAATCTTTTCGCTCCATGCCGGCCTTTCTTGGCATTGCGCCTACGAGCAAAGCCCAATTTACATCCTCAAACCCTTCATCCAGGCTTGCAGTTGGTATCACTTTTTTGAGTAGTGGAAATGCGCAATCTTCCAGCTCCATAACCACTCCTTCCAATGCCGGAAGGGCGGCTGGTATTTCGATCAGATGGAGTATCACTGGCTGTTCAGGGCCAAACATGGCGCCGGAGGCGATTCTGAACAACAACGCGTAGCCGATCTGGCCTGCTGCTCCAGTTACTGCAATGTGTAAGGGATTCTTATTCATAAGCACTGTAAACTTGCTTCATAAACAAGCATAACGTCTTTTTCGATTCTGGCAAAACAAAATTTGAAATTTTTTTCGGGCTGTCGTCCCATAAATTCCTGCAGCAGCAAGGCTGTGCTTGCCGGCCATCATGCCACAAAAGTAAAGGTTAAATCCCTTGAACGAGATTGGACGTCAGAAGATTTCTGAACTGGCATGAAGTCCACCAATATGTTACGTTAGTTTAGGTTAGCAAATTGAAAAAATTTTCGGGAGGGGGCGCTTATGAAAGATCGAATCGAAGTTGATGTGTTGGTTGTCGGAGCCGGTCCTGTTGGGATGTTAACAGCGTTACGGCTTTCAAGGGGTGGCGCCAGGGTGCGAATCATAGACGAAGCTCCACATACTGCGACACACAGCCATGCGTGCATTCTGCATTCCGAATCGCTGGGGTTGCTGGCTGCGGAGGGTTTGAAAGCGGAATTAACTGCTAGCGGGCGGGCCATCGGGATGATGGGCATGTACGATGGAGCAGCGCGAATGGCCGATGTTCAATTGGATATGGCAGCGGATTCATTCGGGCAGGTGATGGCGCTGCCGCAAAGCTCTCTGGAGGACTTTTTGGAAACACAATTGCAAAGAGCAGGTGTAACGGTTGCATGGAATCACCGTTTGGAGCGGTTGCATGTTGGCGCGGAAGGAGTGTTGGCAACAGTTTCGCGCCTGACTGAATCAGCCAAGGGCTATATCATTCCAGAATGGGAATGGGTGGTGGACGAAACATTCGAGGTGGAGGCAAAATATCTCATTGGAGCCGACGGGCGTAATTCGAGCGTGCGGCGAAGTCTCGGATGGAAGTTTGAATCGGTGAGCCAGCCAAAACGGTTTGTTGTATTTGAAGCGGTAATCGAAGGGGACAACGCGGATGAAATCCGTGTTGGGTTTGATGAGGCTGGCGTCAACGCGTTTTACTGGCCTTTGCCGGGGAAGCGATGCAGGCTGGCGTTTCGAGTCGAGGGGGGCGACATATCTCCGCCGCCGTATGAAAAAGAGCGCCAAAACGTCTGGGTTGTGCGTCGAGGCGAGAATGAGGAGCAAATCCAACAGTTGCGACAACTGTCGCTTAAAATGGCGCCGTGGTTTGAAGCTGCAGTAGAGGAGGTTGATTGGGTTGCGGAAGTTGAGTTTGCACCAGGACGATCACAGAGCTTTGGAGATGGTTGCTGCTGGCTGGTTGGCGATGCTGCGCACGTTGGATGGCCGGCTGGTGTCCAAAGCATGAACTCAGGTTTGCGCGAGGCGGTTGTGGTGGGAAATGGAATTAAAGGTTTGTTGTCCAGGAATACCACGGTTGATGCGCTCAAGGCGGCAAGCATGGAATTTGTCAGGGAATGGGAGTGTTTGCTGCGTCCAAACCCTGTGCGTGCCATTGACGGGGCGAAGCCCTGGGTGGAAGCCCATGCGACGCATCTACCATCATGTCTCCCTGCTACTGGACCGGCATTGTCGGGATTGCTTGGGCAATTGCGGCTCGCTTGGGTTTGATTGGGTGGTTGAATAAATGTTTTTGGCGGTTTGTTCTAACGAAGCAACGGCATGCGAGTGCTCCAATTCACGGTTTGGATTTCAAGTCTGGCAGCGCGAGTTTCCAGCGGATTGAAGCGAACCGCAATAGCAGGGTAAAAGCAATCGCAATCAATGAATTGGCCGTTGCTTGCGGCCAGAAATGTTCAAGCGCCAGAAACATGACGCAGCCGCCGAGTGATGCGGTGGCATAAAAATGGATTTCTCTGCGAAAAACCAGCGGGATTTGACCCAGTAAAACGTCGCGTAGAATGCCACCGGCAACGCCAGTGACCACGCCCATTGCCACTGCGACAATTGGGTCCAGGTTAAAAGCCAGGGCTTTGCGGGCGCCAACGATGGAGAAGAGAGCCAAACCAAAGGCATCCGCCACCAGCATGCCGGTGCCTTCAAGCTCGCGGAATCGAATGAGAAGGAAAACGATCGCTGCGGTAACTGCCGCGTTGTAAAGGTAAGCCGGGCGTTCAACCCAGAAAATCGGTGTGCTTCCGAGAAGCAGGTCGCGGATTGTTCCACCGCCAAAAGCAGTGACCACCGCCAGCACGATTACACCAAACAAATCAACACGCTTGCCACGGGCAGCCAGAACCCCACTTGCCGCGCAGGTTGCAACCGCGAAATGCTCCAATACGAGAGCCAATGTCGTCATGGCCTTTGTTTTAATTGGTTTGTGGATTTTTCACGAGGAAATCGTAATGGCCGGATTCAACCGCCAAAATGGCACATGTGTTTTCCTGTTTCAGGAGCTTGATGCCAACAGCCTGCGCCAGAGGCCGTCCGCTTTCAGTTATGCCATCGGTTGTCGAGGCTGGAATGGTGACGGTGGCGGTTGTGTTTGGTGGGATGGTGATGCGCAAATTGAAAACACCGTTTGTAAATGCCCATTCGGAAATGATTCGGCCGCGTATGGAATCATAACTTGCTTGCGTCCAGGTAACGCCGCCGCCTGGAATGGGTTGGACGTGAAAATGTTTCCAGCCAGGATGAGCGGCATCCGGGTTTATGCTGCCAATATGACGCCACATCCATTCACCAACAGCACCAAAGGCCCAATGATTGAATGAATTCATGCCCGGGTCTTGGAAGCCGCGGCCTTTGACATAGCCATCCCATCGCTCCCAAATTGTTGTGGCGCCGTTTTCAATCATGTAGAGCCACGATGGGAAACTCCTGTTTGTGAGCAGTTGCCATGCTGTCTCATTGAAGCCATGCCGGCTTAACTCAAGCATGGCGCGATGTGTAGTTTGAATGCCTGTCGAAAGGTGATTTTGATACCGGCGGATGCCCTCCAGCAATTTTTGAGCGGCGAGCGCTTCAATTTCAGGGGGTAACAATTGGAAGTTAAGCGCAAGTGCGTAACCGCCTTGTGTGTCGCCTTCGATCAGGCCGTCGGTTTTTACAAAACGCCGGTTGAAAGCGGCCTTGATTTGGCTGCTCAATGCGGCGTACTTGCGCGCCTCTGAGTCGCGTTTGAGGATTTCCGCCATTTTGGAAACCAATCCTGCGGAATGGGCAAAAAAGGCGGTGGCGAAAACATCCTTTGGCACCGAGCCACCTTTGTCCGGCCATCCGGCCTGTTTTATCCAATCGCCGTTAAGCCAGTCGTTGTAATCGTTGTTGCGTCCGTGGACCCAAATTAAATCCGGGTTGCGTTGCCGGATGTATTCGACCCAGCGGCAGGCGGCGTCGAAATGTTCGGCCAGCAGCCTGCGGTCGGCGTAATTGACCCAGGCAAGCCACGGAACGATTATGCCGGCATCTGCCCATGCAGGCGCGCCGGAAAAACCTTTATTGGGATTGCCAGGATGCGGTGCGAAATCTGGAAAGCGTCCATCGTCGGCCTGATCATCGCGGATGTCCCTTGCAAATTTTGTGAAAAAAGCGGCCATGTCCATGTTGAACATGGCGGTTTGTGCGAAAGCCTGAATATCGCCCATCCATCCAAAGCGTTCATCCCGTTGTGGGCAGTCGTTTGGCGTGCTCATCAAGTTGGCCCGTTGCGTCCAAATTATGTTGCGCATGAGTTGGTTCAGGTATGGATCGGAGCACGCAAATGTTCCTGTTTCGGGCGCTGATGAGTGAAAGACACGTCCAACAACGGCGTCAAGTCCGGGCGGCAGCGCCAGACCTGTTAATTCCACAAAGCGGAATCCGTGGTAGGTAAAATGTGGTTCAAACGTGAATTCGCCATCGTGTCGCGGGATATAGCGGTCAACCTGTGGCGCGCCGCGCAGGTTTGCAGTATAAAGCCTGCCATTGTCATCGAGCATTTCGCCATGGCGAATTGTTATGGTTTGTCCGGCTTTTCCATGGGCGCGGATGCGGCACCAGCCGACCATATTCTGGCCCAAATCGAAAATGTAAGTGCCGGCTTGCGGTTCAGTCAGGCGAACGGGCGAAAGCTCGTCTGTAATTTCGATTGGTTCATTAGGTTGCCAGACAAGTCTTCTGTCATCGCGGCTTTTTACCAGGGCAGGGGACCAATTTGAATCATTGAAGCTTGGCATGTCCCAACCCGGCATTTCCAGGCGGGCGTCATACATCTCGCCATCGTAGATGCCTGAGCTGTGAATTGGGCCGTCTGTGGTTGTGCGCCATGAATTATCGGTGGCAACGATCTGGCGTGTGCCGTCGGCGCGTTCGATTTCCAGTTGAAGGAGCATGGAAGGCTGTGTGCCGTACGGGAACGGCCCAACCAACATCAATCGCCCTGCATACCAGCCTTCGCCAACAGCCGCTGCCAGGGCGTTTTCGCCAGCGGTTATCAGTTCGGTGACATCGTAAACCTGATATTGAATGCGTTTGCGATAGCATGTCCATTCAGGGGCGAGTATCTGGCGTCCAATGCGTTGTCCGTTGATTCGAAACTCGTACACCCCCAAAGCGGTGGCATAAATTTTGGCCCTGCGCGGTTTGTTTTCCAGCCTGATTGTTTTTCGGAGTAGTACTGCTGGAAGGGCGCCTGCAGCAGGGCTGCTTTTGACCGTGCCTAATTCGCCATCCGTCAATTTTGATAAAGCCCATCCGCCGTTTTCAATTGAATCCGATGCTTTGGCTGGCTGTCCCAATGCAAGATTGGCATCGGCATTCAGGACCTGCATTTCAGCAAGCGCGAATCCATAATTATTGGCATCCCGCTGGCGCAGGCGTGTGACCATGAGCCGGACATACCGGGCATTGACTGGCTCAAAGCGATAAATTGGCGCGTTTGTGCCCGGACTGGGCACATCCGCCGCCGAATTATCAATGACTGTTTGAGCATCGGTAAAATCCGCTTTTTGGGAAACTTCGATGCGGAAACGCAGAGGAAATAAGAAACCGGGTGTATCCGGCCAATCGTATGGTCTGGCTGGGAAGAGGCGCACGGCATCAAACCTGCGGGGCTGTCCCAAGTCAACGAATACCCATTTTGCGACAGAGGGAAGATTTGTCATTTGGGAATGGAAACCATTATGAGGAGGGCGTGGGGGCGCATAAGCGGCCGTCTGAGGAGCGGTTATCCATTGAGCCTGCCAATCCTGCGTTTCAAGCAAACCCATTGTCCACGTGGCCGGCTCACTCCATGCGGATGGCATGTTGTCCTTGTCCCAAACGCGCACTTTCCACCAGATTTGCATTCGGGAGCTTAGCGGACGTCCGGAGTATTCTATATGGATGGTTTCATCTGAGGTTACTTTTCCTGTATCCCATAGATCGCCGTAATCTTTTGAGAGATTTTCCGGCGATGAAGCGGCCAGTATTTGGTATGCAGTCTGTTTCTGGCCGCGCTGGTTGGATTCGAGTTTCCAGCTCAGTCGCGGTTGACGGATATCCAGACCTTCGGGATTGATGCGGTATTCGCATCGCAAGCAAATTGGAGTCAAGCCGTTGGCATCGGCTGCCTGTGCCGGCCTGCAAGGCATGAGGCACAGCCAAAGCACTGCGATAAAAACCAAATTCCTCAAGGCCCTCAGTTTGGCTGTCTGTTTCCTTATTATTGCGTTACAGGCTGGGCGGGCGGAGCACCGATTGCAAAATTGGAACAGGCATGCGCTCATGCACAACCGGTAACAGGAAGCGCATGTTGCTGGCAAGTTTTTCAAACGCTTCCCAGCAATCCTTCAAGCGGCGCAAAACTTTCGCCAAGTACCAGACGGCTTTCAATGCCGAGCCAGTTTTCAAGGGCGGTGGCATAAACCCTGCGGAAATCAGTATGCGGTTTTGGCGCGTCTTCCTCCAGGTCGTCCAGTCTGGGGTGGACGCCCATCAACCTCTTCTTCAAAGCGCCTCCCACCAAAAACAGCGGTGCAGCCGAGCCGTGATTTGTGCCGTGACGGCCGTTTTCGGTCAATGTGCGGCCAAACTCCGAGAATGTCATCAAAAGCACGCACTCAAGCAGTTTGTCTTTTTCGAGGTCATGTGCAAAAGAAGTAACTGATTCGGAGAGTTCCCGTAACAAAGCGCCATGGTTTGCAGCCTGCCCGGCATGGGTGTCGAATCCGCCAATACCGCCACCGCCAAGCTCGGCGAAAAATATGCGCACGCCCAACTCGGCGCGTATAAGTTGTGCGATGGTGCGCAAAGTTTGGGCCAGCCTGTATTGTGGATAGACGGCGGCGTCCGGGGCGGAAAGCCCTGCGATGCTTTCAATTCGTTTGCTGGCGCGTAAGGTTTGGATGGTCACTTGCCTGATTTCATCCAGGAACTCGTCCTGACTTTCATTTTGGGATGAAGCCTCGAGTAATCCGGCGAATGTATCGGCTGTTTTGCCATGATAAACAGGCGCCCAATCGCCGGCTGTTTGAACTTTTGGCACAATGGCTTTTTTAGATTGCAAAGCAAACGGCGGCTCAATGTGACCAACGAACACGCCGCCGGGAGTGGAAAAGTTTTTTTCTGTGTAAAAGTCCAACGCCTGGCCAATCCAGCCGGTTGTTGCTGTTGGGTCTTTAGGCTTTGCGGTGTGCCAATCTCTCATGGCTCCGTCGTGGTTTCGGTTGTTATGCGGATAACCAACACCTTGCACAATCGCAAGATGGCCTTCATCATAAAGGCGCTGGAATCCCTGCATATCGGGATGCAGTCCGAGGCCGTTGCCGAGCTTAAGCACTTTGTCGGGTGTGATGCGCAGAGTAGGGCGGCGGCGGTGGTAAATGTCGTTTTCGTATGGTATAACCGTATTCAACCCATCGTTGCCTCCGGAAAGTTGAATGACCACCAGAATGGTTTCCCGCCGGCGGCTTGGTGAAGCGGCTGCCGCTGAGCGCAGCAAAAAATTCGGAGCAGCGCACCCAAACGCAAGGAGTGTGGATGCGCCCAATGTTTTTTTGAAAAATTCACGCCTGTTCATGGTAAATCATGAGCATTGAAATTCGGGCAGTGAGGCAATGAAAGCAGCGGTATCCGCCAGATTTGGCCGGCTGACCTTTCCGCCTGTGGTTTTTAATCGAGAGACTGCCTGCCGGGATGCTGTTGAGATATCGTTTTGAAGCCATAAGTCCAGCAGATGGGATGCCCCGTCGGCGCTGCGTGTTTGACGCATCACTTTGTTCCAATCCAGCGCAGTGTTAAACGGCGCGCCTCCATTGAGCAACCGCTGTGCCAGTTGTATGCGTTTTGCCATGGTGAATGTATTCAACCAATGGCGTCCGCAGGGCCAGCCAGTTGCGATTGGCGGCTGGAAAAGCTCCTGTCCAAGCTCTGCCAGAGCGTTGCCCAGGGGAAGCGTCGCAACGGTGGCGTTGAGCGGGCGCAAAATGCCCAGGGCAAATTCGACTGGCGACTTGATGCGGCGGCGGTAGGCAACCTGGGAGAAGAAACAATTGGAGCGCAGTATTATTCCCACCAGCCTCGCAATGTCGAAATCCCTGGCGAAATCTTCAACCAGTGGGCGGAGTAATTCTGGCTTTGGAGTATCGGCTTCGCTTATGAACCAGCGATAGAGGCGGGTTACAATTTTTTCAGCAGTGGCGGGATGGCGGGCGAGAATGTCCAACACTTCAGCGCTGCCAAAAGGTCCCTGCCGGCCCAGAAATTGTTTGATGCCGGTGTCTTGTTCCTCCGCGATGATTTTTACTTCATGCTGCAACACATAGCGACCGGCAAAAGCCCGGGCGGCTTCGCGCAAATCGGTTTCGGTGAAGTGTCCGGCGCCGATTGTGTACTGTTTCAGGAGTGTCTCCGGAAATTGAAGCGCAGGCTTGGATTTGCGGCTGGCCTTCGCGTGGAGGCAAATCAACATGGCCGGCTCCGAGGCCACTGCGGACAGTAGTTCGGGGAATTTTCCCAAAGCATGTCTGCGCAATGTTCGAATGTAATGCTGCATGTCGCGCGCGTTTTCGACCTCGATATTGCTTATGCCGAAGTAGTCATGCCAGAACAGCGTCATTCGCTCGCGCAAAGGGTGAGGCGTTTCCAACATTCGCCGCAACCACCATGCCAGAACTTGTCCTGTATCCTTGGACTCGGAGTCCGCCGGACTGTATGAATCAAATAAGCGGTCAAAAGAAGCCACGTCAGCGGCAGGATTGAGCAACCCGTCCACGGCTGCCTGCGGACCTGATGTCATGGCGTTTTCCAATTCATCCCATCTGGCTCCAAAACCGGCACGGCGATACAAATGACCGGCCAGAGGCAGCGTCCAGGGGCGCTGTGAATCGGGCTTGAATGGTGCCCATGCGCCGTCTGGTTCCGACATGGAATTTTTGTTCATTGTCAACGGGCGCTTACTTGGAGCCGCCAGAGGACGCAGGAGACTTGATGCGCTTTGCATCCGGGGCGCGCAATTTCATTGTCAAATACATGACAAATCTGCCGTCTTCTTCGAGTCCTTCCAAACTCGCTTTTTCCATGCAGTCCAGCCACGTCAAAAGATTGTCAAGTTGTTCAGATGCCTGTTCGCGGCTTCGACCTTGTCCAATCATCATTCGCTGAATCAACGGCTCCCGGCTTGATACAGCCGCTTTAACCAGCGCGTTCACGTCAATCTCGGCGGCGGTATGGGTGCGTGGCAGTGGCTTTGCGCCTGCGGAGGCCTCTTTTTTCACCGCTTCAACCACTTGTCTGGCAAGGCCGTCGGCGGAGCTTAAAATTACATAATCGCCCGTTCTGGCAAGCGTTGGGCGGAAGTTGAAACGCGGTTCCAGGGCTTTCAAGTCGGCGTCTTTCGGAGGGCGGTAGTATGCCACGCTGATTTTTACGTCCTTGTTTGTTGATCGATCTATGAGAAAACCGGGCAGCCCTTTTTGACCGCGCGTAAAGCTGGCCATGCCGATGGCTTTCTGCCATGCTTCCTCTACAACCTCGCCGAATTCCTGCGGATGCCGCAATTTCATCACTGCCGCAAAAGCCGGGATTTTAATCGCGGGGATACCCACTTCAGGATCGTATTGTTGCACGGCGGCAACCAGCCGGATGTGCGGGTCAACTTCGGCTAGCACACCTTCGGAGATGTGCAGGCCGCTGAAAAATATGCCCATCATGTTTTCAAAAAACACAAGGCCGGATGTGCGTTCGGGAAACAGCTCATCCTTGGCCTGATAAAATGCGCGCAAATCGCGGTAAAGGCTGATGCCGGCCAACTGGCCCGGCACCGAAAGATTTGGCAGGACGCCGTCATTGGCCTGAGGCACTGCAAAACGAGGAGCCTCGGATGCCGGCGCGTCAGCAACCGCCTTTATACGTATGCCGTCAGCGGTTGCATCCAGGCTTATGGAAAGCCAGTTGGCCTTTTTGAATGCTTCGCGCAAGTGGCCAACCAACAGAGCCGGCAATGGAGTCAAATTTTTGGCCAGCGCCTGTTGCAATTTCGGGTTTGAACGCACAGTTGTCATGTCAGCAAAAAAGATTGCGGCTGCGTCCGGCCCCGCTGCGGTTCGCGCTGCGGTGTAGGCTGCGGATTTTCCGAAGCTGTTGGCGCCTTTGTTTGCACGCAGCTCAAGGGCGCGCTCCATCAGCTCAACGCTGTTGGCAATCATAAGGCGGTTGTCAGCCAACGCCCATGCAGCGCGCCGCCCAAAGGAAGTCATTTTAACCCCGTGAACAACCTGCTCGGCGCCTTGAAGTGCCGGATTGTTTTGAGTTGCAGCTTTTATGAATGCCTGCAGGCTTTGGATGAATTGATCCAGCGAATTCGCATCCTGCGCTTCTATTGTAAGAATCGTCTCGCGCGAAGACTGTACTGCAAGTGTGACGCCGCCCCCAACCAGTTTTTTCAAAGCCGTCTGCCAATCTGTGCCCATTTGCAGCTCCAGAAAGCCGACTGCGCGCGCAAGACCTTGAAATTGCGGGCCTTCTTCGATCCTTGCCCATATCGGGCTTGCAGAAAATGCCTGGACTGTTTCCGGCGCCAACAGCGGTTCAAGTATTTTCAAGGGACGTGCGATCTCGAGGGCGAATACTGTTTCTGCAGGCGTCATTTGCACTGCGGGCAGAGGCGATTCTGCGCCGGTAACGACGGATTGCAGACAAATGCCGGCCAAAGCGGCCATGAGGCATCGAACTGATTTACGCGTTGCAATAGATTTCATATTCATCTCAACCTTAATGACACCTTGCATGCTGTAAAGGTTGCATTGTTTTTTGGGGGCATTGGACGATGCACAGCCAAAAAGGTGTTTCCGGCGGGAACGCCCCCAGCCAGGATTCCACTACAATGAATTTGGGTTATTCCACTGTGACGCTTTTTGCGAGATTTCGCGGCTTGTCAACATCGCAGCCGCGGGCGATTGCAATGTGGTATGCAAGCAATTGGAGCGGTACGATGGCTGTCAACGGGTAGAGACATTCGAGCGTCGGCGGAAGGTAAATGATGTCGCTGACTTCAGATGCAAGCCCGCTGTTTCCCTCCGTGGTGATGGCGATAACCGGACCGTTGCGCGCCTTGATTTCATGCAAGTTGCCGCACGTTTTTTCATACAGCAAATCTATGGGGGCAAGGATGACGGTGGGAGTCCTTTCATCAATCATTGCAATTGGTCCGTGTTTCATCTCTGCGGCCGGATAGCCTTCGGCATGAATGTAACTGATTTCCTTGAGCTTCAGTGCGCCTTCGAGGGCCACGGGAAAGCCGTATTGCCTGCCCAAAAAGAAAAAGTCCTCAGCATGAGCGTATTTGAGCGCCAGTTGCCGGATGCGCTCATTCTGAGCCAGGACGCTTTCAATTTGAGACGGCACACGTTCAAGAGCGCGGAGGACTTCAATGCCGCGTTGCAGCCCCATCATTCGCATGCGGCCAAGCAAAAGGGCAAACAATGTTAAAACAGCGACTTGTGATGTGAAAGCCTTGGTTGATGCGACACCAATTTCAGGCCCCGCGTGCAGATAGATTCCGCCGTCGGCCTCGCGAGCTATTGTGCTGCCTACTACGTTGCATATACTCAGGACCTTGTGGCCGCGCCGCCGTGCCTCGCGCAAACTGGCAAGCGTGTCGGCGGTTTCGCCGGACTGGGTGATTACAAGCACGAGTGTGTGCTTGTTAAGGGGCGGATTGCGATAGCGGAATTCGCTGGCGTACTCGACCTCCACCGGTATGTGTGCAAATTCCTCGATTAGGTATTCGCCAATCAAAGCTGCATGCCAGCTCGTGCCGCAGGCGGCAATTACAATTTGATCAATCTCGCGCAACTCCGCCATGCTCATGTTAAGTCCGCCAAATCGCGCCGTCCCTTCATCGAAATCCATGCGACCGCGCAGCGCATTGGCGACCGATTGCGGTTGCTCAAAAATCTCCTTGAGCATGAAATGCGGGTAAGGGCCGAGTTCGGCTGCTTCGGCGGAAAAATCGAGCTGGCTTATGCTTACCCGTGCAGGGTGTGCGCCGAAACTGGTGACATCAAAACTGTCCGGGGAAAGTATCGCCACATCATAATCATTCAGATAAATCACCTTCCGTGTATGCGCTGCAAGCGCAGCCGCGTCACTGGCCAGGAAATTTTCATTTTCCCCTATTCCAATTATAAGTGGAGAACCGCGGCGCGCCCCTACCAGTAATTCGGGATAATCCGAGCAAACAACCCCCAGGCCGTAAGTGCCATTGACTTCGCCCAACGCGGCAATTACTGCGCGCACAAGCGGATTGGTATTGTGACCGGTTTCAGCCTTCGTCTTCAGGTAATGCTCGCCAATCAGATGCGCGAGCACTTCGGTGTCGGTTTCGGAGGCAAACTTGTGGCCTGCCTGAATGAGCCGTTTTTTCAGTGCATCGTAATTTTCAATGACGCCATTATGCACCACGGCGATGCGCCCGCTGGCGTCCAGATGCGGATGTGAATTGACATCTGACGGCGCTCCATGTGTGGCCCAGCGGGTGTGGCCAACGCCGGTGTTGCCCGGAATCGGCCCGGCAGCCAGCAGCGGCGCAAGGCCGTTGTCAATACGGCCTTTCTTCTTGCGCACCACGATCCGGCCGCCGTCCAGCACCGCCACACCTGCGCTGTCGTAGCCTCGGTATTCGAGCCGGCGCAGGCCATCCAGCAACAGTTGAGCGGCAGAACGCCTGCCAACATAGCCAATTATCCCACACATAAACCGGCTGAAGTGTAATAATGCCGGGCGCAAAGTGCCAGCGATTATCCCTGCGCGTCTGTTTCCTACCATCTATTCTCAGGTTCTTTGGAATTATGCGATTGATAGTTTGCGGCAATTTGTCTTAATTGTTTTGGTTAATGACGGCGGTTTTTGGAAAAACAGCCTGTATGTTGTTGCGTTAATTAAACAGCTCGAAATCAAGCGATTATGAAAAAGTGGATTATTCGGATTGTTGCAGCGGTGGCGGTCTTGGCGATCGTGGTGGTCGTGGTTTTGTTTTTCTTTCTTGGCGACATTGTTAAAAAAGGTGTTGAGGTGGTGGGACCGCAAGTTACCCGTGTGGAAGTCCGGCTTGATGGCGTCAAACTGTCGCCATTCAGCGGTCAGGGCACATTGAAGGGCTTTTTTGTGGGGAATCCGCCAGGGTTCAACACCCCTTCGGCGGTGAAGGTTGGCGAGATGGATATCAAGTTGAAGCTTGGTTCACTGCGCTCGGACAAAGTTGTTATTGAACATCTGCGGGTAACCAGTCCCGAAATCACCTACGAGGGGGGATTGAAATTTTCAGGCAGCAATCTTGGCAAAATACAGGCCAACGTTGAAGAATTTACGGGCAGCAGCAAGCCGGATGACAAAAGCCAGCGCAAATTACAGGTCAATGAACTGCTGATTCAGAATGCGAAACTTACCGTGAGTGTCAAGGGACTTGGCACAAAGACGGTTACCGTGCCTGACATACAACTCCGGGATTTGGGCACGGGTCCGGACGGGATTACCGCCGCCGAATTGACTAAGAAAATCACGCAGGCCGTGCTTGGAAGGGTTGCAAGCACCGTTACCAGCGTGGTGGCGGATTTGGGCAAGCTGGGCAAGAACATAGGGCAGGAGGCCGTGGGCACGGTCAAAGATGTGGGCGAAGGCGTAGGCAAGGCCGTGAAGGGCATTTTCAAGAAATAGTTTCATCGCAAATTCCGGCTGGGAACAGGCTATATGGCCGTGTTGGCAAGCATGCTGCCAGCCTGATGTCAAACCTATGTAAATTACATAAACATATCGCAAACTATTATTAATTTACACATTGTCACATCGTGCTGTCTGATTTTTGGCGGCGAAGTTGTTGACAGTAGTGTGCTGGCTTGCATGTTGCGCTGTGAACAACCGGCGTTGCACCTTGAAAAAAGCACGGTTTTTCACGGGAAAACAGGGATTTTAAGAAAGGCAGGCTGACTGGCCGGCGGTGAATAAGTTGTGGATATCATTTCCTTGTATGATGCGCGGGAGGTGGTAATTTGGCATCAGTTCATTGAAAGAACAGAGATGTTAACCGGCGGACGAAAGAAAGCCGGGGAAGTCTCGAGATAATCCCAGGCGACTGGGGAAAAGCCGGGTGTGGGCTGGTCATCCCGGCTCCTCCAAGACCGGGCCGATGGTCCGGAGGCGGAGGCAGGATTCACCGGTCCCTCTGGCGGCGGTCGCGCGCCGTCAGAACCGCGAACAAGGGACTGCGCGGTGAGGGGCGATTAGAAGCCGCTCCGAGCCGAGTCAAGTACTCCAGGCTGGTTTCGGGCCTGGGGGAATCGCGGTTACCCAGAGGGTACATGGCTGCTACCGCGCCCAGCACGGGCTACGCGACTCTGGCGGTCCTCCGAAAGAGGGTCAGCCGAAGTAAAGACGCCGAAAGGCGGGACAAAGAGAGAGCGCAGCTCGGGAGGGACACACCGTTTTGGCGAAACGGGTGGAAAAACCTCCGAAACGCCGGCGATGCCGCAAAAACGGCGCCGCTGGCTTGTGAAGGCAAGGCAGCCTGAGAGGTAAGAGGTCAGACCCGTGGCACCGGGTCAACGCACCGCCAAAAGCGGTGGCTGCCCCGGAGCAAAAGGGCAAGAGGCGGAAGTGCAATCACAAACGTGTCTTGTCCGGGTTTGCCGGTCGGTGGCGCAACCATCAGCCGTAGCGAGCCTAGAGGCCTCACTCAATAATCCAATGCCGCAAGGCGTTGGACGGCCCTGCTATGAGGCCGACAACTCCGCTAGCCGTGGAGAATAGCGTCGGGAAGCCGGCAGCCTGTAAGGCGCCTAATGCCGGCATGGGAAAGAGAGCGTGGCGAACTCCCACCCCCCACTTTCGTCCCTGTCGGGCCGCAAGGTTCGGCAGGGACGATGTGTTTTATGGCATGGTAATCGGCCAATTCATTCTAGAGCCGGCATTTCTGGATTAAACGACTTCAAGACGCCGGTTTGCCTTTCGTTTCAGCGCCATTTCAGAAGGCCAGCAAATACTTGCTGCCAGCCTGGGTTTGGAAGCGGACTGTGTTGCCAACGGTCTGAATTCCAACTGGTTTTCCGTTTGAAGTGACTGCTCGGATTGGGATCGGGGTTTGAAGAACAACCGGCTTGCCGAGCAACGAAGTTAATGTTGCTTCGACAGGCTTGCCGGCTTTCCAGGAAGCGCCAACTTCAAAACCGCCGCGCGCCCGCAGGCCGGAAAAAGAACCGTTTGACCATGCAGCAGGCAAGGCAGGCAGAATTGCGATTTGACCTGCATGAGACTGTACCAGAATCTCGCAGATGCCTGCGGTTATACCAAAGTTACCGTCCATCTGCATGGGTGGATGTGTGGCAAGGAGGTTGGGCAACATGTTGTAAGTGAGCAGGCCACGCACCATCCGATAAGCATTTTCCGGCTGGTTAAGGCGCGCCCAAAGCGCGCAACGCCATGGCCATGTCCAACTGCGGCGGCTGTCGCCAGATTCGCCTCTGGCAGCCAGGGAAACTGCGGCAGCCTTTGCCAGCTCGGGGGTTTGTGTTGGATTGATCTGGCGTCCGGGATAGACGGCAAACAAATGTGATGTGTGGCGATGCTGGTCTTTGGGGTCGTCGCGATCAACCATCCATTCCTGCAATTGCCCCCAGCGTCCAATTTTTGGCCCCGCCAGTCTTTCGCGAAGGGATGCAATTCGCTGGCGGTAAGCCGTGTCGGTATTGGCAGCGTCCGATGCCTCGATGAAATTGGTGAACAAGTCCCAAATTATCTGCTGGTCATGTGCCACGCCGTCTTCACGCGGGCCATGTTCCGGAGACCAGCCTTTGGGCGCCACCAATGTTTTGTCAGGCAATTCTTTCAAGTGATCTTCCCAAAATTCACAGACTTCCTTCAACAATGGATAGGCTGTTTTTTGGAGGAACTGTTTATCGCCTGTGAAGGCGTAGTGCTCCCAGAAATGTTGCGCGTACCATGCGCTGGCGGGAATATTCCATTCCCAGCCGTGGCCGCCAAAAATGTTGTGGGACGTTCGCGCAGTCCAGCCGCGTACAGGGCCAAAGGCGGCGCGGGTGGCCTGTCGGCTGGGTTCACGCATGGCCATGACCAGGTTGAAGAATGGAAGGTGGCATTCGGAAAGGTTGGCCGGCTCGGCAAGCCAGTAGTTCATTTGGATGTTGATGTTGCTGTGATAATCGCAGTGCCACGGGGGATTGTTGCTGTCATTCCACAATCCTTGCAGATTTGCTGGAAGGCCATTGACACGCGAGCATGAAATGAGCAGGTAACGGCCATACTGAAACAACAGCTCCTCCAGGTCTGGATCGGCGCCTCCCTTGGCGTAATCTGCCAGCCGCTGGCGGGTGGTTTTGGAAAGCTGTTCCGGAGGTGTTTGTCCAACATCGAGTTTGACCCTGTTGAAGAGGCTTTGGAAGTCTTCCTGATGCCTCTGTTTCAATGATTGCCATCCACGTTTGGCTGCATTGTTGAGCTGGGTGAGCAAGCGCTGTCGAGGATGCGGCCCCTGCCAGTTGCGGGTTTCGTCCATCAGGTAACTCGTGCCGGCGGCCAGAATGATTATCAATGAATCGCAACCGTTGAATTCAATCGCGCCGTTTGTGAAGACCAGATTGCCGCCGGTGTTTATGGCCCGAACGCGCGCTTCGTAGGACAATCCGTTCTCGAATTTACCGTCAAAAGCAATGTCACGATTTTCAACGCGTGTTTCCTCGCGATGCGCGCCCTTGAGAATGCATCGTCCGGAGCAAGCAGCGGGACGATTTGCTGAAAGACGCACGGCGATGATTTCATCTGGATTGCTGGCAAAGACTTCGCGTTGATACAAAACGCCATCCTGCTGCCATGAGACCCTGAAGATTGCCTCGGCAAGGTCAAGCTCCCTGCGGTACTGGCCGGGCGTTGAGGCCGCGGTTGAAGCGGCGGAGTTCGTCGCCGGCTGTTCCAGCAACAGTTCGCCGAAATTCTGATAAGCGCCCATGGTTTCGTATTTTCCGGATGGGTTGCGGTCGCCTGTCCAAAGGCTGTCTTCGTTGAACTGGATGCGCTCGCGTTCAACGCCGCCAAAAACCATGCAGCCCAAACGCCCGTTGCCAAGAGGATAAGCCTCTGAAGCCCATTGGCGGGCGGGCTTGTCGTCCAAAATAACCAATGGTGATGCTGAGAGGCCGAAATCGGCGAGCGCCACGACCAATGCAAGTGAAAACAACATGTTCATAGATTTTCCTGGGGCAATTTAACGGCTGCAAGGCGGCGAGTAAAAGCCGATTTTTTTCACGATGAAAAATTTTTCACGCAAAAGATGTTAAGCTGGCGTTTTAAGGAGGGCGTGGTTAAAATCGGCCAGTTCTTAATGAAAATCATAATTGTTGCAGGAATTGCGGTTTTGGCAATTTTAACGGTGGCTTTCATCTGGCCGCGGACTGCAAGCACGGTATTCCGGGCCTTTGAAAGGCTTATGGGATGTTTGGGGCGGAGGCGGGCGCTGGCAGTTTTGGTGGTCGGCATGCTTTCAATTGCCATAAACGCGTTTGTAACCCACTGGGCAGGAGAGGCCCCGCCGCATATACATGATGAATTTGCCAATTTATTGGCTGCGGACACCTTTTTGCACGGGCGGCTGGCCAATCCATCGCCGAAAGACTGGGAATTTTTTGAATCCATCCATGTATTGGTAACACCGGTTTACGCATCCAAATATCCACCGATGCAGGGGATTATGCTTGCGATAGGGCAGGGGTTGACCGGCCATCCGGTTGTTGGGATGTGGCTGAGCGTGGCGCTGGCTTGTGCGGCGATTTGTTGGGCGTTGTTTGCATGGTTGCCGCCACGTTGGGCGGTTTTGGGCGGGCTATTGGCGGTATTCCATCCCATGCTTCTAAAATGGGGCCAAGTTTATTGGGGGGGCGCCGAGGCGATGCTGGGCGGGGCATTGGTAGCCGGGGCGGTTCGTTATCTTGTCAAGCGGCGTCAGGCAGGGTACGCGGTGGCATTGGCTGTTGGGATGGTTATCCTGGCGTTAAGCCGGCCGTTTGAGGGCCTTGTGTTGAGCCTGATTTTAGTTGGGTTTCTGTTGATTTGGTTGCTTGGAAATCGCGAGATGCTTGGGCAGGCTGAATTGATTCAGATGGCTGTGCCGGCGGCGGTTGTGTTGGGGCTTTGGATTGGATGGCAGGGGTATTACAACATGCGCCTTACTGGAAACCCGGCAAAACTGCCGTACATGGTTTATGAGGAGCAGTATGCTGTGGCCCCGTTTTTCATCTGGCAAAAGCCAAGGCCGGAGCCGCAGTACCGGCACGAATACATAAAAAGGCACTTTGTGGATTATGCGATGAAAGAGTATCTTGCCCAGCAGTCCATTGGCGGCTTTCTCAAACAAACCGCCGTCAAAATTCGGAGGCTTGGGAGGGATTTTCTGGGGCGGTTTTACGTTTTGCTTGTTCCATTGCTTGCGCTGCCGTGGGTTGTCAGGAGGCGTGGATGGCCGCGTGTTGGTTTGGTGGCCATTGTAATTTTTGGGCTGGCGCTTGCCCAGGAAACATGGATGTGGGACCGGTATGCGGCGCCTATCGGGGCGTTGTTTTTTCTGCTTGTTGCATGGGGATTCCGGCATTGGTCACTCTGGCGGTGTTGTGGCAAGCCGCTGGGCCGGATTGTCGTGTTGCTTGTGGTTGCCGGATTCCTCGCGCAATCCGCGCTTTGGATAAAAGTACGCAAGGCTGAGCTTGCCAAAAAGGATTGGGAATGGCAGCGGGCGGAGATCATTAAAAAACTGTCAAGCGATGGGAGACAGCATCTGGTTTTTGTGCGTTATCCTAAAGTTCAGGCGGACCCATCCGAGCCATCCGGCCAATCGGTGCATAATGATTGGGTCCATAATGGGGCGGATTTAATCAGTGCGCCGGTTTTATGGGTGCGTGACATGGGCGCCGAAGCCAACCGCAAACTGATTCAAAATTATCAAGGGCGCGTGTTGTGGCTGCTGGAGGCTGAAAACCGCTATGACCCGCCGCCCAGTGAGATTAAGCCGGCGGTGCTGAGGCCGTACCCGGATGGCAGGTGAAAGTTTTTCGGGAAAAAGAATTACACCCCACAGTCAGGCGGCCCCCCGGTTCCCATTTTGGAAATAAATGAAGCGCTGTTTTTAGGTCGCTTTCGGGGGAATCGCTTGCGCCGCCTTGACCATTTCCTCCAACACCCTTGTGAACTCGGCCAGCCCCGTGGCCGGGACGATTATGTTATCCCGCCGGCCATTTACATCTTCGGTGATACGCAAGAACCGGCCTCGCGGATTTTCTTTGAGCGTGAAGATGAAAGTCTTCCGTTCAATTTGAATTTTATCCGCTTTGAGAGTTTCCTCGTTCACAGGAGACTTTTGCGGCGGAACACTCCCCTCCGCCGGCCGATGCCCATAAGGCGATGGACGCTCATTCGAGATCATACTCTTCCCTTTTTGCTGCCCAAGGAAACGCCCTGTGCTGCAACTCAAACATTTGTCACCATACCCCGTTTGTCAACTACTATCTAACCAATTTTATTCGGGCAAGTTTTGGGTCAAGCTTTGTAAAGAAATGGCGAGACAGGCCGTCTCTGCTCGGAGGAGTTGTGGGATGCGCTAAGCCATAGAAATGCCAGCAGCCCGGCGGTCATCAACAGGTTGGTAGCCTGTGAAACCCCGTGCCAAACGGCGAAGGAAACGCCGGCTTGGGCCCGTTCCTCGGCTTTCAATTGCGGATTGTATTTGGCGGTGTGCAATTCCTTGAGTTTGGGTTGCATCCACAATCCGCCGCTCAACCCCAGGACGGCAATTCCGAGAAGCAGACCCGTGCGCCATCGTGCAAGCGGTCGGCCAAGATAAGCGGCCTCGGCAAGCAAATGCACAAGGCCGATTGCAGCGCAAACGTAATGCCACAGAAAGTAACGTTTCAAGACCACCATGGCGACAAGCCCGGCCCATGCCCGGGAGTATGGCGCCTGGGCGCTGCCAAAAATCGCCAGCATTTCATCGGAAAAGAAGGCCGGGCCGACCGCAATCGTGAAGAACAAGGCCGCTCCAAACCAGACAGCGGCATTTACCAAACCAATAAATCGGAGCAAGCCGGTCACGCAGAAAAATTATTTTGATGGCACGGCATCCAGGTGCATGCAAATCAACCTTCAATCACAACCTTCTGCATCTCCGGATGGTGCGCGCTGGAGGATTTGAACCTCCGACCTCTTCCGTGTGAAGGAAGCGCTCTTCCACTAAGCTAAGCGCGCCCCAGGCGGCAGCACCGAGTCCCAATGCCATCCGTTGGGAAAACCTTAGTGTACCTGGCGGCCTGTTGCAAGCATCAAAATCCACCCAGGCTAATTTAGTTGGTTGTTGAAAAAGGACGTTGGTGGCGGATACTGTAAGGCCATGAAGCTTACGCATCTGGGAATCGCCTGCTGGTTTGCCATTGGAATTTGCGCAACCGCAGCCGATTCGAGGCCGGACTTGTTGTTGGCGGATTTTGAGGGGCCGGATTACGGTGAGTGGAAGGTTAGCGGTGAGGCGTTTGGCCCGGGACCGGCCCGGGGCACACTGCCGAATCAAATGAAGGTGGATGGTTTTCTGGGCAAGGGCCTGGTCAACTCGTTTTACAAGGGAGATGGTTCAACCGGCTCCCTTGTTTCCCCTGAGTTCAAAATTGAGCGGCATTACATCAAATTTCTGATCGGCGGCGGAGGCCATCCGGGGCAGACCTGCATGAATTTGAAAGTTGACGGTAAAATCGTCCGTACTGCAACCGGTCCAAATACGCGTCCGGGCGGAAGCGAGCGGTTGGACTGGCAGCATTGGGACGTGGCGGAGTTTGAGGGGAAGCACGCCACAATAGAGATATTGGATATGGCCACGGGCGGATGGGGACATATTAATGTTGATCACATTGTGCAATCGGATACGCCGCCGCCGCGATGGCTTGCAAATGCAACCCGCCAATTTGTTGTTGAAAAGAGATATCTTAATTTGCCGGTTAAGAATGGGGCGGCAAAGCGCAACGTTCAGATATTGGTGGATGGCCGGCGCGAGCGTTTCTTTGACATTGAACTGGCAGATTCGCAGCCTGACTGGTGGGCCTTTCTGGATTTGCAGCCATGGCGTGGGAAAACGATTACGGTTCAGGTTGACAGATTGCGCGAGGATTCGGGCGCGCTTGAGAGCATTGCGCAATCCGACACAATCAAGGGAGGGGATGACATGTACCGCGAAGCGTTGCGACCGCAGTTTCATTTTTCTTCGCGCCGCGGTTGGAATAACGATCCCAATGGATTGGTTTACTACGAGGGTGAATACCATCTTTTTTACCAGCACAATCCATTTGGCTGGAATTGGGGGAACATGCATTGGGGCCATGCAGTGAGCCGCGATCTGGTAAAATGGCAGGAGTTGAATGACGCGCTGGCGCCTGACGAATTGGGACCGATGTTCAGCGGCAGCGCGGTGGTGGATTGGGAGAATACCAGCGGCCTGGGCGCCGCCGGCCGGCCGCCAATGGTTTTGATTTACACAGCGGCAGGCCATCCAACGGTCCAGTGCATAGCTTCAAGCACAAACGGGCGTGACTTTGTCAAATTTTCCGGCAACCCGGTGCTGAAGGAAATAACGCCCGGCAACCGTGACCCGAAAGTTATGTGGCACGCGCCGAGCCGGCGATGGGTAATGGCCCTTTATGTTGGAAAGGATAAAAAGCACACCATACATTTTCTGACATCGCCCGATTTGAAGAGCTGGGAAATTTCAGGGGAGATTGACGGCTTTTTTGAGTGTCCGGATTTGTTTGAACTACCGCTGGATGGCGATCCGGGCAAAAAAAAGTGGATTTTGACTGCTGCAAGCAGTGATTACATGGTTGGCGTGTTTGACGGCAGGCAATTCAAGCCGGAAACGCCAAAACTCAAGGGACATCGCGGCCGTGGCTTCTATGCTGAACAGACTTTCAGCGATATACTGCCTGCTGATGGTCGGCGCATTCAAATTGGATGGCTTCAGGCGCCGTCGCCGGGGATGCCGTTCAATCAGGCGATGTCGCTGCCGCTGGAGTTGGGGCTTGTGAGCACTGATGACGGGCCGCGGATGACTTTTGCGCCGGCGCGGGAGCTGGCGGCCCTGAGAGCGCGCCACTATTCTTTTCCGACCAAAACCTTGAAAGCCGGCGATGCAAATCCATTGGCGGACGTGCGCGCTGAGTTGATTGAGTTGCGTCTGGAGTTCCAGCCGAAAACGGGTGCACGGCTTGAATTGGATGTGCGCGGGGCAAAGATTTCTTACTCCGCCGCCAAACAGGAGCTGGCGGTAAACGATCATCGAACCAATGCGCCATTGCGACAGGGCAGGCAGCGTTTGGTTGTTTACTGTGACCGGACTGCCCTGGAAATTTTTGCCAGTGACGATTTGGTTTATGTGCCGATGCCGTTTATTCCCAGGGCGGACAACCGCTCTTCAAGTCTTGCGGTAGTTGAGGGAGAGGTTGCCATCGGGTCACTTTCAGTGTATGAGCTGAGATCAATATGGTAGCAAAAGTTCAAGGGCAGGCAGCAGTGGAAAACTTCGAGTTAAATGAAAAAACTGCGGAGGCGCTCCGGGAAATTGTTCAGAAATATAGGGATAAAGTAAAACTTCCCCGCCCGGATAATTGGAAACAAATGTCAGATAATGACATCTGGCTTGTGGTTACAGGGCAGGTGGCTCTTGTTGGAAATTCCAAGCCAGCCGATAAAATGGGTGAGGAATTGAGGAAACGCGAAAATTGGTATGAGACTCTTCTGGCATTAAGACCTGAGCAGCGCAGAGATGAAATCAACGCAATTCTTCGAAGGTTTAAGATACGATTTGCTGCAAAACTTGTTAAAAAGTGCCGAAAGACAAATGCGTTATGTAAAAACCTCGCTTTCTTGCAGTCCTGCGGCGGTCCCAAGGCATACATTGAATCCATCGCCAGTATTGAAGATGAGCAGATGCGCGTTGAGAGGGTGATAAAGGACATGGCTTACATAAAAAACAAAGGCGCGCGCGACTTGCTTATCGAGATTGGTTTGGTTCAAAATGCAATTGCCATTGATTCACGGATCACAACATTGCTAAATAGTCTTGGGGCGAATATCACCAAAAATTTTCTGCAGAGCAAAAAGCGTTTCAGTGCTTTGGAGAAAGAAATGCTCGAAAAAGTTGCCAAGCCGTGCGGCATAACCGGGGCGCATCTGGACCGAATTTTGTATCAGAATTATGATGAAATCGAACGAGAGCTTCATGGCGGCAACGCGGCCGAAACTAATTGTTGCCGTAAACTAAGAAAAACCGGGTGTAAAAAGAAGGAACAATGAGCATGCCTGATTGCCAGAGCCTGATGTTGCCGCTTTTGCAGTTTCCAGTAAGGAGCTGAATCTGAACCTGCAAGTACCTGCCTGTTGGCTTTGCGTGTTGCGCAGTTTGCTAAAGGATTGCAATGGACTTCTTTTCAGTGCATGTTATTTTGGTTGTGCGATGAGTTTTCAAATGGCGTTTGGAGGAGCTTCACAGGGGGATGATTCAAAACTGCGTGCAGACTCAGAGCTTTTGGGATTTGAAATTTAGCGCGAATAACCGAGGTGAATTATGAGTGAGGAAGTGAAAATGGTTGGGAAGAGGCGTTGGCCCAAGATTTTGGGCATGGGGCTGGCGGCGGTTGTTGTGTTGGGGATTGCCGGATATTTGGCTGTCACCAGCGCTTGGTTTCTGAGGAGCTTTGTGGTTCCAAAGGTGGAAGAGGCATTGGGCGCCCATGTAACAATTGGCGATGCCTCAATCCATCCATTTTCTTCAGTGACATTATCCGCACTGAAAGTGGATACTGGAGTGGGCGGAGAACCTCTTTTGTCGGTCAAGGAGGTGCGGATACGTTACCGGCTGCGTGATATTCTGGGCGGGTACATCAATGTTGCGGAATTTGTGGTGGATACGCCAATCGTAACTTTGGAGAAAAAGACTAATGGCACAACCAGCATGGACCCGATTTTGAAGAAACTGGCTTCAACGCCATCGAAGCCGTCACAGCCAGGGCCACCGCCACGGGTGAATTTGGAGAAAATATCGGTGCTGAATGGTTCTGTTCGTTACAAGGAAAATCTGGCGCAGGGCGGTGCGCGGTTGGTTGAACTTGGCGGGTTGAATTTAACGGTTACGGGCATTGCCAATGACCAGCAGGGGCGCGTTGAGCTGGGGGCTGCGTTGAAATTCGACCAAGGGCTTAATGCGCCGTCAAACGGGGTATTGGAGGCGAGATTTAACGGCGCATTTGACGTGAAATTGGACAAGAATCTGGCGCTTGCGGGCGCCAAAGGGGGCATGAAATTGGAACCCGGCCGGGTGGCCGGGGTTTTCCAGGACCTTGCCGGGGGCGCTCTGGCATTGGATGTTGACCTGACGCCGACAGAGGTAAAGGCACTTCGGCTTGGCGTTTCGCGCGATGGCAAACAGTTGGGCACAATTTCAGCCAGCGGCCCTTTGGATACTGTCAAAGGGGATGGGAAGCTGAAAATAGAGGTCAGCGGAGTTGACAAACAGATGTTAAACCTTGCAGGGGCTGTTGCCGGATTGGATTTCAACACCACCGTTTTGAATTCAAGCGCGGATGTGGAATTGAAACAGTGGGGTCAGTGGTTTGATGCAAAAGGGGTTGTTGAAGTGTCGCGTTTCAGCGTAACCAGACAGGGCCAGACATCGCCTCCGTTGAACATCAAGCTCAATTATGACACCGCGGTGGATTTGAAGAAGAAAACCGCCCAGTTGAAAGCGGTGAATCTTGTGGCGGTGCAAAATCAAAATGAGGTTTTGCAAGCGGCGCTGGCCAAACCAATGCAAATAATGTGGGCTGGCGCAGCGAATGCGGTTGAGGAATCGGCGTTCAACCTGACAGTCCGCAATTTGGAATTGGCGGACTGGCGTGCGTTTGTGCCGGATTACGCGCCTGCGGGGCGTTTGCAGCTTGTTTTGAAATTATCGCTTCAGCAGGCAGGGCGGATAATGGATGCGGATGGGGAAGCGCAAGTTGCCGGATTTTCGATGCGTCAGGAGTCAAACCGCTTTGAGTGCGCCGGTATTGCATTGAAAACCAGATGCCGGATCGATGATTTCGGCAACAAGGTGAATTTCGAGAAAGCGCAGGTTCAGTTGTCGGAGTTGTCGGCGCGACTTGGGACAAACGCAGTTGCGTTTGCCACATTGACAATCAATAACCAGGGTGTCATTGACCGCGCGGCGCAGAAGGCGTCTTTGGAGTTGTCTGGGGATCTGTCCAAGCTGAAGGCGCGATGGGGCACAAATGATGTTGATTTGGAGAGCGCATCCGTGGCCGGGAAGCTTGCCTTATCCGGGAAGGCTTTCGGGCAGGTTGAATTGCGCGATTACGATCTGCGCCTGGGTTCGAATGGACGGACGGTGTTGGCGTCCAGTGGGACTTTGCAACTTAATCAAGATACGCAGGACGCTTCCTGGCAAGGGCGATTGTCGGCTGAATTGCCGCAGCTAGTGGCATTCGCTGCCGACGTAGGTTTGAAGGCTGCATCCGGGGCTGTCAAATTTGAAGGACAGGCTGCACAAAAGAATCTCAATCCCGGCCAGACGAACAAACTGACTTTTGACCGCCAGTTAGCCGGAAAACTTCAATTAACGGACTGGAGCGGAAGTTATAAAGAATTCAATTTTGACAGGTTTGGGGTTTCAGGCGAATGCGATGTTGCAATAAAAGAGCAGGCGCTGGATGTCCGAAAGTTCACGGCGGCATTTCGACAAGCGGGACAAGATGCGGGGACATTGGAAGCATCCGGGCGTATGGATTTGGCTAGCACCAACGGCCAGCTCAACTTAAAGGTAGTTGGTGTTAACCAGCATTTGCTGCAGTCGGCTGCCTATTTGCTCGCGCCGAACAAATTGGAAACAATCAGCCTGAATGCCCAAACGACCATGCGGTTTGATTCAAAGGGCGAGTCCGACATCAAAGGAGAGCTGCAGGTGTCGGACTTGTTGATAACAGACCCGAAGGGACAATTGCCGCGTGTTCCAATGACCGCGTCTGCGAATCTCGATGTGGGCATCAAGAACCAGGTGGCGGAAGTGCGGCAGTTAATCGGAGCAGTGAGGCAGGGGCAGCTTTCGGGGGGGCGCTTTGACATAAAGGCAACTTACGATATGGCGCGCACCAACGGGCAGGTTGCAATCAAGTTGGATGATTTAAATCAAAACGTGTTGCGGCCATTCCTTGGAGCGGCTCTGGGGAGCAACAGTTTGGTGAGTGTTTCGATTTCAGCGGATGTAGCAGGCCGTTTTGATGCAGCCGGCGAAGGCAGTCTGAAAGGCTCAATGAATGTTACGAACCTTTTAGTCAAAGACCCTGAAGGCAAATTGCCCAAGACACCGCTGGCGGTCGGGTTGACATTGGACGGCACAATGAGCAAGAAGGTATTGGATTTACGGCAATTCGTGCTTGCGTTGGCGCCGACGCAACGGGCATCCAACAAGGTGGCTCTTTCGGGCAAACTGGACTTAAGCCGCAGCAATGCAATTACCGGTTCTATTAACCTGTCCGGTGACGCGCTGGATTTAACGCCCTATTACGATTTGCTGGCGGCGACGCCGGGGGCATCCAATTCAACGGCAACAGTTCCGGTTGTTTCAAACGAGGAGCCGCCGCCGTTGTTGCTGCCACTTACGAATTTCACGTTTAATGCAGCGATTGGGAGGCTTTATTTGCGCGAGATTGACGTGGCCAATACGGCTTTGGGATTGCGAATTGATGGGGGGAAGGTGGCTGTCAACAACCTTCAATTTGCCATTAACGGGGCGCCGGTTAATGGACGTGGTTGGGTGGATTTGGGCAGGCCGGGCTATGCTTATGATGTGGGGCTGAAATCGCAGAAAGTGCCGCTTGCGCCATTTATCAACAGCTTTGCCCCTGATCTACAGGGCCTTATAAAAGGCGATTTGACCTCGGATTTGGCTGTGAGCGGGCAGGGGACGAAAGGTTACAGCCTTAAGAAAAGCCTCAATGGTCAGTTTGTCATGGAACTGAACGCCGCCGAAGTGCGGCTGAATCAGATATTGGATCAGGGGAAACTGAAGTGGGTGAAACCTGTGTTTATAAGTCTGGCTGTGACATTGGGAATGCCGGACTTGATTTCGCGTCCGTTGGACCAAGTCAAAGGCAACCTGCAATTTGGCGGCGGAAACATTCAGGTCAAGGAGATGATGTTGCGCAGTCCCAATTTCATAATGGAAACAGCCGGCGTGATTCCCATTGCGGACGTGCTTACCAACTCGCCGGTAAAACAGCCGGTGACGGTTTATCTGGCGCGCGACCGCGCCGGGAAATATATCATGCGTGACACCCCGGCGAATACAACACATATTCGCCTGCCTGATTTTATGAGCCTTGCCGGCACTCTGGGCGAAATCAAACCCAAGTTTGAAGCAGCCAAACTGGCGGCGGGCACAGCGCTTACGATTTTGGGCGACAAGCTCGACAAGAAGGACGGCGGGCTTATCCAGGGAGTCGGCGGCCTTCTTGGCATAGGCGGGGCGAAGGCGGTGCAAAAAGATCAACCGGCTGCAACAAATGCGCCTCCTGCGTCAACGCAGCGTACAAATCCGCCGGTAATTGTCATTGACCCATTCAAGCTGCTAAAGCCGAAGAAATAATCGGTTCGCTGCCTTTCCGAGTTTAAAGGCATTTCAGCATTGGGGCGGCTCGGTCTAATTTGCAAACAACAGTTTGACAAAGAGTTAACCGCATTTTAGGATGTGTGTGGTTGCCGGTGCTCGATTACTCAAAACCATGCTGAATTTGCCATGCGCAATGGAATCTTCAAACATTCAGGGAGGAAGCCATGAGTTGGTATTTGCATGACGGGATACGTTGTTTGGGAAAGGCGTTTTCGTTAAGCGGCCCGATGAATGCAAGGCGAGATGTGCTGACTGACTTGATGTATGAGGATGAAAATGGAGAAACAATTGTCGAAGTACCTTAATATTTGGTGGCGAAGCTGACGCCGGCATACCGCAACCTTGTCAAAAAGAGCTGAAAATCAAAAATTGCAAGAAATTGCGATAAACCTTAAAAAAAGGTTGAAAATGTCATCAATCAAAACACGGCTTTCCATTCTGCTTGTCGCAGGCCGGATGCAGGCGTATGCAGTCGGCTGTCTTTCACGCAATGGCGCAACAAACTGACTGGCCTGCATGAAGATTCTCAAGCGAATTTACCGTGAAAATCTGAGCCTTGCCACGGACTTATATCAGTTGACGATGGCTCAAGGTTACTGGAAGGCCGGCCACGAGAAGCAGGAGGCGGTTTTCCATTTGTTCTTTCGCAAGAATCCATTTAATGGCGGATATGCAATTGCCTGCGGCCTCGCCTATTTGGTTGATTACTTGAATGAATTCAGATTTGAGGAGGATGACTTGGATTATCTGGCCCAGCTAACGGGCAATGACGGCAGGAGGCTTTTCGAGCCTGAATTTTTGAATTATCTGGGCCGGCTGCAATTCTGCTGTGACGTGGATGCCATGCCGGAAGGCTCGGTTGTTTTCCCACAAGAGCCATTGGTGCGTGTGAGCGGGCCGATTATTCAGGCACAATTACTCGAAACGCCTTTGCTGAACATTGTCAATTTTCAGACTTTGATAGCCACCAAGGCATCGCGGATTTGCCATGCGGCAGGAGGGGACCCTGTGCTGGAGTTCGGGTTGCGCAGGGCGCAGGGGATGGACGGGGCGCTTGCCGCCAGTTGGGCGGCGTATGTGGGCGGATGCGCGGCAACATCAAATGTGCTGGCCGGGAAGCTTTTCGGCATACCTGTCAAAGGGACTCATGCTCACAGTTGGGTAATGTCGTTTGCAAGCGAGGAGGAGGCATTCCAGAAATACGCCGAAGCGATGCCGAATAACGCAGTCTTTCTTGTTGACACCTACGACACGCTTGAAGGCGTGCGCCGGGCGGTGAAGGCGGGGCAGTGGCTGCGTGAACACGGCCACAAGCTGGCTGGCATAAGGCTGGACTCCGGGGATTTGGCGTACCTGAGTGTTGAGGCGCGCAAGATACTGGATGAGGCCGGTTTCAAGGATGCGTTTATTGTTGCTAGCAATGATTTGGACGAGGTCATCATTCAGAGTCTAAAAGACCAGGGAGCGGCGATTAGTGTATGGGGCGTGGGCACCAAACTGGTGACCGGCCATGATCAAGCCGCGCTTGGCGGTGTGTACAAGCTTGCAATGATACGGAATCCCGGCCAGCCCTGGCAGCACACAATCAAACTGTCGGAACAGGGCATAAAAATCTCAACCCCCGGCATCCAGCAGGTGCGGCGGTTTCGCAACGAACGGGAATTCATAGGAGACATGATTTACGATTTGGAACTTGGTCTGAATCGTTCCACGATTGTGGACCCAAATGATCCGATGCGGAGAAAGAACATGCCGGCGGGCACTTTATTCGAGGACATGCTTGTGCCGATTTTTCGCGCCGGTCGGCAGGTGTATGAGTTGCCGCCATTAAATGAAATCAGGGCATATAGCGCGCGGCAACTGGCGGGATTCCACGCGGGCATAAAACGATTTGTGAACCCGCACCAATACCCGGTGGGGCTGGAAGAGACGCTCTGGGAATTGAAATCGGATTTGGTATTGCGCGCGCGCGGATTCAAAAAATGAATAATTGAAGTTCATACCATGACATTGAGACATGCACCAAAACGTTATTCGTACCGGTATCCGCACCCTGCCATCACCGTTGACTGCGCGATTTTCCGGTTTTGCAAAGCTGGTTTGGAAATTCTGCTGATCAGGCGGGAGGGCGAGCCGTTCAAGGGTAAATGGGCATTGCCGGGCGGATTTGTTGGGATCAAAGAGGAACTGGAGGCGGCAGCGCGCCGTGAATTGCGGGAGGAGACCGGCCTCTCCAATGTGGTCTTGGAACAATTGGGCGCTTTTGGCGAAATAAAACGTGACCCAAGGGAGCGGGTTGTAAGCATCGTTTACCTTGGTTTGGTCAAGGGTTGCCATGTTTTGCGCGCAGCCTCTGATGCGGCTGAATTAGGCTGGTTTCCACTTGACGGATTGCCCGAGCTGGCATTTGATCACTCAAAAATTGTTTCTGCTGCGATCCGCTGGCTTGGCGAACGGGCGCATCTTGGGCCGTTTGGAATGGAATTGCTTCCCGATAAATTCAAGTTGTCACAGTTGCAAAAACTTTATGAGGTTGTTTTGGGGCGCAAGCTGGACAAAAGCAATTTCCGGCGGCGCTTGTTGCAGTTGGGGCTGGTTGAGTGGTTGGGGGAAATGGAGGGCACCTCCCCAATGCGTCCGGTAGGGTTGTACCGGTTCAATCGCAAGCGTTACCGGGAGCTTTTGGAAAAGCGCTTTTCGCCTGTATGACGGAATGCTAGAGTTGGAAAGAAACATTGGATAACTTTACAAAAATAAAGGCTGGCCATGCATAGCAAGGCGTTTTTGGTCGTGGATATTCAAAATGACTTTGTACCCGGAGGCGCCCTTGCAGTGCCTGAAGGCGACCGTGTGATACCGGTGATAAACGGGTTGATGAAGAAATTTGATCTGGTAATCGCCACGCAGGATTGGCACCCGCCCGGCCACGGCAGTTTCGCATCGGCGCATCCCGGCCACAAGCCGGGGGATATAATTGAACTGAATGGTTTGACGCAGATTTTGTGGCCTGACCATTGCGTTCAAAACACATGGGGGGCGGAGTTTGTGCGTGAGCTGGATACGGGCCGCTTTGCGCGTATTTTTCACAAAGGGACGGACCCTGACATTGACAGCTACAGTGGTTTGTTCGACAACGGACATCGAAAGGACACGGGTTTGGCAACCTATTTAAGGGAACAGGGCGTTACCGATCTTTACATAGCCGGACTGGCTACTGACTATTGCGTAAAATTCACCGCCTTGGACGCAGTGAGCCTTGGTTTCAGGGTGCATGTATTCAAGGATGGCTGTCGCGGAGTGAATCTATGTCCGAATGATTCCGAGCTGGCATTCGACGCCATGCGGCAGGCCGGGGTGCTGATAGAGTAGCCGGGAATCCAGGCTGGCTTTCAGGTGCATGCAAAACAGGTGTTCCAGGAAAAGTATCGTTCATTTTAATTGCGGTTGAAAGCACTCCGTGTTTCCATCAGCAGGGCAGACGATGAGACAACCAAGACTACAAAACTGCGCAGGCATGCCTGTTGACTGCAAGAAGCCTGCAGTTACGGAGCGGATTCAGTCATGAATTTGCCGAATAAAATGACAATGGGACGGCTGCTTCTTACGGTGGCCTTCCTGGTGGCGATCTTCTGGAAGTTTCACTTCCATGAGACTGTTGCCCTTGTTTTGTTTTGTCTTGGGGGGCTGACAGACCATCTCGATGGACGGATTGCCCGGAAATACAATCTAGTGACTGCTTTTGGAAAGCTGATGGACCCGCTGGCGGACAAGATATTAACATGCTCGGCCTTTATTGCGTTTGTTGAGAACGGGCGGATGGCAGCCTGGATGGTGGTGATTATCGTAATGCGCGAGCTTGCAATAACGGGCTTGCGCACACTGGCGGCCAGCCAGCAGGTCGTGCTTGCGGCGGAGCGATTGGGCAAGCACAAGACGGTTTCACAGATTGTTTGCATTATTGCCATTCTTGTGGCAATGAGCTATCCACAATGGGGCGGCTTCGGCCAAACCGTGTTTGGGTTTCCGATATATGGGAGCAAACCGTGGATAGAGCTGTTTGCAGAGGTGATGAAATGGGTGGCTGTGTTTATGACCATTGTATCGGGCACCTTTTACCTCTGGCGAAACAGGCGTTTTTTTGTGAATGACCTTTAAGATTTTATGAATCAGATGTTATTTTGGATTGCGCAGGGCTTCGGCGCCGGACGCGTTCCCAAAGCGCCGGGCACTTTCGGTTCATTGATTGGACTTGGGTGGTTTGCATTGTTGTTGTGGCCAGGCTCCGTCTGGCTTTTCATCATCGGCCTTCTTGGCATGTTGGCACTTGCTGTGGTGGCCAGCGGGGTGGCTGAAAAAATTCTCGGACAGAAGGACCCCTCCATTGTGGTATTGGATGAAATTGCGGCGATGCCAGCCTGTTTTATTGTGCCGCTCTTTTTTGAAACCGTTGCGCTCGGCCATCTGCCGTCCCCGGACTGGTTTTTCATCTCACAAGCAGGGTGGCTGCTTGTGCCGGGATTTTTGGCGTTCCGGCTTTTCGATATATGGAAACCATGGCCGGTGAGAATGAGCCAGAACCTGGCCGGAGGATGGGGTGTGGTGGTGGATGATCTGCTTGCTGCTGCTTACACCAACGCGGTTTTATTTGTGTTGATGGTCATCCAGGCCCAGTGATTCATACAAGGCCATGCCGGCGGCGCAGCACCCACTCGGCTGCAAGAAGCGCAATCATTGCTCCAAGCAGCCATGCACGGTCCCAAAATGGATGCCTGCGCCATTCCACAGTCACGGGCGGCGGCGCGCCGAACATAGATTTGATTTTAGCGGATTCATCCGCCTCCGGATTTAACGTCTCACCATAAGAGCATCTGGCAAGCGCATTCATAATATCCGGCCGCGCCCGGACTTCCTGCAATTCCGGGTCGGATGCCTCCACTGATATAAGCTGCGTGTCTTCGCCGAGCTTTTCGGCGCCAATGGTTGCAGTTGCTTTCACTGAAAAGTCGCCGGCTTGCGGAAGGGTGACGCGGGCATAGTAATTTTGGGCCGTTGAATCAAATTGGGCTGGAATATCCATTACATTTGTGCCGCTGCGAAAAACAGCGATTGAAACTTTGGCGGAGCCGGTTGGCTTGCGTGATTTGTCCAGCACCCTGACTGTGAGTGCAACGGCCTCGCCCGGGCGCGCCGTGGTTTGGGCAAGCTCAAGGGCAACGGCATCATTAGTGTTGCCAAGTTTGTTGGCTGCCAGCCAGCGCACTGCGTTTATCCAGAAATTCCGGTAGTACCGTTTGTCGCAATTTTCCTCAGAGTACATTGTCTGGCCCTGGACAGGCTCGCCCCATAATGTTTCGTAGTCCTTGCCCCAACTGCGGGTTATGTCGGAAGTGAAAGCCATGGTGCGGCCCCTGCCGACTTCCTGGACAGCCATCACCACCAGCGGTTCGTTCCCGTCAATTGAAGGGTTTACACCGAGCACCACGGCGCCGGGTTTTGCGCGCGCCACACGGTTCAATCCGTAAAGATAGGGAAATTTGGCGCCCCAGATTGCCATGGTTTCCTCGCGGGTTGCGCCCAGAGCGATAAGCGGATGATTCAAGACAGTGGGGGGAACTTGCATTTTGAAGGGGCGGTTGATGACATCGTTCTGGCCTTCCATTGCCACGGGGATGAACCGGTCCAAAACAGTCAGATGATAGCCGCCGATGCCAAAGGCGGATTTCCCGCCAATCATGACAAATCCGCCTCCCAGCTCCTCGACAAGTTTTGCGGTGTTGATGAGCTGTTCAGCGGTGAAGGTTTCCTTGGGTATGTCGCTGTGAATGATTACATCATAGCGCGCAAGCTCTGCCATGGTTTTCGGATAGCCATGGACCGGATGTTCCACTGCATAGACATTCTCGCCGGTGGCGGGGTCTGTTTCGATGGCGCTGACAAAACGGCCGCTGCGGAAACGAGTCCGATAGAGAACCGTGACCTTGATTTGCGGATCGGATTCCAAGGCGGCTTTCAAATAGCGCCACTCCGGCTGGGGAGCTTCCGGCTGTGTCGGCGTGCCTTCCATGTAGAGGACCTGTATGGTGAAATCAGTCACTTCCAGCCCAAATGGGCGGCGGTTGTTTATGACAAGCCATTCTCCGGGTTGCGGTGGGACGTAAACATTGAAAATTTGGAAGCCGCGTGTGTCGGGTTTGAACTCCAATTCAATGCGTTGGCGTTGGCCGGTCAAAACGACGGTCTTTCTTGCCAATACCTGTGCGCCAAGACGGACTTCAACCGGCTGGGGCGTGCCCTGAAAGCCAAATGAGTTGAGCGTGACAATGGCCTTGGTGGGCGCCCTGGGAACTGTGGCACGCTTGATTTGAACATTTTCCACCACAACGTCGCGCATTTCATTTGTGCTCCCAAATGTGGCCGTGTGTATTGGTATGCCTTTGCGGCGACATAATCTGGCCGCATTCAACCAGTCCTGTCGTTCTGTCTCGATGCCATCGGAACAAAGCAGAATTCCTGAAAGCGGCTGGTTGTCTGCGACGGCAAGCAAGTTTTCAATGGCGTCAGCCAGCGCGGTAACCTCGCCGGTCGGGCTTGTTGCAGAAAATGAAGCCGGGCCGCTTCCTGACAACGGTCTGAGGGCGCGGTCAAATGCAAACGGCAGAATGTTGGCATGTGACGGGGCCAGAGGCAGCACTTTCTGCTGAAGCCATTGTTTTGCGGAGGCGAGCCTGCTGCCATCGGCATCCTGCAGTGCCATGCTTCGAGATGTGTCCAGAAGCACTGCGAGGGCTGATTTATGTGGGTGCTCAATTCTCTCAACCCGCTGTGGATTTAACAGACAGGCGATGCCCAGTAATAGCGCAGCCCAGCGCAGGGTAACCAAAACGGCCTTTGGAAGGACTCCGGGCCGCCCAACTGAAGTGGAATAACTCCACCACAGCAGAATCAGCAGCAGCGCGGCCACCGCTGCAATGCCCCACCAAGTGAAATGATTGTCCCACTCAATCACAGCGAGAAAAGGCGACGTACAGGCCGTTGATACATTTTGCGATCAGCCATCATGTCTCCCAGTAAACTAGGACTGAACTTCAGGCTCTTCAATTCAAAAGGAATTTATGGGATTCAAGATTTTGCGCTTTGCCGGTAACATCCGGTTCGTGCTGATTGCGTTCAATAAACCGTGGGGCGTGATTTCACAATTCAGCCCCGATGCAGGAGGCCACAAGACACTGGCCGGTTTTGGCTTTCCGCCAGATGTTTATCCCATTGGAAGGTTGGATGCCGATTCTGAAGGTCTGCTTTTGCTGGGCGATGAGCCCAAACTGAACCAGTTATTGCTGCATCCGCGGCATGGGCATGAGCGGGAGTACTGGGCACAGGTGGAACGGTTCCCGACTCCGGAAAGTCTTGAACGTCTGCAAAATGGGGTGCTCATTTCTGGCCGGATGACGCTGCCATGCCGGGCATGGATTATAGAGCCGCCACCGCAAATCCCGCCAAGGCAGCCGCCAATTCGTTATCGTAAATCAGTGCCAGATTGTTGGATTGCACTTGTTCTTTCCGAAGGGAAAAACAGACAGGTCAGGCGAATGACCGCCGCGATTGGGCATCCGACTTTGCGGCTGATTCGGGTTCGAATAGGTGGTTATCGTCTGGGCGGCCTGCTGCCCGGCGAATGGAAAGTGTTGACACCCGCGGAGCGGGCATTGGTCATGAATATGGGGTGATTCTGCAACCCTCTTCCGGCTCAGGCCATGTTTTCAGGAGAAACTCCGACTCCCAGGATGCTGCAGGCTTGCACCACATTCAGTCCCAGACGCGCTGCTTCAGCCAGAACTTCCGGAGATTCAGTTCCCGGATTCAGCCAGAGTTCATCGCACCCTTTCGCGGCAATTTCCGGCAGTATCTTCAGCAACACGGGGGGAGGGACATACACGCTTACACGCTGCGGCCGAACGGGAACATCGGAAATTGATGGGTAGCATTGCAGCCCCTCGATGGTAGTTTTGCGAGGATTCACCGGATAAACGGTGTAACCCTGCTGCAAATGGGCGCGAACGGCCTTGTTTCCGTATTTCCGTCGGTCATTTGAGGCTCCGATGATTGCCACAGTTTTCATGCCATCAAGTAAAGACCGCAAACAGGTTTACTGCAAACCGTAATGTATGGGTATAAGGGCTGGTAATCAACGTGTGCGTGCATTTAAAGAACTTCATGAGCAAATCTTGTTACTGTTTTGCTTTGAGTCACTGCATTTTGCCGGATTCTGGCATAACCACCACTAAACGAACACGATTGAAGTATGAGCCGCGATGTTTTGTTATTTCAGGCATTGGAATGATAAAAATTGTCTAAAACACAACAAAAATTGGCTTTTTGCAGCCATTTGTTTGACAAATTACGGCGTGCTGACCAACATTGAAGCGTGCTTGGGGCATGGTTGGTGGCCCCAAGCCACAGGGGTCAACCGGACATGCATGCCGGGTGTTGAATGGGGATTCACCATGGAGATTTGGATAAAAATATCTAATTGGATTTTGCTATGAAAATTGTTTCTGCCGAGGAAGCGGTAAAGGTAATCAAATCAGGGGACTGCGTGCATATTCAGGGAATAGCATGCGCGCCCCAAAAATTGATTCAAGCTATGGTGGCGCGTGGACGCGCTGGCGAACTGCGCGGAGTTACCATCCGCCATCTGCATACAGAAGGCCCTGCGCCTTATGCCGACAAGGAATTTGAAGGGATATTCATGACCCATTCGTACTTTGTTGGCCATAACGTGCGCAAAGCCACACAGGAAGGGTATGCGGATTATATCCCTGTGTTTCTGGGCGAGACACAGCGGTTGATACGTGAGGGCTACACGCCGGTGGATGTTGCCATGGTTCAAGTTTCACCTCCGGATAAATATGGGTATGTGTCGCTCGGGCCATCGGTTGAAGCGACGTTGGCGGCTGTGGAATGCGCCGACACTGTTATCGGCGTCATCAACCCAAACATGCCCAGGGCTTGGGGTGATGCGATGATAAAATTGGATGAGATTGACATTCTCTGCGAGGATGACAGCCCATTATGGGAGTCAAAACCTGTGGCGCCCGGCCCGGTGGAGGAGGCCATAGGCAAGCATGTCGCAGCCTTGATTGAAGATGGAGCGACGCTGCAGATGGGCATTGGCGCCATACCCAATGCCGTTCTTTCACAGCTTGGGAATCACAAGAACTTGGGCATCCACACCGAAATGTTTGCCGATGGCGTGTTGCCGCTGGTTGAGAAAGGCGTGATCAACGGCAAGGAGAAAGTCCTGGACCGTGGCCGCATTGTTGCGACATTTTTGATGGGTTCAAGGAAACTGTACGATTTCATTGATAATAATCCAGGTGTCATGATGATGGATGTCCGATACACAAACAACATGGAGGTCATCCGCCAGAATCCAAAGGTTACATCAATTAATTCAGCCATTGAGGTGGATCTGACAGGGCAGGTATGCGCGGATTCAATCGGCACCAAACATTTTTCAGGTGTTGGCGGACAAATTGACTTTTTCCGTGGCGCTTCATTGTCCAAGGGCGGCAAGCCTATTCTGGCAATGCCATCAGTCACCGAAAAGGGGATAAGCAAGATTGTGCCGACGCTCAAAGTTGGCGCTGGCGTGGTGACAACGCGCGCCAGCATCCACTGGCTGGTCACCGAGTATGGGGCGGTGAACCTTTATGGAAAATCACTTCAGCAACGAGCCAAGGCGATTATCAGCGTGGCGCATCCTGATCACCGTGAGGCGTTGGACCGCGCCGCCTTTGAGCGGTTCGGGCCACATTTCCATTATATCCCGCCGATCAAGCCATGAGCGATTCTTCCCGTTGAAAAAAAGGCCGGCTTTGGGCCGGCCTTTTTGTTTTTTAAGATTGTTTTACAGCGGCTTCAGATGGCTCAATTGTGAGGGATGTTCAAGCTGATTAAAACAGACAATGCCACCAAGGCGCGGTTGGGAAGGTTGCGCACAAAGCACGGCGTGGTTGAAACGCCTGTTTTCATGCCTGTAGGAACCCAGGCAACTGTCAAGGCATTGGACCCGCGCGAGCTTGAGGAGATGGGCGCGCAAATAGTGTTGAGCAATACCTATCATCTGGCAATCCGTCCGGGGCTGGAGATTATCGAGCGTGCTGGCGGGCTTCATGCGTTCATGGGATGGCCCGGCCCCATTTTGACCGACAGCGGCGGTTACCAGGTGTTCAGTCTGGCCAAAATACGCAAAATCCGTCCGCATGGCGTCGAGTTCAGGTCGCATGTGGATGGGGCGCCATTCTTTTTGGGACCGCGGGAGGCAATGGCAATTCAAAGGACGCTGGGTTCCGATATTGCAATGGTTTTTGATGAATGCCCTCCTCATGACGCACCGGCAAAAGAGGTTTCCGCCGCTGTTGAGAGGACGATTCGCTGGGCAGCCGAATGCCGGGAACAGCCCCGTGGCGATGGGCAGCTTGTATTCGGGATTGTACAGGGCGGAAACGTGCCTGCGTTGCGCGAGATGTGTGCGCGGAAACTTGTGGCCATGGATTTTGACGGCTATGCAATAGGCGGAGTGAGCGTTGGCGAGCCGGAAGCGGAGATGATGCGTGCCGTTGAAATGACCGAGCCATTTTTGCCTCAAAACAAGCCGCGGTATGCAATGGGACTTGGGACGCCGGCTCAAATTGTGGAATTGGTGGCTCGCGGTGTTGACATGTTCGATTGTGTTCTGCCGACGCGCCTTGCAAGAAACGGAACCGCTTTCACGGCCCGCGGCGCCTATGGAATCAAGGGCGGCGCCTACAAGGACGATTTCCGGCCCATTGAAGAGGGATGCGATTGTTTTGCTTGCCGCAGATTCACCCGCGCATACATACGCCACTTGCTCAATGTGGAGGAGATTTTGGGGTTGCGCCTTGTAAGCCTGCACAACAGTTATTTTTACCTCAAGTTAATGCGGGATATTCGCAGGCATATCGAGGCGGGCACTTTTGCGGAGTTCCGGCGTGAATTTGTCGCCAATTATGTTCCCAGCCGCCGGATTTTGCAGTTGCGCAATCAGAACAGCGAGTAGGCGGAATTGTGGCTGTGGGGAGATGCGGCAGCCGCGATTGAGCGGGCTGGGAGCGCAGTTTTTCAAAAGCTGCCTTGCGGAATCAGGTCAAAGCCGCTACGTATTAGCCCATGCGCTTTATTGGCAGCATGATAGAAAAGTTGCAGCGGCATCCCAAGCGGATTGTGTTTCCGGAAGGGACCGAGCCGCGCATTTTGCAGGCTGCGCGCCAGTTTTATTCGCTACGGATGGGCGCGCCCATATTGCTTGGCGACCGCTCGCAGGTTAAGGACGCAGCCGAACGACTTAACGTGAATTTGAAGGGCATCCGCATCATCAATCCAGCCGAGAGCGAGGATCTGGATGATTTCGCGCATCGCTTTGAGGTTTTGCGGCGCAGCAAGGGGATTAAATTTGAGGAGGCGCGTGAGGCAATGTTGAACCCGAATTATTATGGGGCGATGATGGTGGCGATGCACCAGGCAGACGGGCTGGTATCGGGTACGAACGAAGTTACCGGCAGCGTTTTGCGACCGCTTTTCCAAATTATCAAAATGGCGCCCGGCATTACCACCGCTTCCAGTTGCATGGTCATGGAGGTTGAGGACACGCGATTTGGGGAGGAAGGTGTTATGTTCATGGCTGATTGCGGTGTGATTCCCGAACCAACTGTCGAGCAACTGGCCGATATCGCAGTATCAACGGCGCAATTGGCAAACAAGCTGACAGGCATACGTTCGAGGGTGGCTCTGCTTTCGTTCTCAACCAAGGGCAGCGCCATTCATCCAAGTGTCTTGAAAGTCCAGGCTGCCACTGCTCTGGCTCAGCAGCGCGCCCGCGAGCGTAATTTGCAGGCGGACTTTGACGGCGAGCTGCAACTGGACGCCGCGTTGGTTCCGGAGATAGCCGAAAAAAAGGCGCCGGGCAGCCGGGTGGCAGGCAGGGCGAATGTGTTGATATTTCCGGATTTGAATGCGGGCAATATCGCGAGCAAGTTTGTGCAGCACGTTTCGCGGGCAAATGCTTATGGCCAGATTTTGCTGGGATTGGACAGGCCGGCGGCGGACGTATCGCGCGGCTCAAATGCCCATGACATCCTTGGTGTGGCGGCCATAGTCGGCGTTGAAGCCACTGCCTATCAGGACCTGTATCCTGAATCGGGCCAGACTTTGCCAGGCGAATCTTCGGGAAGCACGCTCAGATGAATACTCGTACTCCTCGCGTTTTTATTGCTGCAACACGGCAAAACGACGGCAAGACAACCGTTTCACTGGGGTTGTTGGCGGCTTTTCAAAAGTACTATCCGCGGCTCGGATTCATCAAACCGGTTGGCCAGCGGTTTGTCGAGATTGCAGAGCAAAAGATTGATGAGGACACCGTGCTCATGGACAGCGTTTACAAGCTCGACTGTCCATTGGTTGACATGTCGCCAATCGCCGTTGAACCGGAATTTACCCGCAAATACCTTGAGAAAGGGCAGGACGAAGAGTTGAAAAGCAGGATTCAGCAGGCATTTGACCGTGTGGCTGCGGGGCGGGATTTTGTTTTGTGCGAAGGGTCTGGCCATGCAGGGGTGGGTGCGGTGTTTGACCTTTCAAATGCGCAAGTTGCACGGGTTCTTGGCTCAAAGGTAATCATTGTTTCACGCGGTGGAATTGGAAAGCCGATTGATGAAGTTACACTGAACAAGGCGCTGTTTGAAAAGGAAGGGGTTGAGATAATCGGGGTGATTATCAACAAAGTTATTCCGGAAAAGCTTGCCTATATTACAGATTTTGCAAGCAGGGGACTGGCTCGCAAGGGACTGCGTTTGCTGGGGGTGCTGCCGTATCAACCGATTTTAACCAGACCGTCGCTGGCATCAATATACGAGGAGTTGCAGGCTGAGCGTATTAACGATGGGAATGGCATGCACAACCTCGTGACCGAAGTGGTCATTGGCGCAATGGGCGTGGAAAACGCCCTCAGGCGCTTTTGCTCCGGGACATTGGCAATTGTGCCTGGCGACCGCGACGATATTTTCATGGCACTAAGCGCCGCGCTCGGACGCGGCGAGTGCACCGGGCTGGCCGGTTTGGTATTAACGGAGGGCTGCCGTCCCGGGCCGGTGGCTCTGCATGCCATGGCGCGCATGCGTTTTCCGGTGCTTTTGACGCATGAGGATAGTTACGAAGTCGCATCCCGTGTTCATGATTTGATTGTAAAAACCCGGCCTTATGACACCGAAAAGATTCATGTTATTCGTGATTTGGTGGCCCAATATGTGGACGTGCCGGCGTTGGTAAAGGCATTGGGCGGGAATCCATCCTGAGGGCTAGACAAGTTGCCATCTGGCCTGGCGCAGGACGGCTTTCGGGTTGTCTTTCAGCACTTCGTACCAGACGGTCAGGAAAATTCCATCTCCAGGTTCAACCGTTGAAGTATAACCCAAGTCACCGGAAACACCGGCAAATTTCATGCCGCGCATCTTTTTGGATGCGATGCAGCCTTTTGAGTGCCATTTATGGCAAATGGTGCCATCAGGACGGCGCATTGGCGAGGATGTTTTGAGTCGCCAAAATTGCGGCGGGCGTTATCTTTCCGGAGAAATGATTGACCGCCGCGAATTTTACGAGCAACGAGCGCCTTTCAGGGCAAGGGAGGCCGGGCGTCATTATCACAAATTATTGCAGCGGTATTATCAATTTTTTGTGCCGCCCGGCTTGAAGGTGCTGGAAGTGGGCTGTGGCCTGGGCGATTTGCTGGCGGCGGTTCGTCCGTCACGCGGTGTTGGAGTAGATTTCAGCCCGGCCACGTTGGAGGTGGCCCGCGCCCGTCATCCAGAGCTGGAGTTTGTTGCCGCTGATGCCGTCAATTTCGAGTCTGATGAAAAGTTTGATTACATTATTTTGTCAGATTTGGTCAATGACTTGCCGGATGTGCAGGCGGTTTTGGAGCGGCTTCACCGCTTTTCCAATCCACGAACGCGGCTGGTGATAAACTTTTTCAATCACTTGTGGCACCCGGTTTTGGCAGCGGCCGAGGCGCTGGGACTCAAGGCGCCGACTCTGCCGCAAAACTGGCTGTCAAGCAGTGATATGGCCAATTTGTTGCACTTGTCCGGTTGGGAGCTGGTCAAACGGGACACGCGCATCTTGTGGCCGGTTCGCACGCCTGTCGTGGCCGAGCTGCTCAACCGGTTTGTTGCGCCGTTTTTGCCGCCGTTTTGCCTTTCTATTTTCATGGTGGCCAGGCCTCGTCCCCAAGCCAATGCCGGCGTGCAATATCGTTGCAGCGTCGTGGTACCGGTGCGGAATGAAGCAGGGAACATCGAGGCCGCAATCAAACGAATACCGGAAATGGGCGCCGGAACGGAAATCATCTTTGTTGAGGGACATTCGCAGGACAACACATGGGAGGAATTGCAACGCGCTGTCAGCCAGCATCCGCAACGCAACATAAAAGTTCTGAAGCAGCAAAGCCGGGGCAAAGGCGGCGCGGTGCGTGAGGGTTTTGCCGCTGCATCGGGAGAGCTTTTGTTTATTTTGGATGGTGACTTGACGGTGCCGCCGGAGGAGCTGCCGAAGTTTTACGAAGCGGCCCGACGTGGGACGGCGGACTTCGTCAACGGCGTGCGGCTGGTGTACCCGATGGAGCAGCAGGCAATGCGTTTTTTGAACATGGTGGGAAACAAGTTTTTCTCGCTGGCTTTCAGCGCGATTTTGGGACAATCCATCAAGGACACATTGTGCGGCACGAAAGTGCTTTTCAAAATTGATTACGAACAGATAGCCCGCAATCGCTCCTACTTCGGCGAGTTTGATCCATTCGGGGATTTCGATTTGTTGTTTGGAGCGGCCAAGTTGAATCTCAGGATAGTTGATTTGCCGATACGCTATCGGGCGCGTGTTTACGGCGATACGAACATCCAGCGGTGGCGGCATGGATGGCTGCTGCTGAAGATGACCTGGTTCGCACTTCGCCGATTCAAATTTCTGGGATGAACCTGCCATTGCAACAACACCAGACGGAGATTCAGAGCAACCAGCGCGCATGGGATTCAAAGCCGTTGCTGCAACATATCTACCGCGGTTTTTATGACCGGATTTTGGAATGGGTGGATTGCAACATTCCAGGCCGGATAGTGGAAATCGGCTCAGGCATCGGCAACCTGAAGGGGCATCTGCCGGAGGCAATTGCCACGGATATCTTTCCAAACCCATGGCTTGATGTGGTTTGCGACGGCTACGAACTGCCATTCCGTGAACAAACTTTGTCGCATCTGGTTTTGTTCGATGTTTTTCATCATCTGGAGGCGCCCGCCGCTTTTTTCAAGGAGGCCCGCCGGGTGCTTGGGCCGGGGGGACGCGTGATTTTATTCGAGCCGTATATCAGCCCGGCCAGTTGGCCGGCTTACGCCCTGGCGCATCATGAGCCGGTGGCATGGCGGCGCAAAATCAATATGAACGAAACAATGCCGCGCCCGCGCGCCTATTACGCTGCCCAAGGGAATGCAACCCGCCTGTTTTTCAGCTCCAGAATGCCCGGATGGCCGCCCGGTTGGGAAATCCTGCATGCACGGGCTTTCTGCGCTTTTCATTATTTGCTTTCCGGCGGTTACAGCAAGCCGGCGTTGTATCCGGCGAGCTGGTTGAATTGGTTGCGCCGGGTGGATGTCTTTTTATCACGTTGGCCACGATGTTTTGGCGCGCGGTGTCTTGTTGTATTGAGCAAGCGGGCGTGAGCGCCTGCGGGCAAGCGGTTTCCACCGGCGGCTTCAACGTCAACCCTCCAAAACGGCGATGGCGGTGGCGTGATCAGCGGTGTGGCTCAGGCTGATGAAAATACCTGTCGCCTTGCGTTGCTCAAACAACAATTGGCCTTGCCCGTGTAGAACTACGTATGGCTCTCCGGAGGGTTTGCGTAACACTTCGATGTCCCGCCATCCCAAACTTGCGCCAATGCCGGTGCCAAAGGCCTTCGACACAGCTTCCTTGGCGGCAAAACGGGCGGCAAGGTACGGCGCCGGATTTTTATTGCTCAGGCAGTATGCAACTTCGGAAGGCAAAAAAATCCGGTTCAGAAAACGCTCGCCGAATTTCTCGTAGGAGCGGCTGATGCGTGGCACCTCTATCAAATCAATGCCGATTCCCAAAATCATGCGTGCCCCTTTCAGGCGGTGTAAGACTTCATCACCTCCAGCATTTCCTTTACGGCCTGCGCCAGACCGGTAAATACGGCGCGTGAAATGATTGCGTGGCCGATGTTCAGGTCCTCCAGGTGCGGCACAATTTTGAGAGCCGGCACATTCAGATAATTCAGCCCGTGGCCGGCATTGACATGAAGGCCCAGTTCATGCGCAAGGCTGGCGGAGTCTGCCAGCCGCTTCAACTCGCGCAGCCTGCCGGTTTCATCCGAATAACTCTCCGCATAAGCGCCGGTATGCAGCTCGATGCAATGCGCGCCAGAACGGCTGGCGGCGCGCACCTGTTCCAAATCAGGCGCTATGAAAAGACTGACTTCAATGCCGGCATCGCGAAGCCGGTGGCAAACTTCTGTAACCCGTTCGATCTGACCGGCGACGTCCAGGCCGCCTTCGGTGGTTACTTCCATTCGGCGTTCAGGGACGAGGCAGACTTCATCTGGTTTCAGTCGCAGTGCAATATCAACAATCTCCGGCGCCATTGCCATCTCGAGATTGAGCCGTGTTTTTATTGCCTCGCGCAGTTTCCAGACATCGCGATCCTGGATATGGCGGCGGTCTTCACGTAAATGCGCGGTGATGCCATGCGCGCCGGCTGCCTCACATTCCAGAGCGGCGGCAATGGGATCAGGCTCGCCTGCATTACGCCCGCGATATCGTGCCTCGCGCAGCGTGGCAACGTGGTCAATATTGACTCCAAGCTTGAGCATGTTGTTTCAGCGTTTTTGCTGGCCGCCGGTTGGCGGCTGAGCGGATGGCTTCGTGGAATCTGGCGGCGTGTTGGCCGGCGGCACGGCCGGCGCCCGCCGTTGTGACGGTGTTGGCAGCCTTCCGTAATTGGCAGGCTTGTCAAGCATGTCGAGCCAGCGTGCCAAACGTGTCAGCTCGAATGCCGTCAGTCCAATGTGTCCCTGGCGGACGAGTTTAAGTTCAGTTGGAGAAACGTAGGTGATGGCGGTCACGATGTTCCCAAGGTGCGGCGCCGCATTGGTCAGCCACCGTTGGCCCAGAAGGTGGTTTGGAATTGCGCGCGCTTCTGTGAACAAAGGCAAAAACACATAAAGTTGATTCCACTGGAGGAGGCGTTCCTGGGTTATTTCCCAATCATAATACACCATGTTGGTGCGGCCATAAAGTTGCGCAAACAAATCGGCCGGGGCCGGTTTCCCGCGTGGATTGTAAAAGAATAAACTGCCCAGGATGAAATCACCGGCTGGCTCGCGCAAAGGAATGAGATTCGGTTGCATGACGGGCAGACCGCGCCAGAAAAATTCGGCCCTGTTGCTGATCCAGAAGAAGGTGCCAACATTACTGGCAATGTGGTGTTTGACGAGCAGCGGCGGCAAATTTAGAGCTATTTGCTGCAGTGTATTGGTGACACTGCGAAGCGGCGCGGCTGCATGCACCATGAATGGCATGCTTCCGGAGGCCCACAGACACAATTGATTGGGCGTCTCCGGCAATTGCATCTCTTTGAATGGTTCCCATGATGATAACAACGGACGCAGCCCGTTGGCGGCTGTAAAGCTAATGACTGGCTCAAGGATGGAGTTGGTTGGAATGCGCCACGGGTCTGGCTTCCAGTCCAGCGGCTGTTGGAATGTAAAGGTTCCTTCCCAAAAAACGCCTTCGGACCTTGCACTGCAGGCCAGTCTTGCAATGGGCAAGTTGCCTTTCAAACCGATGTCAAGTCGTGACAGGTTGATGGTCGCATCCATATAGCGTGCACCTGGAAGTTTGGGCATCCCGTTTTTCAATTGCCCGCGCCATTTTTTAAGGTGCGCAGAGCTTTCCGGCCCCATGACAAGCATCATCAGGTCGCCGCTTTGGTCTGTTGCCACCTGTCCTCGATATATTCCCTTTAACTGCTCGGCAGCTTTTTTCCAACCGGCAGCCTGTTCCTTCGGGAGCTGTGCCGCCGCCATGAAAACCGGCGCTGCTTTTGTGCCGCCTGCCTCGAGCATGGACGGATATGCCAGCAAATCCTCCAGTATGGGCTGCAACAATGCGGCATGGTTTGTGTTGGCTGCTGCACCGGCTAGTCCCATCCATGCCGGCAGCTTTTCAGCAAACATTCGGATCGAATGCCGCCGCAACTCCTCGGTGGTTGGCAATGTCCAGATGGTTTTTAGCCTGGCAGCCGCCGGATCAGCCATGATTTTAATGGCACCGGCATGCTGAATTCTGAACAGCGTGTCGGCGTCATCTGCTCCACAAACTGTGGCGATACCCGTTGCAAAAGCGGCGGCAAAAATGCCCGTTGCAAGTAAACCTTTCATACAACCGGCTTTGCTTGCCAAAAAAACAACCAAAAGGCAAATCGTTTTATGCGGTCTGATTGTTCAAGGCTTGATTTCTTGGAACACTTTACGCGAGCGTTGCCTGTAAATTTCCAGGCACTGCCGGCAAAGTCCTTGAGACGGCTCCCATGTAGAAAAGTTGGCCTCGCAACTGGTGTGGCAGTCCGACTATCTAGCCGGCTGCACAAATCCGGCTTGAGCTGAGTATGAAAACCGGCGTGGCAGGATGTTTCAGCGGTTTGTTTTAGTGTTACGCTTGAGCAGTTGCTTGCGCAGGAAAGAGTCGCCTGGCGCCTCTTTCCATGCCATCAGCCATAAATCGCCAAGTAATTGAGCTGCTTTTACGATTTGGTCGGCCAAAAATTCACGTCCTTGCCGGCCTTTTTCGCCTTCGCCGGCAAGCTGGCCGTCTTTTTCCATTTGATAGAGTTTTTCAACCAGTTGGTTTTGGGCGATGCAGAATTTCATGATTTCGGGAAATAACCCTTCGGCGGGTTGATGCTCCGTTGTACGCCATGCACGGGCAGGGCGCAGCTTTGCCATGAGCGATGAGGCGTCCAGGCCAACTTTTTCAAGGTAATCGCCGTCAATCCATTGGTGGAACTGTTTATTAGTTGTGTAGCCGCGTGGATTTGGGCCAACCCATCCATTATAGTGCCGTGTCAAATGCAGCGGCTGGGTGGCATCGGCTGCAAAATGGCTCATCAGGCCCATTACATAGATGATATTTTGTTCGGCGTTGCGGATTTCATCGGCGTTTCCGTTGGCCGTGTATTCGCGCAAGTAGGAAAACTGGGATTTGAGGCGGCCGAAATGTTCATTAAGTGTCCACGGCAGGAATCCTGGCAGTTCACGGGTTTTGTCCGAATTGCGCGCCGGGTCTATGGGCGGAAAGCGGTCAATGTTTTTTGCGCGGGCAGCAGCAAATTGTGCAACAAATTCATAGCGAAACGGGCTGACCGCAAGTGGATCAAGACCTGCCAGTGGAATATCCTCCAGGTCCAGGTAATGGTCCGGGTTGTTCAAATGTTTGAATGTGTTCTCATTTGAGTTTCTCCAGCGGTCGGCCTCGCCTGAAAGGAACAAAATGCGCTCACGCGCCTCCGGTGTTTTGACAAAGGCCGGGAAATCCTGCGGCAGGGTTTCGAGGGCCAGTTGGCTGACGAGCCGGTGCCACTGATAATCCCAGGCAAATACAGTTGAGGCCAGCGCCATCCAGAACAAACAGAGTGCAGTTTTTTTGTTCATGATTTGAGGTGCGGTGAGTTGTTGATTTGATCAGTTCAACGGTGGAAAAATGACGCGAATAATTGAATCAATTGCTTTTGACAATGGGCGTTTCAGTTGATTTTTCGGAGCTGGAGCGGGGCAGGGGTGCGCGCAGTTTGCGGTAAATCCAATGTTCAATCGGCCGGAGCGGACGCAACCAGCGGTAAAATGGGGAGTAGTAGAGGCGCAGGCGCACGACCGAAAGGAACATTACAAGGGAAGTCCGGACAAGCGACACTTTTGAGCCGACTTTGTCGGTCCATTCAGTTGGTACTTCAAGGACTTTGCAGCCCGCTCTTTTGAGAGCGTAAAGTAGATTGATGTCAAAGGCCATGTCGGCGATTAGAAGCGAGGGATGAATTTTTTCGACGGCTTCGCGCCGCATTACTTTTGCGCCGCATTGGGTGTCGCGAATGTTCATCCAGAACAACGCCTGAACAATAGCATGGAAACAACGGCTGGCAAAACGCCGCCTGCCGGTTTGCATTTGGTGGAGGATGGCGCCCGGAAGCCAGCGCGACCCGATAACGCAATCGGCTTCCGGGATGCGTTTTACCAATTCATAAAATGCAGCCGGTGGAGTTGCGCCGTCGGCGTCCACGTAGCCGATTAAATCCGCCAGAGGCGCAAGTTTTAATCCTTCAATCAAAGCGCCGCCTTTTCCAATTGGATCGGAGAATTCCAACCAACCTATGGATGGATACTCGCGCGCCGCTTCCTTGACAACCGCAAGGGTGTTGTCACGGCAGCCGTTGAGAACAACCACAAGCCTGAACTGGCCCGTGTAATTTTGCTTGAACCATTCCCCGTACTCGCGCAGCACCGGCCCTATGCGCCTTTCCTCGTTGTAGGCGGGTATCAACAGAAGGATGCTGGGCGCAGTATCACTCACGCAGCCGAACCAGAAGGCGGATTAAGCTGTGGCGGCGGAAGATCAGCAGCCGGCTCGGTTGGAGCCGGGGCGCTGGCTTCCATCGGCGCCGCAGGAGCTTCCGGTGTCGAAGTGGCCGGCCCGGCAATTGCAGTTGTTTGGCCGGTTGATTCAGATGCGCTTGCAACCGGAGCGGATGGCGCAGTCTCCGGCACAACCAGCGGGGCGGCGGGTTGGAAGACCGGGGCTATGTGCTCAATTTTGTATCGTTTGACACCACCATGGAATTCAAACTCGACTTCGTCGCCCACACCGTGGCCGATGAGCGCTTGCGCTATTGGCGTAAGATAGCTGATGATGTTTTGTTCCGGATCGCTGTCCCATGCGCCAAGAATGGTAAATGTTTCGGACTGGCTTGTTGCGGTTTCTGATACTCTTACGCGCGTGCCTACGCTTACCACGTCGCCCTTTACATTGGAGAAATCTGTGCCGCGTGCGCGCAGCAACTGCTCCTCAAGCTCGGCCTTGCGATTCATGAGAAGTTTCTGCATTTCCTTGGCGGCCTTGTATTCATGGTTTTCGCGCAGATCACCATAACTTCTGGCGATGGCAATTTCCCTTGAATTGGCCGGGATTTTCTTTTGGACCAACTCATTGTATTCCTGGCGGCGGCGTTCAAGGCTGGTCCAGGAGACAATGAGGTGGGTTTCCTGACGTGCAGTTTGCTCACCGGTGATGAGGGTTTGTATGACAGGATAGCTCTTTACAATTCTGGCGAGCAAAGACCGTTTGTCCATGTCATCAAAACTTGGCGATAGCTGCAAAGCGCGCGTCAAATCCTTGATCACGTCAATGTCAGCGGTGCCGATGAGTTCAACCAGCAGGCTTTGGTCGCTGAGGATGAAATCTCTGAGTTTGTTGGCCTTGCGTTCGTTGAACTGGTCGCGTTCAATGGCGGAGAGCATGGCACGAAAGACTTCCGGACCAAGGATGTCTGCAAAAGTGTCGGAGCGTTCCCTGGCCAGCCAGAGCAACAGCTCGCTGCTTGCTTGATGCTGGCTGATCAGGCGAGCCAGTGTCTCCTTAAGCTCGTTCAAGTGGTCGTTCTGAATCAATACACGGGCCAATTCGGAGACAAGTTTGGCTGATGCGGTGTTCAGGCTGTTGAGGATTGCCACATGCCAGTTATCCGGGTTGAACTGGCAGAACGATTGCAGCATCCGGCGATGTTTGGTGGCAGGCACTTGCTCAAACAACTCCGCCACTTTCAAATCCGGCTGCGTCCAGATGTCTCCGGCGGTGACTTCGCCTTCAACGGGCGGCAACCCGGATGCCGAGCGGAGATCGTCTCTTACAAAAATTGCCTCCAACGCCGTTGCAGGTTGGGTGCGTTGGTGGGTGGCTATTTCGGAGTTTAATGTGTTGATGGCTTCCCCGGCTGCCGATTTGGGGTCTGTAAGTTCAGGCAGATTTTTAACCAGCTCGGCGGCGATCGCAAGGCGCGCCTTGAGGCCCTTGGCGGCGCGGAAATCGGCCATCAAACGGTCCTGCAGCGAGATTTCGACTTCGTTGTAAACAATAGGGTCGGTCTTTTTGGCAGGAATGACAAAATGTCCGTCCTTTTTAATTTCCATCCTTGCGGCTTCCCACCACTTGCGCCAGTCATCGCCAATTACATCCGGCACGAGGATTTTTTGGATTTGTTCAAGGGTTGCCTTTCCGCCAAGACTTTTCAGCACCAATTTGATCAACTCCAGGTGATTTAACGCCGCCATTTGGCGCAATTCGTCCATATTCACGATTTTCCGGACGTAGATATGGTCGCGGCCAAGCGGTTTGAGAGACTCGGCGGCGAAAGATAGGTCCATGTGATGACCCGGCTTGTTGGGAAAATCAATGCTGAAACGGGCCAGCACAACGTCCATGGTTGTAATGCGGCCGACGCCCCAGTGGTTGTGGTAGCAAAAGCCGCTGGTGGTCAGGGCCAGCAATTTTTCGATCTGTCTGGCCCCAATCTTACCCTGGGCGGCCAAGGCTTCAAGTTGTTGTCTTATACCGCTTTTTTGCGCGTCCATCTTGTGTCAATGCCAATCTTAGCTTAATACTCTTGCCGGCAGCCATTTGCCCCGGCAAATGACAAACAGAACTTTTACTCTAAAGCATTAAATGGAAAAGCCAAGAGAAATCGCCGCCCGGCTTCTGGCCCGGCCAAAGGGAAGCGGGTTCATTGAGGAACAGCTCGAGGAAGCCTTGCGGAAGTCTGCTATGCAACCGGCAGACCGCCGGCTGCTGCAGGAATTGGTCTGCGGTGTCACACGCTGGCGCCGGACTCTTGACTGGTTGATCGAGCGAAAAACCAAGGGGCACGCCCAAAAGCCGGTTGTCATGGTTCTATTGCGGCTGGGCTTGTATCAACTTTTCTGGCTGGACAGAATTCCGGACCATGCTGCCGTGAATGAAACGGTTGAGCTGGCGCGGGTCATGGGTGTCGCCCAACATGCCGGTTTCATCAACGCACTGCTGCGCGGCTACACCCGTGAAAAGGAGGAAATTTCAAAACAGCTTGCAGAACTCAAACAAAGCAAACTGGCGCTGGGCTATTCGCACCCGGACTGGCTTGTGGAACGATGGGTGTCGCGCTATGGGGAGGAAGATACCCGAAAGCTGTTGGAATGGAACAACACGCCTGCCCCGACATTTGCGCGCATCAACACCCTGCGTGTCACTCACGAAAAGCTCTTGCAACAGTGGCGGAATGAAAATGTGGATTATGACTTTGTTTTAAGGGATTGGTTGGAGGAGAACCTCGTATTTGAGCTTAAATCGCATCCGCCCCTGGCTGCGATGCGGAGTTTCCAGCAGGGCGGCTTTTATGTGCAGGACCCCAGCACTTTGCTGGCGGTGGAGCTGCTTGCCCCCAAGCCGGGAGAGCGTGTGCTCGATGCCTGTGCCGCTCCCGGAGGCAAGACAACATTTATTGCCCAGCGAATGAAAAACTCCGGCAAAATAGTTGCTCTTGACCGGGGGGCGCATCGTTTGGAGCGGTTGCAGGAGAACCTTAAGCGGCTCGGAGTCAGTTGCGTAACCGTTGTGGATGTCTCTGCTCCGCCTGGAGTCGAGCTGGTATTGCCTTTTGACAGGGCGCTCGTGGATGTGCCGTGCTCGAACACCGGCGTGTTGCGCCGCCGCCTTGAGTTACGATGGCGAATCACCCCCGAGGAAATAAAACGTTTGACCGTGGAGCAGGCTGACAGGCTGCGGGAGGCAGCGCGTCATGTGAAATCTGGAGGCCGTCTTGTTTACAGCACATGCAGCCTTGAGCCGGAGGAAAACCGCCAGGTCGTTGACGCATTTCTGGCGGAACATCCGGAATGGGTACTGGATGAAGAGCAAGCATTGCTGCCATTCAAAGATCGTGTGGACGGCGCTTATGCAGCCGTGCTGCTTCGGCGCTGATCACATCAGCGCATTATGCGGCGAGTTATGCCTGGCGAAATCACGCCAATGAAGTCGAGAAGTCAGGCCCGCCATTTTCCCCACCATTCGGCAAATGTTTCCCTGCTGCGTGCCAACTGCAGCCGGTCGTTTTCATGCCAAACTGCGGCGGCATGACCGTGAGAAAAGCGGGTTTCCCATGACACATGGTATGCGCCTGCATTTAACCAGAGCAGATGATCGCCCGCCCGAAGCGAAACAGGCAGCCGGCAGACTGCGAGCCGGTCGAATGTCATGCAGGTCGGCCCATTTACAACTGTCAGTTTGCGCGGGCCGCCTCTCTTTTCCAGCGGAAACAAATCATGCGTTTCCCACAGTGATATCATTCCATGCAGTGTTCGCCCTCCATTACAGATTAAATGCCGCACATTTCCACGTTCTTTGATGTCCAGGATTTGCAGCGCCAAGGCGCCGCTTCCAGCGCTGAGCCGGCGTCCATTTTCAAGCCATATTTCCTCAACACCCTGAATTTTCTCCGCTGTTTTGGAAAGGATGCCTGCCCATTGGCGCAAAGAAAATTCAGCGGCCAAAGGCGTGCCCGTTTTCGAGCTTGTTCCGGAAGCAGGCAGACCGCCGCCACAATCCACAAATCGAGGTTGAAAACGCGCGGCCCGGCAAATGGCGGCAATCTCATCCAGCGCGCGGCCATAAATTGACGCCTTTGGAATCTGAGTGCCGAGGTGAAAGTGCATGATTTCCAACCTTGCGCCGGATTTTTGCAGCCGTTTTATGGCTGTGGCGGCTTCATTCGGTTCCATGCCAAATTGGCTGGGAACGGGGGTGGAATCAGTGGAAATTTCCACTCTGGTGCGGCAGCGAATGCCAACGCGCCAGTTTAACTTGATGGCTGTGGGCAGCAACGCCTCCATTTCGGAAATGGAGTCGAAATTAACGTTAAGTTGCGGCATTGCGTGGGCTGGCAGCCAGTGGTGTTTGGCAGGGCCGTTGACCAGGATATCCTCAGGCGCGAATCCTTCCTGCAGCGCGGCCTGCAGCTCGAATTCGCTTACTACTTCGATTGGACGTCCTTGGTCTCTCCACCAGCGAATCAAATGTGGAACCGGCTGTGTCTTGAAAGAGAGCCAGTGCCTGAAGCGTAGATTGGGCGCCTCTTGTTCAAGCAAAGTTTCCAATTGGCGGATGGCCTCCGCCATCGGTTGGCTCGAAAAGATGAACAACGGAGCGGGCGCAAGTTTCAGGGCTTTGCCGCCCAGTTTGCGCCAGAACAGCTCTGTGGAAACATCATGGCCGGCACCGTTTTCCATGCCAGAAGTTTGGCACGCGCCGGCTTATTAGCCATAAAAAAACATGTGTCGGGCTGCCTTACTGTTGTTTCAGACGGTACAATTTCAACTGGTTTGTCAGGAACTCGCTATATGGCCCTTGTGTTACCGGTCCGGGCACATCCAACCATTCGATGATTTTTGAATTGGTTGAATATTGGAGCAGGAAGCCTGCATTAGTCCAATTCAACATGATGTTATTGTTTTGTTTTTGTACTGCAAGAACCGGCGGGGTTGGCGGCAGTGAGAGGTAAATGGCAGTGAGAATCTGATTGGTTGCAAGCGTAACTACAACGGATGCATTGGTTGAATAGGGTGCGCCATTGAGCAGCCATGCGGAGAACAGATTGGCGCCGGCATTTTGGGGGGCCGTTGCTGTTACAACGGCGTTGTTGGTGTAAAGACGTGTGAATGGTGTCAGCCCGTTGCCATCGCCATTTTCGTCATTTGGCGAGACCGTAACAGGCACGCCGGACTCCGGATTTGTTGAAGTCAGTGTTAGCGTGAACAGAACCGGCGCGCTGTACACGGCCGTTAACTGCCGGTTGGTTTCCATCGAGATGGTGATGACAGGGTTGGTGGAGTAAGTTGCGCCTTCTGCGCGCCATTCGGTGAATCTATTGTTTCCGACCAACAAAGGCGCGCCAAGAGTCACAACTGTTCCGTTGTTGTATAGGCGCGAGAACGGCGTTGAGCCATTGCCATTCGAGTTCAAATCAAGCGGCGATATTTCAATTGCAACGCCTGAGGCCGGATTAGTGGAGCTTACCGACAATGTCCATTGTGGATTAGAATAAACGGCAGTCAGGACACGGCTGGTTGTCATGGAAATCGTGACTGATGGATTTGTGGAATAATCTGCGCCATTCAGCATCCATTTGCTAAAAACTTGTCCGCCAACTGTCAGAGGGGCGGTTACTGCAGGCGAATCGCCCGAACCGTACATGCGCTCAAGTGGGGTGATGCCGTCGCTGTCGCCGAATGGGTCGGCGGGTGAGATGGCGACTGGGACGTTCAGCCCCGGGTCCGAGCTGATGACAACAAGCGCGTTGGTTGCCGGGCTGCCGGAAAGCGCGAACAAAGCCGAACCGAATACCATGTCCGGGCTGCCCGGTGTGTAGTTGTGAAGTTCAACGGCCAGCACATTGTCGCCCTGCACAAGATTTGTGGCCACCACGGGGCCGGAGATAGTGAAAAGCACGGGTTCATTGGTTACCGCATCGCCATACTGCGGCTGACTTTGTGAATACTTTGGAGGTCCTGCGGAAAAACCCGTGGCCAGTGTGGTAAAAGTGATGACAGTGGGTGGAGCGGGCATCCGCACTCGCTGAATTTCCTGTCCGTTCAAATAAAACACCGCTCCATCGTCCAAATAATTGGAAAATGTAAGTGTCGTGTTTGCCGGCACGCCGGTGAATTGAAAATGGGTGCGGAAGTAGTAGGTGCGCTGCATCTGTGGATTGCTGCTGCTGCCGCACTGCACGCCATACCCGCATGGAGTTGGCAACGGTGTGTTTTTGGGCGCCACATAAGCGTTGTCCTCAGCGTAAAGCAACCCTGGCCCTTCTCCCATCCACCCGCTGTCATTGTATGAGACGGCTGTCCATTGGACTCCGTCGAGGTTGTTGCTTGTGTAACGCCATGATTTTGTAATATCGAATAACTTAACCGTATTTGTCTGCAGGGATGCGGTTTTTGTTGTGAAATAGCAGATGGGCGATGAGCGTTCCACGCCATTGGACAGGGATATCAAGCGGAAGTAATTTGTTGTCCCCGGTGTTAATCCTACCAGAACGACTGAGTGATTGGTTTGCAGGGCAGCATCCAATGGAGTGTAAGTTCCCAAAGCAGTTGTGCGGCCATGCTCAACCTGCGTTGTGGCCGGAAGCGGGGTAGTCCATGTCAAAACTGCCATGGTACGGCCCGCAGTAACTATTGGGTCTTGAAAAAATGCAGTGGGCAGCGTTTTTGTGGCGATTCCGATGTTGTGTCCCACAGGCCGCTGATAGCCGTAGAGTTGCTCGACGGTTGGCTCGTTTAATGTGACAGAATCACCACATTCATTGGCCATTACCATTGCGGTGGAGCCGCCGCCATCAAGATTCATTCCATAATAGCATCCAAGGCGGATGAGCCATTCTGCTGTTTCGCTGTCATAAGCGCCTACGCTGTAGCCTGATTGTCGCCCGTCTATTACCAACAGAATTAAATACCGCCCATCCTGAGAGTAGCCAATGGCTGTGCGCGGCTGGATTGCATGAATTGTTCCTTCGGTTGGAGAATAGGTTGCACCAATGTTCACCCCGGCATTAACAAGGGTGTACATTCCGGGAATGGCGTGGTAGATGCCGTTTGTGTTGCCAATCGGCGTGGCATCTGCAATAAAGCCCGGCACTTTGTTTGTGGTAAATGTCATCAGGGCATCGGCTTCGCCGGAGCTGTCATAGGGCGATGTAAATTTTCCCTGTGAAATGGCGAATCCATGAATCCAAGCCGGACTTCCCGGGGGCGAAGTATAACCTGTGGTGCCGCCAAAATGCGCGCCGTTGACAGCGACTTTCAACCCTTTCTCCTTGAGAAATCCTGAAGGACGCTGAGTAAGGGTCTCTCTGCTGTTAGCCTGGTAATTATTTGTGACCGGCTCGGTGGTGACAATTTGCACATCGGGGTCCCAGAGGTCCACCCGAAGGGCATTTATCACATTGGTGTAATAACCGGATGGGCTTGTGTTTGTTGGAGTTGCCGAGTAGCCGGTGCAATGTTCAACCCCTTTGAAAATGGGCTGCCATGGGTTGTTGTAGTAATAAGTGGCTGCATGAGCGCTTAAAACCGCTGAAACAACCGTTGCAACCAGAATAATTCGTTTCATAAAACTACTTCGTCAATCCAGGTTAAAGTCAATCGCCGCTGTACTTGTATTCGTATCCTGGCACGGGGTCCCGCGTGTAGGCGGGGTTCATGCCGTCGTAATAAATCCGGATGTATTTGACATGCCCATCAACGAAACCAACCATGCTGAGGGCATCATTGTAAAATGGCGAATTGGCGCTGCCTGTGCGGCTGTCGTGCCATGACAACGGCGCATGTGCCGTCCATTCCATTACGCTTAATGTCCTTGATGGGCCTTCGATGGAAGCAAGCGGTCGGCCTGCTATGTGCGGCATACCGGGCAGGTTGACACCGTTGAACACGTAACTTGTGAAGTTGTGTTTCTGGCTCTGGCAAAAAGGAGTTGGCTTGCCGCCGCCGGTTTCATCGTAGCCGCGGTCATCAGGGCATGCAAAAACCCGGTCATTTGGCGAGGAATCTCCGCGAAGGCCGGCGTACTGTTTGACTTGTTCCTTGTACCACCACCAGCCGCCGGGTGGCTTGGAAAGCATTTCCGGCATTGTGTCGTGATTGTCCCTGGCGTAAAGCAGGATGGCTTGTGAAACTTGTTTGAGATTCGCTGCACAGACGGCCCGGTGCGCATCTGCACGCCAGCGAAGGCCCAACGTAAGCGCTATTGCGCCAAGAACCATTACCGCCGCGACTGTAATTAACAGGTCGCCAAGTGCAAATGCGGCATGTTTTGAGCGTCTCATTGCTGTTCCTTTCGCGGACGCGGCAAATCATCGAGATTGTTGGTTGTTACGATCTGAAAAAAAGCGTCAAACCAACTTTGGGCAGATGAATTTGAGTTTGGCACGGACTTGGGAATCGGTCGGCTTATGATGGCGGTTCGCAGCAGTTGTTGCTCAAACAATTTTCGCAGGTTCACTCTTTTGGGAAGGTCTCCAGAGCAAATCGCCACAATAGGAATGACCTTGTTGCCCAATTTACGAAGTTGATCTTCGGACAACTCGGCAGGTCCTGTAAAAGAAACCAGGACGTCACCGCTTTTGGCTCGTGCCAGCCTGTCAAACACCGCCGCTGGCGGGACTGACGTGGGGCGCAAGGGGTCCAATTTAAGGAGATTGGTGGAGGCAATTTTGACCTTGCTTTCTGCGATGCGCCTGCAAAAGGCATTCCATTGGGCCTCGATGGCTGGCATATCAAAACTTGCAGGATCACGTGCAAACACGATGATACGGCCATCATTTCCAAGCAATTTCAAGGCTTCTTCGGCTACCACGCGGCCCAACTGTTCATGGGGACGAAGTTCAAAATCCGGATGCGGGTTGAAAAGAAAGTAAAGATAAAATCCAACTGCACCTGTCACCACAAGGCCAGTCACGGTTTTAATGTGTGACTTTGTCATAGGCCCAACATCAAATTGACAGGTTGGGCGCCTCAAAAGTCAGTTCCGCGAGGCTTGGAAAAAATGACATTTGTGACGCCGGAGGCGAACACCGCATTGATGATTTCGCGCAGGCGCGAAGTATTGGCCATTTGAACACTGCCATCGGCCATTGCCAGATTGCCACGCTGGTTGTGCACGTTTTCGTCCCATGCGGCATCGAGCGAGCTGCCAAACAGGGTGTTCCACATCAGATCGAGATAGCCTCCGCCGCCAGTCACATTGTTGTCTCCTGCCAGTATTGTAAGCGGCTTGGTTTCTTCCGCGGTGGTCCCCACAAAGTAACTTACGTCAGTGCCGCCATCCAAAAATGACCATTTGTCAGCAGCCACTTTCGTCAGTTCCTGCGGGCAAACGAGGATTTTTGTGCTGCCGATCTGATTGGAGGCGACCCGGTAATGGTCAACCCATGCAGTGGAATTAAGACTGCCACCTTCTTGATAATCAACCTGCCAGGGGAATTTATCCTGATTGTCATTTGCCCACATCCGCCAGCCGAGACTGATTTGGCGCAAGCGGCTGACGCAATCAATTCGTTTGGCTTTTCCCTTGGCTTGTGCCAGTGCCGGCAGCAACAAGGCCGCCAAAATGGCGATTATGGCTACTACAACCAGTAATTCGATGAGTGTGAAGGCCGCGCATTTGGCGGGTGATTTTTGTTTCATAGGCCGCAGTTTGCTTGGTTTTAATAATTTATTTTCACAACCATTCTGGTTGAACATGCGCACATCAAAAATGGCCGGATGCCGATAAGCATGAGCTTCCACCATTGCAGACGTGCCACATCATCAACAGGTTACAAAATATCGTTGTTTTTCTTTTATTCCAACCGCACCAACCGTAATGACTCCAAGTCAAACCACGCCTTGCCTTTACACGCAAACAACTCACATCTCAGCTCCCGCTCCTGCGGGCGGGGCTGAATTTCAAAAGTAACCTGTAGCATTTTCCACGCCAAGTTGCCAGTTAAATTGAAAGGTGGAGTTGTAACACCGCCAACACGCAACCCTGCGCCTTTGTTTCGCGTGAACTCCAACGGCTTTACACCTTCCAACATTACCCTTCCTTCAAACCGGTAACGGCCAGGTTCAAGCAACACTTTTGAGCGCCACGATGCCGCTGTAACGGGACCTGCCACAATACATAATGCATTGCGGCCATCCGGAGCTTTGGTTGCCAGTAAACGACCCCCGTCGGGAATATCCATTGGTTGCCAGGTTTCAACTTTTGCCACACTGTTGGTGAAGCGCAATGGCTCTTTATCGCTTGTGGCAAATTGTTGGGCAAGATTTCGATGCCGCGCCAATATCCGCTGAAACAATTCTTCCGCGTTTTGGTTCAGTTGCTCTGCCTCTTTCGGGCTTACGAGTGGCTTTAGACGGCTGACAATTTGCCGTCCGTGAGCGACTATTGTTTCGGGCAGGAACACATTGGTGTACAACAACTTAAAGTATTCCCTGTAACGCCGCTGTCCTTCAAGTGTTTCCATCACAGCCTTTGCCGTCAGACCGCTCATCTGTGGCTGCCATGTCAAATCCGGATTGCCGAAAAGCTGGTCCATTCCATGCGGCAAGAAGTACATTCGGCCGGTGGAAGAATTGTAATAGAGCCGGAAATTATTTCGTGCCATGCAATAGCCATCCCTGTGGCCGATCATTACTTCCATGGCCATGAATTTGATGAATGAATCAATTTCGAGTATTTCCTGCAGCTTGCTCCATCGTTTATCGAGATCAGTTTCAAAGATTGCGGAGGCCAATCCTTGGCGGTCTAGTTGGTCATCGAGTCCTTTACCGAGCTGCCGCTGCAAAGGTTTATCAACGTCATGGCCATCAATTGGTTCGTAAAGGTTCCCAGCGGTATCTTTGAAAAACCTTGATAAAAAAGCCTCAGTGAAGCCTTCTTTAACGATATAAAGGCCAAGTTGTCGTCCGTTTAACGTTACTACAGCATGGCTCGACAATACTGCTGGAACTCCTGCCTTCCGGAATAATTCCGAGCCTAGCGTTTCATTCAAAAAACTGGGGTCTTCAACAGAATTGTTGAGATGGATTTTGTTCAGTCCATGGAAATTGTTGGTGTTGTCATTTGGAAAGCTTATGGTGAAGGACGGTTTATCGTCCAGTGGACGGAAACTGCCGGTTGAACCTTTCAGATGAAGTTGGACCGGCCATTTTTTCCCGGATTCTTCCGAAAGAAAGGCCGGGACGGGTTTCCGGCTGTTGAACCTAAGAGATTCCATTTCTTGAGGGGATAGTTCAATTCGCAATCTGCCAACAGTTGGGAGTGGGGAAACGTGGGCATTGGTTGGATTGAATGCGACATCGCCAGCCGGAAGGCTGGGAGCCAGCCAAAGCAAGAGAGAAGCAGCCAAAAATGCGGACTGCAACGAATGTTTAATGCTATGGAGCGTTGCGGTCATGGCAAACACTACGGCCTGTGCCCGAATATCAAACCATCTGGGGGACAGAAGTCATCTGATAACACCGGTGCATTCAGGACGCCTGGCGGAGTGTTGGTGATGCAATGATTCAATTGCGCCGGAAAATTTGGAGGAAACCTGTGGCCGATTTTCCAAATGGCATCCAAACGCTGGCGTAATTTGAGTGGACTTACGGTTTCCTTGCTTTTTGTAGCCAGTATAACCACGTTTTGCGAGTCAGTGGCAGGGAAAAGGTATATTGTCGGGAAAACGGTTTTCATGGTCCGGTGCATTGCGGCCAGCACGTGCGACCGCCATCCGTTAATCGTTCCGATTACGTTGTAGGCCAGCACGCCGTTGTCGGTTAAATGGTCAGCCGCCAGTTTGAAAAACTCGCGTGTGGCGAGATGATGCGGAATGTCGGAGCCGTAACGGCCGGCGCGGTAGGCGTCTAGGATGATTACATCGAACTTTCCATTGTGATGCCGGAGGAACATGCGGCCATCGGCCACTGTGATATTGTGGTTGGTGGTGCGCTGGCATCCGAAATATTTTTTGGCGACCGTTACAACATCCGGGTCTATTTCAACAGTTTCAACTTTGACTTGAGGATGATAATGGGCATAAGCCCGTTGGGCGCTGCCGCCGCCAAGACCAATCATCAACACATTTGATGCATTGGTATTGAAAAGCAACGGCATCTGAAAATACTCGGTGTAACCGAAGTGTCCTGTCAGCGGGTTTGCAAGGGACATGCGCGTTTCAGCCGAGCCGTTGAAACTAAGTGTTCGCAGCCCTCCGGAGTCAATGACCGCGATATGATGATAGGCAGACCATGTCTCATAAATTAACGCGGCTTGCAATGGCATCCCCAAAAGCAAGGAACCAAGGGCGACAACCTGGCAACGCCATATCAGCCCGATTCTGCATTTAGAGATTGTCTTCATAAAACCGGTTCATGTACCAACATAATCCACCCAGTAACAAGGTCAACACGCCTGTAGCCCGCAAAATGTCAGGTATGCCAAGCAGATTCAGAAAGAAGTAGCCGCACAAGAACACACCGAGGATGCTGCCGATGGTGCTGGCGGCATAGACTGAGCCGCTGGCGCGTCCCACACGGTCCAGTTGGCGCGCAGCCAGTCGGATTGTGAAAGGCGAGAGGCTTGCCAGAACAAAGCATGGAAGGAAAAAAAGCAGGGCGCTGCCGACTGCCGGGCCGAGCTTTTGCCAGCGTGGTGAGACCTGATTGTCCACGAGATGAAGTTGCTCCAAACCGGTTAAAATTGGAGGGGCAAGCCAGGGTATTGTGATGGTGAATATACCGGCTGCCGTCAGCAGCCACAGGAGGCGTGCGGGCTTTTGGGCACGGTCGGCGTACCAGCCTCCGAAATAATAGCCGGCTGCAAGCGCTGCCATGACCATTCCGATCTGGCTGATCCAGACATAAAATTCCCCTCCATAATATCGCGCCAAAAACCGGACACCCGCCACCTCCAGAACCATGATGGCAAAACCGCCTAAAAACACCAATGCCAGTTCAGCCGCGGTTTTCACGCCATCAGCTTAATCGTGTTAAACAGAAAAAGCGAAGGAATTCGGCGGGGCAGAGGAGGCCTGGATTAATTGTGCGTCACTCAAATGTCATCACGGGCAGGGCGGTCTTTTTGCGGATGATTTCCGCCATGGCTTCGAGATGTTCCTTTTCCAACCGCGTCGCGAAAGTTTCAGGAGTTGGCCGTGCCACGGTGTAGGCATGGATGACTTTAATTTGTGCGCCGCCGTCCACAAGCTCGCGGAGCCGGGCGCAATAGGCATCCAGTTCCTCCGGCGGCATTGGCTGGCCGTGGACACGCAAAAACAGGCTTTGAATGACGATTGGCCGCACGCGTGCCGTCTCAAGAAGATTCTTCAGTATGCGCTCGAATCGAATGGTTGTTCGATTTACAAGCCTGTAATAGGCTTCAGTGCCGGCATCGAGCTTTCCCCAAATCTCGCCTTGGTTTGCGTCCAGAATTTCCAAGCCTTTTTTGACATCCGCCTTGTCGAGTCCGGCAGCATCGGTTATCAGGACGATTTTAACTGAATCGAGTCCTTCTTGCTTTTTTACATCGGCGACCAGTTGGGCGCACTCGGCGAAGTTTGGAATCATGGTAGGCTCGCCATCGCCGCTGAATGCAATGTCTTTAATTTCAGTTGCCAGGGAAGGGGCCTCTGCAAATCGCGAATGTTCGGCAAGCGCGCCCGCCTTGATCCTGCGAAGCATGATTTGCAGTTCGTCGCGGAGTCGTGCGGTATCCAACACCGTGGTGCGTGGCGGTGTTCGCCGATCAACTTCACAGTAGATGCAGTCAAAATTGCAGCGCTTGTCTGGATTCAGATTTATCCCGATTGAAAGCCCGCCAGACCGGCGCGAAATCACGGGATAAACGTAGAGAAATCCGGCGAATGACCTGGAATGGTCTTTTACAAGGGCGAGTGAACTGAGGTTGCCTTGCATTTTCAGACTTTATGGGATTGTTGGCGCATTTCAATACATGCCCATGATTTGATAGCCGCCGTCAACATATAGCACCTGGCCGGTGATGGCCGCGGCGCCGTCGCTTGCCAGGAATAATCCTGTGGCGCCCAATTCTTCCGGCGTAATATTTCGTTTCAACGGGGCATTTTTCTCGTAGTGCCGGAGCATTTCCGTGAAGCCGCTGATGCCACGTGCCGCAAGCGTGTTGACGGGACCGGCGCTGATGCAATTTACGCGGATTTTTTTCGGCCCCAAATCATAAGCAAGGTAACGGGCGCAGGCTTCAAGAGCGGCCTTGGCCACGCCCATGACGTTGTAATGCGGGACGACTTTTTCGGCGCCGTAGTAGCTCATGGCTACAATGCTGCCGCCTTCTGTCATCAAGGGTTCAGCCGCCCGCGCCAGCGCCACAAGGGAATATGCGCTTATGTCGTGCGCAATCCGGAATGCGTCGCGGCTTGTATCCACAAACCGCCCCTCAAGAGCGTCTTTTGGGGCGTAAGCAATTGAGTGCAACATCAAATGAAGTTTGCCAAACCGCGTGCCAACTTCCGAAAACACGCGCGCAATCTCATCATCGCGGGTGACATCGCACGGCAGCAAAATGACCTCGCTGCCGAATGTTGCCGCAAGCTCCTCGACGTTCTCACGCAGTCTCTCGCCCTGGTAGGTCAGGGCAAGACGCGCACCGGCCTGGTGCCACGCCTGTGCAATGGCCCAGGCTATGGAGCGTTTGTTTGCAACTCCGAAAACTATGCCGAATTTTCCATCCAACAATCCCATGTTCAGTCACTTTCCACGGCAAGAATGGATTAAAAAGGCGGATTGGCGCAAGCCAAACAAAACGCCGGGAAGCTTGTGTGCCTCCCGGCGTTTGTCAAAATTTAAAGGCTTGAGCCGTTACTTTTTCTCTTCGGCTTTCTTCTCTTCAGGCTTGCCTTCCTTTTTATCGCCAGTTGGCGGAGCAGGCGGCGCCGGCTGGCGGCGTATCCCGCGCATTTGTTCCCACTTGGTTTTCTGCTCGTCATTGAGCAATTCCTTCACCTTTGCGGTGGTTGCTTCACGCAACTCGCGCATCTTGGCGAAGCGCTCCTCGGGCTTGAGGTTTTTGTCCTGGAACAGTTCCTGTCGCTTCTTCTGTTCCTCCTGGAGAAGGGCATTTACTTTTGCCTTTTGCTCGTCGTTCAAGCCGAGGCGCTCGGCGACTACATCCGCGTATTGCCTGCGGATTTGTGGCTGTCCGGGCGTCTGTGCTCCGGCGGCCGGCGGTTGAGCCGGTTTTTCATCCTTTTTTTCCTGGGCGTTTAATGCAGGCGCAAGCAACGCGCCTGCGGCCACTAGTACCAAAACTTTGTTTTTTGTCATTTTCATATTCACCAATTTGTTAACACCGGCAACCGCTGGAAGTTTCTTTTCCGGCGGCTGTTGTCAGCATGTTTCGAGGGCCTTTTTATCCAGTTGTTGGATTAAATGCAAGCTGAAAGACCTTGCCCAAAAGGGCGGGTTATGGAAAATGAGTGCGCTTTATAAACTATGGGACACGTTAAACTGCATATTCCGGGGCCGGTTGAGGTCAGCGAGAAGACGTTCAAGGCTTTCAGCCAGCCGATGATTGGGCACCGCAGCCAGGCGTTCAAGGACCTCTACGCGAGCATACAACCCAAACTTCAGGCGTTGCTTTATACGAAGCAACTGGTTTACCTGAGTACATCATCCGCGTGGGGCGTGATGGAGGGTGCCATAAGAAATCTGGTATCCAAAAAGGTGCTCAACTGCATGTGCGGCGCTTTTTCCGACAAGTGGTATGATGTTTCCAAACGCTGTGGCAAGGAGGCGGAGCCGCTTCAAGTGCCGTGGGGTTCGCCGATTCGTGCCGAGCAGGTGGACAAGAAGCTTGCCACCGGTCAATTCGACGCGCTGACGCTTATACACAACGAGACGTCAACAGGCGTGATGAGTCCGGTGTATGAAATCGCCGAGCTGAAAAAGAAGTACCCCGATGTCATGTTCATTGTTGACACAGTCAGCTCCATGACTGCGATCAAACTGGAATTCGACAAGCTTGGAATTGATGTGATGCTGGCCGGTACCCAGAAGGCGTTTGCCCTGCCTCCGGGCATGGCGGTGTTCGTATGCTCGCCGGCGGCGCTGGCCAAGGCGGCCACAATCAAGGACAGGGGATACTACTTTGATTTTCTGGAATTCCAGAAGAACGCCGAGCAAAACATGACCCCCAGCACACCCAGCATTCCGCATGTGTACGCATTGGCGTCGAAATTGGATGAGATATTTGCCGAGGGTTTGGAAAACCGTTTTGCGCGGCATTTGAAACTTGCGCAGATGACTCGCGCATGGGCCGCAAAGCATGGCTTTACGCTGTTCCCTGAGCCAGGCAGCGAGAGCGTCACGTTGACGTGCATCAATAATGGCGCCCGGCCGGGAGGGCGGGTTGTGGATGTTCCCAAGCTGCAAAAGCTCGTCCGGGAGCAGGGCTTCCTGATTGACGGCGGTTACGGAAAAATCAAGGGGACAACATTCCGCATCTCAAACATGGGCGATGAGACAGAGGAAAGCATGAATGCCCTTTATGCGGCATTGGACAAGGCGATGGCGCAGTTGTAAGCCGTAAAGCCTGCAAAAATTCCAGTAAAACTAAGGCGTAACCGGCAGTCGCTGGTTGTTGGACTCCGGGCGCATGAGGATGCCTTGTTCCTTGTAAGTTCGGAGCATGAAATGCGTGGCGGTTGAAATGACGCCCTGGATTGTGGCCAGCTTTTCGGAGACGAAGGTGGCAACTTGACGCAGGTCGGGGCCTTCCACCACAACAAGCAGGTCGTATGCGCCGGACATCAAATAACAGGAGCGCACTTCGTCATATTTTGCGATGCGTTCTGCCAGCCTGTCGAAGCCGCCGCCGCGTTCAGGGGTTATTTTGACCTCGATTACTGCGGTTACAAGATCGCGCCCAAGTTTTTCCTCGTTGAGAACAGCCCGGTAGCCGAGGATGATTTGGTCTTGTTCGAGCTTTTTAATTTTCGCCTCGACCTCCGCCTCGGTGGTGTTCAGCAACTTCGCAATTTCGGCCGGCTTGAGGGCCGCGTTGTCATGCAATAATTTCAACAAAGCTTCCATGCACACCCTCATTACCACTTTTCAGGCAAATGGAAACGGAAATTTTTTTGTTCACCGCCAGAACAATGCATGGAATGGCATGGGCGTGAGATAAACGCCCATGCCGGACCCGGCATGTTTTGAAATTGGGATTGGAACCTTTTGACGGCGGCTAAACCGCCACTTCGGCTGTTTCAATGAATCCCTGCAACTGCCGCAAGCGGGTGGGATGCCGCATTTTGCGAAGCGCCTTGGCCTCGATTTGGCGGATGCGTTCGCGGGTGACCTTGAACTGTTTGCCGACCTCCTCGAGTGTTCTGGGGTAACCATCGAGCAGTCCAAAACGCAGCTCCAGCACCTTGCGTTCGCGCTCGGTGAGGCTTGCCAGCACATCGGCCAGTTTGTCCTTCAACAGACTGTAGCTGGTCATTTCGGACGGGTTTTCAGCAGTTTTATCTTCAATGAAGTCGCCGAAATTCGTGTCCTCGCTGTCGCCAACCGGGGATTGCAATGAAATTGGCTGCTGGGCCATTTTGAGCACCGCTCGGACGCGCTCGACGGGCATTTGCATTTCGTCGGCAATTTCCTCAGGAGTGGCCTCGCGACCGAATTCCTGAACGAGCTGCTTTTGAATCCGCATGAGCCGGTTGATCGTCTCGATCATGTGCACCGGAATACGGATTGTGCGGGCCTGATCGGCTATGGAGCGGGTGATGGCCTGCCGAATCCACCACGTGGCGTAAGTTGAGAATTTGTAGCCGCGGCGGTACTCGAACTTTTCAACAGCTTTCATCAAGCCCATGTTGCCCTCCTGGATGAGGTCAAGGAAGGACAGGCCGCGATTGGTGTACTTTTTGGCAATGGAAATGACAAGGCGCAGATTTGCCTCCACCATTTCGGTCTTGGCCTGCATGGCTTTGCGCGAAAAATGCTGCAGTTGTTTGAAAGCCTCCATGTACTGTTCGCAGCTCATCCTGACGAGAACTTCAAGGGCATGTTTTTTTTGCAGCTCGCCCTGAATGATCGCCTGTGCGTGCGGATTTGTTTTCTTCTGCGCCTCCATCTCCTGAATTGTGCGCAAACAAGTCTGGAATTTGTCGTAGATGTTTTCGGCGACCAACGCTATTTCCTCGATGACCTTTTGTTTGAAATAAAATTTGGGGAATGTCGCCTGCAGACGCGCCTCGCATTTACGCAGCTCCTTCTCCAGCTTTTCACGCTTGGATTTGACGGTGCATGCCAGCAACTCGGCATATTTTTCGTCAACCGCCTTGTCCAATTGTTGGGCCACCTTGATCAGCTTGCGCAGCTCCTTCAAATGATTTTCACGGCCCTCGATTTTTTTGTCCACGATAACCCGGTCAAAGCGTTCCTTGGGAGGCTCGCTGACCAGTTTTTCGGCAAGGGCGATGTGTTCCTTGCCGGTGAATCCGAAGCTGTAAATGATGCGTTTGACTTCGTTTTCCGCCTCTTCGATGCGCTTTGAAATTTCAACTTCCTGTTCGCGAGTCAACAGCGGCACCTGCCCCATTTGTTTGAGGTACATCCGCACCGGGTCATCCAAAATATCCAGCCGGTTTTTCTCATCTTCCTCCTCCGGTTCGGGCTGTTTGACACGGTCAACCTCGGACTGGTCAATGATTTCGATTTCGAGATTTCTGAGTTTGATGTAAATCTCGTCCAGGTCTTCCGGTGTTACAATGTTTTCCGGGAGCGCGTCATTGATGTCGCCATACGTCAGATAGCCTTGTTCCTGGGCAAGCCTGACCAATTCCTTGATTTTTTCCGCTACATCAATCCCGGATTGGCTTTTGGCACTGCCATTGCCAGACGCCTGCAGTTCAGCAGTGGATGAACCGTCGCCGCCCTTAGGCTCGGTTAATGGCGCTTTCGCTGCCGTGGAATGTCTGACATCCCCGGCCTTTCCTTTGCCTGAACGGCGTTCTTTTTTCTTCGACGGTTTCCTGGCTGAAACAACAGACTTCTTTTCATCGGCCTTGGTGACCGACTTCTTAGTCTTCGATTTGCTCATACTTGGTTTTTCGCCTCGCTTTTCTTAAAAAGCAAAATCAAATAAGCCACCCAATATGCACTTGCAATTTCCAAAAGTCAATAGTTCCAACTTACTTTTTTCTCAATTATGCGAAAAAATGTTGAAACCACTTTCACTAGCTTCAAGCGCAAGCGTGTGATTGGCCAACAGTTTTATGTCCTGGATGTCAAGGCAGCTAGTTTCTGTCTGCCGGTTTTGGCAGTCTCCAATGGCGGTTGCTTCCAGTATTCTTTATTGAACAGTTCCAGAGATAGAACTGGCTGAGCGCCAATGGATTGCAAAGTCTTAAGAATCTCGCCCAAGGGCGCAACACCGTCTCCCGGAAAAACCCTGTCACCATCGGTTAATTTTTCCGGTGGCGGCTGGGCTGGATAGTCGTTTATGTGGATTATGGGTACGGCCAGAGGCCCCAGCAGCCGCAGGCCGTCGAAAGGAGAGCCGCCGCGGTACATGTGGAAAATATCGGCCAGGACACATGCCTTTGGGTGGCCGGTTTCAATGGCGACATGGACGGCCGTGCTTAGTTTGCCAAGGGTTTGGTTTAAGGCCCAGAATTCCAAAATTGGTGTGACGCCCGTTTGGTCTCCAAGCTCGAGCAATTTGCGGTAGCGCTCAACCAGCCTCTCGATTTCGACTTTTTGACCGCGTGGAACGCCAGCAGGCGGGGCGGCCATGCGCTTTGCGCCGATTTGTGCCAGCCATTCCATTTCGCGTTTTGCCTGGTCAAAACCTTTCTGTCTCTGGGCATCATCATCCACGCACCAGGAGGCGAAGCCGATGGCACCTTCGACGGTCAACCCGCCGTCCTGGATGCGTTTGCGCAAATCATTCAACGAGCCGCCTTCCTGAACATAACGGCCGAGTCGGTCCAGCCAGGGTTCGATGGCCTGGTAGCCAGCCTGTATGGCAAGGTCAATTTCCTGTGTAATGGAAAGGTTGTAGCCGCGTATGGTGCCTGTATTGAGACAGAGGCGGAAAGTCGAAGGCGATGGTACAGCGCTTGATAAACGCGCTGCTGTTCCGAAAAGAGCCGCCCATGTCCCGGCTGCTGCCATGGCGCCGGCTGCAATCCAGTTTCGGCGGCTGATTCCCTGTGATTCAGGTTTGTTTCGCATAATTTGCTTTTAGCTTTGCTGCAAGTCGCATCAAGCATCGGCCGGAAAAAGACTCTTCATGCGCTGCACTCGGCCAATTTACAGCGATGGCCGAAATTTAGACGGAATTTTTCCGTTTGCAATTCGTTTTGTAAATTGAACATGGCGGCTTTGGTGTTGCAGGTTTAGAACTGCGATTCGTGATTGCTGTGAATCCTGAAGAATTTTAATCTATTTGGATTTGGGAAGATTTGCAAAGTCTGGCAGGATTTGGCATAGGCTGATAAATATGAAAACAATTATAACATCCATTTTGGCGCTGGCGGTGTGGGGCGCTTCAGGTGCCGCTCCAACTGTCTGGCCCGCCACAGAGGCTGACCGCAGGCTCGCGGCTTATTTTCAACAACAAACTGCACAAATCGCGCATCGTTGTCTGTCCGGCGTGAATACCAGACAGGATTGGGTTGACCGATCTTCGGAATGGCGACGGCAGGCTGCCGAGATGCTCGGCCTTTGGCCAGAGCCGGAGCGCGGAGAGTTGAAGCCGGTGATTACGGGGCGGATTTTACGGGATGATATCAGAGTTGAGAAACTACATTTTCAGTCATTGCCAGGGCTTTACGTGACAGCAAATCTGTATTTGCCTGCGCAGATGTCCGGCAGGGTGCCAGCCATTCTTTATTTGTGCGGACATGGGCCTGTGATTAGCAATCGAGTCAGTTATGGCAACAAAGTATCATATCAACATCACGGGATCTGGTTTGCGCGACATGGCTATGCATGCCTGGTGATAGATACGGTGCAATGGGGTGAGATTCTTGGCAGCCATCATGGAACGTATAAGGAAGGGGCGTGGTGGTGGAATTCCAGGGGCTACACTCCGGCGGGTGTAGAAGCATGGAATGGAATCCGGGCGCTGGATTATCTTTGCAGCAGGCCGGAAGTGGACACCAACTGGATTGGCGTTACCGGACGTTCTGGAGGCGGCTCCTACAGTTGGACGGTGGCTGCGCTGGATCAACGCATAAAGGCGGCGGCGCCGGTCGCCGGCATAACGGATTTGCAAAACTACGTCGTTGATGGGGCCATTGAGGGTCATTGCGATTGCATGTTTTTCTTCAATTTTTACCAATGGGATTACCCGCAACTGGCGGCCTTGGTGGCGCCGCGCCCGCTTCTTTTGGTCAATACCGACTCGGACACCATTTTCCCTCTGGATGGTGTGATGCGCACCCATGCGCATCTGAAACGCATTTATCAACTGTTGGGTGCTTCAACAAATCTGGGGCTGGTAATCGGCCCCGGCCCGCACAAGGATACGCAGGATTTGCAGGTGCCGGTGTTTCGCTGGTTCAATCGTTACTTGAAAAAAGAAGAGCCGCTTATTGCGTTGCCGGCTGAAAAATTGTTCGCGCCGCATGAGTTGAAAGTTTTTTCGGAAATCCCGTCTGATGCCATCAATACAAACATCCAGAGCCTGTTTTGTGCAAAAGCGCCGCCGCCATTGCCTCCGGCAAGCGCCGAAGACTGGCAGCGACAGCGAGCCGGATGGCTGGCTGGGCTGCAAAAAAAGGTGTTTTACGGCTGGCCGGAAAATCCGGGAGACCTGCATGTCACGTTGCTGACATCTGAGAAACAGGGCGGGTTGCAATATGATATTTATGAATTTGAGAGCCAGCCGCATGTTGTTTTGCGGATTTACACTGTCCGAAGAGCGGGGCTGACAAAACCAACTGCGATCTATTTCAGGGCTGCCGGGGTTACAAACCTTTTGACATCGGAGCAAGCTACGAATGTGGCGGCGCCGTCGCAGAGATTGATTGCGGAAGCGCGTGCGGCGCTGGGGTTGCCGGTTTCGCCCGCGATTAGTGACATAAGCCGGTTCAGGGAGAATGCAATCTGGGTTGCCATGCTACCACGCGGTCTTGGAGCAGACGCCTGGAGCGGCGATGAACGCAAATTGACGCATCTGAGACGGCGTTTCATGCTGCTTGGGCAAACGCTCGATGCCATGCGCGTTTGGGATTTGCGCAGGGGGCTTCAGGCAGTGTTGCAGCTCAAGGGCATGAAAGGTTTGCCGGTTCATTGCGAGGCTGAGGGCGCGATGGGCGTAAACATGTTGTATGCCTCGATCTTTGAGCCGGAGGTTGTTTCGCTGGAACTTTGGCGATTGCCGCCTTCCCATGACATTGCGCCGGACTATCCCAACGTGTTGCGTGTGCTTGATATTCCACAGGCAGTTGCTCTGGCGGCGGATGGCCGTTTTGCCCGGCTGCATCAGGATGATCCTGAAAAATGGGAATATCCAGTTGCAGTGGCGCGCCTTGTTGGAAGGGGCAAATTTGAAATCAAGAGTCCATAAGCGGCCTTTTCCTGAATAATCAGCGTGTCCAAATGGCTTGCCGGCATTATCCGGGCGGATATTCTTTTGGCCATGAAAACGATTTGTCTTGGCGGCAGCTCATTGAGGGCATCGCGGCTGGCATTTGGTTGCTGGAGACTGGCGGCAGGCATGCGGGATGGTCAGGCCGATGCAGCGAGCGTGATTGAGGCAGGCAAGAAGGCGGTTATTGCGGCTTATGAGGCCGGCTACACGCTTTTTGACCACGCTGATATTTATTGCGATGGTTGGTCTGAGAAAGTTTTTGGAGAAGCGCTCCGGGAAGTGTCCGGAATGCGCGAGCGCGTGGTGATTGCGAGCAAATGCGGCATTCGCAAGACAAACGAACCGCAAATGGGTGCGCCTTACCGGTACGATTTTTCGCGAGAGCATATTATCTGGTCATGCGAGCAATCATTGAAGCGGCTCGGAGTGGAAACCATAGATTTGTACCAATTACATCGCCCCGATTACTTGTGCGAGCCGGCGGAAGTGGCGGCGGCTTTTGAGGAGCTGCGGCGTTCAGGCAAGGCGCGGGAGTTCGGCGTAAGCAATTTCCGGCCCAGCCAGGTTTCAATGTTGCAAAAGCATTGCCCGATGAAGCTGTTGGTGAACCAGGTGGAAATCAGCCTTGCATATCTTGCGCCGTTTGAGGATGGCACATTGGACCAATGCATTGAGCTTGGAATGACACCGCTGGCGTGGAGTCCGCTGGCTGGTGGTCTATTGGCAGATGGTGCGCGGAGGCTGCTGCCTTCCCAACAGAGCTATCAAACCGGGCCGATCGTGACCGCGCTCGATCAGATGGCAGCCGCCCGCGGGGTCAGCAGGTCTGTGCTGGCATTGGCGTGGCTGATGCGACATCCAAGCGGCATAGTGCCGATTGTCGGCTCTACGAAGCCGGAGCGTATTCGCGAGGCTGCCAGGGCTGACACCGTGGAGCTTTCCCGTGAGGAGTGGTATCAACTGTTGACAGCGGCCCGCAGTCAGCGCTTGGCGTAGGCCAGATGCCAATGGAACAGCAGCCGGAGAAATGGCGTTTATTTGTGTCAGTGCCGTTGCCGCAGCGCCTGCATGAGGCTGTTGGCGAAATTCAGGGAGAATTGCGCAAGGTTCTCCGTAATTCCTCGATCCGCTGGGTGCCGTCAGAACAATGGCATCTGACCATAAGATTCCTGGGCGATGTGGAGAAAAGCCGGATTCCGGCGCTGGATGCGGCGTTGAAAAAGGCTGCGGCTGAAGTGCCCTGTATTAAATTGGAGGCAAGCGGATTGGGTTTTTTCCCGAATGCAGCCCGCCCGCGCGTAATATGGGTTGGGATTACAGAAGCCGAAGGGCGTTTGAGACTGCTTTGGGAAAAGGTTTGTGGCGCATGCGCGGATTTTGCTGAATCGCCCCCTGAAAACGAATTTGTAGGGCACATCACGCTTGGGCGGGTGAAATTTATTCACCACAAGGACGTCGCCGCGCTTGCTGAGGCTGCCGGCGCCTTTGAAAGGCGTAGGATAGGCGAATGGGTTGCCGAAAACTTCCTGTTGATGAAAAGTGAATTATCGAAGACGGGCGCACGGCACATTTGTGCGGGCAAGTTTGAATTGTCAAAGCAATAGCCGGTTACTCAACCCACAATTCAACCGGCAAATTGCTGCTGTCCATGACGTCGGTGTCCAATTTCTTTTTGCCAAGGTTGAACTGCAAGCTTGAAAAGGCGGCGGGAATAAGTTTGACGGCTCCCAAGCGGGAGCTTTTGCCGACGATTTGCTGTTCATCCCATCGCTCGATGTTCAGCGTGACTTTGCCGCGGTCGGCAAAAAACAGGCTTACCTCCGCTGGGTCAATGGGCGGAGGTTCGGGCGATGGAACGGCGAAAAAGACGCGTGAGACACGTTCAACAGGCACCTGGAGTGTGGCAAAGGCTGTGGCAAAAACAACCTTGTCATCCCTGAAGGCCTTGAGCTTGCCAGTGACTTTGTCCTTGTTGGCAAGGGTCATCAAATCTTCCTTGAGCGCGGTGGCTGACGAGTCGGAATCCAGACGGCCGTCCCATTCGGTGATGCGAATGTTGCTGATGCGTAATGCGCTTTGGCTTTGTTGCCAGAACAACAGACCCGTGCCCTGTCCGCCAAGGTTGCCGGTGTCAATCCACTGTTTGAGCAAAACATCATCAACCAACAGCGCTATGGATTTTTGCTCCCGGTTGCATCGAATTGAGATTCTTGCCTTTGCGCGCTGGGAGAAATTTGGCAGTTCAACTGAACCGAGATTGTTTCCGCCGGTATTTGGGGACTGGCGGCGGAGATATGCGTTGCGGTAACTGAACTGCAACACGTATGCGTTGTTGCCCCAGTTTGCATCGAGCGAGTCGGTGTAAAAATGGACTGCGAAATTTGGAACACCGCGCCATGCAATATCAAATTCAATGTTCACCAACGGAGGCAATTTTACATCCCGTCCCAATGTTCCGTTGCCGATGCAATAGAAAGCGTCATCTTTGAATTGCCAGCCGGTGGGTTTGTCAGAAGGCTGTTGCTGGCCGCCAGCTACGACGACACCGTTGATGATTTGAATGTTTCGAGCAAAAACCGCCGCATTGGCGCTGGACTTGGTAACCCAGCCGTCCGCGCTGGTTGGGCCTTCATAGATTACACCGAATTTGCCAACGCCGAAGACTATTGATGCAAGGGCGGACCTCGGAATGGACAGAGTGCCTGCGTACCATGTTTCCAATGTCATTTTCTCCTCATCGAGTGAAATCAAATCACCGGCAAGCTCGTCACCGTTGATGAACTTTACATAAGCGCTGGTTTTGCCGGGTTTTGATGGATGCGGCCGCTGGAGGCGGATTCGGGCAAGACCTTGTGGCTTTACCGAGAGCACCTGTTTTATGGAAGCATGCTGCCAGCGCACGCCATTTTTGCTGTCATAAGATAAAAAAGTGCCGCGCAGAATGTCGCCATTGAGAAATTCCATGATGTCTTTTGGGGCGGCAGACGGCTGCGAAGGGGGTTGATTGGTGGCGGCCGCGGGGCTGCGCAATTGGATTCCAACCGCGCATATTAGCGCCATCATGGCTTGCAATTTTGTATTCATCCAAAACATCATGGTCTCACTGCTTTTCCCTGACTCACTTCATGGCCTTGCATTTCCATTACTATAACATCCGCTTCGGCGGCTGTCTCGCATAAACATCGGCCAGTGCGATGAACCGGACGCGCCGGAGGTTTTTAATGCGTAGAGCCTGCGGTTTTCGGAGCCAAATATTAAGGCCCCTTGTTTGGTCAACGCCGGCGACGAGAAGAGCCGGTAACCGGAGTTAAATTCCCACAACATTTTGCCGGATTCGGAGAAGGCGATAATTCGGCCATCCCTGCATGCAACGTAGATTGTGCTGTCCGGCCCGATCGCGCAGGAGGTCTGCAATGCGCTGTCAAGCTCGCTGCTCCATTTCAAAGTTCCATCCGGATTAAGCGCGTAAAAAATGCCGTCGTCACAGCCTGCGTATATTACACCGCCCTGGCCGATGGCGGGTGAAAAACAGACCGAACTGCCGGTTGCAAAACTCCATCGCTTTTTACCTGTGGAGTCCACGGCGTAAATGTTTCCGTCGTTGCAGCCAAAAATGATCGTGCCATCTGGCGCGATTGCGGGGCTTCCATTCACAGGCTCGCCCGCAGCAAACGTCCAGCGCAGTGCGCCATCCGGGTTGACGGCGTACAACCGGCCATCCACGCAACCGAAAGCGATGATTCCGTTGCCGATTGCTGCGGCTCCAAGCACATCTCCGCCGATGGGGAGCGACCATTTTTGCGCGCCGTCTGGTGTCAAAGCGTAGAATTTACCATTCCAACCCCCGAAATAGATTGTCCCATCCATTCCCACGGCGGGTGTTGCAGTGATTATTGCTCCGGAATCAAACACCCATTTACGAACCCCTTTTGGAGTGACTGCGTGCAACCTCCTGTCCAATGCGCCGAAGTAAAGCGTGCCGTCAACGCCCTGGGCTGGGGAGGATGCGCATGGCGCGTGTGCGTCATATTGCCAGAGCAGCTCGCCTGCTGTGCTGAATGCGAAAAGCAAGCCAGTCTGGCTGGTGATGTAAATGATACCGTCGGCCCCAATTAACGGCGAGTTCAACGCGCCGTTGGCACGTATGCTCCATAGCGGGTCTCCGGGCACGCGAATGCGCACGTAGCCGATTGCCGGTTCGCTGAATGGGCCGGCCCCGGCGGAATTCCGGCCTCGTACCCAGTAGTAGTATTGGACTTTTTCGACTGCCGTTTCATCCACGTAATTTGTGCGCCCCGCAATATTTTCGGCGAGCTTGGTGGCTTGCGCCGGGTCTTTTTCGGTGTGCCGCCAGATTTCATAGCTGTAGGCGCCCTGAGCGCTGTTCCATACAACATCCACTGCCGTCAAATGAAGGCCACGTGAAGCAACCACTTCCTTTGGCGCGGCAGGCAATTCAATCTTGCTGCCATCCTTTTTCCGCCAGTTTGCATCAGTGCGGAACCGCGGGCGCTGTCCTTTAAGCGTCTCGTCTCCCTTGAAACAATAAACAGATTTGTCATCTGTGCCGAATATAATCATGCCGTTGGTGGTAATTGCCGGCCATGAACCAATGCCGCCCCCGATGGGGATTTCCCATTTTTTGGCGCCGTCTGGCGCCACTGCATAAAATGAACCATCATAGGAGCCGAAGTAGAGTGTGCCATCGGAGCCGATAGCAGGGGCGACTTCGACGTTTCCCTTGGTGGCGAATGTCCATTTCTGGGCGCCATCCGGATTAATGGCGTACAACTGGCTGTCGTTTGCCCCGATGTAGATTGTGCCGTCAGCCCCAAAAACCGCGGTGGATGAACCCAGCCCGCCGGTTTGAAACGTCCATTTTTTGGTTCCGTCAGGATTTATGGCGTAAACTTTTTTATCGCGTGAAGCAACATAGATGACACCATTTGGCCCAATGGCAGCCGTGGCGTTGATGAGTCCGTCAGTTGGGAATTCCCAATTTTTAGCGCCTTCTGGGCTGATTGCGTACAGGACGTTGCCGCCGGCCTGATAGATTACACCATCCGGGCCGAGCACTGGCGATGCCCGTTGCGGGGGACGCCCAAGGGTGAAAGACCATTTTTTGGTGCCGTCAGGACGCAGGGCATACAGTTCTCCGTCGTCGCTGCCGATGTAAATTGTCCCATCGGGGCCAATGGCAGGGGATGAGCGCACGGCGGCGCCGGTAATGAATTCCCATTTGAGCTTTCCTTCGTTGTCCAGGGCATAAACTCTGGAATCGTCCGAGCCGAAATAAATGATGCCGCCCGGGGAAATGGCTGGCGATGATTGAATGGCGCCGTCGGTGGCAAATTCCCATTTCTTGGTTCCGTCGGGATTTATGGCATAAAAGACACGGTCGTAAGAGCCGAAGTAAATTGTTCCGTCCGGACCGATTGCAGGAGAAGAGAAGACGTAATTACCGGTTTTGAATTCCCATGCCTTTTCGAATGGGGCTGCGCCGGAAAGACAGGCACAAGCCAAAATCAATATCGAGGTGACACTGGCAAACAGCCTCTTCCGCGGTGGCGCCCAGCCGGCAGGATCAGGTCCCCAGCAGGCGTTGAACTTCTTTGAGCATTTCATCGAGAGGCTGGGTTTTCCCAAGGAACCCGCTGGCGCCGTTCTGGCGGGCGCGTTGGACTATTTCTTCGTCAAAATTAATGCCGGTAAAAATGATGACAGGCAGCGATGGGCGGGCCTTTTTGATTGGAAGCAGCAGGTCAATGCCGTTGGCATCGCCAAGGTCAACGTCCAGGACCATCAAGTCACATGGATTTTTTTCCAACTCTTGAAGCACCGTCGAGCCGCATGACAACGTGCCAACTTGATAGCCTTGCTGGCGAAAAAAGAGAGCCAGCAGCTCGCGGGTTGGCGCTTCATCGTCCACTACCAGTATTTTCTTTGCCATAAAGTTTTTTCCAAATGCATTTGATTACAGGGTCACATAAAACTCGCGAACCCAGTTTGCTGCGGAGGTTTTACCCACCCAGAATGATTCGCCGACCCCAATCAGAGGCGGGTTCGCCGCCCATTTTTTTTCGTCGTATTCCATTATAACATACTTTTGCCGGTCCCGATCAAAAATGTGAATCACATCGCCTGGAGAGACGGGGAATCCCAAATCCAGGTGCAGGCGTCCGGCTTGAGGCACCAGGGAACTGCAGATCGAAAAGCCGGCGGGGATGACCTTGAACAGCCTGCCTTGCATGACCTCGCCCACAAATGTCAAAACACGCTGCTCGCTGGTTGGATTGCAGATAATGGCACCTTCGCCGGGCACAAGTGTTTCGTCCGGGTTGAGCCATTTGCCGTCCTTGAAGGCATTGTTTGAGAGTCGAAATTTTACATGATCAAATTTGTTGAATGTTGAACCGTCTGGCAGATTGGGAAGCAGGGCGCAAACACGGTTGTCCGGCGCATTCAATGGATTTGCGATCATGGCAAATCCGGGCGGTGTTGAAACAGTTGCAAAACCAACCACGTTGGCTGAGTGCAATCCCTCGGCAACAAGCCTGTAAAAGCGGAAACTGAATTTGTGCGCGTCGGAGTCCACATAGTCAAACACCTCTCCGGGCGCCACGCCTTGTGCGATTGAAGCCCAGTTGACAAGATTGGTCGAGGCCTGGAGGTCGTATTGTGCGCCCTCCCATGAGGTTATTTGAAATTGGAATGGGCCGTAGGGATGCTTCAGGCATCCACCCAGTTTGGGCGGGATTTTCTGTCCAGTCTTCTTCCTGCGGAAGAATGAAGTGACAGTGTCACTTACCGATGACAATAACGAGCGATGCTCAGTGTTTTCGCTCATGCGAAAACTTTAATCGCTCCGGCATACGCATGCAAGTTGGAAAAAACGGCTGTTGCCACAATAGGCGGCATGTCCTTGCAAAGGTAGATGTTTTAAGAAGCGCTACTTGGCTTTGGGGCCGTAGCCTGGCTTGGGTTTGCCGTTTTCATCCAATTTGTCGGTTGCCCAGAGCAGACCGCGAGTGACGACATCGAGGAAAACCGGCTCCTGCATGGTATGGTTGTAATGCCCGACAGTGGTGCCAAAAATGCGGGCCTTTTCATACTGCGATACCCAGATGCATGGCTCGTCTTTCTTGGTTTCGGGACTGAAGCCGGTGCCCAAAACGGTTGCATTTGTGTAAACCTCGGAAATGTTGTAAAGCTCTTCCTTCGGCGTTTCCCAAATATCAGGGAAACCTTTCATAACCGGATGATCAGGGCGCACATTTTTCAGCGGATAGGCAAAGTGTGAACCATGCCGGTGTGAACGCACGCCGCAAAACTTGAACCATGTGTTGGTTGGCGCCCTGTAACAATGCATGGTGCAATGAATCAGCACTGCCGGCACACCTTTTTTCGCGTGTTCATTGACGATGTGATCCAGCCATGCCACATCTTTTTCATCAGCAAAACATTCGTTGTGAACAATCACATCATAGCCATCGGCCCAGTTGTCTTTTTCGTACGGCTTGGGTTTGCCTGTGGTCTTGTTGCTTGGGTCCTGGTAAATTGTCCACTCCACATTTGCCCTCGCGCTGATGCCCTCTGCAATAATGCTTTTCTGGGCGGTGTAATCATGACAGCAACCGCCGGTTATCAGCAGCGCCTTTATGGGTTTGGGTTCCGCGGCGTGAATTACGGCTGAAATAAACAAGCCGCAGCCAACAACCGCCATCCAGACATACTTTCGATGCATTGTTTTCATTTTTATAAAACTGACATTTGGACGCAGGAATTGCAAACAAACTTCAAAATTTCGGTTTTCCATCAATTCAACACGTTACTCGCGTTGCTTTGTGTCTATCACAATTGTAACCGGGCCGTCGTTTACAAGCGCCACCTTCATGTCCGCACCAAACTCGCCGGTGGCAACCGGTCGCCCAAGGTCAATTTCCAGCTTGCGGATAAAATCCTGATAAATCGGAATTGCGATTGGGGGCGGGGCGGCGCGGCTGTAGGAAGGTCTGTTGCCTTTTTTGGTGCTTGCAAAGAGCGTGAATTGGCTGACCACAAGCACCTCCCCGCCAACCTCCTGTACCGAGCAATTCATCACGCCTTGCTCGTCGTTGAAAATGCGCAAGCGGACTATTTTGCCGCTCAACCATTCAACGTCCTCAGCAGTGTCGGCAGGCTCCACCGCCACCAGGACCAGAAGACCGTGGCCGATGGAGCCTTTGACCTGGCCGTTAATTGTGACCGAGGCTTCCGAAACCCGCTGTATAACTGCACGCATGATTGCCTTCATTTCAACCAAGATTTGGCGGGAGTGGAAGCTTTTTTCATTTCAAAGCCACGGTTTGCCGGCGCGTAGCGCCCCAAAAGCAAGTGTTACCCGATGTTGGAAGCGTTGCCAAAAAAACTTTATTTTGTGTCAGAGCGGGGATAAACTTCCACCGTGACGGTTGAAACGTTTGAGTATGAGATAACTGAGGCCTTGCGGGCTTATGATAAGTATATCGTCTGCCTGGACAAGACGCCGGCGGAGTGTGAGAAGATCTTGCGGTCATTGATGGCCAAGGCAATTCAAGCCTATGAGAAACGCGAGCCGGGTTTGCGGCACGGCATCGCTCTGGACAAACATGTGACGATTATTCTAAGTCAGACGGATTCAGAGCGTCCGCTTTGCGGTATCTATTTTAATTTGTACTCGCCGTACCGCAAAAAGACCACTGCCAGGACCGGCAGCCCTGACAAGTAAGGTGGGGGCGTTTTTATTGCTCTTTCATTGCAGCCGCAAGGTCTTGAGCATGTTTTTTCCGGGCGGCTTCCACGTCATACTTGGTGTTGTCAGGATGGTCAGGGTTCAATGGCGAGATGTCCCGCAGTTTTTTGATGATTTGCGGCAGGTGCTTCAGCAAATAGTCCACATCTTCATCGGTATTGTAGATGCCAAGGCTGAAGCGGACGCTGCCGCGGGCGCGCATTGAATTGACGCCCATCGCCATGAGAACGTGGGACGGGTCAAGCGAGCCGGTTGTGCAGGCTGAGCCGCTGGATGCGCAAATGCCCACTTGGTCGAGCAGCATCAAGACGGCCTCTGCCTCCACAAAATCAAACGCAATGTTTGATGTATTTGGCAGGCGCGGCTCTTTTGCACCGTTTCGGTGTGTGTGCGGAATTGTATTCAAAATGGTTTCTTCCAAACGATCGCGCAAGGCACGCACACGGGTGTTTTCGTCCTTCAAAGAACTCATGGCAAGCTCGGCGGCGCGCCCAAAACCAACAATATTCGCAACATTTTCAGTCCCGCCGCGCCTTCCGCGCTCCTGGTGGCCGCCAATTATGTATGGCGCAAACCGCGTCCGCCGCCGCACGTACAACATGCCTATGCCCTTTGGGGCGTGGAGTTTGTGAGCTGAGAGAGATAGAAAATCAACGCCCAGTTCCTTCACGTCCAGCTTGATTTTGCCCGGGGTCTGAACTGCGTCAGTATGAAACAGCACCTTTTTGTGCCGGCAGATCGCAGCAATTTCCGGTATTGGGAAAATAACGCCAGTTTCATTGTTGGCGTACATTACAGAAACGATGGCCGTGTCCGGTCGTATGCTCTTCTCCAAAACATGCAGGTCAAGCAGACCTTCAGAATTCACCGGCAGGAATGTTACTTCATAGCCAAGCTTTTGAAGATGCTCCCCAAAGTTGATGTTTGCTGAATGCTCAACCGCAGTCATGACAACATGCCTTTTGTCCGGCTGAGTGCGCAGGGCGCTGTTGATGGCTGTGTTGTTGCTCTCGGTGCCGCAACTGGTGAAAACGATTTCCTTGGGGTCTGCGTTTACCAGGGCCGCCACCTTTTCACGCGCTTCTTCAACGTGCTTGTGCACCAAGTTGGCAAAGAAGTACGCGCTCGAGGGATTGCCCCAGTATTCCTTGAGGAATGGGAGCATCGCCTCGACAACTTCCGGGGCAACTTTCGTTGTTGCGTTGTTATCAAAATAATAGAACTTCTTGTTACCGACTGTTTCCATGTTTCAAATTCCTGTTTGTTATACCGTTGTTAAATCGGACTCAACCTGTCCGATTTAGTTTAGCCCGGATTCAAAATCCCGCAAGGGCTGTTTTTGGTGTTTTTCAGGCACTGGATAAAAACTTGCCATCTGTGACGTAAGAGCCAGAACAATTGGATTGCCGGCTTGATGAAGGAAGGCTAAATTTTATTTTTAGGAAGTTTGAAAGATTTATGATTTTGGCTTGTAAAATGGAAATAATATGTTGGTAATCAATGAGATGTAAAATGATGTTGCAACGGGATTAAATGGGAAAAATTTTTTTTGAAAGTGATTTGACAGTTTGGAAAATCGTTGTATCATAACCAAGATAATTAACATACTTATGATTGAAACAGGACAAACAAAGCTCTCGCGGAACGAGACACTCAAAGAGTCTAATCCGACACTGGCCGGGACCATAGCCGCCACTCTTGAAGATGTCGCTGCTGAGAAATTTTCAGAGGACGATGCCCAATTTTTGAAGTTCCATGGCGTTTACCAACAAGATGACCGGGACAAACGGAAGGAGGGCAAGCAATACATATTGATGGTTCGCGGTAGGATTCCCGGCGGTGTGCTGACGCGTGAACAATACCTTAAATTTGACGAGTTGGCAGACCGTTATGGGAACGGGACACTGCGAATCTCGTCGCGGCAGGGATTCCAATTTCACAAAGTCGTAAAGGGAGGCTTGAGACCGCTGGTCAAGGCGATTAACGAAGCAATGTTGACCACCTTGGCGGCGTGCGGGGATGTGGTACGAAATGTAATGAGTCCGCCGACTCCTTCAACAAGCGCAGTTACGGAGTTGCTGCTGGAGGATGCGCGCAGATTATCGCAACAACTGCTGCCGAAGACGCCGGCATACCATGCGATCTGGCTTGACGGAGTGCAGTTGGACCTCAATGCGCCGGAAAACAAGGATTTTGTGGATCCGCTATACGGGAAGACTTATTTGCCCAGGAAATTCAAGATCGGGTTTGCAATGCCACCCGTAAATGACGTTGACATTTTCGCCGACTGCATCGGGTTCATAGCAATAGCAGACGGGGAAAAATTACATGGCTACAATATGACGGCTGGTGGAGGGCAGGGGATGTCACATGGAAATGCGGCCACGTATCCGCGGCTGGCGGATGTCGTTGGCTTCATTACGCGGGAACAAGTGGACTCGGCGGCGCGGGCGGCTGTGGAGATTCACCGAGACTTTGGTGACCGCGCCAACCGGAAACATGCGCGGTTGAAATATTTGATTGAGGAGCGCGGTGTGGACTGGTTCCGCGGGGAAGTCGAGCGGCGGACGGGTTGGAAATTTGAGCCGGCGCGACCGTTCCGTTTTACAAGCCAGGGGGACATGTTTGGCTGGCATCGCCAATATGACGGTAGAGAATTTCTCTGTTTGTTTGTGGAAACTGGCAGGCTATGCGACCGGCCTGGACGGCGTTTGAAAACCGCGTTACGGACAATTGTATCTCAGTTTGAATGTGAAATCAGGTTGACGCCTGCCAACAACTTGATACTTGCGAATGTGCGGCCTGCAGACCGCGAGGCAATCACACGAATTTTAGCGGAGCACGGCGTTCCTGTGGAAAATCAAGCAAGCATGGCAAGGCTTGGGAGCATGGCTTGCGTTTCACTGCCGACATGCGGGCTTGGTTTGGCTGAGAGCGAGCGGTATCTGCCATCTTTCATGACCGAACTGGAGCGCGTATTGGACGCAGCCGGCCTTGGTGGGCAGGAAATAAGCATACGGATGACTGGTTGCCCGAATGGATGTGCGCGGCCATACTTGGCGGAAATCGGCCTGGTTGGCAAAGCGCCTGGCAAATACAACATTTTGCTTGGCGGGAACGCGACCGGCACCAGGTTGAACCGCCTGTACAAGGAGAACGTGAAGGACTCGGATTTGGCGGCGGAACTGGCCCCTTTATTAAACCGGTATGCGCGCGAACGAGTTGAAGGCGAGCGATTTGGCGACTGGTGCGCGAGAGTGATATGGCCGGAGACAAACGCAGCGCCATGGAAATCATGAATTCACATCCTGACAACGGCATGCTTGCGCCGGATGAGGTCTCATCACTGAACGAACAGTTCAGCAATGGTGATACTGTGTCTGTTTTGCGCTGGGCTTGGGAGCGGTTTGGAGATCGGGCGGCCATTGGGACGAGCTTTCAGGGCGCTGGCCTTGTGATGATGCATCTGGCGCATGCGCATGGCCTTCCGTTTCCGATTTTCACGCTTGATACAGGCCTGCTGTTTCCCGAAACAGTTGAACTGAAAAACAGTTTGGAGGCGTTTTTCGGACGCAAGATTGAAGTGGTGGCTCCGGATCAGACGGTTTCGGAGCAGCAACAAACGTATGGCCCTGAACTATGGAGACGCGATCCGGATTTGTGCTGTTTTTTGAGGAAAGTGCAGCCCTTGCAGCGAAAACTTGCGCAATTGGATTGCTGGATAACCGGACTGCGGCGGGAGCAGGGGCCGTCCAGGGCAAATGTGCAGATTGTTGAGGTCTATTTGGCTGATAGTGATACGGGCCGGGAAATAGTGAAACTTAACCCGATGGCTGGGTGGAAGCGTGAAGAGGTTTGGGACTATATCAGGCGGAATCGAATACCATACAATCCACTGCATGACCGCGGTTACCGGAGCATAGGCTGCCAGCCATGCACCAACCCGGCCGGCGGACCGGATGAGCGGGCAGGCAGATGGACGGGCTTTAACAAGACTGAATGCGGAATCCACACGTTCATGCCCAAAAAGCAATGACCGTCGCTTTTTGCGCGTGCGTTGCCTGAGAACCAACATTCCTGAAAATCAAGGAGCATCTCAACAATACCTATGGATTACTTGAGCAAATTGGAAAATCAAAGCATTTACATCCTTCGGGAGGCTTTCAACAAATTTGAGAATCTGGCGATGCTATGGAGCATCGGCAAGGATTCGACGGTTTTGCTATGGCTGGCGCGGAAAGCGTTTTTCGGCCATGTGCCGTTTCCCCTGGTGCATGTGGATACAACCTACAAGATACCGTCCATGATCGAATACAGGGACCGTCTGGTGCGGGAGTGGAAGCTGGAGCTTATAGTTGGAAAGAATGAGGAGGCGCTGCGCGCAGGCCAGACGTATCCGAACGGCCGGCTCAGCCGGGTGGCCTGCTGCAGTCTTCTTAAAAAGGACGCCCTAAAGCAGGTGCTTGAAAAGCACGGTTTTACCGGCGTCATAGTTGGCGTCAGGCGTGATGAAGAGCCTACGCGTGCAAAGGAAAGATATTTCAGCCCGCGCGATAAAAACATGGAGTGGAATGTCGAAGACCAGCCGCCGGAATTGTGGGACCAATTCAAGACTGATTACGCGCCGGGGACGCATATACGGATACATCCGTTGCTGCACTGGACCGAGATTAACATCTGGGAGTACATCGAACGAGAAAACATACCTGTGATTCCGTTGTATTTTGCGAACGCCAAAGGCGAGCGCTATCGCAGCCTTGGTTGCGCGCCATGCACCGCGCCCATCAAGTCCCAGGCCCGGACGGTGCGGGAAATCATTGAAGAATTGCGCAACACAAAGACCACCGAGCGCTCGGGCAGGGCGCAGGATCAGGAAAGCGAGGACGCTTTTGAGAAACTGCGGCGGGATGGTTACATGTAACATAAACCGTGATGTCAAAGCCATGAAAACTCTGGAAACCAAGGAATTTACGGAAAGGCCGGCTGTGCAACAAGCCACTGAGCAACTTAAAATTGTCATTGTTGGACATGTTGACCACGGAAAATCAACATTTGTAGGGCGGTTGTTTTACGACACAGGCTCGCTGCCCGAGGGCAAGCTGGAGCAATTGCAACGGGCTGCCGAAAGGCGGGGCGCGCCGTTTGAATGGGCGAATCTGATGGATGCGCTTCAATCGGAGCGCGACCAGAACATAACGATTGATACTGCGCAAATATGGTTCAAAACGGCCAAAAGGCAGTACGTAATCATAGACGCGCCGGGCCACAAGGAATTTCTCAAAAACATGATAACCGGCGCCGCCAGTGCGGAAGCGGCGTTGTTGTTGATAGATGCGCATGAAGGAGTGCAGGAGAACTCGCGACGCCATGGCTATCTTCTTCATCTGTTGGGCATACGCCAGATGGCGGTGCTTGTGAACAAAATGGACCTGGAAGGTTATTCGGAGCGACGATTCCGGCAGATTGAAGCTGAATATAGCGCATGGCTAAAAGAGGTGGGTGTCGAGGCGAAGTTGTTCATTCCAATATCCGCGCGAAATGGCGATAACATCGCTGGCCGCAGTACGAACATGCCGTGGTGGAACGGGCCGACTGTTGTGGAGGCATTGGACCAGTTTGTGGTTGGAGCGCCGCTGTTGAATCTGCCGCTGCGGTTTCCAATCCAGGATGTTTACCGGTTTGACGAGCGCCGAATTCTGGCGGGGCGCGTGGAGTCCGGGCAGCTTAAAGTTGGCAGCCGGCTGCTTTTTCTGCCTTCCAACAAGTCCAGCAGCGTAAAAACCATCGAGAGATGGAACGCGCCCTCCCAGGATGTGGCGCGGGCAGGCGAATCAATAGGTATCACGCTTACCGAGCAAATCTTTGTTGAGCGCGGCGCGGTGGCGTGCCTGGAGTCGGAACCACCGTTGGAGTTGACATGGTTTAAAGCCAGGGTGTTTTGGATGGGCCGTGAGCCACTGCGGAAGGAGCGCCCCTATAAACTGAAGCTTGTCACGCAGGAAACTGATTGCTGGGTGGAGAAAATAGAACGGGTGTTGGATGCTTCAACACTTGCTTCGGTCGAGCGGACGGACGGCGAGCAGTATGTGGGCCGCCATGAGGTCGCTGAAATTACATTGCGCACGCGCAAACCGATTGTTTTCGACGTGCATCAGGACGTGGCGCCCATGGGGCGGTTTGTTCTGGTGGATGGCTTTGAGGTCAGCGGTGGCGGCATAGTTGCGCCGGCGGCATATCCGCGACGCACGAGCGATTCATCGCTCAAGAGTTCCCATCTTTATTGGAGCAGCGGAAAGGTAACTCGCGAGCACCGCGCCCGCCGCAACGGCCACCCTGGCTGCGTAATTTGGCTGACTGGCCTTTCTGGGTCCGGCAAGTCAACAATTGCCACCGAACTGGAGCGGGAGTTGTTTAATTTGGGCAAACAAACCTATGTGCTTGATGGAGACAACATCCGCCATGGTCTTTGCTCGGATTTGGCTTTCAGCCCGCGCGACCGCCGTGAAAATATCCGGCGGGTTGGTGAGGTGGCCAAGTTGTTTGCCGACGCCGGCTTGATTGTAATCACAGCGTTTATTTCGCCGTACCGTGCAGACCGTGAACTGGCGCGGAGCATGCTGCCGAAGGGACAATTTGTTGAAGTCTATGTAAAAGCGCCGCTGGAGGTGTGCGAGAAGCGGGATACCAAGGGCCTGTACGCCCGCGCACGCGCAAATGAACTGAAGGAATTCACCGGAATTTCCGCCCCCTACGAACCGCCGGAGTCACCTGAATTGGTCCTGCCGACGGACCAGCTCACAGTCGAGGAGTGCGTGAATCTGATAATTGAGCATCTGCATTTGCGAGATCACGAAACGATTGTTTCCATCTGATTTGGAATTATCCGGCTTGCAAGTGGCAATCAACTCAGGTTTGGGCGGAGGCCTGCGGTGCAGGCATGAGCTTGTGGCCAAGCCAGAGTAGGATTGCCAGAATTGCAACAATGCCGGCGACAAAAATGGCGTGCCCGCCTTTCGGCGCGGCTCCAACGGCTGCAGCTTTCAGGCTCAATTTCAAGTCGGTTTGGGGGTCAACCTGGACTGATCGGCTGAAAGTCAGCATGCGTCCGTGTTCCGGGATGCTTGCGCGGATGGCAGTTGCGGCGGGAATGGCAGCGTCCTGTTGCTGGACGAGGCGTTCGGCAAGTTTTGTCAGAACTGTGTTTTCCTCAGCGGTGTTTCGTTCGAGAATCTGGCGGGCTTCGTCCTGGGTGTAAGCGGCATTTTTTCTTGCGCGCAGTTCACGAAGTTTGGCTGCCACGTTCACATCGCCGGCCAGTGCATTTTGGCGGACACTCAGTCCCATCAAGGCTTGTTGAGTTTTTAGATTGTGCAGTTGCACCCGTGTGTCCTCGTTGAAAGCATCGTCATGCGTGGACATTTCATAGGCGGCTTGAAAGGCGCGTCTGGCCAGTTGCGGGTCGCCCTGTTTGATGTTTTCCTGTGCGATTTTGACCAGTTGTTCGGCTTCCTGTGTTTTTTCTTTTAGAACGCCGGCTTCATTTTGCAGGTAAACCTGCACATCGGCAGTTGGCGAGACCGGCACTACTGCGGCTTGTTCGAGCTGCAGGCTGCCGCTCCATTTTTCGAGTTTCCATTTTGGATCGAGGAAGATTTGCCATTTTATATTTTCGAGTGGCAGCTCGAATTTGGGTCCGAGCAGTTCAAGATTCAGCGTGCGGGTTGGTTTGGAGCCGATCTGGCTGCTGTAGAAAAACTCGACGATGACCGGTTTTCCCGGAAGTGATGGTTGTTCGATTGGTATAAGCCACTGGCCGCGATCAATCCATGGCCATACGCCATTCTGGTTGACGAATGCGAACCAAAAATGCGCCTGTTGCGGCAGGTTCATACGCAGCAGCCGCGAATCACCAGGCTGCATTTCAAGACGCGCCTGGGTGAGCATCACCCCGTCGTCGGAAATAACGGATGTGAGGCGGATGCTCTGGACGCGCGCAGCCAGCAGGCGTGTCGCCTCGTGGCGTTCGATGCGCATCGGCAGTTGGAAAGACGGTTCCACAAGGCGGAACGTGAAATTAGCCTGAGTTGAAGGCATGTCCTGGCGCAAGATGCGCGGAATGCTCTGCCATTCCGCCGGTTGCAGCGCCGGCGGCAATGGACCAGGCCGGATTTCAAGCCTGCCGCCGGCCTGGACTGTAACGAAACCGCGCTGGAGATTTACGCCTACTGCCTGAATGCCGCGGGCAACGGCCTCCCGGGACTGTTCTGAGAGCGGGATTTGATATGAGACTTGCAGCAAATACTGGTTGATGACGCGGCGATGGAGTTTAACCTCCCATTCCTGCATTCCATCGGTTGCGCCGCCGGGGGCCGGCATGAAATCGGCAAGTTGCTCGCCTTTGAATTGGACACTGTCGGCCCCAGCCGGCAGGCGGATGCGCCAGGATTTGATGCCGGTGTTTTCGATTTGATATTGCAGGTTGGCGTTGACGCGCATCTGCGCCTCGGAAATGTTGATGTGTTGGAGGCTTGTAACGGCTATCCATGGCTCCACTTGTTCGAGGTCAAGTGTAAGATTCCATTGCTCCTGCAACAGGCGGAAAACAAGAACTCCTTTCTGACGTATGCCAGCTTTTTCTGGGTCAAGTTGCGTGACACCATCGCGTTCGGCCACTTGCAAGCGCAGTCCTTGTTCCGGGTAGATATTCAACTGCCCGCGCTGTTTGGCTGCTTCGCGGAGGGAAAGTTTGGGGACTTTCCAACCTTTGACAGGCTTGATGCCCGGACCGGCCAGTGTTAGTGAGAATTGTTGCTGTCCTTCGGTCTTGCCGCGCAGATGCATGGTAATAATTCGGCCTTCCTGAGTTTTTAGTTCAGTCCAGTGGCTCAGGGAGGCGCCGGTAAGTGTTTCGACCTCAAGCCCGGGCGGCAGCATGAAACTCAGGCGAAAAACGCCGGCTCTGGTGATTTGAACAGTCCAATTGGCGGCCAGGACTGTGCGGTCTTCACCCATCGAAAGGGTTTGTTGGGTTTCCAGCCGCACATCGGGTTCAACCGGGGCGGCTTTGAGGTTGATGGCTGCTTTTGTGTCGGTGTAGCGCCATGCCCTGCGCAAGGTTAATCCGGCTATTTGTGGTTGGCGGCGTTGAATCAGCGCGCTTGGGAAGTCCTCGAGATTTATGCTGGACAGCCCTTCAGCGGTTGCGCCTTCAAGTTGAACTTCGGAGCCGGTTGCCACGCCTGCCAGTCCAATCTGTCCGGCGGCGCCAACTGCAGAAAGCAAACCAACCGATTGAGTGAATGGCAACGGGCCGGTCGGCGCCTGTCCCTGGATTATCAGGGAGAATGGCTTGGATTGCGCCGGACTCAGGCTCACGCGCAATTTGCGGGCGTCGGGGTCAAATCTCCAGAGTGCGACCATTGAACGGGGCGCGGCGGCCTGTTTGCCATCTACAGGACGAGTGGCGGCATCAATAACATCGCTGATGGTTACGCCGGCGGGAATGTCAAAGACAAGTTCACCAAGCTCGCCGTGCGATGGCCGGATTTGAGCTGTAAATTCACCTTCGATTACGCCTGCCGATGGAATGTAAAGGTGTGTGATTTCGGCGTAAAAAACGGCTTTTTCTCGTTTTGTATCGCGCTGGCGCGGTCTCCAGCCAATCCACGGGCCTTGTACCGGCGGCAAAACGATTGCGGCCTGCGTGTCAGACGCGGCTTCTGCTGACTCGCGTTTTATGGAAACGGCTTGAGCGCAAAACGGCTCAACATCCAGGCCGGCGATTGCAAGCTTTACCTGGTTTACCAACCCATAAGAGGTTGGCAGAACAAAGCCGTTTGCGTTATCGCGTCTGGTGGTTTGTACTTGATAGGCCAGTTCAATTTCGTATGTCCCGGACTGGATGGCGACAAGAGATTGGGCGCGCATGCCTGCAACAATGGAGGGCATGAGGGCAAGCGCATTGGATGGATAGGTGATTTTGGTCAAAACTGCCGGCTCAAACAGGACGGGCAACATTTGACCTTTTTCAGCCGCCCAGCGCAATTGAACCGTTGCAATGACGAATTGTTCTTCCACCCGGATTTGTTGGAAAACGTAATCGGGAATTGGAGGCTGTTTTTTTGCCGGCTCACCTGGAGGTTGCGCGTATGATGACGGCAGCAGGCTTAAAAAGCCGCCCAGAAGGATCAACGCCGCAGCAGGCGCGGCAGGTGCGGCAGAGGGTGGGTTATCCGGGGACGGTGTTTTCGGCTTTGGCGGTGTTTGCATCAGTTTATGCGCCGCCGGGAATACGATATGCACCAGGAAGAACAAACCAAGAAGCCCAAATGCTTCTGGAACGCTGTTTGGCAGGCGCAACACAGCCAAAAACAGCATTGCCCACCCGGCCAATACGGCGAGCCGTCTGGGTGTTTGCTCCGTTTTTCGCAGGGCGTAAATCCAGGCTATCAAGGCCAGCACTGCCATCCATGAATTTTGGACGAATTCCCACGGCGAAGGCTCGCGGCTCAAGTTGTCAACGACAAGGCTGAGGCTGCTGCCAGCCTGTTGAATAGGCGCCAAAAATGTCAGCTCAGGAGGCGGCGTCAGCTTGGTATTTGCAGCGATTAATGAAAGGGTGAAAAGAAACATGCCTGCAAAGAGAAATGCAACCAGGCCAAGAACGGCGCCAACTGTATAGCGGGCGCTGAACTTGTAAACGCCATGACCGCATGAAAATCTCCATACTGCCAGCCCCAGCAGCATCAAGAACACAACTGCCCCCAACTGAAGGCAGGCGATGACAGCGCGTTCGCCCTGAAACAATCGCATCAGGCCGGCAAAGCCTGAGGTGTCTTGGTAACCGGATGCCGGCGTGAGCGAGCCGGAACGATAGACAAGCCGCTGTCTTGCCTCAGGCAGCAATTTCCATTCGGCGAGCATCAATGGGGCGGCCACAATTGGCGCGGCCACAGTTATGCGGGTGCGGTCTGGCGAGCGGCCAGCCAGCTTTACGTCAACTGTAATCAGGGCATTGGGATCAGCCTTTTGGGGAAGTGGAATTAAATGGCCGCGTGAATCCGAAACAGGCGTGACTTCCTTGCCGTTGACCGTGACAGTCCAGAGCTTTAGTCCGGCCGGCAGTGCGATGCGGAAGTGTGGTTCGCCACGGCTTTTAACAATATAGCGGGCTGTGGTGACGATTTCGCCGTCTTTTGAAATATGGGTTGTAAGCAGGGCACGGTCGGCCACCTGATGGAGTGTTTCGCCCTGCGCCAGAGGGCTGAGTGCAAGTTGCAATGAAAACGGACGGGCGGCGTATTTGTACGCCCCAAGAATGGGTGCATCGAAAAACAGGCGATACTCGGCTGGGACTTCTGCAGGCTCCAAAGCCAGCAGGTTGGTGGAGACGTTCACCGGCCTGACCTGGAATTGGTGGGAGCTGACAATTATGGTATGGCCCTGTTCGTTTTGGACATCAATGGGACGTGCTCCGATGAATGTTAGTGTGTCGCCCTTGGCCAGGAATGGTCTCTCGTAAGTTGCAAGCAGTGTGAATGCGCCAGCCACGGGCGCATGGAGTTGAATTTCAAAAACGCCGTCCTTTTTCTGCCAGCCGCGAACGTCGCGTCCGTGGAATTCGATATTGAAATACTCTGCTGAAAGTTCAACTCGCAGCGTTGAAACCGGCGCGCCGGATATCAAATAATTGAGGACGCTGCTGCCGTAGGCGATGCCTTCGCCAATTGAAAACAGATGCAGCGCGTCAACCTGGACTGATTGCGGCAGCCGTTCAACTTTCATGGTTGCCTGCCATGCCGGCTCGCTCTGGCGGAAGGCAGCCTGGATGTTGGCAACTTTTCGCGGAAAATAGGCGGTTGCAATTTCAGTCAGTCCCTCTGTCAAAGTCGGACTGAGGCGGAAGCCAGGGTCTGCCGAAACTGCAACATGGCCGCGGACAGATTTGGCACGAACAACTTCAATCCGTGGCAACGGCCAGGACTGTGCGCCCAGGGGTTTGTTGCGTTCAAGGCGAAGCTGAACAACCTGTCTCCCGATCATCGGCTGGCCATAGACGATGCGAAGTTCAGCGCCGTCGGCTTCGGCGTCGTCCTTCAAAAAATAATCGCTCATATTGGCGGCGGTGAGTTGCGCGATGGCAAAACCGGATGGAATGCGAAGCAATAACTCGCGGATGGGCGCCTCGCGGATTTCGACTTCGATTTCTGCGTCAATTGCCAGTTCGTTTTCGCCGTGGTGATAAGTGAGCAGTTGAGAGACGGCCAGTTCAGGCAGCACGTTGTCGGCCTGCACCCGCAACTGATACTCAGCTCCAGAAAAGCGATACACAAACCGTTGCGCCCCGCCGGGGCGGAACAGCGCCTTCATTGCATCGGTTTCCGGGAATTGTTCCGGCGCGGTCTGAGACAGGCCGCTGGCTTGAACAACTTCAAGGCGCACTGCTCCTTCATTTACCACGCGGAAATAACCGGAGAAACGCGTGGCGCCTTCGGGGCGTACTTGTACTGGGTCAAAGGCGAGCGGGAAGGCGCCGAGGGCGGCTTGCAACTGGAGTTGCAGTGAGAAGGAATCTTTTATCGGTTGATTAAACTGAACAATCAGGCGGCGTTCGCCTTGAGCCTGCCCCTGTTCAACGCTCCAGGCCAGTACTTGCGCGCCCAAAACACGAGTGACTTCACCTTGTCCCTTTAGAACCAATACAATGCGGTTCATTTCCCCTTGCATTACTTTGCCGTCCAGCAGCGCCCACTGCGTCATTAACCCGGGACTGACGGCAACTTGTGCAAGCATTTCGGCGGCGTAGAACAGTTTTCCTTCGGCTTCTTTTTTTGCCTCTTTCCATGCCAACTGCACCTGGCCGCCGGCTGGCAGCCAGCTCTGGAATTCATCGCCAACACGTTCAGGCCGCGCGGCGCCGGCAAACCGAAACTGGGTGTCCGCCGCAAGGTTTTGAAAAACCACCGGCTGGACGCTTCCGGGTGCGATCCAGAAATCAATTGCATTCCACCCTTCTGATGGCCGCACTGCGGCGTGAAATTTAATTTGCAAAGGGAATTCACCCGGTTTGTCCACAATCAGCCAGAATCGTTCATCTTCGTATTTCAGCCGCCAATTTTGGCCTCCCGCAAGTTCTGTCAGCGCGACTGCGCCGCCCAAAAGTTGGAGCTTGCCGCCTTTTGGATTTTTGACGCGAACAGTGGCTGTGAGAGTAAAATCCGCCAGTTGTTCGCCAAGGGCCGCTGTTAATTTGAAATTGTTCAGAACAATTTGGCGGGCTTCGGGGTCGGCCGGCGAAATTTTCAATGGCAATGAGTATTGGACGCCAAGCAGCCTGAATGCCATCGGTTGCGGTTCGGCATCTGCAGCCGGAGGTTTCATTGCTTCCGGCAGATACTTTGGCTCAAGCGGCAAAAGACCTGATGGGCCGTCCAGTTGCGCCTCCAGTTCAGGAGCGATTTCAACTTTGACGTAACCGTTGAACAGCGCTGCTTGTGATGAAACAAGGGCCAGCGGTTTTACAGAGGATGGGATTTCTTTCAATGGCGTTTCGGCGCTTATTGACACGATGAAGTTTGACGGCCAGTTCTCTTCTTTCTTGAACCGGAAAACAAGCCAGCGCGTTGCGTTTGTGTCCATGCGAACACTCCAGTCCAGCAGGTGTTCGCCGGTAACTTTGCGCACTTCACCATCACCCGATAGTACCATTGCAATTTCCTTCGGTTCGCCCTGCAGTATGTCAAGCTTGACGGTGAATTGATGGTCGAGTTTTTCCCGTCCGATTTTGATGCCATGGAAAAGTGTGCTGACATACAGCAGTTTTTCGCGTTCTTCCGGCGGTTTCTTGAGCTGGGCCTGGATGAGCAGCCGGATTTGCTCTTCGTCCAATTCGCCGTTAATGGTGGCTTTCTTTATTTCTGCCGACATGGGCGTTGTTGTGCCTCCAGGCGCATGTAATGTGCTCAGGAGCCATACGCCAAATGCCGCAGCCACCGCCAGTGAGCAGCGGAAAATATCGAGTCGTTTGCCCGTTTTCATGGTTTTCAATTCGCGTGTTTTGTCTCCGTTGACTATGACACGCCGGGCGGGGATTTATTAGGCGAAAAGTGGCGTAAAGACTTTTGGTTGATTTTTACAACACAAGTCCAATTTGGAAACGCCCGAATTGGGCCATGAGCAAACCGTGTCGGCGTTGTTCAGCGGCTGTGTTTGGATGAGCTGCCGGAAGTTCCGCCAGTTGACGGAGTTGAAGGAGCTATTGATGGCGTGCTTCTTGAAATGGATGGCGCAGAAAAACTCGAACCGCCGGAAGGCGAGGATGGCGAAATCCTTGGAGCCGTTGGAGTATAAGACGGCGCTGGTGACGAGTATCTTGGTTGTGGCGATGATGCGGGCGGAGTGTATGACGGTGTTGACGGTCTGGCAGATGGAACAGTGACCGGCGGAGTATATGACGGTGTTGACGGTCTGGCTGATGGCACAGTTACCGGAGGCGTGTAGGCGTAGGACGGGGTTGATGGCTTCACTGAATATGTATTAGCAGGTGGTGTATAAGTTGAGGCATTTCGATGCGATTCTGCTGGAGGAGTGTAACGGTACGTATCGGGCCTTGTAGAAGGCGTTACACTGAATTGTGGACGGCTAGGACTGGAAGGCGCCAGGGAAGATGACCTTGGTGCCGGGGTTGTATCTGTCGAGGAATTTGCGGGTCTGGAAGGCCGCGTTGAAGGAGTTGATGGCTGAGTGGACGGAGCGGGTGATGACGGCGTTATCCTTGACGGTGCAGGTGTTGATGGTGCAGGCGTTGATGGGGTGGTGGAACGCGCTGGCGGAACGTAAGATGGCGTGGTATCTCGCGTTTGTGGTGTCGGGGTATAACGCGGAGTTTCAGTGCGAGTCGAAGGGGCCGGAACAACCGTCACAGGGGTGCGACTCGGACTGGATGGCGCAATTGTTGATGGTCTGGTAGCTGGAGCAGTTTGCGGTGTGGTTGAGCGCTCGACCGGCCTGCTTGGAGTCGAAGGCGCAATAGATGGCGTTGGCGGTGTGGCTGGTGTTGAGCGAACCGATGGCGCAGGGGAAACAGGCGTGCGCTCTGCCGGTCTCGGAGAGGCCGGTGTAAGAGTTGGCGCTGTGGCAGGGCGTTCCACAGTTGCGCTTGAGCGTGGCGCCGCAGCCGGAGTTGTAGAGAATCGGGCCGGGATGGACCGTTCATTTGGCGTTGCAGGCGCCAGGGAAGACGATGTTGGCGGGCTTGCTCGATTTGCAGTTGCCGCACGAATGGCCGGAGGCGGTGCAACAAACTCGGCACGTGCGCCTGATGCGTTTGCGGGAGCCAGTGGCGAGGCTGCAGCGCGTTCATGCGGTACTTTTGCGGGCTGCAAGGTTTGGCGATAAATCACAGGACCGCCCTCGCCATGAACCGGATTGGAAACAATGCTGCGTGGAGCATCCAACGGCGCATCGCGCACTGTATAGGTTGGAATGGATGTGCCTGAAGAACGCGCAATAAAATCGCGGCCAACACCTACGTTCACCACATTGTTGTTGCCTGAGACGTAGTTGTTGATGACGGTTGTCTGATTGTAAATTGGCTGGGCACGCTCGCCCCAGATGGCGTGCTGATGTATCCCAGGTCTGTGGAAATAGGTTGGATGCACAAAGCAGTAGTCGCCCCAAGACAATCCGAATTCAAAGCTAATCCCAACAGACCTTCCGTAGTAGGAGAAACCAACTCCGAGGCCATAACGGGCTGCCGGCGGGAGAGGCGCCCAACCGCAGTAACCTGAAGAATAACGCCAGCTAACCCAAGCAGGTCCCCAGACGGTATCCGGTGCCCAAACCCAGCCGTGGTGATGATGGCGGAACCAGCGGCCATAGTGGAATGGTGCCCAACCCCATGTGTAATAGGAATGCCAGTACCAACCGCAATCGGTGTAAATCCAATGGCCGCCATGAAGGTATGGCCGCCAGTCGGCTACTGTCACAACCACGGTTGGCTGCCAGCAATACCCGTAACCGTCAAGGTAAATCCAGGTGCCGTAGGGCAACAGTGAGTCATAGTAATAGGTGTAAACAGGCGTTGGAGCAGCGACAACTGTCACCGGCTGGGTTTGCACAACGACTTGAGTTTGCACCTGGGCTGGCTGCGGTTGTGCCTCGACTTGCGGCTGTGGGGCAGGTTGTGGAGCAGCTTCAGCAGGCGGCGGGTTGGTTGGTGGTGGCGCCGCTTGTGGAGCAGGGGCGGGTTCCGCCTGCGCCGGGGCCGCTGCTGTATCGCGATTGACCGGTTTGGTCAGCATGGCGGAAACGATGTTTGTGGAGATGCCCAAGTCATTCAGATAAATCACCTCGTCCGCCGTCAACTGATAGTCATATTGGGATTTCTTGACAAATTCCACTATGATTTCCTCCGCCACACCGGATTGGGCCATTTTGATTACGTCAGCCAGTCCGGGAGTAAGATTCAAAAGGGCAGGGTCCATCGCCTTTTTTTCCACCACAGGGGCATTGGTCAAGTCTTTGGGTGGAGGCGCAGGTACTGCTGCATTTGTTGCGGCCGGCTGTACGGCAGGCTGATTGGTGGGACCTGCCGTCTTTATGGCGTTTGTGGATGCCTCGGCCATGTTGTTGAAACAAACGGGCAGCAAGGCCACGCCAATCATACCCGTCGCCAACAGCCCAATTATTGAAAATCTTGTTTTCATAGCTCGGATGCGGCTTGTGCCGCTGGTTGAGCAGCCAGATAAACATACTCCAGCGCCGGCGTTTTTGCCAGCGTCGTTTTGTTTGTTTTTCGACTGCAGTTTCATATCAACTTTTCCACTGATTAGACCCCCGCCTATTTTGGGTTATTCATTATTGAACGGTGTTGCTTGCGGTTGCCACAGGATGTTGCTGCTGAAAAATTGAATATCGAGTTTGCGGCCGGCGTCAAAACTGTTCACAAATGGCACATGTGAAAATCACCATGGCAGCATGCAAGCGCAATGGTATTGTTTGCCTGAGTAGCCGTGTTGGCTTCACGCTGATAGAGTTGTTGGTTGTGGTTGCCATTATTGCGGTGCTTGCCTCAATGCTTCTGCCGGCATTGGCAAGGGCCAAGCAGAAAGCCAAAGACACGCAGTGCCTTTCCCAATTGAAACAGGCTGGACTGGCAATGCACATGTATTTGTCAGATTTTGACGACAAATTGTTTTGGGGCGATCCAAAATCGCCGCTGATAAATACCGAAGGCATGGAATGGTTTGTGTGGGCCGGCCGCACCAATGGGAACCGGTTTGCCGCAACTCAAGCCGGATTGTTCAATCGTATTGACCGACCGCTGAATCATTATGGTCTGACGGAAAAGACGGTAACATGTCCAATGGATGAGGGGCGGGCCGATACACTGCCTGACAGGTTGTTCGACTGTGTGGGCAATTCATACATGTTCAATGCAAATGGCTATCATGGTTATGGCGGGCTTGCAGGAAAGAAGGCTACTACCGTACAACAGCCATCGCGGACGGTGCTGTTTTGTGACAACGTGCTCTATTATATGGACAATCCCACCGGCTGGCATAAACAAAGGGTTTCAGCCGGGTATGTTACATTGCTGGACGGCCACGTTGAGGGACACAATGCGGCCACAGTGACGCGCCTTGAATGGGCCGCTGATAATTAAACCCAGTTCAGCGGTTTTTCTCCCGCAACACTTTCAAGTGCGGGTAATTCTCAATTCGGAATGAGAACGGGAGGTAAAGCAGAATGCCCACAAGCGGGATTCCGGTTACGACGATCAACCAAAAGATGCGCTGGCGCTGTGTCCAGCCCTGCTTTGAAATACTGGAGATGGTGCAGGCAACCACCACAAGCCAGATGATTGCCATGCAGGCAAGCACCTGATAGTTCACCACTGCCGAGTCCAGACTAAATTGTGTAAAAAATTCCATGGCACAACGCCCTTCAACAGGAGTAATTTAATCAGAAAGGGAGGCTGCGACAAGCTGATTTCTGTCAATTTTTACCCTGGCCACCGATGCCATGATTTCCAGCAATATGATGACGCGCTCTTTTTGGGAGGTTTCCCGCTCGAAAATGGCCTCCATGCCTGCGTATGGTCCGGCCAGGATTTTTACCTTCTGCCCCTGTTTGAACGCCGGCTCGCCGGCTACGCATACCCCTTCTTTGCAATGGTCGCGCAGGATTTCAATGACCTCTTCCGGCACCACGGCGGGTTTGCCGCCGAACGCCACAAGCTTGACTACTCCAAGTGTGGAACGCACACGCGCCACGGCGTCGTTCTCATGAGTGCGCAGGAATAGATAGCGTGGAAACATCGGGCCGATTTGCCAGACAACTTCGCCATGCAACAGGCGGCGATACTTGAGCTTTGGCAGAAACACCTCCATGCCCTGTCGTTGCAAATGAAGGGCGGCAAATTCCTCCTGGCGCGCCTTGGTAAATGCGCAAAGCCATGGAGGATTGGCCTTGTATGCGTGTTCAAGGGCTGCGTTCATGCATAATTGGCTGAGCGGCCTTCAAACCTCGAAAGCCTTTGCGTTGGCTGTGTAGTGTTGCTGCAGGCTGCCACAGACATTTTCGCACAGGTTGAAAATGCCAGGCTCGGCGATTTTGTAAATCACGCTCAACCCGTCTTTTCGACGGCTGAGGATGCCGGCGTCCGCCAACGCCTGCAAGTGACGCGAAGCGTTTGCCTGGCTCAGGCCGGTGGCGGCCACAAGTTCAGAAACATTTTTTTCGCCGTTCTTAAGGGCGTTCAGCAATTTGAGACGGCTTGGCTCGCCCAGGAGCTTGAAGCGGGCGGCAATCAGCTCCAGGGCGTGCTCAGTCAAAACTGGCGATTGAACATTCTTGGGCATAATCACAGCGGCCAACTGACTTGGGCGGGCGCACGATTGATGTGTGCCGCCCCGCTGGCACTGGAGCAACTATATGCTCATAAAAGCATATTTGCAAGTACTTCAGACAAAATTTTCCCTCTTAATTTGGCCGGCTTTCGGCTTTTGATGCTTAATTGCTTCGCCGTACCAATGTATCCTTTTGCGCCCAGTTCGGGTCGGGATTCGGGTAGTCGAGATTGTAATGCAATCCGCGACTTTCCGGCCGCTGGAGGGCGCAATTGATGATAAGCTCGGCGACTGTTGCAATGTTTCGCAGCTCGAGCAAATCGCTGGTAACAAAGAAATCCCAGTAGTATTCCTGAATTTCGGCCTGCAAGTTTAGAATCCGGCTTTTAGCGCGTTGAAGGCGTTTTATGGTGCGAACAATGCCGACATAATCCCACATGGCACGGCGGATTTCATCCCAATTATGGGCTACCACGACCATTTCATCGGCGTTTGTGGCATGGCCGGATTGCCATGGTGGGATGGAAATGTTTGACGGCCCTGGATTGTAATGGCGCGATTTGTTGGCAGCGCGATGCGCCAGTACGAGCGCTTCCAGCAAAGAATTGCTTGCCAGCCTGTTGGCGCCGTGCAGACCTGTGTGGGCGACTTCACCGATCGCATAAAGTCCGGGGATTTCGGTTTCACCATCAATATTAGTAACCACGCCGCCGCATTGGTAATGAGCCGCCGGTACAACCGGGATTGGCTCCTTTGTCATGTCAATGCCGTACTTGAGGCAGGTTTCGTAGATATTTGGAAAGCGTTTTATGATGAATGGAGCCGGCTTGTGGGTGATGTCCAGCCAGACGTGGTCGGCTCCGGTTTTTTTCATTTCGCTGTCTATGGCTCGCGCAACGATGTCGCGCGGCGCCAGAGATTTAAGCGGATGAACCGAGTCCATGAACTCAACACCGTTAATTGACTTGAGCACGGCGCCCTCGCCGCGGACTGCTTCGCTGATTAGAAACGACTTTGCCTTTGGGTGATAGAGGCAGGTGGGATGGAATTGGATAAATTCCATGTTGGCGATTGTCGCACCTGCGCGATACGCCATGGCTATGCCGTCGCCGGTGGCGATGTCCGGATTGGTGGTATAGAGGTAAACTTTGCCGCAGCCTCCGGTGGCCAGAGCGGTGACTGGCGCGGCGAATGTGACCACTGTGTTTGCGTCTTTGTCCAAAACATAAGCGCCAAGGCAGCGGTTGGGCGGGGCAGCGCCGAGTTTTTGAGTGGTAATGAGGTCAATTGCAAAGTGGTTTTCGTAAATATGAATGTTTGGATGCCTTGCAACCGCATTAAGCAGCGCCTTTTCAACTTCACGTCCGGTAATGTCGCCGGCGTGCAAAATGCGGCGTTTTGAATGGCCGCCTTCCATGCCCAGATCGAGTTCGCTGCCTGAGCCACCAGGCAGCGCGTGCTCCGTGAATTTCATTCCCAGCTTCATCAACTCACGGATGCGGGCGGGGCCTTCGGAAACAATTACGCGCACCACATCCTCCTTGCAAAGACCGGCGCCGGCCTTGAGTGTGTCGCGGACATGGCTTTCGACTGAATCATCACTGGTTGTCACGGCTGCAATGCCGCCCTGTGCATAATTGGTGTTGGACTCAGCCTTTGATTTTTTGGTGACAATTGCGACGCGCGCGCCTTTTGCTCCGACTTTGAGAGCAAAAAACAAACCTGCGATGCCGCTGCCGATAATCAGGTAATCATATCTGCGAATGCTCATAGCAACAATGGCAGTTTGCGCCGGAAGGGTGCAAAGTCAACGTTTGAATGCAAATGAGGGGAAATCTATTCCGGACTTGCCACAAAGCCAAAGGTGTAAAAGACTTGGGCCGGACTTATGGCAAAGCGTGCTTTGATTACCGGCATAACCGGCCAGGATGGCTCATACCTGGCGGAACTGTTGTTGGAGAAGGGTTATGAAGTCCATGGCATAATCCGCAGGGCCAGCACATTCAACACCGGCCGGCTGGATGCGATATATGCCGACCCTCATAGTGAAAAGGCGCGGCTGTTTTTGCATTATGGCGACATGAGCGACTCAAGCGCGCTGGCCAAGTTGATCGGAGAAATTGCGCCCGATGAGGTCTATAACCTTGCTGCGCAAAGCCATGTGCGTGTGAGCTTTGACAGCCCTGAATACACGGCTGACATCGTGGCAACCGGTACTGTCCGGCTCCTTGAAGCAATCCGGCAGACCGGGGTGAAGGCACGGTTTTATCAGGCGTCTTCAAGCGAGATGTTTGGAAAGGTGCGGGAGGTGCCGCAAACGGAAAATACGCCGTTTCATCCGCGCAGCCCGTATGCATGCGCAAAGGTGTATGCATATTGGATAACGGTGAATTATCGCGAGTCCTATGGATTGCATGCCAGCAACGGGATTCTATTCAACCACGAGTCGCCACGGCGCGGTGAGACGTTTGTCACGCGCAAAATAACCCGGGCTGTTGCGCATATCAAAGCCGGCCTGCAAGACAAGCTTTACCTGGGAAATCTGGATGCAAAACGCGACTGGGGATATGCGAAAGAATATGTGGAGGCCATGTGGTTGATGCTGCAGCAGGACGAGCCTGACGATTACGTGATTGCGACCGGCGAAACTCACAGTGTCCGGGAATTTCTTGAAGCTGCGTTTGAGTATGTGAATTTGGACTGGCGGAAGCACACCGAGATAGACCCCCGTTATTTCCGGCCTGCAGAGGTTGATTTGCTTATTGGCGATGCGAGCAAGGCGCGGAAAAAACTCGGGTGGCAGCCGCGAGTCAAGTTTCATGATTTGGTCAAGCTGATGGTTGACGCCGACATCCAACTGCTCAAAGACCATCTGGAGGGCCGTGTTAAGGTGCGGGGATGAACGAGGCGCAAATGAAGCGTGCATTAATTACGGGGATAACCGGACAGGATGGTTCCTATCTGACGGAGTTGCTGCTGTCCAAGGGGTATGAAGTGCATGGGGTGGTGCGCCGAACCAGCTCGGTGGCGCGTTCACGCCTGGACCACCTTTACAGCCGGCCAGATATTTACAATCAGCGTTTATTCCTGCACTACGCCGATTTGGATGATCCAACTCCGCTGAGGCGTATTCTGTTCAAAGTGCATCCGGATGAAGTTTATCATTTGGCCGGCCAGAGCCATGTTGGACTGAGTTTTGAAATTCCGGAGTCAACCTGCGAGCTGACGGCCATGGGCACGCTGCGCCTTCTGGAAATGTTGCGCGATCTTTCGCCAGCACCACGGATTTTCCACGCATCGTCCAGCGAGATTTTTGGGTTGCCCGACGCCACGCCGCAGGATGAAAACACCCCTTACAGGCCGGCCACCCCTTATGGTTGCGCCAAGGCATTTGCCACACAAATGGTTGCAGTTTACAGGCGGGCTTTCGGAATGTTCCTTTGCAATGGAATCATGTACAACCACGAATCCCCGCGCCGTGGCGAAAATTTCGTTTCACGAAAAATCTGCCGCGCCGCGGCAGCCATAAAATTTGGCCGCCAAAAGGAGCTGTGGTTGGGTGATCTGGATATGAAGCGAGACTGGGGCTACGCGCCTGACTACGTGACGGCGATGTGGCTGATGCTCCAGGCTTCACAACCGGATGATTACATAATTGCGACGGGCTGCCAGCATAGCGTGCGGGACATCGTGGAGATCGCTTTTGCCGAGGCCGGACTGGATTGGCGGAAATATGTGAAGCAGGACGCCCGGCTGATGCGTCCGGCTGAGCCGCAAAACCTTGTTGGCAATGCGCAGAAAGTCCGGCGGCAGTTGAATTGGTCCCCAACAAAACCATTTGAAGAGATGATACGCGAGATGACCCGCGCAGAGATTGAAAGCTTGCGAGGCTGAGGCGCGGCGTCTTTGGCGGGCAAGCAGTCAGTTATTGGATGCCGGGACCCAAATTATCCAGTCCAACACTCCGGACAAGGGCGGTTTCAGTTGGGGCCACCTCATTCCATGAAGTTACAAGATAGCGGCTGCGCGGGCCAATTCTGGATAGATTTTCATCATAGTGGAAATTGAAATGGCCGTTCATCCTTACGCTTGCGGTAACGCTTGCGCCAATAAAGTCCTCGGTATTGCTGCCGCCACCATTCAAAGTAAAAGCTGCATTTGGCGCATAAATTGCGCCTGCAAACTCGCCATTGCCCGAGATGCTAAGGTCTGTGTGTGTTGGCAAACCGTAGTAAAGGAAGCGGCTGGCGTTGCCGGTCTGGTTGACGACGCCCTTGCCGGCTATTTTTGCCGATGTACCGGCCATGTAGAGTTCAAGCGAGCCGTTTGGGCCTATTGTGATGCCTCCCTGGCCGGTGATGTTTATCGAGTCGGTGACCAGCAGCCGGGCTTTGCCACGAACGTAAACGGTGCCGCTGAGTGACCCGATCACGTAATCGCCGTCGTCGAGGACATAGTTGTAAGAAGTGGAGCCAACCACTGAAACGTTGGTTACCACGGTCGGAACATCATAAGAAATGGCGGGGCCGCTGTAAGTGTAAGTGGTGGCGGTGTATGTATAAGCCATGACTGCAAAGGCATAGCGTGTGACCGGATAGTAGTAGTACACGATGTTGCTGTATGTCACATACCAATACTTTTCGCTGCCGCCATTGTAAAAGGCCTTGGTCACAGGCCCCAAATAAGTGCCTGGCGCAGGCACACCCCAATCCGGCGGCGGATTGGCATTTGACTTGTTGTATCCGCTTACGCTCGATGGGCAGGCTGATGTGGTAAAGGAAAGTACGTAAACAGTCCCGATTGGAGCGGGGCTGGGTACGGGAGGATAGTTTGTGACCGTAACACTGTTTGTGTAAACGATTGGAGAGGGCGCCGGAGATGGATAAGTGTTTGTAAAATACATGTAGGCAATGTTTGTCAAAACGCGCCCCTCAAAGTCATCAGGATAATTGGTGGTGGTAATAACACTGACGTTGGTAGTTATGCTGCCAACGCCCCAGCCTGGATGTTTGGAGCTGGTGATTGTGCTGAAGTTGGTAACAGTTCCGGGTGGAACTGGTATTGGAAGAGTGGCCGTGCTGACAATGGTAGTGCTGTAAGTATATGCGTAATTGGTTACGATTCCCGAACGTGGTGAGATTCCTGATGTAAAAGGCGGGGTGACATCCGGAAAACTCATGTTCATGTCATCGGTAAAATAGCCTGGCTCGATTCCCGGTGTGCCTGAATTCACCCATCCCATGCTGCCAATCGAGCTGTTTGGTCCGGTAACTACATTTCCGCCGGGGCCGGAAGCAACCCTGCCACGGATGTTTGCATTGCCAGCGTTAAAGATATCGCGCTGGCCGGAGTTGGTTGCAACGTCACCGCCGTCTTTGCGTTTTGCAGGGTCATAGCGGCCATTGGTGCTGTAATTTGAGTCAGCCGAGTCAAAACTGTCGCTCGATACATTATTGCCATTCATGTCAATTGCGCCTTTTGCAATCATCGCCTTTGCGAAAATTGCGCCACCCCCTGTGGCAACGCGGACGGAACGGTAGATGTAATTCTTTTTTGGATAGTATGGCTGGGTGCCTGTCTGGGCAAACATTGTTGGCGAGACTGACGCAAAGGCGACGGGCGCTGGCAGCCATGCAGTGCATTCAATGATTGGCTGGGCGGCAGGTCGAATGGAAACCACGTAACCGCCATCGCCCATGGTTCGGCGCCGGACAGCCAGCGAGCCTTCCTGCTGCCAGCCCTGGGTGTACAGATTGGCGTAGTTGCTCATACAGTTTTCGTTCAGATGCGCCAGCGCCTCCTCAATGCCGGCTTCGATCAGTGGCATCGTGGCATTCCACGTTTGTGACCTGAATACCGAGCGGTTTTGGGCGCTTACCAATGAAAGGTAACTCGCAAGAGTAAACCCGATGACACCGGCTATTAACAGGCTCAGCACCAATATGCTGCCGGAGCATTTTCTGTTGCGGCATTGTTGGAACGAGGTTTTCATGGTTGCCTCCTATTGTTTGCGGATGATAACGCGGGCGGTCTGAACGCTTTCGGTGTTTACACGTGCACCCAGCACTTTGCGCGAACAAACCCAAGTTACGTCTATTGCTTTGCACGTGGCGGCGTTGGTGGTTGGAATCAGGTCAAACGAGCCGGGAACCATGTTCCGCTGCCACGTGCGGAAAATGAGCAAATCACATTCAGTGAGCAGCACTTTGCGCTCGCCGCCCTTGATGCGCACGAGTGTTTTGGCATTTGGATCATACTCAAAAACAAGCTCCTGCAAGTCGCTGTCCTGGAACACCAGCCGGTTGGATGTGAAACTGTCCAGGAAGTTAACCTGTCTGATGTCGCGAGTCATGATGTCAAGGGCGTTGCGGCTCAGGTTGTCCAGATCAACATAGTTTGACAGATGGGCAAAACTGCGTCCGGTGTAGAGCGAGAGTGCGGCGATTGCAGCCATCACGATCGAGCTGATACCCATTGTAACCATCAACTCCGCCAGCGTGAATCCGCGCCGGCGCCTAAAAGATGTAATTTTGCATGCCATTGCGGGCCACATAAGTTCTCATTTCACGAGTTCGGGGCACATTAAAATTGGTCCAGGTGACGGTCACAATTACAAGACGCATGTCAGCGTCATAGTTGGCGCCTGTGTCTGCATTGGTGATGATCAACTGACCGTAGTATGTAAGGCCGCTGTCGCTGGCGTTGGTTGCCAGAGGGTAATAGAGATCAACAAATGTTGGCGGGAAATTTGTGCCGCTGGTTACCTGTTCCCACGATGCCAGCCGGATGCTTTCCATTTTTTCAAGCATGATTTGGGTTGCGCGCAGATTTTCACGGGCCACCTGGATTATCTGAACGCCGGATGACAACCCCGCATAAAGCGAGACGAACATGACACCCAACACGGCGATGGCCACCATCACTTCGACCAGCGAGTAGGCTCGGATGGCCGCCGTGCCATTTTTTCCAGCGTTGGTTTGAATTGTGTTCATTTCGCTTTTTCCAAGATTACAACAAGCAGTTTAGTTGCCTGCCCAATTTTTCAATTTGGCAACAATCAATGCAGTAACGCCAAAGTCGTTGATTAAAAGATACTTGGAAAAATGAGGTGGCGAAATGGTATCTGCAAAATATTATGGCTCTACATTACGTAGGGTCAAAATACCCTGTTTTAACATCCCTTAAAGGGCAATTGCTTTACAAGGCTTTTGACTTTCCGACTGAATGTTCAACATAAACTGCAGCCGCCTGCGAACGGCGGCTGACGCCCAGCTTTTCCATGGCATTGGCAAGATAGTTCTTGATGGTTTTATCGCTCAGCCCAAGTTCCAGCGCGATTTCCTTGTTGGTAAGGCCTTGCGCAACCAAAGCAATTACTCGTTTTTCCTGTGCTGACAGCAGATCAAGCTTGGATGTGGAATCAGAGCCGGACGGGGACTTGATTCGCTCCAGAACCTGGCGTGTTACTGCAGCATCCAGAACTGCCTTGCCACGATAAACACTTTCGATTGCTGCGGCCAGTTCCTGTCCTCGAACATCTTTTAGAAGAAAACCGTCTGCTGTTGACTTGACGGCCGCCATCACCACGTCCTCCTCGCCATAGGCGGTTAGAAACAAGACTTTCACGCCAGGCAAACATTGTTTTATTTGTTGGCATGCGTTAATGCCGCCGCCCGGCATGCGGTAGTCCAGCAAGACGACATCGGGCTTTAATCGCTGGGCTTCGCGCACGGCATCATCTGCGGAAGCAGCCTCGCCAACAACTTGAAAACCATGAAAAGCCGCCAGTACGGCCCGCAGGCCGGCCCGGACAATTTCCTGGTCGTCGGCCAAAAGAATATGAATGGGCCGTTTTGCATCTGCGCTCATGGAGTGATTTTTGTCAAAGGCGTTGTTGCATGTCCATAGTGAAATGAAATCTGCGCACAACGCATCCATGTCGCATGGAGTCAGACAAAAAGATGCCGGGGCGGCAGCTAGCGGAGGATTTTAGGCTGAATCAATCGAAGATAGAATGGATGATACCGGCGCAGATGGCATGACGTGAAGTTTAAATTCAAGACTTGCTTGGAGAGGCCGCCACACGTTCGAGGCGCAGAGAATTCAAAATGCCAAATAATTCAACTTTTGCCTTTTCGTAATTGTTTCTGGAAATCAGACAAATCTCAATGTGACCATTTTCAAGCGGCAGGAATGTCGCCATGCCGTTGCCGGCGGTTGATGTGAAATGGAAAAGTTCCCCCTGGATTTGCGCTGCAAGACAGGGGATTTTATCCTTGATTTGCACTCCCGGGAACCGTTCTTTCAGCAAGGAAACGATATTGGTCGAAGTTAATTTGGCTGATGAGGCATTGGTCGAGCTTTGAAACTCAAAACGCAGTGTTATGGAACTGGAATAATCCTTTGTGTAATAGACGGCCTTTTTCTCCGCGGGATTAACAGTGCGTTCCCACTCGGAAGGTGGGATAAATGCAACTTTCAATCCGTTGACGTAAATCACATGCCAGAGAATCAATGTGCCGTATTCAGGACAACGGGTTTGTTCGGCGCCAAGGCGGAAAGCCGCCGGCTCTTGCGCGTTGGCGAAACCGTTTGCGAGCCATACGGCAAAAGCAGCCAAAAGTGCTGTAAAATGAATTTTTTTCATGTTCGGTCCTGTGGTGTGTCAGCCTTGTCAGCCTGATGGGCGGCGTGGGCTGACAACGGCCCATTGTCCGCGAATCAACGTGCTGATGGATGGTGTGCCGGGAGGCAGTTTGTTGGCGTTCATGAAATTCAAGTCAAAGGCCCAATTGCGAGGTGGTGGGGAGTAAACATTGGCCAAGCCCCACCGGCTGGTGGCGTAGCGGCTTGGGAACATTACGACCATGGAACCGTTGTAGGTGAAGGTTTGGGAAGTCCATGTTTCGAGAAAGCGTGGGAAGTTTTCCGCGCCACCGCTGTAGTAATTATAATTCGTGGTGGGTACAATGCCGGCCAGGAAGGCGGCATTGACTGTTGTTGGGGCGGCGACACGTGCCGATAATGAATTGGTGCTGTTTTTATCCGTCCATGCAGTGGAAAGGATTGTAATGGCATCAGCGGCCACACTAGCTGGCTGGGTATTCAATGTGTTGGTCGTGCCTTGTTCTGTAATTGTTGGTGCATTGTAATGACCCTGGATGTAAAGCGGCCTTGCTGTTGCGACGGTCAGGCCATTTGTGGGCAAAGTTGCCCCATTAATGAGGCGCACAGCCTGCAGTTGGGTGTTGGTGTTGACTGACACGGTGCGCGCATCCTCCACATACAGTTGGTTGACCGGCTTGCCCAGCGCGCCGAACAAAGCGGTGTTGGTGCGCAGCTTCCCGATGTCCACATCAATTGGCACAACGGTCTTGCTTTCGCGCCAGTCCTTGAATGAATTTGTCAGTGTGATGAAATTAAGCAGGAAATTGGTTGGTACGATGGTTGAATAATTGTTTGCAGCCCCGCTTTTGCCGGAGACAATAATGTTGGTGCGCAGGGTAATGTTGGTGGAGATGACAATGTTTGTTGTAACGACTTTTTTACCGCCAACGGTGTTGGTTGAGTAAGTGATGTTTGTGGAAAAGCTTGTGTTCGTCACAATCACGTCGCTGACTTTTAAAATGAGGTCGGCTTTGTTGTAATAACGCTGCTTTCCCATTGGGGAATCGGGGTCTTCAGTTGGCGGCGGGACCTCGATGATGGCCCTGACGGCCTCCGGCGTGTTGTTGGTGCCAATGGGTAGATTCATGCTCGAAGCTCGCGAGTCGTGCGCCTTCTTGTATGTGACAGAGCCGCTCGGAGGTGAGCGGCTGTCACCGGGGGCGCGACGGAATTGGATGTCGCCAACAGCGGTTACATCGCTCCAGAAGGTTAATGCGTTATCAGGGCAGACGTACAGTTGCCCGTTGGAGTGAACGCGGCCGGTAACATTGAATGGCTGGCCGCAGCTTATCTCCATGTCCATGCCGTAGAAAATTGCGAATTGAAAGATTGGAATTGTGGCGACCTGGACATCCTGCTGAACGGCAACCGTAATATCATGAGGCGCGTCATTTCTGTGCGCATTGGCCATGACTCGGTATGTCGCAGCCAGACCGTAAAGGCCGGCGTACTGGGATTGCAAGACCGAGTAGCCCCATGACACAACATTGCTCACAGAAATCTGGCCGCCGTTGCCCTGTGCATCCCCAAATGTGTACCGGCTCCAGATTGGATTTTCGGAAACGGTGGGAACCATGGAGCGGTAGTTGTTCAGGTTGTTATAAACGTTGGCTTGATCGCCTTGTTTGAAGTCATAGTTGATTTGTCCCACCACCTTCTCGGTGGCGGCTTCCGCAGCGTATAGCGTTTCGTAGTACTGATTGTTGCGTTGGGTTTGCTGCACTTCCTCGGAAGTCCATGACAGTGCGCTTGCCAGCACCATCATGCCCACGCCGGTAAGCACCATTGTTACTGCCAGGGCATATCCGCCTGTCTTTGCATGATGTGATTTGGTTGATTTCATAACTCTACTCGAGGGTGCGCCGTGTGATGCGTGTGCGCAGTTGGTAGTAGTCAAAGTAAGCTCCTGGTCCAATCGGTGTAACCGGATACTGGATCTGGTAAAATTGCAGGGTAAGCCCCACCACGCGGTTGTTGCGGGCGTTTGTTAGCACATTGCCAAACGGGTCCTCACTGGTGAAGATGACCTTGTTTGTGATGAATTCGGCAATAACTTCAGGCTGGCTTGCAGAGCCGGAGCCATTGTTTTCAACGCGCAAAAGCCGGGCGGTATTTGTCACAAGATAATAATGGATGAACGCGTTTGTGTTGGTGCCTGGAAAAATCCTGAGAGCATTGCCTTGTTGGAGTGTCCCTTCTGTTGCTTCCGAAAAGCTGCTTGCATCACCATCTCCTACTTGGACAATCTTTGCCTGGCGTACTTCCAATGTCAGCCGGTTAATGGCCTTGCGCGCCAGTGCGGTGGCCCCGAGTTTGGACTTGGTCAGTTCGTAGGTTTTCAGGCCAACCAGATGGCCATACATGACCCCTGCTATGACAAGGGCCAGAATGGTCGAGGCAATCATCAACTCCGGAAGTGTAAATCCATTTCTTGTGCGCGGGAGCCTCCGGCACGGTGCGGACTTTGTTGGTTGAATACGCATAGACGCCTTATGTGTCAGGTGAGCGGTAGGTTATAACCGTGTTGGTAAACAGGCCGCGGCGCGGGAATGCCCAGATGCAATCAACCCGTATGCAACGCAAGGGCGGGCTTGAACGGACAGTGGTGATCGTTACGAAGTTTGTGGCATAAGTGATGTTGGTTCCAACCACGGGGATGTCCAAAATGTTGACACGGGGTGGAAAATTGCCGGGCTGCAATTCGTCCACTGGCGGTACGGCATCGGGGTCCCATTTGCATGAACGAGCCTGCTCAATACCTTGTTGGGCCAGCGATTGAGCAGCCAGGGAATAGGCCGACCATTCAGCGCGGTTGGCGGAAACCAAATAGCCGTAAATTATTGCGCTAACACCCATCACGCCCAGCGACATCGAGATAACCACTTCACTGAGCGTGAAAGCCTTCTTAAGCCGGCCATAAAGTGAATTGGGCTTGGAGCTGTGCGTTTTCATCGCGACTCACTTTTCAGTGACATTCAGGCTCTATCATATAGGGTCAAACGTCCATGTCAATATGGGTAAAGCATAAATCATGCCTTGTCAAGTTTGAGAATTGTGGATTTAATTTGATGGCAAGTTTGAAAAATTGTGTATATTGTTGCATTGATTGGCAAAGATTTCCGGACAGTTGTCCATCAGGCTGGCATTATTTGTGCTTTTGTTGTTTTGGATGTGTTTTTAAGAAAAAGATTGGATGAACCATGAATGCCAAATGGCCAATAAGTTTACTGGTCTTGATGCTTGCTCTTGCTTGTTCAGGCCAGAGCACAAACAAGGAAAAACATTTGATTAACGAGCGTCCGGTAATCATTCCGGATGACAAGGCTGTGGAAAAACCGCCGGGGGCAGAGCGTGGCAATCGCAAGGATCGTACTCGTCCAGAGGGTTCAGTGGGTGACATGGTACGGGAATTTCAAAAAGCGCGTGAAGCATACCTGGCGCGGCAGCAGGCATTATTGAGGCAAATGAAAGAAGCCACAGCAGAGGAACGTGCCATTCTCCGGCAGCGATTTCAGGAGGCCATTCAGGAATGGAAAGAAATGCAAAAACAGATGTTGCGCGAACAGCGTGACCGCGCCCAGGAAATCAAAAATGAATTGCAGCCGGATTTGGGCCGGGTTGTGGATGAAGCCCGGCGGGAAGGCCGCGGCCGCTAATCCCATCGGAACAGAGTTTTTACCCTGGCAAAAAGGGTCAGGGCGTGTTTTTCCGTCACTGAGTTTAATGACAACATTATGATGAACAGCCGGGCCATGGGAAACAAGGAGCGTTACCGATGGTTGCCAGGCATCATCGTTGCAATCACAATAATCATTTTCGGAATTGCAAATCTGTGGATTACCTTTGAATTTCGCCGTGGTCTTCGCCAACAGATGCTTCAGCGCGAGGCGGATGTTTTGGACGGGGCTGCAACACTTCTGGTTGGTTCTGAGATTGAAGGGGTGCCTGAACTGGCGATGGACGATTCCGCTGTTCAGATGAATGTTATTTTGAAGGTCTCTCGATTGAGAGGTGTGTTGGCTGTGCGGTTGTTTGACGGGCGGGGAAAATTTGTGGTGGCTTTTCCAAGCGCAGTGGTGCCGGCTGGTCTAAATGAAAGTGATCTGGCGACAATGATTCGTTTGCGGCCGCTGGCGCGATTCTACCGGGAGGCGTATTTGGACAGGCTGCTATGGAGGGGCGGGCATCCGGAAGCAAAGTTTGAAGGGCAGACAGCGCCGTTGGTTGAGGTTTTGCTGCCGCTGCGTTCAGCGAATCAGACTGCTTTGCTCGGGAGCGCCCAGTTAATCATGGATGGTCGCTCGCTGGCGGAAGAATACGCGGCGCTGGACAGGCGTCTGGCAGTTCAATCTGGCAGCGTTTTTCTTGCAGGCAGCCTGCTGATTGTCTGCGGGCTGGCATGGGCCTTTCAACGGCTGCGCCGGGTCAATAAACAACTGCGCGAGTATTCAGAGCTTTTAAGGCGGGCAAATGAAGAGTTGGCGCTGGCAGCCAAGACAGCGGGGGTGGGGGCGGTGGCGGCGCATCTTGTCCACGGAATAAAGAATCCACTAACCGGTCTGTACAACCTTCTTTCAAGCCTGAGCGGAGATCCTGAGGTCAACGAGCGGGCTTTGCAACTTGCCGTGGAATCAACTGATGCTTTGCGCAGACAAATAAACGAAATCGTGCGCCTTTTGCGCGGGGAGGGGGCATGGGACAAGGCAGAGGTCAAACTTTCGGAGATTATTCAACGGCTTGAACAGCGGATGGCCCCTCTGGCACACGGGACAGGAGTAAATTTCTGCATCGAATTTAAGACAGATGCCGTCCTGAACAATCGTGACGCAAGTCTTGTATTGTTGATATTGGAAAATCTTGTGCGCAACGCAATCGAGGCCACGCCGTGCGGTCATGAAGTCAGGCTTGGAGTGTTATCTGGCTCCGAGGATGTATATTGCGAGGTGCGCGATCAGGGCGCAGGCTTTCCACCTGAGCAGCGGGCGGCTCCTTTTTCGCCATGCCAGTCTGGCAAAGCTGGCGGCGCTGGCATAGGGCTGGCGATAAGCAAACAACTTTCGGATTATATCGGGATGAAACTCACCCTTGTCGCAACAGGTGATTCAGGTTCGACCCTGGAGTTGCGCCTGCCGCAGAGTGTAGCCAGAAAATGCCATCCTTGGGAAAGTAGTTGCCCAAACTAGCGTTTTGGGCCTTTGAAATTAGATTTTGGTTTGGCTTGAAATACAACATTGGCTAGCTTGCAACTGATGCACTTTGGCGGTTCAGTCATCAAAGGGTTTTACCGGCAGATGTCCGGCTTGGTGGCGGTTGGAATGGCCTGGCATTGGATGCTGGCGATGGCTGCGGACGGGGCAGATTTCAGCCCGCGGTGGCGGTGGTCAAATCCGATGCCACATGGAGCCAATGTTTATGACATGGCTTATGGATTGGATTTAACTGTACAGGTTGGGGAGCGAGGCCAGTTATTTACCAGCGATGATTTGATTTTTTGGCAGCCGCGAAACACCGGTGTGACACAGGCTTTGCTGGCAGTAACTTTCCTTAACAACCGGCTGATTGCAGCAGGGGCAAATGGCACCATAATTTACAGCGATACATTGGATTCTTTTACCCGGGTGAACCTGAACACCAGCGACTGGCTGATGGGCGCTGCAGCCTCGGCCAATTTTGCCGTGGTGGTTGGCGATAATGCCGCCATATACACCAGTGCTGACGGCGCTTCCTGGACGCGGCGGACGCCGCCAACCGGTATTACAAACTGGCTTCGCAGCGTTGCCTGCGGCAAAAACAACTTTGTAGCGGTTGGAGAGGGCGGCGCAATCCTGTCCAGTGCCAACGGCGTGAGTTGGAAAATTGAAGCCAGCGGCACAACTCAACATTTGAACCGGGTGGCTTTTGTTAATGACTTGTTCTGGGCAGTGGGCGAAAACGGGACGGTTTTAACCAGTCCGAATGGCAACAGTTGGACGCCGGTGTCAACAGGCGCTACGAACAGCCTGTTTGCGGTTGCTGCAATTAGCAATGCCGTTGTGGTTGCGGGTGATTACGAGCTTCGCAGTCGCTTTGGAAATGGGCCGTGGAGCAACGAAATTGCAGGCGTCCGTTTTTTTTCTGCTGAACCATGGACATATTATGCTGCGGTTTCAGAAACCAACTTGGTGGTTTTGTCCGGGCGTTCGGGGCGTATATTGGAGGGTTTTACGACGAACGGCATCGAGCTGGCATGGGTGGAACGGCGGGATTCGGTGCGCACGTGGCTTTTCGAAGTGGCGCGGGGCGGGGATGGCTATGTTGCGGTGGGGGATTTGGCAACCATTTTGACGAGTCTGAATGGCATTGAGTGGAATCTCGAGGCGGTGCCGAATCCGGCCACTAATTCCATTCTTTTGGGTGTTGGTGGCAGCAGCAACATGCTAATAGCTGCCGGCAACAAAGGGACTCTGCTTTATAGTCCGGAAAAGCACACGAATGTGGTAACAACAAACTACATGGGGTCCACGCAGGTGTTAATCACTAACAACCTGAACCTGATGGGACTGGAATGGTATGCGATTCAACCGCGTCCAACCACTAATGACCTCCAGGGTGTTGCTTTCTCCAGTGGCTTGTTTGTGGTATGTGGCGGCAGAGGCTCCATTTTCACCAGTTTGGACGGCAGCAACTGGATCAGTCGCAGTTCCGGGGTTACATCCTTTCTTTCAGGCGCAGCGGGGTTTCCTGGCGGTTTTGTGGCTGTGGGTGATCGTGGTGTAATTTTGACAAGTTCAAATGGCGTCCTTTGGACACAGCAAAATTCCGGGACAACCAACTGGCTGTTCAGGGTGCGTTTTCTTGAAGGCATGCTGGTGGCTGTTGGCGAGAAAGGCACCGTGCTTGTGAGCAGCAATGGGCGGCAATGGCAGGCTGCCAGCACAGGAATCAACACATGGCTTAATGACGTTGTGAAGATTGCCGGAAGCTATTATGCGGTGGGCAACCAGGGGGTTGTGCTTGCAAGTTCCAATGCCTTGGACTGGGTATCGGTGCCATCACTGACCGGTAAATCGCTTTTTGGAGTGGCAACTGACGGCATGCGGTTGGTGGCCGCAGGTGTGGAGGGAGTGATTATTCGCAGCTTGATTGTTCCGTTTTCAACGCCTGTTTCTATTGCTCAATTTGGCTGCACAAACGCAACCGGTCAGGCGCATAAATTATTCTTATTTGCGGGCAAACCGGACCAGCGGTTTGCGGTGAGGCATTCCACCAACTTGGTGGATTGGACGGAGTGGGAAACGGTGTTTGAATTTTTCGACTCAAATGGAACCATGCTTCTCCTGGAAGAAGGGCCAGTCCGGCGCAGGGAATTTTTTTACGCACGGCCGCTACTTTCTGAATAATGACTTGGAACCATAACCAGGGATGGCGCAAAACAATCCTCCATTGAATAATAGGATCTGGCAGTGGATTTCTCCTAGACCATGGACAGGCATTGGGCTAATGTGGTTCGTGTATGAAGGACGAACGATATAGCAGGCTGGCGAAATTGTTGATTGGGTATTCAACGGAATTGAAAAAGGACGAGAGGATTTTACTGGATATCAGTGATGTGCCGGATGAGTTCACCATAGAATTAATCCGGGCCGTGCGGAGGGCCGGGGGAATTCCGCTCGTCGAAACAAGGCATACACGGGTTGCGCGGGAGTTGTTGCGGGAAACTGATGCGCGGCATGCCGGCCTGATCCGTGATCTGGAAATGCACCGGATTAAAAAGGTCCAGGCTTACATTGCGGTGCGCGGCAGCCACAACGCCAACGAGACGTCTGACGTGCCATCTGACCGGATGGCCATGTTTTCAAAGACAATGCGTCCGGTGCTAAATTATCGTGTCAACAAGACCAGGTGGTGCGTATTGCGATGGCCGACGCCAAGCATGGCACAGGCGGCGGGGATGAGCACCGAGGCGTTTGAGGATTTTTTCTTTGCAGTATGCACGATGGATTACCGGAAGATGTCGCGCGCGATGAAGCCGCTTGAGAGGCGACTGGAGGCGGCGGATCGGGTGCAGATCAAAGGGCCGGGGACGGATTTGGCTTTCAGCATAAAGGGTATTGGCGCAAAGGCATGCGATGGACGGCTCAACATACCTGATGGAGAGGTTTTTACCTGTCCAGTCAAGGATTCAATCAACGGCGTCATCCAGTTCAACACACCGACCTTGTACATGGGGACGCGCTTTGAGAATGTGCGGCTGGAATTCAAAAATGGGCGTGTTGTCAACGCCACCGGCAGCAACAGCAAGCGGCTGAATGAAATTTTGGATACGGATGCAGGGGCGCGTTATGTGGGTGAATTTTCCTTCGGGTTCAATCCCTACATACTCAACCCGATGTGCGACATACTGTTTGATGAAAAGATAGCCGGCTCGCTGCATCTGACTCCCGGCCAGGCTTATGAAGAGGCCGACAATGGAAACCGCTCGGCGGTGCATTGGGACATGGTGTTGATCCAGCGGCCGGAATGGGGCGGGGGCGAGGTCTGGATTGATGGCGAACTAATCCGGCGGGACGGAAAATTCATCCCCAGGGATTTGCAGCCGCTGAATCCCGAAAACCTAAAGTAACGGATGCCGGCAAGCAGCTATATGGCAAAGATGCCGGGCCGTCCGCGTTAGTTTATTTGCCTGATTCCGGCTCCTTGAGCAGCGCAATGAATTGCCGCATGGCCGGAGAGAGCACCTTGTGCTTTTTGTAGATTGCGGCCAGTGGCCGGTAAAATTCACCGTCTTCAAACGGCAGCTCTACAAGGGTGCGGTTTGCAATTTCCTGCGTGATTGTGCCTTGCGGCACGATTGCAATGCCGGCGTCAATTTCCACGGCACGTTTGACCGTCTCAATGTTGTCAAATTCCATCACCACGTGGACGTTGATTCCGTGGTCTTTCAGGATTTTGTCAACCGCCCGCCTCGTGGGTATATCCGGTTCAAAGGCGATGAATTTCTGGTCGTTAATGTCCTTGAGCTTGACGGTTCGATTGCGGGCCAGTGGATGATTCGGGTGGCAGATGAGCACCAACAAGTCCTTGCGGAGGTTTACAATCTCCAGCTTTGGGTCCTTGACGGCATAGGCCACAAGCCCAAGGTCAACCACATTGCTGATTACGTCTTCGTACACCTGATTGGCCCGGCGATATTCCACGTGCACGTTGACAGTCGGATATGCTCGAAGGAATTTTTTCAGATACGGCGGCAGGTCATGCAGGCCGATGCTGTAAATTGTGGCCACGCGAATGGTGCCGGAAATGATGTCCTTTATTTCCTGCAACTTGCTGAACAGGGCATCGTAGGTCTGAATGATCTGCTTGCTGTATTCATAGAGCACCTCGCCTTCACGGGTCAGCCGGAACTTTTTCTTGCTCCTCTCAATGAGCAGCGAGTTGAACTGTCGTTCAAGCGAGCTTATTTGCTGGCTGACCGCCGATTGTGTCACGTTGTTGATTTGGGCAGCCTTGGTGAAACTCTCGGTTTCAGCAAGGTCACAAAAAACTTTCAAGCTTTCGATTTGCATGAATTTACTTAATGCGTTTTTCGGGATAATGTCAACTAATGATTTTGCAGTCAACAGATTTTCTGAAAATAGTGCATGCCGGTCTTGCCATATTTAGCCGGTCTTCGCGCGATACAGGGATGCGATGTGGCGAACGAATTGTCTTATTAACTCCAGGTTCCGCCTTAATCTTTGGCGCTTAAGACTTCTTTGACTTTGCGGAGCAAATCCTGGCTTGTGAACGGCTTGGGCAGATAGTTTTCCTGCTCACCGGCTGCTGGCCTGAAATAGCCGCTTGAAAGCAGGATTTTCGTCTTGGGGCGGATTTTGCGGACGAACTCGCTTAACTGGCGGCCGCTGATTTTGGGCATCACGATATCGGCGATTAACAAATCAATGGGGCGGGTGGAAGTTTGAATGATTTCCATGGCTTTTTCGGCATTATTGGCGGTCAGTACATGGTATCCGTAGTCAGTCAGAACCATTTGCGCCATGGTCAGAAGCAAATCCTCATCATCAACCATCAAAATGGTTTCATGTCCGCGCCATTCGGATTTTTTACCGTCGGTTGGTATTGGCGCATCCTTGATGTAGCGCTTTGAGGCCGGCAGATAGATGCGCACGGCGGTGCCCTGGCCGCGTTCACTGGATATGACCGCATAACCGCTGTGGTTGGTTACCACTCCATAAACGTAAGCCAATCCAAGGCCGCGCCGGCCTTTTTTTGTGGTGAAAAACGGCTCCCAGACGTGTTCAAGATTTTCCGGGCTTATGCCGATGCCGTCGTCTTTAATTTCAATGCAAACGTAGCTGCCCGGGGCGATGCTTGCGGTTCTATCGCGGGTGCGTTCACTTACATCAACATTCCTTGTTTGGATGGTGATCATCCCGCGAAAGCCAAGCTCCTGCTCTGCGATGGCCTGGATAGAGTTTTCGATGATTTTGGAAAATGCCTGCTGAATTTTGGCTTCATCGAAGTTCACTGCATAGAGCCTGGGTTCAAGATTTAGCACCCAGTCCATTTCGCGCGGTGTGGTTTCGGCTTTTTTGAACAACTCAACAGTGCGGCGGAGCACGTCATTTATGTTGCCGGCGGAACGGTCCGGAGCGGATTTTTCCTGGCGGCTGAAGGCAGCCAAATCATTTGCAATTTCGGCGGCTTTAAGGGCTGCTTTTTCAGCTTCCATCAGTGCGTTGCGCCATGGATGAAAAGCATCGGCTTGATTGAGCAGATGCGAAACGTGTCCTAATATTATGGTTAGTGCGTTGTTGAAATCGGCGGCAACGGTTCTGGCCAGTTGCAGCGCACATTCGAGCTTGTACCTTTGCGCCGCTGTTTCCGCCGAAAGCAGCGAGGTTTCAGTTTCAGCAGTCTGTTGCGGCCTGGGTTGTTCGGTGGCAGGAATTTCCGGTATTATTTGGAGAATCAGATATTTTTGTTCGTTGTATGACAGCGGTGCGATTTGACAGAGGAGCGGGCGTGACACGCCGCCTTTGGCGCGCATATACAATTTTGCGGTTGGAACGCAATGGCGTTGCTGCTGAAAGACGAATTGCTCGGCGGTTAGCGGATTGGATGGCGCCCAAAGAGCGGCCAAATCAACCTGGTCGGCTTCCAGAACCGGTCCAAAGAAATTTTTTGCCCCCTGGCTCCAATGGCGTACAACGGCCTGGCTGTCCACCAGCAGGGCCGGCCACGATGCCTGCTCCAAACCGAAACACAAATCCGTTTTCATTCCAACGTCAAACCGGATAAAAGCTACACCAAGTGTGAAATTGGCTCAAAGCTATTTATTGCTTTGGTTGAAAGTGGTAAATGCGCCTGGGAGAAGCGAGGCAACGGAGAACTTGCGGACGCGTTCCGGGCGGGCGCTGTCAGCCACCCAAAGTGTTGCACGCGGGGCGTATTCTGCCAGAAGTTGGCGGCAGGCGCCGCAAGGCATGGCGCCGCCGGGCATCGGTGCAACCACGGCAATGGCAGTGAACTTCCGGCGGCCTTCGCTGAGGGCTTTGAACAAGGCAACGCGCTCAGCGCAGCAGGTCAGGCCGAAACTTGCGCTTTCAATGTTTGCGCCGGTGAAAATTTCGCCGGTATCAGTCAGCAAGGCGGCGCCTACGGCGAATCCTGAGTATGGCGCGACGGCGTTCCGGCTGGCCTCGATGGCGGCTCGTATGAGGCGTTGTTCAAGGTTTTTGGGCATAGAGTCTTGCAAAATGTCCAAGCAGAGCTGCGGCTTGTGGTGCGGCGCGCCGGCCGGCTTCGAGCACTTCATCATGGGACAGCGGCCTGGGTGAACGTCCGGCGGCGAGGTTTGTGATGCAGGAGACTGCGGCGACTTTGATGTTGCATTGGCGCGCGACGATGGCTTCGGGGACGGTGCTCATGCCCACTGCATCAGCGCCAAGCAGGGCAAACATGGCCACTTCGGCCGGGGTTTCATAGTTTGGCCCTGGAACGGCCACGTAAACGCCGTCGTGGAGTCTGACTTCAGCTTCCTGCGCGGCTTGGTGCAACATGCGGCTGAGAGTGCGGCTGTAAACTTCGCTCAAATCAACAAACCGTTTGTTTTGTTCGGCGGCGGGGCCGCGCAGAGGGCTGGCGCCCATGAAGTTAATATGGTCTTTCAAGCACATGAAATCACCGGGGCGGAAACTTGAATTGATGCCGCCGGCTGCGTTGGTTAGGAGAAGGTGACGAATGCCCAACTGGGCGAGAACGCGGATCGGATAAGTGACTTGCTGGAGCGAATAGCCTTCGTAGTAATGGGCGCGTCCGCAAAGGATGACCAGCGGTGTTTTGCGGAGGTAACCGAGGATTAGTTTGCCCGGATGACCTGCAACTGAAGCGGGTGGGAATCCTGGCAAAGAGCCGTACGGGATTTCGAGCACGGTGGTGCAACTTTTAAGAACGTCCTGGAATCCGCTGCCGAGCACTATTGCAAGGGTGGGCCTCAACTTCGAACGTCGCAGCACCAATTCCGCAACTTGGGCTGGAGAAAGTTTTTGGATTGATTCGGTTGGTTGTGACTGTTCAGCGTTCATCTCTGCTTTGTCTTTATTCTTGATTTGTTGCGCAATTACCGTCAACACAATGTGGCATGGATTTGACCGCAGAGCAACTTCAGCGTTATGCGCGGCATATCACTCTGCCGGAAGTCGGCGTTGAGGGGCAGAAGAAACTTCGCGCTGCGAGCGTGCTATGCATTGGGGCCGGTGGCCTTGGGTCGCCAGTTGCGCTGTATCTGGCAGCCGCCGGAATAGGGCGGCTGGGCGTGGTGGATTTTGATGCGGTGGAGTTTTCAAATTTGCACCGCCAAATTCTGCATGGCACATCAGATGTAGGAAAGCCGAAGGTTGAATCGGCAAGGGAAACCATTCACTGGCTGAATCCGGAGGTCGAGGTTACGTTGCACCCGGAGCGGTTGACCAGCCGGAATGCGATGCAAATACTTGGCTCTTATGATGTGATAGTGGATGGAACGGATAATTTCCAAACACGTTATCTGACAAACGATGCCTCTGTTTTTCTGAAGAAACCAAACATTTACGGCTCGATATTCCGGTTTGAAGGGCAGGCAAGCGTCTTTGCGCCGCATTTGGGCGGGCCATGTTATCGCTGCCTTTATCCTGAGCCGCCTCCGCCCGGGTTGGTGCCAAGTTGCGCCGAGGGCGGTGTGCTTGGCATACTGCCGGGGGTAATCGGTTGCATACAGGCTACCGAAGTTATCAAATTGATTTTGGGCGTTGGCGAGCCGTTGCTGGGGAGGCTTTTGCTGTACAACGCGCTGGAAATGCGGTTCAAAGAGATCAAGGTGCGCCGTGATCCAGGCTGCCCTTTGTGTGGAGAAAGGCCAACCATCACCGGTCTGGTGGATTACGAGCAATTTTGCGGGTTGCGCGGGCAAGCCGGGGCTGGTTCGGATGAAGTTACTGTTCAACAGATGAAGGAGGCGCTTGATAATCCGGCAATGGGAATCCAGGTAGTGGATGTGCGCGAGCCAGATGAATACTGCATTGCGCATGTGCCCGGCACAAAGTTGCTGCCTTTGAGTGAACTGGCGCAAAGATATGGCGAATTGGATCGGAACCGCCCGATTTATCTGCACTGCAAAATGGGCTGGCGCTCGATGCAAGCCTTGAAATTTTTAAGGCAAAAAGGCTTTGTCAACGTCAAGAGCGTCAAGGGCGGAATAAAGGCCTGGTCTGAGGAAATAGACCCGAAGGTGCCAAAGTATTGATGGCTATTCAGCCGAATTAAAGTGGTGTAAAAGTTTTAACGCGGCTTGAGGGTGCAATTGCTCCAGTTTGGGTCGCCGCTATTTTCCATGTGCCGGAACAGGGTGCGGCTGTTGTATTGATGCACGCTGCCGTCAACCAATCCAATATTTCCGACGTTTTTATGAATGGTGTTGTCCCATTCGGCTTTGATGACGCCCTGGTTGGCTGTGCCGAAAATGGTTATGACGCCGTTGATGCCTGCCACGCCGCAGTTGCCGTTGTCGGTGGTTCCGGTGATGTTACGATCTGTGACGATATGCATGCTCGGACGACTTGCCATGGCTTCGGTTCCAACGCAAAAACTCAGCGCTTCATTTTGGAAGGATGGGTTGGCAAAACCATCGGGGCCGCTGGTGAAATTGTTAGCAACCAACTTATCGTTGTCGCTCAGGCAGTGCAGTACCTTCGGGGTTACAAGCTCGTTGCTGATTACATAGAAATGGAGCCATGCCGAACCAATCGTCTTGGTGCCGCCATCGGCTGGATCAATGCTCCAGGGGAATCGGTCGCCGTTGTCATCTGACCACATGGTGAAGCCAAGCACGACCTGGCGCATGTTGCTGACACAGGCGATGCGCCGGCCCTTCTCCTTGGCGCGGGCCAAAGATGGCAAAAGCAGGCTGGCGAGAATGCCGATGATAGCAATGACAACCAGCAGTTCAATCAATGTGAAGCCTGCGGACCTGTTCCAAATCTGTTTGCTGAACCTCATGAGATACCTCTACTCTCGAGCAGACGATAGCGCAAGTGGAAAAATTCAATCAAAAATGGCTTCATTCTCACCATGTCATGGCATGCGCGGGACAAGTAGGCGGAAATACTCGCCTTGTGAGTTGGCGGGGATTGGAATCCGGATGAACTGGTTGGTTGCAGCGGCATCCACGTCGAACAGCCGAAGCCATGGACCGGTTGTCAGGTTTGTCCGGTGCATTACAGTACAAGTTTTATTTGATGAAATAGTAAAAATGAGCTGCGGATTCGGATTTGTGGTTGATTGGCGTGAGATGGTAATTTGCAACAGGCTGGATGCTTTGGTTGGGTTGGTTCCGGCCAGGAACTCTTGAAGATTGCTCATTCCATCGCCGTCGGCATCAAGAAGCGCGTCAGAGGCGTTGTGCGGGTCGAGGTTGTAGGCGGTTTCCCATGAGTCGGGCATGCCGTCGTTGTCGGAATCGGGTTCAACCAGGCCAGATGGGCCTGGGGTAGGGGCACCGGCCACCCAATTAGTCGGGTCATTGGCAAAGCCGGTGGGACTGACGCGGTGCAGCGACATTCCAAAGCCATCTGGCTGAACCGGCCATAATCCGGAGCTGTAATATGTTAATTCCTCAACCAATACATAAGGCACGAAGCCATTTGTTTCGGGAGGGTCGGGTTTTTTAAGTTCAATTGTTTCGGAGCTGTTGGCCAATTTGCCAGACCACGGGCCGAGTATGATGGCGTTTGTGGTCAGGGCGTAAACGGCCTTGAAGGCATCCAACATGGCCGGCTCTGCAATGGGATCGAAGCTGACTACAATCAAGGTTCCACCCGGTGGCAGGGTAATGTTTTGCGGGAAATCAAAGTCCACTGCATTACGCAGCCGCCAAGTATTGGTGGGATATTCAGGATCAAACAGCGGGACTGGATTGGGCGTGATGTTTTTCAACTGAATGTATTCATCGCGTGTGTTATCCAGGCCGCCCAAGTCTGGCGGGTGATACATGATTTCCGAGAGGACAACTGGGCCGACTTTCGGATAGGCATTTGGTGAGCCATCGCCCATGCGGAATTCTTCGACGGTCATGGGATTATCAACGCCGAATGTGCGCTTGCTCATGGGCACGAACTCAACGCGGCCGTCGCTTGTAATGTATCGGCCGAAAGAGACGCCCGATTCGGCGGCACCGAACTTTACGCTGGTGCGCCAGCCAGTCAGGCCGTTGGAACTGGCAGCGGACAAATAGACCTGATCGCCATGCGCCGAGCTTAAAGCAAAGCTGAGGGGGTCGTCGGGGTTGCTGTTGAACTGATATTCGTAAAACACCATCAATTGGTGTGGTTGCATCACCGTTTCGTTCGGGATGCGGAATTTCATGAGGTTGTTTTTGGAATCGCTCAACCACCAACCGCTGATGTCAACCGGTGAATCGCTCAGGTTGACCAACTCAATGGCATCCTCTAATGGCGGGTCGGAGTGGCTTAGCACTTCGTTAATTGCGATGTTTTCCAAAAGCCGGTAGTTGGACTCTCCGGGGGAAGCGGTGCCGGGAAATCTGACAATGTTGGTTGAGCCGTCTGGAAAGCGGCCTTCTGATACGCCGGCGAATGGGTATTCATATACGATGCCGTCAATCAAAACGCCGTTGGTGGAAAACAGTCCGATGGCTTCGCGGGTGTTGTCCAATTTGAAGTCCACGTGGTCAGCGCCTGCAGCCAAATCGCGGTCTGCAATAAATTTGAGGAATCCATTGGTGCCGCCTCCAATGAAAGACAATGGCGCAATCGTATGTGTATTGGGGGCGGCAAGGTTATCTGACAAACGAAGACCTCCAAGAGCAACGGGTTGTGCGTTGGGATTATAAATCTCAAACCAATCCGGCCCGGAGCCGGGTGCAGGCATCCATTCGTTGATTTTTAACATGGCAGGGTTGCCTAGTGTAACTGGAATGTTGGCGGATTGTGGCGATGGGATTGTCAGAGTCCAGTCGCCGGTGGCGTTTGGGATGCGGCCGATGGAGAATCCGGTTGCCTGTATGCCGTAGTTGACACTTGAAAGCAGGCTGCGCCCGTTGGCCATGGTGTCCAACAACGCAAGGCTGCCGCCCTCGCGTGGGAGGCCGAAGCCGGTGTTTAGCAGGCCGCCTGAATTGGTCGAGGCCGGGCGTGCGGGGTCGCAAAGGATCAGCAGATAGCCCTCCGGACTGATGGTTGTGCCTGAAGGGAAAGTCCAACTGTTGTTGCCGAGAACAAGGCTGGCGCCGCTCAAGTCAACCGGGCTTGCGGCTTTGTTGTACAGTTCAACCCAATCAGTAACTGTGCCGTCGGCATTGGTCAGACCTGCATTGTCTGCCAATAGTTCGTTGATGACGACTGAGGATGGAGTTGGGGTATTGGTAACGACAGTGGCTGTCAGCCGGAGGGCAAAGGCCACGTCGGAGCTATCTGGCGAGCCTTGATGCACTTCAACAGCCAGCACGTTTTCACCGGGCACAATGTTGGTAGGAGACAGTGCAATGGTTGAAGAATAAACGGCGTCCGAAACGACGCTGGCTGCGACGTTAGTAAAAGCCACCGGAGAGCCGGGCTGGCCGTTCATGTTGAACCGGTAATTTATTTCATGGCCGTTGATATAGAAGACGGCGCCATCGTCAATGATGTGAACAAGGCTTAGAGCTGTGACGGTTCCATTGGTTGGCGCCTGGAAATGTGTGCGGAAATAGAATGTGATTTTGCCATAGTTGGTGTGCAACTGTGTGTTGATAGGCTCCGGCAGTGTTTGCGGGCGGGTTGGAGTAAGTTGTCCAAGAAGTCCTGGGCCGGAAGGCCAGTTGGTTTCAGCCGGGTAATAGACTTCTTTCCAAGCCGTGCCCAGGTCAATGCCGCTTTCGTTGTATAGCCATACCTGTGTTATGTCCACAAGAACGCGGGTTTCGGTTTGCGGGCCGGTGCTGCCACCGTATGGGTTGCCGGCGCCAGGAGTTGGCTGAATGAATGAAATTATATTTGTCGAGCCATTGGGAGAGCGCCCTTGTGAAACGCCTGGCGTTTGCAGGGAATAGAACACAGCGTCAATTAGCTGGAGGGAGCTGTCTGATAGCGCAATCTCTCCTCGCTCAGCGGCAAGCTGGAAATTCAGATGTAACGGTCCCTGGCTTGGAGAGCCATCGGCCAGGAAATTAAGGTAGCCATAAGACGGGATGAAACTTAAAGCGGCAATTGCATGGCGGTCCGGGTAGCCGGGCAGGTCATCCGTGAGGAACAACCCGCCGACAGCGACAGGCAACGGTGTCGGATTGTACAACTCGATGAAATCAACCGGATTTGGTGGCACGCTGTTGGCCAGCCATTCGTTGATCTTGATATTATGGGGATCGCCCAAAGCAGCCGGAATGTTGACAGCGCCAATGGTTGGTTGTGTCAATGTCCAGGAGCCGTCGCCAAGCCGGCCAATCGAATAATCGGTAAGTTGCGGGCCGAATACAACCGAATCAAGCAACCGCCCACCGCGGTTTATGGAATCGAATAGATAAACACCTTCGCCCTCCTGATTCAGATTGAAGCCAAGATGAATCCCCGGGGGGATGGAATTATTGTCGGCAAAAACAATCAAATACGCTCCGGGGTTCATGGTAATGCCTGTGGGGAAGCGGTATTTATACGGGTTTTGCGGATTATCTGTGATGCCAATGCCTTCGAGACTTATTGTTGACTGTCCGGCGTTGAACAGCTCAATGACATCTGGCGAAGCGCCCCCGATATTATAGGCGTCGCGGTTGCTTGCGAGGATTTCGTTCAATCGCAAGGCTGGAACGCCCGGCAGCGTGGTAAATGTGCGTGAAACATTGGTGTGGGCCGGCAGCCCGCTGTTCAAGGGATAGACGAAAGGATCGTCCTGATAAAAGCCGGCGTCATTTTTGCCAACGATATGGAGCTGATGCTGGCCGGGGTAGAGGTTGGAAAGGACGATTTGCGGCGCGTTTGTGAATGCAATTTCAGCGCTCCATGGGCCGTCATCGAGCTTCCATTTGTAATGGGTGTAGCCCCACCAGTAGGGCGGCACAACCGATCCCCAGTTGAAAAGACCGGCCGGCCAGAGGTTCAGTGTCAAGGTCGAATCGCTTGCGGCACCCAGCGGCTCACCATAAACGAGCAGGCCGCGTTGATTGAATCCGCCGCGGTCGAAGCCGCCCTTGCCGGTGCCGATGGCGGGTGAACCGGCCATTGGCTTTAGAGCGGCCTGGACTGTCTGCCATGTTGCAGTAAGCGGGTTGGTAATCAAACCCAGGTTCAGCCGCGGGTCTGTTACCAAGTTGTTGCTGCCCGGCCCGCTCCACGGGATTGGCAGGATGTTATCCTCGAAAATAACCGTGTAATTGGTCGGATTGTAATTGGCCACCAACCGTTGACAGTCCCAAATTACGTTGTTGGCAATATATGCGCCGGCGCCGAGTGACGGGCTTGGAAGGGCAACAGCCTTGTCTGTGAAGTTGAAGGCAGCGATGTCGTTGGTGTCGCCGCTGCCGTTTTCTTTTGCAACATGAACGATGGTGTTGTTGGCAAAGATGAAGCGGTTGCCTTGCTTGACCAGAACTGCATGGTCAATGTCGTAGAATAAGTTGTTGATGATGGTCCATTCAGAGTATTGTCCTGCGAAATCAACTCCGCCTGAAATTGCGCTGGCGGTGTCAAGTGGGTCATCGGTCCGATTCGGATCACGATGCACATGCATGAAGATGTTGCCCTCAATCCAGGCATCGGTGCTGTCGAGGTCGAGGTGGTCATCGCTCGCGCCGTCAAATATGTTGTTTATGATTTGAAGGATTGGGCCGGGCCGGTTGCCGCCGGTGAAATCAATGGTGTCATTAAAGCCATAAGTATGTCCAAAATAATTGTCCCGGAAAATGGCGTACCCATTTGGCGGAATCCCGTTTACACCGTGGAGCATTTCCGGAGCGCTGACCGCTGCCGGGTAAGTTGGGAACACGCAGTTCTGGACGATGAAAGAACTGTTATCAAAAGAGATGTATTGGACGGCTGGCGTGTTTGCAAATACAAGGTGGTCAAAAAACACTTTTGAATTGTTGACGTGTATTTTGGCATTGTGTCCGCTGACTGTTGTTCCTCCGCAACTGTCAATATCTACGAACGCAAGGCGGCTTTCCTGGGATGCATTTATGAAATCCAGTGCTCCCCAGTTCCCGCCACCTGGAATGGATGTGAAACGGATGTGTTGGGATTCGGTCCCTTCGGCATGCAGCACGCCTGTGCCGGTGACAGTTATGCCGGCGCCGGTGGCAAAATAAACTGTGGTTCCAGGCTGGATGGTCAGACTGGCGCCATTTCCCACGGTAACGGTGCTTGTGACTTGGTACGGGCCGCCGGCGGCAGTCCAGGTGACTGCGCCGGAAATTTGGCCGGCAACTGGCGTTGCAGGCTGGTCGTACCAGATGACTAAATTTGTGCGGGCAACTTCCATCTGGTTGGTGTCGAGGCATTGGACAAGCACGTTGTTAAATCCGGGCAGCAGATTGACGGGGGCGCTCCACGCACCCTGCCAGACGGTGTAGGACGCGTTTGCGCCGTTGACGCGCACGGTTGCAGTTTCAATTGCGTTAGCCTGGCCAGTAATGGTTACTGAACCGCTGGTTGCAATATAGTAGCTGTTGCTGGCTGTCAACGGGACCGAAACGGAGAAGGTCATGGGAATCTGGCTCAATACTGATTCGCGACGGGTGGCCATGAAAGATTTCATGCTGTTTATGTTGGCTGAGTCAACCCATCCACCCAGCAAATTATCAATCATGGGATTGAATTGTTCAGGCGAGAGCACTGTGTCACAAAGCCGTTTTAATTCGCGGAAATAAATTGGTGCAAATTCAGGGTGACGCAAAAAGCGGCTCTGGAAGTTGGCCTTCATGGTTGTGTCGCTGCCAGCGGGTGATTTGTCAATCATGACCCAGATGGATTCGGTCATGTTGAAGTTGCGGCTAGCAGTGCCATAAGAAGCGTCACCCTGACCCAAGATGGTATCGAAGTCATGTGGCAAAAGGAGGAAGCGTGTATCCTGTAAGCCGCGGTATAGGGCATAGTCGTCACCCACACCATTGCAAAGCGATGTTTCGCTGTATTCAAGCAGGTTGGCCAAGGCAAAATAGCGCATCCACATTTCAACGTTTATGCGCCGCCTGACTTCGCGCACGTAGTTGGTATCGGGCGTGTTTGGGGAGAGCACATAGGTGAGGTCGAACAAGTCAGTCCAGTCATTTTCACCCTGATTTGAATTTTTGCTGTAACCGGCCATTACGTAGGTTACGAAGTTCGTGCCAATGTAATCGAGATTTGCATTCCACGGGTACTTTGAGCCGCGGTAGAGATTGCCGCCGCCGTTGTTTGGCAGGGCACGGTTCACCCAGTCTGTGCCGTAAGGCTCAAGTTCGAGATAGGAACCGAAACATGAACCGCCGCAACCGATTCCGTTTGATGGCGGGTTGGGCGAAGCCATGTTGTTGCCGTTAAGACGCACCTGAACGGTGCGACCGCGCGCACAAGGCAGGCCGGCTTTTTGTGAAACAACGCTGCCAAGCAACTGTGCGTGGTGATACTGCGAGTTAAGATTCAATCCGCTCAGGCCATTGTAGCGGCGATCAGTCGGGATGTTGAGCCGGAAATTAGTGATCGAACAACCGCGAGAGCCTGCGCCACGAATCCGGATGCCGGTATTGTAGCGAATACTGAACTGGCTGCCTTCCTGGCTGATGAAGGTGGCATTCATTTCGGCATCCGATTGATGGTTTATGTTCTGAAATGTCTGCCATTCAGTGCCAGTCATGATTATGCGATGGAAAGGCTGATTTGTGTTGGCCTGGCTGGCAGGCGAAAGGTTGTCGTCCACTTGATATAATGCGTTGGCGGCTTGCGCGAAACTGCCGTTGGCCATAAGCGCCGGCGCCGGCCATGTGCGCGCATTTTGCAAGGCATCTTCGGCGCGCACGTAGAATTCAACTACGGTGCCGTTTGCCTGCGCTGGTAAAAACGCGCCATACAAACCGTCTCCGGCCAATCCATCGCCATGCTGTCCGTCATCGTACATGGTGAGCGCTGTAAAATTACCGGGGCTTGTGGTGGTATGGTCGCGGTAGAAAACTTGCACAAGCAATCCGTTGGTTTGTTCATCAAGTATCCGCGCTGTTATTGTTACTGTGTCGGATGGCTTGGGGACGGCGGGAGAATGAACAACATCCAGGATAAGAGGCGCGGAATTAGTTACTGCGACGGAGTTTGGACGGCCTGGGGTGCCGAATGTGGTTGAGCTTGCCCGCCAATTTTGACCGTGGACATTGGGAATGGCGGGGTTGACCAACTCCAGCGAGCTGCCAAGGCCGTCTGCGCGCGAGCTCCAGGACCAGCCGACATATCCGAGGTCGCTGAGTTGCCGGATAACAATTGGGCCGGTGGCGGTTTTATTTCCAGTGCCGGCCATTGTGTATGAGAAACCGGTGTTTGCAGCGGAGCCGTTGACAACTACTGAGTAAATCGAGTACGTGCCGTTAAACTCGGGTTGATCTGCGCCACTGATGACCATGGTATCGGCGCTGCTATAGTGGCCGATAAAAACCGCAGTAGCTGTTGAGCCGGAATTGGACAAGGAAAAGGGTTTGTCTTCTCCCGCACCTTGCAGGCGCACAGCCCATTCCCCTTGATCGGCATAATGCACGCGATTAACAAGCGCGCCGCTTGAGTCAACCAGTTGAATTTCCTCGTCAATATTGCTCAACTGGCCATTCCAATCGCCAATAACATTTGTCACGTCCGGGTATTTGGCCCTGAAGGCCGCGAGGTTTGCCGCAACCACAAAATAGCCATGGCCGGGTATGACGATGTTGGTAAAGGTGAAATTGACACCGCGGTTGAAGCGCCAGCCGTTTAGATTAATTGGATTTGGCGTGGTGTTGTACAGTTCAATGTATTCTTCGGCGGAGTTCTCTGAATATGGATGGTACATGATTTCACTGATGATAACTGCGCCTGCATAGGAGGCATTCGGATCAAGGACGCAAGTCCACGAACCGCCTGCGAAATCATTTGGTTGGACGGCAAGGTCCCGGATGCCATGGCCGGGCGCCCAAGCCAGTTGCACCAGGTCGGTGGACGGCTGTGGGAAAGCAAACACGTACGGCCCGGCGCCGGAACCGCTCATTGCCTGCGCTGGTGTGCCGTTGACAAGAAGATCGGAGGCATCAACACCAGTGACAGGTTCGGAAAAGAGCACTGTGACCTGGCTCAATGAACGGACCACAGTGTTGGGAGCAGGGACGAGTTCAGCCACAGTTGGAGGCACGTTGTCGGTTGTCATGTAAAACCAATTGGCGCCAGGTGAATTGGTCTGAAAAGCATTTGGCACGGGCGCTGTGTCAGTAATTCCATGGTTAAGTCTCCATGTGAATTGTATGACGCTGGAATTGGGTTGCGGGAAGCTGAACGTGTAAACTGCTCCTGAGCCGCTCAAGCTTACTGCGGGCACACCGCTTACCAGCAAATCCGCGGCATCAACTCCGAGCACAGGCTCGCTGAATGTAACAGTTACCTGAGTCAAATTTGTAACCTCTGAACCGGGTGGTGGATTGACGGACACAATTGTGGGCGGTGTTTGGTCCACCAGGGTAATTTGCCAACTGGCTTCGGTGGCGGAGCCATCGAAAAGGTTATTGGAATTTGTCGCGTCACGGATGTTGTGATTCACGGCCCAGGTGATTGCCACATTGCCATAGGCCGGTTGCGGGAAAGCAAAGGTGAATACTTGCGGGCCGCCATTTATTGAGGTAGCAGGCTGGCCGTTAATTAACAAGTCAGAAGCGTCAACGTTGGTAACTGCTTTGTTAAAGGTGACTTCAATCTGGGTCAATTGGTTCACAGTGGCTCCTGGCGCAGGCAACCTGCTGGCGATGACGGGTGCATTTGGATTGACAAGCCGGTAGGTATAGCTGGCGGTGACAAGTCCTTGCGGCGGGTTACCCAAATCAACTATACCGTGTCCCGTCGCCCAGGCAATAGTGACATTTCCATAAGGCGGTTGTGAAAACACGAAAGTGTAGGTTGCATTGCTGCCGCTGAGCGCTAAAGCGGGCTGGCCGTTGACAAGGAGGTCGGAGGCATCAACGCCGGTGACTGGTTTTGAAAATGTAACGGTCAAATTTGTCAGGGCGTAAACCGTGCCTGGAGGCGGGTTCAGGTTTTGGACTTGTGGCGGCAGCAGTGTTGGGTCAACCAGATCACTTGCCAGGTCCATGTCCATTAAAAAGTCGCTGCTAGTTAATGCCTGGTTGAAGGCGTGAATTGCAAGCACGTTGGTTCCGGTTTGAAAATACGCCACGGGCACGTTGTAAAGTGAGCTTGTAACAGGTTCGGGCGCATTGTCGGCGGCGGCGTTGTAGGCGGGGTCGGTGCCACTGATGCGGATACGCGCAATTTCGTTGCCGTTTAGCCATGCGATAAAACCGTCATCGCATCTGCCCCGGAAAACCACATTTGATAACGCGGCCAGGTTGGTAATAACAAACGTATGCCGGAGATAAACGCTCATGTAGCCGTTGTACATGTCATTTAAGGCCGTGTTGCCGGTGACCTCGCCTGCTGAACCAGGTTGGCGCTCGTAATAGAATGGCGCTTGTCCGAGTTCCCAATTGGCGTCATTAAAATTGGTCATGCGCCATGCACTAATTGGCGTGGATGCTTCGTTAGTGCCGCGAAACCATCGGTAATAGGCGTTTGAGGCAACCAAATAGACGCGCGGGGCGACCAGGGTATAAGTCCAGGTGGAAGTGGAGCTGTTGAATGGATTACCGCCGGCGTCCACGATGCCATGGTTGGCTGCCCAACTGATGTTCACCGTTCCGTAAGTGGGCTGTGGGAATGTGAAAGTGTAGTTGCTGCCACCACCGCTTAGGCCGGTCGCAGGAGTGCCGTTGACAAGCAAGTCGGCGGCATCCACGTTAAAAACCGGTTTGTCGAAAGTGATTTGTATGGCGGTAAGGTTGCTTACGGTGCCGGCAGGCGGGCTGAATGATGCAATCACCGGGTTGAGATTGGTTTGGGTTGTGGCGGTAAATTCTTCCAACAATAGACATATCGGAGCGTAGGTATGAGTTGCGCCGGAGGAGGTGCCGCCGGGCACCTGGCCGGTGTACATTCGCGCAACAAGTGAAAAAGAGCCGTCAGCACCCGGATTGATATCTTTCCAAGCCACCATGTCGCCGGAGAGGTTGAATCCAGCGTTAAATGCCGCCTGATTTGTTGCGAGACTTGCCGGCACCTGTACTGATGTGAGGACATTTGTGGTGTGTGCCGGTGAAAATGAGTCTGCGCCGGTAATTTCAACCAAAGTCCAACGATTTGTATAGGCTGAATTGCCGCGCACGGCGGTGCCTTTAACTGAATAGCGCCGGCCAGGATTCAGACCGGAAAATACATAAGTGGCAGAAGCCGACCCATCCAGCAGGATGGTGCTGTTTGTAAAGTCAACGTAGCCGTAGAAAGTTTGCCATGCTGGAGTGCCGGCCGTCGGTTCAAGCGTCAGGGTGCCGGAAGTTGCACCCGAGTTTTGCAATGTGAGAGTTGCGCCCACTGGCGTGCCAGTGACCACATTTTTAAGTGGCCCGCTGCTTCCTGGCGCGTTTCCAAACAGATTCCAGGCAGTTGCATTGGAATGGGTGAGCGGGCCTGGGACATGGTCGTTAAATGCCATCCACTGTTGATTCGTAGCGTAAACAAGCACGTGAACCGGCGCGGATGTGTAACTGGCGCCATGAGTGGTAGTGGCCACGGCTCGTAAAAAATAAGGGCCTTTGGCAACATTGCTCCATGTCATTTGATATGGGGCGGATGTTAAAACCGCAAGCTCTGATGCCCGCTCGTAAACCACCACCTGGCTGATTGCGCCCAACTCGGATGATACTTGAACTTGCACAGGAATTTGTGCTGGAGCGATGAAAACCGCGTTTTCAACTGGCAAAGTTATGGCGAAGTTGGCGGAAATGAAATTGGTGAATCCATTTGTCCAAACTGGCCCGTTGACCAGCGTGCCGTTGAGTGCGTTGCCTGAGGAGTCTGCGGCAGTTGTTCCAGATGTTTCGTTTAATCCCCAGCGACCGACCAAACCCGGAGCAGAGGGAATTTCGCGATTCATGTTGTTTGCAATATCCGCTGCAGTTCGGGCGTAATTCCAGATGCGCACTTCATCCAACACACCTGAAAAGGCTCCTGCTGTTACATTTTGGGAGTTCATTGCAGTGCCGAGCGTGATTTGATGGATGCTGTCATAGCGTGGCGGTTGCCCAACTGTCAGGCTGTTTTCCAAGACGCCGTCGAGGTAGAGTGCCCAGTTAGTGCCATCGTAAGTTACGGCGGCATGGTGCCATATATTGGAAGTTATGGGCGTAACGCCTTGAATTGGATGGTTCAAGCCTGGATTTGTGCCATTTGCGCCCTCTTCAAAGTCAGCCGCCAGAATGCCGCTTGGCAAAATCCCGAACAAATAATTGCAATCCCGGTTGTCGCCGTCGGCTTCACTTCGTCCCTTGGCGATAAGCGGGTAAACTGTGATGCCGCCTGTAGAACTTGAGCTGGCAGTTTGACCGCCACCCTGCCATTTGAACCAAGTTTCCAGCGTAAAGTTTGACAGGCCAAGCAGGGGCGTGGCGCCAAAAGTGACGTAATCGTTCAATCCATCAAAAAAGAGGCCGCCACTGGTGGCAGCCTGCATCTGATGGGTGAAATTGCCAGATAAAAGACAAAAAACCAATCCTGCGGTCTTAAATGCTTTTTTCACAAAATATTTTCTCTTTCAAACTGGCCGAACAATTCAAGCCAGCATCATTATCAATAGAATAGAGTAGCAGGTTTGCTGCCAAAAATCAACTTTGAATTTAAGAATCAAAGGAAAAGGCAGGCAGATGTGCCATGGGTGGAATCAGTGTAAACTAGGTTGCGTGGCTCTTGCGGTGAATTTAATTGACCAATGGCTTTCCATGGCGATTTTCGCATCTGTCTAATCAGAAAACAGGTATTCGAGGTCCGCTTGTGATAGGCTCCGTGCGAAGCCTTCCTCGCCCAAAACATCTGCGATGGTACGCGCCTTGCTTTGTTGGAGGTCCCAGATTTTTTCCTCCACGGTTCCTGGTGATATTAAGCGGTAGGCGTTTACGGTTTGGGTCTGGCCGATGCGATGGGAACGGTCAATGGCCTGGGCTTCAACGGCTGGATTCCACCATGGGTCATACAGTATGACGTAACTGGCTGAAGTCAGGTTCAACCCGGTGCCGGCAGCGCGCAAACTCAGCAAAAAAACAGACGCTTGCGGGTCGTTCTGGAATGCCTGGACCACGGCGGAGCGGTCCTTGGTTTCACCGGTCAAAATGTGCGTTGGTATGTCCAGTTTTTTGCATTCCGCCTCCAGTATTTTAAGCATCTGGACAAACTGTGAAAACAGAAGGACTTTATGGCCTTGAGCCAGCAGGGGGTCGAGCAGCTCAAACAGAGTGTCGGTTTTGCCGGATGGAGAATCGTTTCCAACAAGGGCCGGGTGGCAGCAAATCTGCCGGAGGCGGGTGAGTGCGGCCAATACGTGCATCTTGCTTTTTGCCAGCCCTTTTTCAGCAACAAGCTGTGAGATTTGTTCGCGACTGCGGCGCAACTCGGCGAGGTAGAGCTTGCGCTGGTCTTCGGTCAGCTCGCAATCGCGGCGTTCTTCGATGCGATCCGGAAGGTCTTTGGCCACCTGTTGTTTGAGGCGGCGGATCATCAGGGGTCGCAATTTGGCCGAGAGCCGCCGGCGCGCGATTCGGATTTGAGTAACAGCTTCTTCGCCGTCGCCAACCATGCGCGGCTCGTACATTTCCTGGAATTGTTCCTGATTGCCGAGGTATCCGGGCTGGATGAAGTCACAGATGCTCCAGAGGTCAAGCAGCCGGTTTTCAAGCGGTGTGCCTGTCAATGCAAGGCGATAATCGGCGGTGAGTTGCTTGACCGATTGGCTGACCTGCGCAGCCGGGTTTTTGATGAATTGGGCTTCGTCCAGCACCACGGCCCGGAATTTGAACTTGTTCAGTTCCTCCAAATCGCGGCGCAGGAGTGCGTAGTTGGTTACAATAAGATCATAATTTGGAATTTGCTTGCGGAGCGTGTGGCGCTCGGCGCCGCTTTCCAGGACCAGCACACGCAGGCTGGGCACGAATTTTTGCGCTTCGCGCCTCCAGTTGTGGAGGACGGAGGCGGGACAAATAACAAGAGCGGGCTTCGGGTCCTTTGGGTGAGTTTCTTTCAGCCATGCCAGCCACGCAAGGGTTTGGATGGTTTTGCCCAGTCCCATGTCATCGGCCAGTATCCCTCCCAGTTTGAGCTGGGTCAGATGACACAGGAAGTCAAAGCCTTCCTTCTGATACGGGCGCAGCTCGGCAGTGACTGATTTTGGAAGGGCGACCTTGGGTATGCCGGTAAAGTTGGCCAGACGCTCCTTCAATGCCTTCATTTCTGGTGTGTTGGTGAAGCGGTTGAGGGATGTTTCATCCAGATGGGCTGCCTGCTCGAGCGAGATTTTTTTGGGAAGTGTGCTCAGACCGTCAAGCCCCAGAGCCGCCATGGTCTCATGGGCAAGGACAACCGCTTCGGTATTCAACTCGACCCATCCAGCGTCGGGCAGCTTTACAAACCGGCTGGTTGAGGCCGCCAGACGTTCAAGGTCAGCCTGGGTTAGCTTCATGCCTTCGGCCTCCCATTCGGCTGACACGCTCAACCAATCAATGCCGCTGCCGCGAACCATCAATTTTGGTTGAAGACGGCGAGGGGTCAAAAAGAGCCGTTGGAACGGGCCGTTTGCAAGATAGTCTGCTTCTGCAGGCCGCTGCGGCCAGATTGCGGCCAGCATGGCCAGAAAGTTTTCGTTTGCATCGCCAATCCAGACGCCTGGTTCCGGTGTGAACCAATCGAGCCGGCGCAGCCATTTTGTTGCCTCGTCAAGGCGCGGGTCCTCCAGCACATGCGGCTTGTCGCCATTTTCCAAAACCGGCTTGTCCGGGGCCCATTCCTGTCCCGTCCAATGCCACCGACTTTGGTCCAGTTCGCTTACAGCGCCCAACCTGAGTCTGACGGTGTCATTGTTCAATTCGAAGATAAATTGCGGCCTGGCTTTGTGCACCACGCACAGCATGTCCCAATCAACGCCTTTTGCAGGCATGGTGCGACGCAGGTGCATTCGCAATCTGGCGCTGAGCTTGCGGACTGGCACGAGCTGATGCTGCGTCCAGTATTCAATAATGTTTTCCGGTGGGGGATTGCGGATGATGAAAAAGGTATTGCTCACAAGCGCAAGCATCGGGCGGCCACGAAAGAACTTAACCTCGCTGATTTGGTGTATCTTCCCGTCAGAGGTGCGGGCTTGATGTGTCAGAAAAAGGTTGGAATCGGCTGTAAGCAGGTTTGGAATCAGTTCCAGAACCTGTCCATTGAAAACCAGACTCATTGGTTGGTTGGCAAGTTCCAGGCGGTTTGTGCCGCCCCAGTGGGCCAGCCAGTTCAACAGCTCTGCCCCCTCAAGAGATAGTACCTCGTTCTCAAGACAATCAGACTGTTGGTAAAAATCCGCCAGCCACGTTACTACTTTCCAGTCGTCAGGCGAAAAAAGCTCCTCATCATGTGTCGGTTTGTTCGGAAGGGTTACTATCTCCTTTAATGAGCGGAATTTGCTGCCTGAGCGCGGACGGAATAATAAAAACTTTACCTCCAGTGAATGCAAATGAGACAGATTGGGAATTGGCGTTGCGCGGCAGATCAGGCGCAATGTAGCGCGCGGCAAGTCCAGGTGCTGCGGTGACGGTGGATAATGCCAGTGTTCGAGTTCCTGAAGGATGGCATGTTCACGTTCAGCGGCCTGAACTTCCAGCAACCGTTGGGTGTTGGCGTAACCGTTCAATTCAACTGGCAAGGGGCGTCCGGATCGCAGGAACAAAAGGGCCAGCTCTTCGAGCCTGCCGCGGCCTTTGGCATTTAGAAGCCTCGGCCACCAGTCCTGGCCGGGAAAGTCCTTTCGGGAGAGCGACAGTTTCTCGAAGTAATCTTCCAGCAGCAGCCACGCACGTTGCGGATCAGCGCATGTGGAGAGCATCTGCAAAAGCTCGGTACGTTCGGCCACGGCTGCTTTTGAGTCCGCAAGCTCGCGCCGCAGGTCGGCCAAAACTCCATAGGTTTCCGACAGCACCTTGTGCTGCGCATCATACTTGGCCGAACTGGTTGAGTATTTACTTGTTCGGCCCTTTGTTTTCAACGGCTTTTCCATGACAGTCCAACAAACAACAAATGTATCCTGATACTACCACATGAAAAGGCTTCGTGGGTCAACAGAAAAAATTGCAATGAAAGTTTTTTTGAAAAAACAAACATGAATTCTTGCCAATCGTGCGCTTTCGCGCCATTCTCACCCGCTGTCAGCTTTAATTGAATTTGGAAATTATGAACACGATTACACCAAGACTTGGAGTTTGCAGTTGGTCGCTTCAACCTGAAACGCCGGAGGATTTGCTGGCTAAAGTTCGGCAAACAGGGCTGCGCCGTATTTTACTGGCCCTGGACCCGCTTAGAGAGCAACCCAGTGTCTGGAATTCAATTGAAGAACTTGCCCGCCAGCAGGGCGTTGAACTGGTCAGCGGGATGTTGACGTGTGTGGGGGAGGACTACAGCACTTTGGAATCAATACGGCGCACCGGCGGTGTTGTGCCGGACCATACATGGGAGGAAAATTGGAAAAATTTCCAAATCGGCGCTGAAATTGCAGCCCGGCTCAAGTTCAAACTGGTGATGTTCCACGCTGGATTCCTGCCGCATGATGAAAAAGACCCTGCTTTCGGAAAGCTTCTGGAGCGGCTGCGCAAGATAGCACAGATGTTTGCAAAACATGGCCTTGAAGTTGCCTTTGAGACCGGCCAGGAAACCGCCGGGGCGTTGCTTGCCTTTTTGAAAAGGCTGGCTTGCCCGAATGTTGGGGTGAACTTCGATCCGGCAAACATGATCCTGTACAATAATGGGAATCCAATCGAGGCGTTGCGGCTTCTTGGGCCGCATGTCAAACAATGCCATTTGAAGGACGCCAAAGTTACCAAGGTGCCGGGGACGTGGGGCGAGGAAGTGGTTTTGGGAACCGGCGAGGTTAACTGGCCGGAGTTTTTCAACACGCTGAAGGCAATTGGGTTTAATGGTAATCTTTTCATTGAACGTGAGGCCGGCAATCAACGTGTGGCGGATGTGCGCGCGGCGCGCGAATATGTAGAGAAAATGAACATTTAACGAGACAGGGGGTGATATATGGCGAACAGCAGTTCTGACAAAACGGTGAATGTGGGAATAATCGGGCTTGGTTTCATGGGTGTAACCCACGCCAAGGCCTATCGGAAAGTGCCGGGGGCGCGAATAGCGGCAATATGCGACGCAGTGCGGCTGCCGGCTGACGGGGTTTTGGCGGCGGCGGGCAATATCGGCGATCCGGATGCAGTCCGCCTGGACATGACAAAAGTAAAGGCATACTCCGACTACCGCCAACTGCTGGAAAATCCGGATGTTGACTTGATCGATATCTGCGTGCCGACACATTTCCACAAAGAGATTGCAATCGCAGCCTTGCGCGCGGGCAAGCATGTCATTTGCGAAAAGCCGCTGGCCAGGACAAGCGCCGATTGCCGTGAAATAGTCGAAGCGGCAAAGGGCGCGCGCGGATTTTTCATGCCCGCGATGTGCATACGGTTCTGGCCGGAATGGGCATGGCTCAAAAAGGCGATTGCAGAAAACACCTACGGAAAAGTTTACGCCGCGCGTTTTCGGCGTGTTTCCGAGCCGCCTGGCTGGAGCAAGCAAATGTTTTTGGACGGCGCGAAGTCGGGCGGGGCGCTTTTGGACTTGCACATACACGACACCGATTTTGTCCAGTATTGTTTCGGGCGGCCGCTGGCTGTTTATTCAACCGGCTACTCAAAGATCAGCGGCGCAATTGATCATGTAGTTACCCAATACAAAGTTGCCTCAGGTGCCGCGGTGCATGCTGAGGGCGGCTGGGCGATGGCGGCTGGTTTCGGCTTTTCAATGACCTATACGGTGAACTTTGAGCGCGCTACGGCCGACTATGACCCGGCGCGTGGTCCGGAGCCGTTGCGGCTGTGTGTCGAAGGTGAGCCGCCGCGGAATTTGAAGGCCGAGGGAATAGACGGGTATGTTGGCGAGCTTGCCCATATTGTGGAGGCAATACAAAAGGGGACGCCGCCGACGGTGGTTACGGCGCAGGATGGCTTGAGCGCCGTGGAAATTTGCGAGGCTGAGGAGCGTTCCATCAAATTGTGTGAGTCGGTCAGTTTGTGATTGAACAGCAGGGGAAAGGCAGGGGTGGTGACGAGCTTGCCTTCCTCCAACAGTGGAGATGAATTGTTTTTAGAAATGGAGCATTTATGAACCTGAAAATTCGCATCCAACTATCGGCCATGATGTTTCTCCAGTTTTTCATCTGGAGCGTGTGGTTTGTGACCATGGGGCCTTATTTGCGGGATGTTTTGAAATTCACCCCGCAACAGATTGGGCTGGCGTATAATTCGACTGGTTTGGCGGCCATGATTTCGCCGTTCTTTGTGGGCATGGTTGCAGACCGGTTTTTCGCCACTGAGAAAATTCTGGCCGTCTTGCATCTGGCTGGAGCGGCGCTGATGTTTGCCATCAGCCGCGCAACAAGTTTCGAGGTGTTTTATCCGCTGCTGATAGGTTACACGCTATGTTTCATGCCCACGCTGGCTTTGGCAAACACGCTGGCGCTTAAGCAGATGACTGATCCGGGAAAACAGTTTTCGCGCGTGGTTGTGTTTGGCACGATTGGCTGGATAGCGGCAGGGCAGTTGCTGGGTCTTTTTGGCGCCAGGGCTACTGGCTCACCGATATCATTCCAACTTGCCTGTGCAGCCTCATTTGTAATGGGCCTGTATTCGCTGTGCCTTCCGCACACTCCGCCCAAGGGCGCAGGTCAGAAAGTAACGGCGCGTGACATACTTGGCCTGGACGCATTGCAGTTGCTCAAGGAGCCTTCGTTTGCGTTGTTTGTCATTGTCGCATTTTTGTTCTGCATACCTTTGAACCTGTACTTCAGCTTTGCGCCGTCATTTCTCGGTGATTTCGGTGTGGCAAACATTCCCGGAACCATGACGTTGGGACAGGTCTCTGAAATGTTTTTCATGGTGGTGATGCCGTTCTTTTTGGCGCATTTGGGCATTAAATGGGTGTTTGCGTTGGGTATGCTTGGGTGGTCATTGCGGTATCTGTTGTTTTACCTTGGGTATGGCAGCGGGGGGATGGCTCCACTTTATGGCGGCGTGGCAATGCACGGCATTTGCTACGTGTTTTTCTTTGTGCTGGCGTACATCTACGTGGACAAAAAGGCGCCCGAGGCAATTCGCACCAAGGCACAGGGCTTTATTTCGCTGGTGACGCTTGGGGCCGGGTTTTTCGTGGGAGCAAACGTCAGCGGCTGGCTGGTGCAAAACTACAGCTTTCCGAACGCCGAGCCGGCAAAGTTCAAGGTCATACAGAAGGGAGCACCTTTGCGCGCAGGCGATTTTGTGATGTGGGAATCTGGGCAGGCGAATTTTGGAGTTGTTGCGGGTATTTCAGCAGGCGAACCAAATGCCTCAGTGGCGCTTTACAAAATTGAAGAGAGCGGTTTTGTGGCAACGGGCCAGACAAATTCGCTGCCGGTGAACACGCTGGCGAAGGCCATTTTGTGGGCCAAGGGCGATTATGTGAAGTGGGACAGGCAGGGGGCGCCGGCTTACGGGAAGATAAGCAAGTTTGAAGCATCCGGCCCGGCGGCAGTGGTTGATGTTTACGAAAAACAGGCTGGGGGATTTAAGAGCAGCGGAAAAACCGAGACTGTTCCACTGGTTGCGCTTGCCAAGCCCATAACGTTGTGGGGACAGGTCTGGTTGTTGGCCGCGATTTCGGGTCTGGTCATACTGGTGGTATTCAGCCTCCTTTTCAAACACACCGAGCCAGCACCGCCCAAACAGCAGTCTTGAAATTTTTGCGCTCTATTTGATTGCATTGGCTGGAACCGCGCGGATGCGGATATTTTTGAATAGGTCGGTGTCGGCGAGCTTGCGGGCGCGAGTATCTTTACCACTGGTCCAGAGGGGTGTGGTGGTGCCGTCACCGTGACGGATACGCAAGTTGTCGAGATAGACTGTGTAGGTGCCGGCCTTGCCTCCGGTGAAAACGAGGGCGTGCTGGTTCAGTGACCCGGGCGCGAAGCTGCAAAGGCCGATAACCCGATGTTCCCAAACACCCGCTCCGCCTCCTGGCTCTGGACCGGCAGCTTGTTCACGTCCGAACTGGTCAATACCGTCGCCGCGACGGAAGAAGACTTGATAGGGTTTGTTGGGATTGCCTTGCACTGGCGAATAAAAGCAGCCGCGCAACAGGCTGTCGTGGGCAAAAGCGATGTCGAATTCCACCCAGTCTGTGGCTTGCTGGAAGCCATTCCAACCCGCGAAAGGCACAATAAGCCGGTCCTTTGGTTTTGCTTTGTCAGTAACAGTGACAGAGATTTCGAGCACCTCGCCTTCTGGCGCGGGCTTGGCGTCATATTTTGCCGGAGGCGGGCGATGCGTCAGCGCGGCGCCAAGGGACTCGGCCCAGGCATCCATCTTTTTGGCGAGCGATTTCACGATATCGGGATGCGCATCGGCCACGTTGGTTGACTCGCTTATATCCTTGAGCATGTCGTATAATTCGAATCGGTCGCTGAAGCGGTGGAGCTTCCATTGGGCGGTTCGTATGGCATCCTCGCCACGCCATACCCAGTAATAACTTTCTACCGGACTTTGTCCGCGGTCGCGTAACGCCGGCCAGAAGTTCTTGCCGTCCAGGGGGCGCGTCTCCGGCATTTTACAGCCGGCCATGGCCATGAGAGTTGGAAACATGTCCAATGCGCCACAGAGCCCATCCCATTTGCGATCTGTCAACCCACCATTGGGCCAGTGGATAACCGTAGGCAGGTGGATGCCGCCCTCGTAAATGGAATGCTTGCCGCCTTTGAAAGGCAGGTTGCTGCCGACTTTTGTTGCCCCGTTGTCACTGGTAAATACGACAATGGTGTTCTCTCGCAGGCCGAGTTTGTCCAGTTCTTCCAGGATGGCGGCGACATTCCGATCCATGGCCTGCACCATTGCAGCATAAGTCCGTTTGCTCTCATCGGTGACTTTGGGGTCAACGCCTTTGAGGTCTTCATCTTTTGCCTGCAATGGCGTGTGGACGATGTGAAATGGCACATAACAAAAGAACGGGTGATTTTTGTTTTCTCGAATAAACTCAATCGCATGTTTGGTGATCAAGTCCTCGGTGTAACCGGCATCCTGGGGACGATATTCGCGGTTGTGCCACCAACTCACCGGGCCTTTTCCGCCAACCGTTCGCCGGGTAAAGTAATCAGCCCCGCCGCCATAATAGACCCACGCTTCATCGAATCCGTGTTCATTAACTCCCAGGCCGCCGACGAGTTTCTTGTTCGGCATGGATTTAAAAGCTTCCTCGAATGCCCGGCGATATTCGGGTGTGTCGGGATCATCGCCATTGTGCCACTTGCCGAAGATGCCGGTTCGGTATCCGTTGGCCTTGAAGGCCTCTGCAATGGTGGTTTCTTCCTTGGCCAGTTCACCGCCGACTTCCGGACCAGTGCCAACCCGAAACGGGTGACGGGCGGTAAGCAACATGGCACGCGTTGGGGAGCAGACGCACCAGCCCATGAAATTGTCGAGCCGGACGCCTTCTTTGAAAAGCCGGTCAATCCGCGGCGTCGGAATACTTCCGCCATTGATGCTGATGTCACCCCAGCCGAGGTCATCGGCGAGCAAGTAAACCACGTTTGGTTTTGCTGCAAGGCATGCAAGTGGCGTCAGCAACAGGGCGGCGAGAATGGCGAAAGTGTTTTTGACGTTTCTTGTTTTCATTTCTGGAACTGTTTCCAATTTGATACCGGACAAGGCTTTTTTAGCCTTGGATTTACGGATAATCAAGCTCAGATGGGTTTGCCATCTTGGCCACGGGCGTTGGCTGGACTGCCAATTTGTGCTTTCCAGATGGCGTCGCAGAATTTACCTTTCAGCGGCATGTTTGATTCGTTGTCCAGTAAATTGCAACGCGCCTTTAGGAATTTGCGCGGGTTGGGGACCATAACGGAAACCAACGTGGCGGAATCGCTGCGGGAGGTGCGTCTTGCGCTGCTAGAGGCCGATGTTAATTTCAAAGTGGCCCGCGATTTTGTAGAGCAGGTCAAGGCTAAATCACTCGGACAGGAAGTCATTCAAAGCGTCCATCCGGGCCAGCAGATTGTAAAAATCATTCATGATGAACTGGTGGCTTTGCTTGGTTCGCAAAGCGCCGGGTTGAATCTGGAAGGCAAGCCGGCTTGTTTGATGATGGTTGGCTTGCATGGTTCAGGCAAGACGACTTCGAGCGCGAAACTTGCGCGGCTGCTGCAGAAGCAGAATCGCCGCCCGCTTTTGGTCGCGGCTGATGTTTACCGGCCTGCGGCGATGGATCAACTGGCGGTGCTGGGCGAGCAGATTCAGACGCCGGTTTTTATCAAAAAGGGTGAAACTGACGTGCTGCGCATTGCGAAGGAAGCCCTTGATTACGCAACGGAACAGCATTTAAGCCCGGTTATATTCGACACTGCTGGACGGTTGCAGATAGACGAGCCGCTGGTGCAGGAATTGGTGAGGTTGCGCGATGCGGTGAAGCCATCGGAGATTTTGCTTGTCCTGGATGCCGCCACGGGCCAGGAGGCTGTCAATGTTGCAACGCACTTTGACAAGGCCCTCGGTATTACAGGCGCAATTTTAACCAAATTGGACGGTGATGCCCGCGGCGGAGCCGCCCTTAGTTTCAAGGCCGTCACCGGCAAGCCGATCAAGTTTGCCGGCATAGGTGAAAAGCTGGAAGATTTCGAGCCGTTCCATCCAGAGCGCATGGCTTCACGGATATTGGGCATGGGCGATGTAGTCAGCCTTGTGGAAAAGGCGGCCGAAGCGGTGACATTGGAGGATGCAAAGCGGCTTGAGGAGAAGATGCGCAAGGGGCAGTTCAACCTCGAGGATTTCCTGGAGCAACTCCGTGCGATGAAAAAGCTTGGGCCGCTGCAAAATCTCATGGAGATGCTGCCCGGCGGTGCGGAAATGGTTAAGCAGGCAGATTTGTCAAAATCCGAGCGAGAATTCCGCCGCATGGAGGGGATGATATGCGCCATGACGCCTGAGGAGCGGCGGAATCCGGCGATCCTCAATGCGCGCCGCAGGCAGCGCATCGCCAAAGGCAGCGGTGTGACGGTTACCGAATTGAACCAGATGCTGAACAAATTCTGGCAACTGCAGATGACAATGAAAAAGTTCGGGAAGTTCCAAAAAATGCTTGCACGCCGGGGCGCGCCTCCGCCGGGCATGTTCAGGTAAACTGAAGGCAAAGGTTTTTATTGAAGTGAGAACCGAACACCTCCAACACCTTGCTTGTCCGGAATGCAAAGGGCGGCTGAATCTTTTGCCCGGCCACGTTTTATCCGGTGAATCGGTCGAGACAGGCCGGTTGGAATGTGATGGCTGCCGCCGGCAATACCCTATAGAAAGGCATATCCCGCGATTTGTGCCGCTGGAGAATTATGCCGCCGGGTTTGGCTTGGAATGGACGCGCCACTCTAGAACTCAGTATGACAGTTACACCGGCGTCAAGATTTCCGAGACCCGCTTTTTGAAAGAAACAAAATGGCCGACTAAAATGCCGGGAGAACGGTTGCTGGAGGTTGGGAGCGGCTCCGGGCGTTTCACCGAATGTGCTGCTGCCACTGGCGCGATGGTTGTATCGGTTGACTATAGTGTGGCGGTGGAAGCGAATTATGCATCGAATGGCACAAAGCCAAACGTGCTTATTGTGCAGGGTGACATTTACAAGTTGCCGGTGCGAGATGAGTATTTTGACAAAGTGCTTTGCATCGGGGTGCTGCAGCATACGCCTGACCCGGCCAGGGCATTTATGGAGCTTCCGCGGTACTTGAAACCTGGCGGGCGTCTGACCGTGGACGTGTACAAAAAGAAAAACAGCATTCGCGGGTATCTTGGGCGTTTGGTTTCAACCAAGTATATTGTGCGGCCGTTGACGCGGCGGATGGCGCCGGAGAAGTTGTACCGGCGGGTTGAAGCATACATAAATTTCATGTGGCCCATTGCACGGGTCATCAATCGCATTCCAAAAATTGGGCGCTGGCTGAATTGGCGGCTGCTGGTGGCGGACTACCGTGGAGTTTTTCCATTGCCTGAGCATCTTTTGAAGGAGTGGGCCATTCTTGATACCTTCGACATGCTTTCACCGCGCTATGATTACCCGCAAACAATTGAAACAGTAAGGGAATGGTTTGAGAAAGCTGGTCTGGAAGAGGTGGAAGTGCAGTACGGCTACAATGGCATTGAAGGCAGGGGACGCAAGAAGGCACAGGGGATGGGAATCAGCACCTGATTGCCGGAAAGCAGCACGTAATGGCTGAGTCCTTGAGAATTCTATGGCTGAAAACCGGTCCGTTGCATCCGCTGGATACCGGCGGCAAGTTGCGTACCTACCACATGCTGCGGGAGCTGGCCAGGCATCATGCGGTGACATTTCTGGCCCTGAAACCACCGGATGCTTCTAACGCAATCCTGTCAGCCGCCTCCGAGTACTCTGCCAGTCAAGTTTGGATTACATGGCGCGAAAAGCCCAAAGGCTCGGTGGGTTTTTACCTTGAGCTGGCAGGCAATCTTTTTTCGCCGCTGCCTTATGTAATCTCCAAATACCGTTGCAAAGAGATGTCGCGCGCCATTGCTGGACTTGGCCGGCGGGAGAAGCACGATTTGATTGTATGCGATTTTTTAACTCCATCGGTCAATTTGTTCGCGCCGGATGTAACTGTTGCGCTTCCAACACTGCTTTTTCAACACAACGTCGAGGCTGTCATCTGGGAGCGGCATGTGCAGGCGGCTGGCTCCGGACTGAAACGGGCTTATTTCAAACTACAATGGCGACGATTGCGTGATTATGAGCGATGTGTCTCCGCCCGGTTTGATGGCGTGGTGGCAGTTTCGCCTGAGGATGCAAGGCGCATGCGGCAGGATTACGGTCTCGGCAACGTGCTCGGAGCAGTGCCTACAGGCGTGGATGTTGATTACTTTGGCGCTTTCAAACCGAGGCCCGAGCAAGGGCGCCTGGTTTTTGTAGGCTCGATGGACTGGATGCCCAATATTGACGGGGTTTGTTGGTTTGCAGAGGAAATTTTCCCGCGTATCCAAGCCGCTAGGCCAGAAACAAAGCTTTCAATAGTCGGCCGCCGTCCGACGGGAAGGGTGCATGAGCTTGCCAGGAAAAATCCGGCCATAACGGTAACTGGCACGGTTGACGATGTGCGCCCGTACTTGTCGCAGGCCGAGGCGATTGTTGTGCCGTTGCGTGTTGGAGGTGGAACGCGTGTTAAAATTTACGAGGCAATGGCGGCAGGCGTTCCGGTTGTATCAACCACAATTGGGGCCGAAGGACTGGAAGTGGCGCATGGGGAAAACATTTTGCTGGCGGATGAACCTGAAGATTTTGCCCGGCAAACTTTGCGGTTGCTGGGTGACCCGGCATTGAGGCAAAGCTTGAGCCAAAACGCTCTTCGACTTGTCCGGGAACGGTTTGGGTGGCCAGCCGTAACGGCGGTGTTTGCCGGCTATTGTCAGCAAATTGTTCGCAAGTAAGCCTGATTTTTTCCGTGTATTCGGTTCGAGGTGCGGTTAAGAAAAAGGCGTTGCCTGTGCCGGCCAATGGCCGGTTTGTAAACCATGAAAATCAGCGTTTTTGGTCTGGGATATGTTGGGGCGGTTGTCACGGCCTGCCTTGCGCGTGATGGGCATGAGGTCATTGGCGTGGACACCGATGCCGGCAAGGTGGCTGTTGTTAATGATGGCCATTCGCCAATTGTCGAGCCGGGGGTTGAGCAATTAATGGCAGCCGGGGTTAAGACAGGGCGCATAAGCGCCACAACTGATCATAAAACAGCCGTTTTGGACACTGAAATGTCGCTTATTTGCGTTGGCACGCCGTCGAAGCCAAATGGTGAACTGGATTTAACCCATGTGGCCCGTGTATGTGAAAGCATTGGGGCGGCTTTGAAGGAGAAAACAACGCGCCATCTGGTGATTGTGCGTTCGACAATGTTGCCCGGCTCAGTTGAAGGGACGGTTATCCCGGCGTTGGAAAGTTCAAGCGGCAAAAAGTGTGGTTCTGGCTTTGGCGTCGCCATAAACCCGGAATTCCTGCGCGAAGGCACGGCCATTTATGATTTTGATAATCCGCCAAAAACCGTGATTGGTTCGGAGCTGCTCCAGGATGCCGAAAAAGTGGCGTCGCTTTACGCGAAATTGGAGGCGCCGCTCATAATGACTTCGTTGCGAACCGCCGAGATGGTCAAATACACCGACAATGTCTTTCATGCATTGAAAGTAACCTTTGCCAATGAAATTGGCGCCTTGTGCAAGGAGCTGGGCGTGGACGGCGCCGAAGTGATGAGCATTTTCTGCAAGGACCGCAAACTGAACCTCTCGGAGATTTATTTGAAGCCTGGCTTTGCCTATGGTGGCTCGTGTCTGCCGAAGGATTTGCGCGCTTTGACAAAGCTTGCGCAAAACAAGGATGTGAGAGTGCCGGTTCTTGAGGCGATTGCGGCCAGCAACGAGCTGCAAATTCAACGCGCCGCAAGGCGTGTTTTGGCAAGCGGCTGCCGCAAAGTCGGGGTTTTGGGCTTCGCTTTCAAGGGCGGGACTGATGATTTGCGGGAGTCGCCGGTGGTAACGTTGATTGAAGTTTTGCTGGGCAAGGGATGCGAACTGAAACTATATGACCCGCACGTGGCGCTGGGGCGGCTTGTGGGTGCAAACCGTCGCTATATTGAGCAGCATGTTCCTCATCTTTCGAAACTAATGGCCGCTTCATTGGAGGAGGTGGTACAGCACGGGCAGTTGATCTTGATAGGCAACCATGATTCGGCATTTGATGCCGCGCTTGAAGGATTGGGGCCTGAAAAACAAGTCATTGATTTGCGCCCGGCAAGGCCATTTCCAAAAACAGCAGCCCGTTACGAACGCATCAGCTCATGAGCCTTGCTGCCATAAAAATCGAGCTGGAAGACTGGCTGCGGTACAACTCGTTGGTGCGCGGTGTCCTGGCGGAGTGGAAAATGCTGCGCGCCGGCGGGGTTGCTGATGAACCACAGGCTCTCGCACGGCGTATCAACCGGCTTTGCGCTGCAGCCAGACTTGCGGCAAATCCAGCTCAAATCCGAAGAATCGAGGCGCGCATACTGCAAGCTGTCAAACTGCTTGGAAACCGTCGGATAGACTGGAGTGAATTCGAGCCTTCAGCGGAGAAAAAGGTGTTGGAAAACGCCGCAGTTCTCAAGCCGTGGGTCAGCGAGCGTGAAAAGGGGGTGGTATATCTTTCTTTCGAATACCAATGGCCGCGGTTGCTCCAGAATTGTGATGTAACAGAGTTTGCAAGGCGCTATGAAGTGGTGCTTGCGCCCGTATGGGTTTCGCCATACGGACTGGTGAACTATTTGTTGCCTGCGCAGTGGCCCGGGCCGGTATTCTCGCATTTAAGCGATCCGAATGACGCCGCCATCCTGCCACGAATGGCTCCGAATTATGTTGTGGTTCCGCTGCTTTGTTCCAGTTGGGTTAATCCCGACTGGTATGAGCCGGTTCCATTTGAGAAAAAGGATATTGATATTTTCATGCTGGCCAACTTTGGAAAGTACAAGCGGCATTTTCTGCTGTTCAAGGCACTGCGGAGGCTTCCGCGCTCGACGCGTGTGCTCTTGATTGGCCAGCACAACGCCGGCCGCACCCGGGAAACGTTGATGGCCGAGGCCCGGGCTTATGGGGTTGAGGGACGGTTTGAGCTTGAGGAAAATGCCACCGATGCGGAGGTGTTTTCGGCTTTCGCGCGCGCAAAAACGAGTTTGATTTTGTCCCGCCGCGAAGGCTCGTGCATCGCCGTGGTGGAAAGCATCATGGCCAATACGCCGGTTGGCTTGCTTGCCAATGCAGAGGTTGGCTCGCGCATTTTCATAAACGAACAGACCGGACGATTTCTGCAGGAAAATAATTTGGCGGAACAATTGGCCGATTTCATAGCGAATGCAGGGAAATACAGCCCGCGACAATGGGCATTGGCAAACAACATTCATTGTCGTGGCAGCTCGGCCATACTTAATGAGATCATAAAACGCACGGTTTTGGCTGGAGGCGGTCAATGGACGCAGGATATCGCGCCATTTCAATGGCGGCCGGCGCCGGTTCCCATAAAAGCTGAGGATAAAGCCCGCCTGCAGGCTGAGCGGCGTGAAATCTACGAGCGATTCGGTATTCAGATTGGCCGCGAGCCTTTGAAATGAGTATGCCTGCATCAAACGGCCGGTGTTGCAGGAGCAGCGCGGCTTTTGGGCTTGGAAGCGGGCTTCAAACCCGGCAAGATATCGCTCCTAATGATTAAGCGAATGCTTCGACCTTTTGTCAGGAAAATCGCTGCTTTCCTTAATCGGGAAGACAATTTGAGGCGGTTTCGCGCATCGCGATTGTATCAGGAGCTTGTGTTGCGCAACGAAAATGAGGTCTCCCGGATGCAGGAGGAGTACAGCGCACTTGCTGCTGATTCTGATGCGCGCAATCTTCTAAAGTTGAAGGAGCGCAAGTACTACTCCCAAAACGGCGAGGACGGGATTCTACTCTATTTGTTCTCGCTGGTTGGAGCTGGCGAGAAGACATTCATTGAATTTGGAATCGAAGATGGCGTTGAATGCAATGCGGCAAATCTTGCTCTTAATTTCAACTGGAGGGGGCTTTTCATTGAGGGAAGCGCGGCGTTGGCCGGGCGCGCCCGGCGGTTTTACCACGGGCGACATGGATGCAGCCCGGAGCGGGTCAGGATAATCAACGCATTCGTAACGAGAGAGAATGTAAATCAGCTCTTTTCCGAGCATGGCCCGCATGGGGAGCTGGCGTTGTTGTCAATTGATGTTGATGGCAATGATTACTGGATTTGGGATGCGGTGACAGCGGTCAAGCCACGAATCGTCGTCATAGAATACAATGCTTCGTTTGGGGCAAACCGCTCTGTGACGGTCAAATATGAGCCGGCGTTTGACAGATACCAGAAGCACCCTTCGGGCTGGTATCACGGGGCTTCGGTGAAGGCGCTGGCAAAACTTGGGGAACGCAAGGGCTATGTTCTGGCTGGGTGCGATTCTCATGGGGCGAACGCCTTTTTTGTAAGGGCCGATATTGCGAAGGGCCAAATTACTCCGATGACCCCTGAAGAGGCGTATTATCCAAGCATTCCGCGTTTGCGTGAGGCAACGGTTGAGGAGCAGTTTGCCCGGATTGCCCATCTGGAATTGGTGGAAGTTTGAGGATTAGGCTGCTCAGGGCTTTGACTTGCTCATGGGTGTTTGCCCGGACACATCTCTGGAGGCAATAATTTCACGCAGAACATCCAGTATTTTATCCGCAATCACTTGATTCGCCTCATGGTTGACATGATAGGCATCCAGGAAATACTCAACTCCGGGCGGGCGATCATTCAGAATGTTTGAGAAATCGTAATTGCGCACAGGCGGAGTGGTTGCGCGCATTGCTTCGCGCAGCTTTGGGTATCCATATTTGAAGGTTTCCTCGCTGCCGGCATAAACCAAGTAATGGTTTTTTTCGAGCTTCCTCTCGTAAGCGGAGCGGTTTTCACGCGCATAAAGGTGCGGTTGAAGGAAGTGGACAAATATTGCGCCGGATTTTTCCACATACTCATGAGCCTCAAGCAGCGCCTGTTGGTACTGTTGCTTAAGGTTGTCCAGAAGCTTTCCCAATATGACCGGATCAGCGAAATGCCGGGGGCGTTTCCTGTCAAACGGATCAAAAAACACCCGGCCAATCGAGGTTTTCTCGGAGAGAGTGAATTTTATTTTCTGAATCCAGGACATCTGCGAGTACAATTGGTCAATTGTTTGGGCCAGTGTCTGATCGAGCCGCCCGTAGAAAAGAATTCGGTAAACATCATTTACCCCGTCATAAAACACAACAATGTCACCGGGGCTTACCTTTACAGTGCGGAGCCGGCGTAGTTGTTGTTGGATGTTGGCGGAAGTTGCGCCGTAATTTTCGACCAAAAAGCGATTTCCGTAGATGTTGGTAAGGCGCGCTTGCAGGCGGCTGGCAACTGTCCATTCATCCGGCACTTCCTGGCAATAGATGGTTGAACCCCCAAATAACAACACTTTATTGGAATGGCTTAGAGGTTGAAAAGCGGTGACACGCCGCCCGTCACGGACGTTGAAATACTTGCCTGCAAAATCGTCAGGGATGAGTTCATTGAGGTCCTTGTAATGCGGCTGCAGAAATGATTCGTGAACAAACGAAGATGAAAAATAGGGCGCGTTTTGATACGGCGGAGGCCGGCTTCGTCTGAATTTTCCAACGCTGTCTGCTGGAGCGAGCGTGGCCAGGTACATTGCGCAGGCAAATTCCATGACAAACAGGATGCCAAACACCGTCAGCAGCGAAATGCTCCAAAGTGTGATGCGCCTCCCTTCAGGAGAACGGAGGATGCCTCGGATTCGCTGCTCGATTGGAACAACTTTCCTTATGCGCATCTGGACAAGAATTGATTCTTTCCTCCGGCCCGTCAATAACTCCACACGAAAATGTTCTTTAACCCGAGGCAGGCGTTCGTTAAAATTCAAAACTTATGGAAGCACGAGTTGAATTTAATCGGAGGAAATTTCTGAAAGGCATCGCGATTGCAGGTGCGGCTGCCGGTTTTCCAGTTATTGTACCATCTTCAGTTCTCGGGGCGGATGCGCCCAGCAAGAAAATCACTGTTGGGTGCATCGGACTGGGCGGGATGGGTTCCGGCAACCTTGGCGGCTTTCTGGGGGATTCGCGCTGCCGGGTTCTGGCGGTGGCGGATGTTGACCGGAATCACCGTGAAGGCGCCCAAAAGCGAATCAACAATCATTATGGAAACAATGACTGCGCTGCGTACAAAGATTTCCGGGAGCTGCTGGCCAGGGATGACATAGATGTGATTTCACTGGCCACGCCGGATCATTGGCATGCGATACCGGCGATATTGGCGGCGCGTTCCGGGAAGGATGTTTACGGGGAAAAGCCTTTCAGCCACGATTTGAAGGAGGGCAGGGCAATGGTGAACGCGCTCAACCAGTACGGGCGTGTATGGCAAACCGGTTCATGGCAGCGTTCGACTGGCAATTTTAGATTCGCATGCGAACTGGTTCGCAACGGACGGATTGGCAAAGTGCATACTGTTGAAGTTGGCTTGCCGACAGGCGGGGCCGGGGGAAATGCGCCATTTACAGACCCGCCGCCGGAGCTGGACTATGATTTCTGGTGCGGCCCATCGCCATGGGCGCCATATTCCAAGGACCGCACACATTGGAACTGGCGTTGGCAGATGGATTATGGCGGCGGGCAATTGATGGATTGGATCGGGCACCATGGCGACATTGCCCAGTGGGGGCTTGGCACGGAGTACACCGGTCCGGTGGAGTTCAATCCAATATACGCGGACTTTCCAAAAACTGGCATTTGGGATGCAGCTACGCGTTACCGGATTGAGTGCACTTATGCCAACGGGGTCAAGTTGATTGTTCAAAATGCCGAAGGCTCGCACCGCATGGGCGCAAAATGGATTGGCGATCAGGGTTGGGTATGGGTTGATCGCGGCGGTTTTGAAACCGAACCGAAGAGCCTGAAGCAGGAAAAAATCCGGCCTGATGAAATTAATTTGTACCGTTCCAATAATCACATCGGGAACTTCATTGATTGTGTGATTTCAAGGCGTTTGACAATCACGCCGGCGGAGGTGGCGCATCGCTCGGCAAGCATCGGGCATTTGTGCGTCATTGCCATAACTCTGGGCCGGAAAATACGGTGGAATCCTGAAAAGGAGGAAATCATGGGGGATGCCAGCGCCTCGGCGCTGCTCGGACGAGCCAAACGCGAACCGTGGAACATAATTTAACCCTCTGTTTTTGGATGTTATTATGAAAATGAACATTGTTTTAACTGCGCTTGTTTTTGGGGCCGGCATTGTTTTGTCCGCCCAAGATGATCCTTATGCCAGCCTTGGCCGTTTCAAATTTGGCGACAGCCGCCTGCCATTGGCGCAGATTGAGGAGCAAATCCGCAAGACCGCGCCTTCTGATTATCCGCAAATCGAGAAGCGGCTGTTGGCGGTTCTGGATGCGCCGGATACACAAAAAGACGCGAAACGTTACATCTGCCGCTGGCTGGCAGTGGTTGGTTCAGAGGCATGCGTGCCGCATGTGACCCCGCTTTTGACGGATGCGGATTTGTCGCACCCTGCGAGAATGGCGTTGGAACCAATGCAAAACGCAGCAGCCGGCGCTGCCTTGCGAGATGCGTTGTCAAAGGTGCAGGGAAAGCTGTTGGCCGGAGTGATAGGTTCGATTGGTGTGAGGCGTGATCCATTGGCTGTTCCTGCATTGGCAAAATTGACCGGCAACCCGGACCCGGTTGTGGCCGAAGCGGCGCTGTTTGCGCTTGGCCAGATTGGGACGCTGGAGGCCGCCCGCGCCCTTGATACGGCTTCGGTGTCCGCCAACCTTTCCCGCGCGCATGCCAGGGCGCGTGTGTTGGTCGCATCGAGGCTTGCCGAGCAGGGCCAAACGGTGCAGGCAGCGCAGATTTACCGCAGCCTTATGTCACCGGCACAACCGCCGTCTGTTCGTGTGGCTGCGCTCAAAGGTTTGATTGGTGCATTGCCACAGCCGGAGGCGGTTAAACTTGTTTCGGATACTTTGCAGGCTGACGATGAGGCAATGCGCGCCGCCACACTTGCTGCTTATGCCGGCTCAACGAATTTGGCGCTTAAAAATGCAGTTGCTGCTGAATTGCCAAATTGGAAAACAGCCAGCCAATTGTTGTTGCTGGGTGTGCTGACAGACCAGCCGGAAATAAATGCAAGGCCGGCATTGTTGAAGATTTTGGACCAAAACCCGGAAAGCAAAGTCAAATCAGCCGTGCTTAATTGCCTTGGCGTTCATGGGCAAGCCGATGACGTGGCCCGCATCGTGCGGATGGGCACTGAACAGGATGCGGCGGTGGCTGCCGCTGCAAAAAATGCCTTGCAACGGCTGGGCAAACCTGGTGTTGACGATGCGCTCGTCAAGTTGGTCGAGTCTCCCAACGCTAATGAAAGGGCAGTGGTATTGGGAGTATTGGCAAATCGTCGGGTGGAATCTGCATTGCCGGCTCTGGCAAGGTTATTGAAGGCTGCGGATGCGGCTCTGGCTTTGGAAGCTGCCAAAGCCCTGGGTGTGATGGGGAAAACCGAGCAATTATCCGACCTGGCAGGTGTTGTTGGCAGCGTTTCGGATGCCGGACTGCGGAATGCTGCAGGAGACGCCATTAAAGCCATTTGCCGCCGTGCGCCGGACAAATCTGTCGCTTCAAAAATCCTTTTGAGCGCCCTGGCCAACGCAGCGACACCCACAGGACGCGCTGCGTTGCTGCAATTGCTGCCGTACGCTGGGGGCGATGACGCGCTGGCTGCGGCCGTAAAGGCTTCCCAGGACCCCGAGGCTACCGTACGCCAGGCAGCAACGCGTGCCTTGGTATCGTGGCCTGATGTGTCCGCTGCCAAACCGTTGTTTGAGCTGGCCAAAACAGCCGATGCCGGGCAGTCGGCAATGATACTTCGTGATGGATGCCTGCGTCTGGCAGAGTCGGAGGAGGCGCCGGCATCACAGCGTTTGGAAATTTATCGTGGTGTTCTTGAAGTTGCAAAACGGCCGGAGGAAAAAAAGCGCGCGCTGGCTGGTCTTGGCGATTTGCCATCACTGGGCGCACTCGAATTGCTTCAAAGTTACGCGCGTGATGCTGCGTTGAAAAATGAAGCGGCTTTGGCTTTGGTTCGTCTGGCCAGACAATTGGCGGCGGCATATCCGAAACAGGCCAAGGATGCACTGGAACAAATCAAAACGTTGACCGCCGACAATGAAGCAATCCAAAACCAAGTTGTTTCAGCATTGAAAGCCATTCAAAATGCCGGGCAGGCTCCCGATGGATATATTATCGCATGGCGAATGTCCGGGCCGTACCAACAAGAGGGGAAGGACGGAAGCGCGTTGTTCGATATTGCGTTTCCGCCTGAAAAACCGAATGGTTCGGCTGTCTGGAGGCTCTACACCGTACCTGCAGGCAAGAAGAACGGTTTGGTCGAATTTGATAAAATCTTCCCTGGCGACAACAGGGTTGCCTATTTGAAGACTACCATTACTTCGGAGCGCGCCCAGGAAGCCCGTTTGGAGATGGGCAGTGATGATGGCATAAAGGTTTGGCTAAATGGCAAGGTGGTGCATGCAAACAACGCCACACGTCCATGCACGCCTGGCTCGGACAAGGCGCGAATTCAATTGAAGGAAGGCGCGAATGAATTGCTGGTAAAGGTGACACAAGGCGGCGGTGAATGGTCTGTTTCAGTGCGTTTGCGCGCTGCCGATGGAAAGGAAATAAGCGGCGTCACCATCGCTCCGGGGGCAGATTAATTTCCTGCAAGACAAGACTTCTTTATGGTCTTGTTTGCAGAGGCGGGAGACAGTAGTCTTGTTTGAAATGAGACTGACGAAAAGGAAGGCAAACATGAAAATTATTTCACGTCGAAACGCATTAAAAACCGTGGCTGGCGCCGCTGCTGCCGCAGCGGCCATGCCGCATTTTTCCAAACTCTCAGCCGATGAACCAGTCAAGCTGAAGGGCAACATCCGGCATTCAGTTTCCAAATGGTGTTACGGGAAGATACCGCTGGACCAATTCTGCAAAGCGGTAAAGGCCATGGGGATCGAATCAGTTGAATTACTTGGTGAAAACGAATGGGAGACGGTCAAAAGCAACGGCCTGATTTGTGCCATGTGCAACGGGCCGGACCGAATTGATTATGGTTGGAATCGGCCTGAACACCATGACAAGTTGGTGGAGGGATTCACCGCTGCAATACCAAAGGTAGCCCGCTACGGTTTTCCCAACATCATTACATTTTCAGGCAACCGGCGTGGCATGGATGATGAAACTGGCATTAAGAATTGCGTTGCAGGTCTGAAACGGATTGTTGGCGTGGCGGAGAAACACAAAGTCACGATTGTCATGGAACTGCTCAACAGCAAGGTCAACCACAAGGACTACATGGCTGACCATACAGCCTGGGGCGTCGAAGTTTGCAAACAGGTCGGTTCCGAATATCTCAAACTGCTTTACGACATCTACCACATGCAAATCATGGAAGGGGATTTAATCCGCACCATAAAGGAGAACATCAGGTATATCGCCCATTTCCATACAGGTGGCAATCCGGGCCGCAATGAGATTGATGACACGCAGGAAATCTATTATCCGGCGGTCATGAAGGCAATTGTGGCCACCGGCTACAAGGGCTTTGTGGGACAGGAATTCGTCCCGAAGCGTGATCCGCTGACGTCCTTGCGCCAGGCAATCCAAATTTGCGATGTATAATACGAGCGGCTTTTCAAAAAGGCGCGGCCTTAACTGCTGCTCAACCTTTTAGAACGGCGTTCATTCGGCTGATCGTGTCGGTGACTTCCTCCGGTTTTAGGAAGCCTATTGTAATGGCGTCAACCAATTGATTCTCCCAGACATATTTGAGTGAGGCGTCCTTTTCCTCAGGCTTGGTCAGTTTGCCGGCGCCAAATATTTTCATGCCAACCACAACTTTGCCATTGGCACGGGCCTGTTTCAGGACTGCACTTACTTCCTCGGTTGAGCCATCCATTATGAAATCCTTTCCGCCACGATTGTTTATGCGGGCGAAAATAACATCAACCCATGGGTGCTGGGCTGCAATTTTTAGTGCGCCGAAGTGGTGGCAGGAAACGCCCACTGCACGCACCACTTTACGGGCCTTCAGCTCGTCCAGCTCATCGCGGATTTTGGCATATTCCTCAACCCATTTGTCGTTGAGCATGCAATGAATCAGGCATATATCCAGCCATTCAACCCCAAGCTCGGTTCTGAATCGTTCAATTTCCTCTTTTGCGCCTCCCGAAGGAGTCACCCATTTTTCCTTTCGAGGCCAAATCTTGCTCAGCAAAACAAGTTTATCGCGTTTTGCATTCTTAATGGCTTCCCTTACGAATGGATGGCTGCCATATAGGTCTGCCATGTCAAAAAAAGTAATCCCTTCATCAAGCACCTTTCGCGCTACAGCCTCGAATTGCTCTTTCCCGCGCCGGGTTAATTCTGATGAACGGTTGTATCCATTGAATCCAGTCCCAAAAGCCAGTCTGGAGGCCTTTATTCCGGTTTTCCCCAGGGACACCGTCTCAACGGCCTTGCCGCCGATGGCCGATGGCTGAGGTTCCGAGAGTATTGCTGGGGCAATCGTTACAAACGCTGTTCCAGCCAGTGTGGCCTGCAAAAAATTCCGCCTGGAACATAATGCATCACTCGAAATCCGGGATGCCCATCTTCCATTTTTCTTTACGGTATGTTTCATTTTTCTCTCGCGAAGAATAGTCCGCTTTTCATTCACTCGCAACTTGGAAAATAACATGTTAGCTGCATTCGTAAGAAGGAAGATTATACAAAGCCAGTAATTTGAGACGGTGGGCGATTTGAAATCTATCCACCTCCGCCGGCTCACGCCGGCGGCTACGTAAAACAGAACGGCGGCCATTTCTGGCCGCCGTCTTTTCTTTATACCTGCCGCCGTAAGGCGGCAGCTCGTCCGCCGGCTCACGCCGGCGGCTACGTGATTATGGTTGGACTATTATCGTCAATTGCTGCTCCGCTGAAGCGTTCACTCCAGTATTCAGCACACCGCCCAAATCAGTCAGCCTTATCGTCAATACTGCCGTTCCCGTCACCGTACCACCCTTCACCTTGAACGTCAGATTCCCTGTAGCAGCATTTATCGCCGGTTGCGTGGCAAACAACCCCGGATTGGTGTTGTTCACTATCACATACTTCAACCCCTGTACCTCATTCGGCCCGGCGCTCTGCACGTTTATCACATGATTTGTGTACGACGCATTCACACTCGAACCAACCACAATCTCCGTCGTCGCCAGCTCGAAGCTCGGCGCGTCATTTACCGGATTTACCGTCAATAACCCCGTCACACTCGCACTGTTCGTCCCGTCATCCACTGTGAACGTCAACAGCGTCTTACCATACATGTTTGCCACAGGATACACTTTCACCACCACATTCGTCCCGTTCCTC